>Ga0207674_10003217_pt1 | contig 20116 bp, 16 predicted proteins | sample KBSCornC72_FD_184303 | JGI IMG/M metagenome (GOLD analysis project Ga0207674, IMG submission 184303) | Corn rhizosphere microbial communities from Kellogg Biological Station, Michigan, USA - KBS Corn C7-2 (SPAdes) (version 2) | ecosystem: Host-associated > Plants > Roots > Rhizosphere > Soil ...
ATCTCGCTGCGGTGCGGGCACTGGCCGCCCGGAAGGTGACTGCCTTCTCCACCGATGCGATCCCACGGACCACCCGAGCCCAGTCGATGGACACCCTTTCGTCCATGGCCAGCATCGCCGGCTACAAAGGTGTCCTGCTCGCCGCCTCCCAGCTCAATCGCTACTTCCCCATGCTCACGACAGCGGCGGGGATGGTGTTCCCCGCCAAGGTGTTCGTGGTCGGCGCCGCCGTCGCCGGTCTGCAGGCTATCGCCACCGCGCGGCGACTCGGCGCCAACGTGCTGGCCACCGACGTGCGGCCCGAAGTGAAGGAGCAGATTGAAAGCGTCGGCGCCAAGTATGTCGGGATCGAGCTCAAGGAGAGTGCGGTGGCGGGTGGGGGCTACGCCAAGGAGCTTTCGCAGGAAGACCGTGACCGCCAGCGCCAGCTCCTGGCCGACCAGTGCGCCCAGTCGGACGTGGTTATTACCACCGCACTGATCGGCGGCGTCTTCGCTCCGAAGCTGCTGACGGCCGCCATGGTGCAATCGATGAAGCCGGGCTCCATCGTCGTGGACCTCGCGGCAGATGGCGGCGGCAACTGCGAGCTCTCCCGTCCGGGAGAGACCGTCTCGGTCAACGGTGTCACGATCATGGCCCCACTCAATCTCCCGGCCAGCATGCCCAATCATGCGAGCCTGCTCTTCTCCCGGAACCTGACCGCCTTCATCCAGGCCTTCACCAAAGACAAGGCATTTCAGCTCGACTTCAACGACGATATCCAGCAGGGCGCGCTGATCACCCACGAGGGTGAAGTGCGTAACGCCCGGACCAGGGAAGCCCTGGAGAAAGCGCCGGTATGACGCCCGAAGCGGCACCTCCCGCCGTCGACTTCTGGTCGATGCTCTTCGTGTTCGTCCTGGCCTCCTTCATCGGCCTGGGCGTGATCCGCCGCGTTTCGCGGCTGCTGCACACGCCTCTGATGTCCATCACCAACGCGATCTCCGCCATCGCCGTGGTGGGTTCGATCATCGTGGCCGGCGCCGACTACCCCTTCCGAATCCGGGTGCTGGGCGCCATCGCGCTCTTCGCCTCGATGACCAACATCGTGAGCGGCTTTCTCATCACGGACCGCATGCTCAAGATGTTCAAGACCGAGCGTAAGCCCGCCGGCGGAGAGCCGTCATGAGTCACGCCGTCGTTCAGCTGGCTTACATCCTCTCCACCGCGCTGTTCATCTTCGCCCTTCACTGGATGAACACCCCGGCCACGGCGCGGAAGGGCGTCTACGCTGGTGTCGCGGCGATGGTGGTGGCGGTCGCTGTCACCTGGGCCCAGCCCGAGGTAGTGAACCACGCCTGGATCATTTTCCCCATTCTCGCCGGATTCGCGGTCGGGATTCCGCTGGCCCGGGTTCCCCTCACCGCGGTGCCGCAGCGGACCGCCCTGTCCCACGCCTTCGGCGGACTGGCCGCCGGTTTGGTGGGAACCGCGAAATACTACCTTTGGCTGTCCGAGGGGCCCGAAAACCTGACCGCGTTCCGGATGATCGCGATCATCGTGGAGATCATCCTGGGCTACCTGACGTTCACCGGCAGCCTCATGGCGGCTGGGAAACTTCAGGAGGTGAAGTGGGTTCCCCAGCGCCCGGTCACGTATCCGCTGCAGAACGTGATCAATCTGGCACTGCTCGGGATCGCGGTCGCTCTGGGGATCGCCTTGACGCTGCATCCCGCCGCCGATTGGGCCCCTCGGCTCTTTCCGGCCATCATCGCGTTGGCACTGCTCTTCGGGGTCCTGTTGATCATTCCGATCGGCGGGGCCGACATGCCGACCGTCATCGCGATCCTCAACTCCTATGCCGGTCTGTCGGCCGTTGCGATGGGCTTTGTTCTCGACAACAAGCTGCTCATCACCGCGGGTGCGCTGGATGGATCCAGTGGACTCATCCTCGCCATCATCATGTGCAAGGCGATGAACCGCTCGTTCGCCAACGTGCTGTTCGGCGCCTTCGGACAGGTGCAGCAGGCGCAGTTGACTGGCGAGGCCAAGGTTTACAAGGCGGAGTCCATCGAAGGAGCGGCGCAGGTGCTGGAGCAGGCGAACCTTGTGGTTGTCATTCCGGGGTACGGAATGGCGGTGGCCCAGGCCCAGCACCGGGTGCGGGAGCTCTATGATCAGCTCAAGAAGCGGGGCATCACGGTCAAGTTCGCCATCCATCCCGTGGCTGGCCGGATGCCGGGACACATGAACGTCCTGCTGGCCGAGGCTGACATCCCGTATACCGACCTGGTGGAGATGGATGCGATCAATCCCGATATGCCGCAGTGCGACGTGGCGCTCGTAGTCGGGGCCAACGACGTGGTGAATCCGGCCGCGCGGACCGACAAGACCAGCCCCATCTACGGCATGCCTATCATCGACGCCGACAAGGCCCGGACGGTCTTTGCCATCAAACGCAGCAAGAACCCTGGCTTCGCCGGGATCGATAACGAGCTCTACTTCTCCGACCGAACCTGGATGCTCTTCGGAGACGCGAAGAACGTGATCGGAGAGCTGGTGAAGCAGTTGTCAGGCGGGAGCGGGATGCACTGAGTAGATTTGAGGACCATCGTTTCTTGCATCCCAGGCCCGTGTACCCGGAGATCAGCTCATGCAGCGCGCTCTCATTCTTGGTGGATTGGCCATTTCGCTCGCCGCGGCCCCGGCGGCGGCCCAGAACTCCTGTGCCGAATACTCCCGGACCCCGACGATCGGCGGCTGGTCGGAGTGGCAGTCGAAGGAAGGCAAGGTGAAGCTCGCGGCCATCGGCACCGAGCAGAAGGACGGTAAGGATCTCTACTGGATCGAGATGCAGGGACAGCCGGGAGGACCGAATGGCAAGGGCGGCATCTTGCAGGTCCTGGTCCCCGCGTTCCCCTATGAGCCGGGCAACATTCAGGGCATGGTGATGAAGACGGAGGGGGAGCCCGCTATGAAGGCCTCGGACCAGATGCTCTCCATGATGCGGAGCCACATGACCGACAGCCCCACTGCGGCGGCGCTCCGTGACTGCGCCAGCTGGACCAAGGTGGGAGACGAATCCCTCACCGTTCCTGCCGGGACCTTCAAGGCCGTGCATTACAAGGACACCAAGTCCAGCAATGAAGTGTGGGTCTCGAAGGACGTCGCGTTCGGGCTGGTCAAGGGGAGCTTCCCCGACAAGGCCGGCGAGATCCTTCTGGTTGGCAACGGCACCGGTGCCAAGTCGTCGATCACCGAGAAGCCGATGGACATGGGCGATATGATGCAGCATCAGTAGTCGTGAGAGGTGGGACGTGAGACGTGAGCTGTGAGAATAAGAAAACCCTCCGTGGCGATTCGCTCGGAGGGTTTCGCTTTCCCGTCTCACATCTTACGTCTCACGTCTTACGTCCCGGCCACGTGATCGCCTTCACCTCCCGCTCTCGCTCAATCACCTCCTGCGCCATCTGGTAGTTCGCCATGAACTCGTCTCGCCAGGCCGCCGGCATCGCTGAGCGGAAGAAGCTGGCGGTCATGACCTCCTCGCCTTGGCCCCGCGTAGTTTGGACCACGTCCCCCAGGAAGCTCGTGGCGTACCCCACGTCCATTGTGTTGATCACCCGGCACTCGAACGCGGCATAGCAACCTTCCAGGACCGGAACTCCGGTGACTCCGGTCCGATGGGGGACCTCGGCGAGTTTGTCCTTGTCGCGACCGCTCACGAATCCCAGCCGGTGCACCAGGTCGAACTGCCCGCGGTGTAGGAGGTGGATCGTGAAGAGGCCGCTTTGCCAGATGAACTCATGGCTCAAGTGCCACTTGTGAACCTGGACAGCCAGCCGAGGAACCTTGGGCGAAATGGAGGCCCGGACCACACTGTCGGAAATCATCCCATTGGTCCGGCCTCCCCAAGCCGACGTGATCGCGACCACCGGAGAGGCAAATTCGCGCAACAACTCGTAGGCCGAGTCCGTTTTCATCCGGGAGGATTCGTGGGGTCGCGCACTGCGACGTTTTCGTACCTGAGGCATCTTCAACGTGCAATGCCCCACCGGGCGGGCGTCAATTGGTGAGCCGCCTGAGGACAGCAGAAAGTGCTGCAAAGGCGATCATATGAGGGTCGGGGTAACTGTTCAAGGTTTGTAAATTCCTAGTTTGCCGGTCCCTAATAACGTAAGTCGGCTTGCTGCAATGATTTATAGAGATTTTTTGATTTTTAGGGGTAAATGTCCTTATATTTGGCGTCCTCTTTTGGCACCTCCCCGGGTGGGGCGGCAAGAGAGGGCCTGAGGAGGTGAGAGCCAAGTGACGATTCAGCCACGCCGGAAGCGGCGTCAGGTTCGTCCCGCCCAGATCGCGAAGGCGGTGGACGAAGGGCGTGAGAGTCTCGATCTGTACCTGGATGAAATCAGCCGAGTCCCCCTGTTGAATCGGGACGAAGAGATGGCCCTGGCAAGGAAGGCGTTCCGGGGCAACATCGCGGCGCAGGAGAAGCTGGCCCGCCACAACGTTCGATTCGTGGTGTCGGTCGCGAAGAAGTTCCAGAATCGTGGCGTCCCCCTGGTCGACCTGATCGGCGAGGGGAACTTGGGATTGATGACCGCCGCCCGGAAGTTCGATCCGGACCGGGGGGTGAAGTTCATCTCCTACGCTGTCTGGTGGATTCGCCAGGCGGTCCAGGCGGCCATTGCGCGCCACGGCCGTCCGGTCAGGGTACCACTCAACCGCACCGCCGACCTGAGTCGTCTGGGGCGTACTACGACCCTGCTCAAGGACCGGCTGGGGCGGATGCCCACTACCGAGGAGCTGGCTCGCGCCACCGGCCTGACAGTGGAAGCGGTTCGTAGTCTGGGCGCCCTCAACACCGAAGCAGTGCGGCTCGACCATCCCACCCGGGATGGAGATTCGAGCGAGCGGATCGAGCGCTTCACCGCGCTTGACCAGGAGGGCACCGACAGCTCGGCCATCGCCAACAGCCAGACTCATGACATCGAGGAGGCTCTGGCGACGCTGCCTCCGCGCGACGCGAAGGTTCTCCGGCTCTACTTCGGGCTGGACGATGGCAACAGCCGGACGCTCGAGGAGATCGGTCGCATGATGGGTGTCACCCGCGAGCGGATCCGTCAGCTCCGCGACCGCGCACTCACCCGCCTCCGCGAGGGAGACCAGGGACAGCGGCTGAAGGACCTGGTTGCATAAACCGTAGCGGTGAGCCGTAAGCGGGAATTCGTAATAGACGAAGCCCTCCGAGATTCTCGGAGGGCTTCTTGTTCCAGGCAGTTACCGCTCACCGCTTACCGCTCACTCCTCACGCTTCTCCTTTGGCAAACATCCTCAGCACCCTCTGCAGAATCCCGCCATTGCGGTAGTAATCCAGCTCAACCTGTGAATTGAGTCGCACGACGGCGGGGAAAGTGGTCGTCTTTCCGTCTTCGCTCGTCGCCGTGACGGTCACCTTGCCGCCGGGGGCCAAGCCTTGGGCGATTCCACTGATCGAGATCTGCTCTCGACCGGTGAGTCCCAGCGATGCTCGAGTGGTTCCCGGTTCATAGGCCAGCGGTAGCACACCCATGCCCACCAGGTTGCTTCGATGAATGCGCTCGTAGCTCTCCGCGATGACCGCCTTGACGCCGAGGAGGGAGGGGCCCTTCGCGGCCCAGTCGCGGCTCGAACCGGTGCCGTATTCCTTGCCGGTGAGGATCACGAGCGGTGTTCCAGCCTCGATGTAGCGCATGGCCGCGTCGTAAATCGAGATCACCTCGCCGGTCGGGAAATGCAGCGTCCAGTTGCCTTCCTTGTCGGGCACCAGGGCGTTCTTGATCCGCACGTTGCCGAAGGTGCCGCGCATCATGACCTCGTGGTTTCCCCGGCGCGCGCCGAAGGTGTTCCACTCGGAATGGGGAACTCCGTGGTCCGTGAGATAGCTGCCGGCCGGTCCGTTCTTGGGAATGGCGCCGGCGGGAGAGATGTGATCGGTGGTGACCGAGTCTCCCAGCACCGCAAGCACCCGAGCACCCTCGACGTCATTGAGTGGCGAAGGCTCGGCGGGAAGCTTCCGGAAGAAAGGCGGGTCCTGCACGTAGGTGGACTTGGGATCCCAGGCGTAACGGCTGCCCTCGGGCACCGGCAGTTTCTGCCAGACCGGGTCACCGTCGAAGACCGAGGCGTACTTCTCCTGGAAAAGCGACGGCTTGAGGGCCTTTGCCATCGCATCGTTCACTTCGGCCGCAGTCGGCCAGATATCGCGCAGGAAGACCGGCTTCCCGTCCTTGCCGGTTCCCAGCGGCTCCTCCTCGAGATCGATGTCCACTCGCCCGGCCAGCGCAAAGGCTACGACCAGCAGCGGCGAGGCGAGATAGTTGGCTCGTACCTGCGGATGCACCCGCGCTTCGAAATTCCGGTTCCCCGAGAGAACCGCGGCAGCCACCAGGGAATGCTCCTCGATCGCTGTCGCGATGGGTTCGGAGAGCGGGCCGGAATTGCCGATGCAGGTGGTGCAGCCGTAGCCGACGACCTGGAAATTCAGCTTGTCGAGGTACGGCATGAGACCGGACGCCGTGAGGTACTCGGTGACGACGCGCGACCCCGGAGCCATGGAAGTCTTAACCCAGGGCTGCGATTTGAGACCGCGCTCCACCGCCTTCTTGGCGAGAAGGGCGGCACCCATCATCACCGACGGATTCGAGGTGTTGGTGCAACTGGTGATGGCCGCGATCACTACGGAGCCATCGCGCAGCTCGCAGGCTTCCCCGTTCAAGACCGGTCGCGCGATTGGGGGACTCTCTGCCGCTGTCGTGATGCTCCCGCCACCTCCCTCGTTGACCCAGCGGGAATAGTTGGCCTCGGCCAGCTCACGTCGCGCCTTGGGCACCGAGGCGGTCATCAGCTCGGGCAGCGAGACGTGGAAATTCTGCTTCAGCTGGGAGAGCGGCACCCGATCCTGCGGGCGACGCGGTCCCGCCAGGCTCGGTACAACTTTTGTCAGGTCGAGGTCCAGGCTCGAGGTGAACTCGGGATCGGGAGTCGTGTCGGTGCGGAACAGTCCCTGCTCCTTGCAGTACCGTTCGACCCGCTCCACTATGGAGCGGTCCCGGCCGGTGCGTTCGAGGTAGCGCAGCGTCTCCGCGTCCACCGGAAAGAATCCCATCGTGGCTCCGTATTCCGGGGCCATGTTCGCGATGGTCGCGCGATCGGCGAGGCCGAGGCTGGACAGTCCGGGTCCATAGAATTCCACGAACTTGTCCACCACGCCTTTCTTGCGTAGCATCTCCGTGGCCGTGAGGACCAGATCCGTGGCGGTAGTGCCGGCTGGCAGCTCGCCGGTAAGCCTCATACCGACGACTTCGGGGATCAGCATGAAGTAAGGCTGGCCCAGCATCACGGCCTCCGCTTCGATTCCCCCCACGCCCCAGCCCAGTACGCCGAGTCCGTTGATCATGGTGGTATGGGAGTCTGTGCCGACCAGGGTATCCGGGTAGGCCGTGACCTCCCCATGTTGCTCCCGAAGCTGGACCACGGGCGCCAGGTATTCGAGATTGACCTGGTGGACGATGCCGGTCCCCGGTGGAACCACCCGAAAGTTGCGGAAGGCACGCTGGGCGAACTTGAGCAACTGATAGCGCTCGTGGTTCCGCTCGAACTCGAGCTCCACGTTGCGTTGGTAGGCGTCAGGCGATCCGAAAAAATCCACCTGGACCGAGTGGTCGATCACCAGGTCGCAAGGGACGATCGGATTGATCTTGTCGGGGTTCCCCTTCATCTCGGCCATGGCATCACGCATGGCCGCGAGGTCGACTACGCAGGGTACGCCGGTGAAGTCCTGCAGCACCACGCGGGCCGGCATGAAGGGGATCTCGCCTTGCGCGCCACCGGCGGAATTCCAGCCCGCGAGGTTGCGGACATGGACGTCGCTGACGATCCCACGCCCCGCGAAACGCAACGCGTTTTCGAGCAGGACCCGGATCGAGAAGGGCAAACGGTCGAGCCGCCCGAGGCCCTGGCGCTCCAGGGTGGGCAGGTGATAGACGGTGGCGCGGTCGGAGCCCAGCTGGATGGCGGAGCGGACTGAGAACGGATCGGGACGGTTGGATGACATAAGCCTGACGGGGCGAGTAGCGGGTTTGGTAGGTCCAAGTATAAACCGCGGCAGGGCGATGACCAAAACCACTGTAGTCCCTCACGCGATCACCCGGCGCGATGACGGGATCATCATCGAGTGGGATGCCGCGGGCCACGTCGGATTCTTCCCGGCCCGGCCGTTGCGCCTCGCCTGCCCGTGTGCCGCCTGTATCGAGGAGATGACCGGGCATCCGCTGCTGGATCCCGCCACGATTGAGCCGGAGGTCCGTCCTCTGACTGTGGCCCTGGTCGGGGCCTATGGCATCAAGGTGCAGTGGAGCGACGGTCACGGCACCGGGATCTATACCTTCGAGCGTCTGCTTGCTCAGTGTCCCTGTCCCAGCTGCAGCGCCCTGCGCCATACCAGGGAGCCCGCGTGATCTTCGGCGGCACGTATTGGATCTGGATCTGGGTGGCCATCCTGGCGCTGGGAATCGCCGGGTTCATTCCTGCGCTCAACTGGGGGCGACATACCAACTGGAAGAATCTGGACGAGGTTCTGCGTGGCGCCGGGACCATCCTGGTCTCCGTCGGGATGATTCTCCTCCTCCAGAACACGCTTCAGATCTTCGCCTCCCTCCTGTTGTTCTCCGCTCTCGTCATGTTCGTCTCTGCTTTCGTGATCGGCAGGAAGCACGAATAGTGGGCATCCGGCCTACAGGCCCTTGCTCCCATCGCCGGACGCGGCTATCTCATGAATGCGCCCGGTTCTCCTGACCGGCGACCGGACGCCGGATCCAGCCCTCTCGCTGGTCAGGAGGGACCGATGGTGCACCGGCATTCGGTCTGGGGTGAAGCAACCGACACCGGATTTCTCGGCGGCACGGCAGTCGCCGTTCTCTTTCTGCTGCGTGATCTCTTCCACGGCAAGCCGCTGCTTACACCCAGTGTGCTGGGGCAGGTGCTGGTTTTCGGTGCTTCGACACCGGACACAGCCAACATCGACTTCGCCGCAGTCATCCTCTACACCGCCGTCCACTTCCTCGCCTTTCTCGCGTTCGGGTTCCTGGTCACCATGCTGGTCCGGATTGCCGCGCGCGAGCCGGCGACCCTGATCGCGCTCGTCATTCTGTTCGCCTGTTTCGAAGTGGCGTTCTACGTCGTCCTGCAGACGGTGGCCGACGAAGTGAGCCGGATGTTCCCGCTTCTCTGGGTACTCGGGGCCAACCTGCTCGCCACAGCGGTCATGGGCGTCTATCTCTGGAAGCGCTACCCGGAACTCAGCCGGGCGCTCAAGCGCGAGCCGCTCGGCGCCTGACCGACCAGATCATAACGTCCTTTCTCCCCTCGCAGGGGCCGGTTACCTTGCGCTGTAACCCGACCTGACGGCCCCCGTGTTCCTGCGATCCCTGCGCGCGGCAGTCCTCGTCCTCGCCGCGCAGGCCCTCTATCAGCCCCTCGTTGCTCAACTCCAGCCCCCGTCCACCGGGGGATTGCCAGCGCTGGAACAGCAGCTTCGGCTGCTGGGTCAGTACAAACGGGTCCTTCTGATCGGCGCTCACCCGGACGACGAGGACACCGAACTGCTGACCGTGCTCGTCCGGGGTATGGGAGCCGCCGCGGCGTATCTCTCACTCAATCGCGGCGAAGGCGGACAGAATTTGATCGGAGGGGAGTTGGGCGAAGAACTGGGATTGCTGAGGAGCGAGGAACTACTGGCGGCTCGGCAGCTCGACGGCGCTCAACAGTTCTTCACCCGGGCCTACGATTTCGGGTTCTCCAAGTCGCTGGACGACACCTGGGACCACTGGCCCAAGGACAGCGTTCTCAAGGACGTAGTCCGGATCGTCCGCCGGTTCCGTCCTCAGGTCATCGTTTCGATCTTCTCGGGCACGCCCCGCGATGGGCATGGACAGCACCAGGCGGCTGGCTGGGCCGCTTCGGAAGTGTTCGAAATAGCGGGCGACTCGACTCGGTTTCCCGAATTGTTGACGGAGGAGGGATTTGCTCCCTGGACTCCGCTCAAACTGTACCGCAGTGCCCGGTTCGATACCGCCGCTACAACCATCACGCTGCAGGGCGGCACCCTGGATCCTGCCGTGGGACAGTCATTCCACCAGATCGCGATGCGGGGCAGGAGCCTCCACCGCTCGCAGGACATGGGTCAGCTCCAGCACATCGGACCCTCGGTCATCCGCCTGGCGTTGATCAAGGACCGCACCGGGAAAGGAACCAGCGGGATCTTCGAGGGAATCGACACCACGCTTGCCGGAACCCCTGACGCGGCGACACTCAAGCCTGCCGATCGGGCGAATCTGGATCGCGCCCTGCAGCGCTACAACGCGAAGCTTGCCGAGGCACGGGCGGCGATTTCACCCACAGAGGCGGCCAAGGTACCAGCACTGCTCATCTCCGCCCGCTCGGATCTGTGGGAGGCGGCGAAGGGGATTCGGCCAACCGGTCCCGAAGAGGATTTCGAAGGCGAGGCGGGCCGGCTGGGTGACGTGATAGCGCGGAGTTCCAACCTCCTGGTCGATGCCTACAGCGACGACTCGAGCGTTGTTCCCGGCCAGGAGTTGAGAGCAACGGCATCGGTCTGGAACGCCGGCGCCACGGCGCAGGCCGTGGATCTCTGCTTCGTGTCGCCGTCCCTGGGTTGGCGGCTCGACGTGGATTCGACGGCCAGCGTCGCGGTCCCGATGGCGATTCACCGCGGCACCTGCCTCGGCCTGGGCGATTCGGGGTGGCAACCTCTGAACAAAGGCGGCGGTGAATTGGCGCCCAACACCGTCGCCTCGGCGCGGCTCCGGCTGAAGGTCCCCGAAAAGTGGAAGCCGACCACACCGTATTTCCTTCGTGAACCCCGGGACGGCGATCTCTATCGCTGGGATCCGGCGAATCGTTCCAGCTGGGGTCTACCCTTCGAGGATCCCCCATTCAAAGTCGAGGCCCAGGTCCCATTGGGCTCCGGAACCGGATACCTGCCGCGGGAGGTGGTGTACCGAACCAACGATCAGGCCCGCGGCGAGATCCGTTCTCCGGTCAACGTTGTTTCTCGAATTGACGTGAAGCTGCAGCCCGAGACCGAACTGTGGCCCGTGGGTGGCGGAGCCCGGAAGTTCGTCGTGACTCTGACTCATGGCGCACGCGACTCGACTCGGGGGAAGCTGACGCTGAGCGTTCCGAAGGGCTGGAGCGCTCCGGCAGCGCAGCCGTTTCACTTCAGCCGGGAGGGCGAACGGGCCAGCTTCTCCTTTACTCTGCGACCTCCTCCGAAGCTCACCGCCGGCTCCTACGAGGTCTTCGCGATTGCGCGGGACGATGCGGGCAACAGTTACGGCGGCGGGAGTCTCACGATCGCGTACTCCCACATCAGGCCGCGTAGTTACTATCGGGACGCCAAGTCGACGATCCACTCGGCGAGCCTCACGTTGCCACACATGGCGCGCATCGGATACATCCGCGGCGCCGCGGATCGCATCCCCGAGGCGTTGCAGACCGTCGGTCTCAAAGTCGAGCTGCTCGACGGGAAGGCGCTGGACCGGACCGATCTCTCCAGCTTCAGGGCGATCATCGTCGGTCCCAGGGCGTATGAAACCGATCCGGACTTGCCCGGGAACAACGACAACTTGCTCGCCTTTGCGCGAAAGGGCGGACTCGTCCTGGTGCAGTACCAGCAGTACGCCTTTTTCCTGAATGACTACGCGCCATATCCGCTCACTGTAGGAAGCCGCGCACCGGGGACTACCACCGTCTCGACGACTCGGCGGGGATCTCCTTCGGTTGGCGGAACCGCGCTGCTCGGCGGCCACGACCGAGTGACGGACGAAACGGCCGACGTGACTCCGGTACAGCCGGTGTCTCCCGTCCTGCTTCGTCCCAATCGCATCGGCCCGGGTGACTGGGCCGGGTGGGTCCAGGAACGGGGCCTCTATTTCGCCCACTCGTGGGATCCCCAGTATCACTCGGTGCTGACGATGCATGATCCGGGGGACCCGCCGCTCGAAGGTGGGCTGCTGATCGCAAAGGTGGGTTCGGGAACCTACGTCTACACCGGCCTGAGCTTCTTTCGACAGCTTCCCGCTGGAGTGCCCGGCGCCTTCAGGCTGTTCGCGAATCTTCTCGCCCTCGCTGAAGCAAAAAGTGTTAGCAGTGCGCCGTAAGGCGTGGGTACTTGGCCCGCTCACCTCTCACCGCTCACTGCTCACGCTTCTCCTGTTGGGCGCTCTCCTCCATTGTGGGCGTGACCGTCGAATTCCGCTCACCGTCTACTCTCCCCACGGGCGCGACCAGCTCATCCTGATCGAACACGCATTCGAAGCGCATCATCCCGACATCGACGTCCGCTGGCTCGACCTGGGCAGTCAGGAAATTCTCGAGCGTCTGCGCTTCGAGAAGGTGAATCCCCAGGCCGATGTGTGGTTCGGCGGGCCCACGACCATCTTCCAGCGCGGCGCAGCCGATTCGCTCCTGGCGGACTATCGTCCCAGCTGGGCATCCTCGGTCCCGAAGACCGGAGGAAGTCAATACTTTCCGGTCTACCGAACGCCGGCCATCATTGCCTACAACTCCGCGGCGGTGTCGGCCGAGGAGGCACCAAAGGACTGGGACGATGTGCTGGCGCCGCGCTGGCACGATCGGGTGCTGATTCGCGATCCGGTCGCTAGCGGAACCATGCGCGCAATCTGGGGGCTGATCATCGAGCGGAGCATCTGGGAGACGGGTGACACCACGCGCGCGATGGCGTGGTTGCGCCGCCTGGACGCGCAGACCCGAACTTACGCGCTGAATCCGGCACTGCTCGACGAGAAGCTCGCGCGGCAGGAGGGGCTGGTGACCTTGTGGGACCTGCCCGATATCCTGATCAGCCGCTCCAAGGGCATGCCGTTCGGCTACACCTTTCCCTCGAGCGGGACGGTCGTGATCGATGATGCGGTGGCTCTGGTGCGCGGCGCCAAGCATCCCGAAGCGGCAAAGGAATACATCGAGTTCGTCGGCAGCATCGAGGGACAACTGCTCACCGCGCGGAAGGTCTATCGACTACCCGCTCGACTCGATCTCCCGGCCGATTCGGTCCCCCAATGGGTGGCCGACGTCGAAAAGGAGATGAAGGTGGCGCCGATGGACTGGGAGATGCTCGCCAGTGAAGGCGGCGATTGGATGACCTACTGGGATCAGCACGTGCGAGGCTCAGGGAGATGGAAGCCGTGAGCGGTAAAGTGAACCCTCCGTATCTCATCCTCGACCGGGTCAGCAAGCGCTTCGGCGAGACCATCGCGGCGGATGGTGTCTCGATCGAGCTGAGTCGAGGCCAGGTCTTGGCGCTGCTCGGGCCGAGCGGGAGTGGGAAGACCACGACCCTGCGACTCCTGGCCGGCTTCGAGACTCCCGACTCGGGACGCATTGTGGTTGATGGCGAGGATGTCACCCGGTTTCCGCCCGCGGCCCGGCGTTTCGGCATGGTGTTTCAGCACTATGCGCTCTTCCCCCATCTCGACGTGGGGGAGAACATCGCCTTCGGGCTGGAATCGCTCGGTGTCAAAGGCGAGGCGCTGCGGGGTCGCATCGCGGAATCACTCCGCCAGGTGGAACTGGAAGGATACGAACGGCGGCGGGTGGGAGAGCTCTCCGGTGGACAACAGCAACGGGTCGCCCTGGCCCGAGCGATTGCCCCGGAACCTCGCGTCCTCCTGCTCGACGAACCGCTCTCTAACCTGGATCCCACGCTGCGCGAGCGGACTCGACGGGAAATCCGTGGCGTGATCGAGCGGGTGGGAATCACCACCGTCATCGTTACCCACGAGCAGGACGAAGCCTTCGACCTGGGACAGATCGTCGCAGTGCTGAGGGCCGGCCGCGTGGAGCAGGTAGGCAGTCCCGATCAGTTGTACTCCCAACCGGCCAATCCCTTCGTGGCGAGGTTCGTGGGGCGCTCCAGCGCGCTCGAGGTCGCCGTGATGGAGCAGGGCCCGACTCACACGGTGATCGGTGTTGCCGACGGCGCCTGGAGGCTTCCCTTTGCCGCGAGCCTCCCGGCTGGAGCCAAGGCACTCCTGGTCGCCCGACCGGAGGCGATGCGCCTCGGCGTTCCGGGCAACGGAGCGGTAACCGGTCGAGTGGTCGAACGGCGGTTCACCGGCGCCACTGCGTATTACACCGTGCAGCTTTCGGATGGACGGTCCATCGAGGTCGAGGGACTGCCCGAGGCCGCGCGACCGGACACCGTAGTCGGGGTCGAGCCCGGCGAGCGCGGACTGCACCTCTTTCCGGCTGGGTGAGCGATGAGTCCGAGCAACTCCCGGTCTCGCCTCGGGGCTCTCGGCCTGCTACTGCTCGTCGGATGGCTCGTCGTCTATCCCCTCATCCTGGTGTTGACGGAGAGCGTCCATTCGCCGCAAGGCTGGACCCTGGCCTATGTGCAGCGATTCGTTTCCGAACCGCGCGAGTGGCATGTGCTCTGGAACAGTGTCTGGATTTCAGTGGCCAGTGTCGCCCTCTGTGCCCTGATCGGAATTCCACTCGCCTTTCTCTTCGAATGGTTCACCTTCCCGGGCCGGCGGGTACTGGGCGCCCTGGTAGCCTTGCCCGTGGTGCTCCCGCCGCTCGTGGGTGTGGTTGCCTTTCTCTTCCTGTACGGTGAGACGGGCTTCGCCGCGCGACTGGTGCAGGCAGTCTTTGGGCTCGAGGAAGCGCCCTGGCGACTCCAGGGTGCCTGGGCGATCCTGCTGGTCCACGCCTATTCGATGTATGTCTACTTCTACCTGCTGACCCGTGCTGGTCTCGCGCGCCTCGACCCCGCCATGCTCGAAGCCGCGGCATCGCTTGGGGCGGGACGCTGGCGCCTGATGCGGAGGGTGGTAGTGCCGTTACTTGCACCTTCGCTCCTGGGTGCGGCGCTGCTCACCTTCATGACGGCACTCGCCTCCTTCAGCGCGCCCTACATCTTCGGCGGCGGGTTCCGGGTGATGCCGACTCAAATCGTCTTCACCCGGCTCAACGGTGAGTACGGCATGGCGATGGTGCAGACGGTCGCACTGAGCCTGGTGGCGCTCGCGGGACTCTGGTTCTTGAGAGGGAGTGCGGGGCAGGCAGGGACTCGAGGGCAGAAAGGAACCGCTCCCGAACGGCGCCACATCGAAAGTCCTGCGGTTCGCGTGGCCGCCACAGTGGGAGGCTGGGTCTTCGCAGTGCTGCTCCTGCTGCCCCATCTCACCCTGTTGCTCCTGTCCTTCGTTCCAATCGGGACCTGGACCACGCAACTCCTCCCCCCCGCTTACACTACCTCCAACTACACCGCTCTGTTCAGCGAGCCGGAGCGCCTCCGCCCGCTCGTCAACAGCCTCTGGATGGCGAGTGGTTCGACGCTGGTGGCTCTGGCGATTGCTCTCGCCGCAGGGCTGCTCGTGGTCCGCCGGCGATCGCAACTCGGTCCCGCGCTCGAGGCGGCGCTCGGTCTCCCCTGGGTGGTTCCGGGGACGGTCTTCGCGATCGCCCTGGCCACGATGTTCAGCGTTCACGCCCCGCTCGCGGGCCGAGTGGTGCTGATCGGAACGGTCTGGCTACTTCCGCTCGCTTATCTCGTCAGGAATCTGCCCATCAGCAGTCGGTCGATCCTCGCCGGGTTTCGCGCGCTCGATCCTTCGCTGGACGAGGCCGCGGCCTCTCTGGGTGCCGGGAGATGGCGGAGCCTGTGGCGGGTGACACTTCCATTGTTGCGGCCGGCGATCGCGGCCGGGGCGACACTCGCCTTCGTCACGGGACTTGGAGACTTTGTCACCTCGGTCGTCCTCTACACGTATGACACCCGTCCACTGTCACTCGAAATTCTTAGCAGCCTGCGCCAGGGCGACGTCGGCATCGCGGCCGCCTATGGAGTTCTCTTGATGGTGTTGAGCGCGGTCGTCTTCGTGCTGGGCAGCGACCGTCCCGCGGTTTCGGGATGACCTGGCCCAAGATGACTCCCGAGATCAAGCGCCTCTCGGTGCTGATCGCGGTGAATTTCGTGGACATGATCGGGTTGATGCTCGTCCTCCCGATCCTTCCCTTCTACGCCACTGACCTGGGCGCATCGCCGGTGATGATCGGCTGGCTGATCGGCGCCTTCTCCATCGCCCAATTGATCGCGGCACCGGTGTGGGGCCGAGTGTCGGATCGCTATGGCCGGCGGCCGGCGCTCGTCATCGGGCTCACCGCATCGTCGATTGCGTTCCTGGTCTTCGGGCTCGCCACGACGGTCTGGCTGCTGTTCCTTTCTCGCCTGATTCAGGGCGCGGGCGGCGGGACGACCGGTGTGGCGCAGGCCTACGTGGCGGACACTGTCCGGCCTTCCGATCGGGCCAAGGCGCTGGGGTGGCTCTCGGCATCAACCAATGTGGGCGTGGTATTTGGGCCGGTAATCGGCGGACTCGCCATTCATCTGGGCCGATCGTGGCCCGGATTCATCGCTGCGGCCCTGTGTGCGACGAATGCGTACTTCGCCTGGCGCTGGCTTCCCGAATCCAGGAAGGCGACGGCCAGTCCCCAACCCCGGGAGCGCAAACCGATCTGGCACGCGGCCTGGATGGTGCTCCGCCATCCGACCCGCTCAGTGTCTCGCTACGTGTGGATCTACGGCATCGGAATGCTGGCCTTCACCTCGCTCACCGCTATCCTCGCGCTGTTCCTGAAGGATGAGCACGGCGTCACCGAGAAGACCATCGGCTTCTTCTTCACCTATACCGGGCTCCTCAACATCTTGATGCGGGTGGTGGTGCTGGGGCCGATCGTGGACCGGATTGGGGAGACGCGGTCCATGCGACTCGGCGCGATGTTTCTCATCGTCGGCATGGCGGTGTACCCCCTGGCCCACAACCTCTGGCAGCTAGCACTGCTGATTCCTCTAGTCCCAATCGGCACGGCACTCCTCTTCCCTTCCACAACCGCGCTGATGTCGCGGGTTTCGGAGAAGGACGAGCTGGGGACCACGATGGGGGTGGCGCAGACCTACGCGGGAATCAGCCGGATCATCGCACCGCTCTTCGCGACCAATCTTTTTCAATACATTGGCCACGGCGCGCCGTTCTATGCGGGATCAGTCATCGTGGCGCTGGTGAGCATTCTCGCCTTCCACGTCGATCACGTTCCGATGCATACCGGGGAGACGCCGGTGCCGGAGGTGGAGGGGAAAGTTGGGTAGAACGGCTGGCAGCCATAAGCCGTAGGCCATAGGCGAGAAGCGGGCTTGAGGCTAAGGCTTATGGCTCTCAAAACTCCGCTCCAAGCCCAAGATTCACGTGATCCGCCGTCTCGGTCCCACCCCCATACGTCGTCGCGATGTGACGGAATTCGATGCCGAGGATGAGGGGGGCGGGGCGCCATTGGATCTCGCCGACCACAGTTTCGTTTTTGAGCCGCTGGGTCGCGAGGTTCAGGTCCTCATCCTTGGGATCATCTATTCCATAGCTCGCCCCGATTTCCCAGCCCGGCGAAGGTCTCACCAGAAGTTGTCCCCATCCGCCATTTGTCCGAACCGGTACACCATTCAACCCGAAGTTCTGTCCGATCGCGCCGCCGCCTAGTCCCGCGATCGCCTGGCCGACGAAGGCCTCTCCCCGGATCTCTACCATGCGACCGATCGGGGCCTGGAGCAGGAATGCCGCTGCTTTCGAATCCAGCAGCGAATCTCCCGTGCTCACGAACCAGCCGAGGTGACCGCCGACGCTGATCTGTCCACTGTGATCCCCCTCGCCCCAGCGGTAGAGAATTCGGCTCTGCAGATAAGGCCGCTTGCTCGCCTCGGCTTCGTCGGGTTGGGTCAGAAATGGGCCCTGCGCCTCATATCCTGTTGGAGCCAACACCGTCGCCTCGAGGCTTAGTCTCCCGTTAGCGCTGGTGAGGACATCTCCGGTCAGCCGGATCTGGGGAATCCAGAGCCAGAGGTTCCCGGAGGCCGAGAGTGAGGAGAGCCCGATACTCGCGAGCGAGGAGGGATTCAGCTCGACGATCGGTGGCGCCTCCTGACCCACGAGCACGTTGAACCAGTCCCACGTCATCTGAGCCCAGGCGCGCCGGATTCTCAGCAGCGGGAAGGTTCGTCCGCCAGTCGAGGGTTGCTGTCCACCCCAGAAATCCACGTCCAGTTCTGCATTAAAGTCTCCACCTGCAACGCCGGCTAGAAAGCCGTGAGCGATGACGCGGCTCTGTCGTATCGTGGCGCCCAGGCCGTCGGTCGGGAAACTGTCCACCGCACTCGGAGGCACGGCCACCTGTGGCAAGTCGACGTTGTTGGTCTTTCCGCTCGTAAAGAAGCCGTTCATCAGGACCATCACTTTGAGATCCACTTCCGGCTTGGGGTTGTCCTGCGCCCAGAGCGGGGTCGCGACGACGCAAGAAAGGCAGACCGCTTTGATGGTCGCGCGCTTCATGGTTGGAAAACCGCCTTGTGGGTCCCGGTTGACGCCCCTCGGGTGGAGGGGCTAAGCTATGAACAATGCGTAAGATACGCCGGTCATTTGGGATTTGGATCGTACCAGTGGCCCTGGCGATCTCGGCAGGGAAGGTACCCCTTTTGGCTCAGGGCGTAACCGTGACCGGGCAGGTGACCCTCCTCGACAAGGGCGATCGTCCCCCATCCGATGTAGGCCAGGCTGTCTTGTGGCTCAGCGGCGATCAAGCTCCGGCCGGAGCTCCCACTACAGTAGAGATCGCGACGGAGGATAAGCAATTCGTGCCCCGGCTGATCGTGGTACCCCGCGGCTCCACCGTCGCCTTCCCGAATCACGATCCGTTCAATCACAACGTCTTCTCTGTTTCGCCCGAGGATCCATTCGATCTGGGACTGTATGGTCGCGGGACCACGAAGTCGGTGCGTTTCGACCGGGCCGGCGTCATCAAGGTGTACTGCAACGTGCACGCAAGCATGCGGGGTCTGGTTGTAGTGCAGGGGACGTTGCTATACGCTCAGCCGGGGGCTGACGGGTCCTTTCGCATGGACGGAGTACGGCCGGGAGACTATATCCTCCACGCCTGGCACGAACGCGCGCCCGAGGTGACCACTCCCCTCAAGGTAACGGATAGTGGCACGGCGCCAGTGGCGGTGACCCTGGACGCCCGCGGCTATCGCTTCGTGCAGCACAAGGACAAGAACGGCAGGTCCTACTCCGACCGGAGCCGCCGGTATTAAGTCGCCGCTCTTGCGAGGCCTGGGCCTCAAACTCTTCCTGGCGATCGTCATCGTGGTGGTCGTCATCCTGGGCGGCGCGCTGGCGCTGATCCGGTTTCGCGCGAGCCAGGCGGCCGACGCCGCGATTGACCGCGGTCTTCAGGCGACTCAATCGGCGATCGACGATGCCTTGGCGGGCCGGAGTCACGCGCTGCAACAGTCGTCACGGGTGCTGGCCCAGTTTCCCACCAATATCTCCCGCATAGAAGAAGCCCTCCACACCGGCAATCGCGCCAATCTCCTGGACCAGGCCGATGAGTTCCGCAAGCAGGGGGATGCGGCCTGGGCGATGATCACCGATCAGGCCGGCGTGCTGCAGGCCTCGACCCGCTCGGCTACGGCATTCGGCGATTCACTGGGGAACAGCGTCCTGATCGGCGAGGCACTTGGTGGCGCTCCGACCCAGGGAATCTGGGTGGAGTCTACTCCTGCCGGTGACTCGTTGTTTCAAGCGATCGCCGTCCCGTTGGTCCCTCCCAGCGGCTCCGTAGTCGGTGCCCTGGTCATGGCGTTGGCAATCGACATAGGGTTTGCCGACCGTCTCAAACGTCAAACTGCTTCAGAAGTCGTGTTCATAGCGTTCGATACGCTAGGCGTTCCCCGAGTCGCGGCATCGACCCTTCCCGCCGGCACGCTCGACGAAGCACTGCGCAAGCGAACCGCCGAGGGGTCGCCCCCTGATAGCGTTCCAAAGCGGCTCGGCGTGAAGGCGGGAGGGATGACGTGGATGGCCGCGGTAGGTCCGCTTCAGACCGCTTCCGGTGTCACGGTGGGAGAGTACGCCGGCCTGCGCGCGCGCGAGGCGGAGCTGGCACCCTTCACCCTGCTGCAGCGCTCGATCGTTTACGCGTTCTTCGCCGCGCTCGGCATCGCGCT
>Ga0207674_10003220_pt1 | contig 20102 bp, 19 predicted proteins | sample KBSCornC72_FD_184303 | JGI IMG/M metagenome (GOLD analysis project Ga0207674, IMG submission 184303) | Corn rhizosphere microbial communities from Kellogg Biological Station, Michigan, USA - KBS Corn C7-2 (SPAdes) (version 2) | ecosystem: Host-associated > Plants > Roots > Rhizosphere > Soil ...
GAGCAGGCCGGCAAAGACATGGCTTTCTGCTGGGCCGCTCCGGCTAGCTTATCCGCCAAACTGCCGCTGTAGGCGGCGAAGTCGATCTTAAAGTTAGGCTGCGTGATATCGCCATCCAGCCATTGGTAAATATTATCTATAGCCGCCTCAGTCTGTTGTTTTACCGCTTGCGTCGGGATAGCCTGCTTCACAGCTTGAGCGATTTGCGGGTCAGAGGTAGAGAAAGTGCCGACGCTGGTCTGGATCGTGCTGTCACGCTGGAGGATAGACGGCACTATGGAATCATAAATTCCACTCTCAGACACGAGCTGCTTGATGGTATCCGGATGCGTTGCCGTCCGCACGAAACCGATATCAAACGCCGTAGCGAACAATAAGAAGATGAACAGTGGGCTCAAGATTCCCAGCGCCAGTTTTTTGGCGAAATCCATAAGCCGTATTCTACCAGAATAAAAATGGCGGAGAGGGAGGGATTCGAACCCTCGATACCCTTTCGGGCATACTGCTTTTCGAGAGCAGCGCCTTCAACCGCTCGGCCACCTCTCCGCGTACTGGAACAGAGGTAATTATATCTTATCGTGTCGAGAATTTTGCTATCATTACTTCATGACACCATTCGTAGTAAGCTTGATGTTCTCGGCCGGCGCCGCCACCTGGATCTATACCAAGTTTCAGAAGTACAGCGGCAATAACACCCGTCAGTCAGTCATTGCTACCACCGTCGCGGGCGTATTTATTTTTATAATGTTCTACCTAATCACCAGCCCGTTCTTGAAATAATATGGCCGACAGTATATTCACCAAAATCATCAAAGGCGAAGTCCCAGCCAATAAAATTTACGAGGACGAGCTGACCATGGCTTTCTTGAATATTTACCCTGATGTGCCGGGCCATACGCTGGTCGTACCCAAGAAACAGATCGATCACCTGTGGGACCTGCCCGATGGAGATTATATCGCCGTGATGGAAACTTCCAAGAAGGTCGCCAACCGTATCCGAGAGGTGTTAAAGCCCGAGCGCGTCGGCGTTAAAGTAGTCGGCGAAGAAGTCCCCCACGCGCACGTTCATCTCATCCCTTTTAATACCGTGGATGAATTCCAAGAGCACGTCCCTCACCTCGGTGAGCCAGACTATAAGGCGCTTGAGGAAATGGCCAAAAAACTGGCCTTCTAAACTAGCCGTATAATAATAAAAAATTTGGCAACCTTTCTGTCCTACTGGTATTATATGGCTATATGAGGTGGAGTTTCGGGCGGTGTTGCAATGGATGAGAAGGCGCTGGGCAAGAGACTCCAATTAGCCAGAAAACGGGCCGGGCTGACCCAGCAGGAGCTCTGCCAAAAGGCCGGTTTAAGTTATTCTACCCTGGCAAAAATCGAGCGCGGCGCCATCCGCACACCCTCGGTATTTACGGTCGCTCATATCGCCGCCGCCACCGGCACACCGCTGGAGAGTTTATTAGATACCCAGTCCCTGACTATGGGCCCCCCTGCCCCGGCCAACGCCAAAAAACGTTCCAAAACCGGCATCCGCTTCGTATATTTCGACGTCAACGGCGTACTGGTGCGATTTTTTCATCGGGCTTTCACCGAAATCACCCATGATACCGGCGCCCGGGCCGATCTGGCCGAAAATCTGTTTTGGCGCAACAACGACGAACTGTGCCGCGGCGGCATGAGTTTAGAGGAGCTGAACGCAGTGTTTGCCAAGGAGCTCAACGTCCCGGATTTTGATTGGAAGAGCTATTACATGAAAAGCGTCGATCAGATGCCGGATATTAAGGAGTTTGTAGACTGGTGCGCCGAGAATTATCAGGTCGGCCTGCTCAGTAACACCGCCCCTGGCTTTTTGGACGAGATGCGCTCATCCGGGATAATCCCGGATGTAGCCTACGCGGCGATCGTTGATTCGTCCAAAATCGGCTCGATCAAGCCCGAGGATAAGATCTATGAAGCGGCCCAGGAGCTGGCGGCTGTCGAGCCGAATGAAATACTGCTGATAGATAATGAGCGGCCTAATCTTACAGCCGCCGATAAACACGGCTGGCAGGTGGTGAGTTTTGACGATTTTTCTCCGGCCGAGAGCATAGCCTTCGCCAAAGAGATCTTAGAGTTCTAGCTTAGAGATTCTTGGAAAGAGGCGATCTCGGTGTCTAAATCAGACGCTAGGTTCTGTTCGGCACTAAGGCTGGCTTTAGTGTCTTCGACAAGCTCTGGCGGGGCATTATCCACATAACGCTTATTAGCTAAACGCTGCTCCAGCCGGCTAATTGTTTCGCGGCGCTGCTGCCGCTGCTGCGTCAGCTTGTCAATGTAAGCTTGGGCGGCTGACTTATCTATACCCAGCCGGATCTCATCCGTGGTGCCTATAAGCTTGAGGCCGTCGGCGTCGGCGGCTTGGCTGATGCCGCCCAAGCGGGCCAGGCGCTCAACCAGTCCCGCCTGCTCTTCTAACAGGGGCGAATTTTTATAATAAAGCGTCGGTTTTTTGGCGCCGGTCACAGCCATCAAGTGGCGCGCCTGGGCGATAACCTTCTGCAGTTCATCAAACTTGGCCGCCTGAGCCGCGTCAACCTGGTCGACCTTCGGGAACAGCTGTGTGGCTAATAAGTCTTCATGTCCCAGCTGGCGCCAGATGGCCTCGCTGATAAACGGAGCGAAGGGGTGGGCCAGGACCAAGGTGTTTTCCAAAATATAGTTGAGCAGACCGTGATTCGGCTCGATCTTGCTGGCCTCAACGTACCAATCGGCCAGGTCGTCCCACACGAAATGGTACAGGTCCTGATAGGCTTCGCTGAATCTAAAATCGTTCAAATTGCCCCACTGCTTCCCTGTTAAAATACTTAACTTGTTAAGTATCCAGTGATCAGCCGGCGTTTTTGGACCGGCTTTTGCCGCCGCATCTCCCACTGTCATTTCGATGTAGCGCGAGACATTCCACAGCTTATTGCAGAAGTTGCGATTATCGACGATCTTACTTCGGCCGAGCCGCTGATCCTGGCCGGCATTCACCCCTGATACCAAGGCCAGCCGCAGGGCGTCGGCGCCGAATTCGGGGATAACCTCCATGGGGTCGATCATGGTCTCGGGGTCGCTCTTGCTCATCTTGCGGCCGTCCTCGGCTCGGACCAGACCATGCAGGTACACGTCTTTGAACGGCACCTGGCCGGTAGCGTAGGTGGTCGAGAGTATCATGCGGGCTACCCAGAAGAATAAGATGTCCCAGCCGGTCTCCATAACAGAGGTGGGATGGTAAGTCTTGAAGTCCGGGCTGCGCCGCAAAAGCTCAGCCAGATCCAGTGTATAATCTTTGGCGGATTCCGGGTCGATGAGCGTGCTCCAGGTCCACAGCGCCGAGGAGAACCAGGTATCTAAGGTATCCGGATCGCGCTGCCACCCCTGCCCTGCCGGCTCATTGACGCCGACGTAGCGTTCATCGCCTTTATACCAGACCGGCACCTGATGTCCCCACCATATCTGGCGGCTGATACACCAATCGCGTAGGTTATCTATCCAGTGGAAATAAATCTTCTCAAACCGCTTAGGCGTGATTTTGATGTCGCCGTCTTCAATTACCGCCCGCATGACTTCCTTCAGGGAACGCAGCTGGCCTTTCCACTCGACCGCCGGCCGGTTAACATCCACGAACCACTGCAGCTTGATCTGGGGCTCTATCAGTCCCTTACCCCGGTCATTCAGCGCCAGGTTGTGGGTATAATTATCATCGATTTTCACCACCAGCCCCTTCTGCTGCAGCTTCTCGACGATTTTGGGCCGGGCTTCTTCTATTTTCATGCCGGCGAATTCGCCGGCGATCGGCATCAGCTTACCGTTAAAATCGATAATCTGATCTTTTTCCAGCCCATGGCGCTCGGCAATTTCAAAGTCGGTGTGGTCATGCCAGGGCGTTATCGTCATCACCCCTGTGCCGAAGCCCATATCGACCGCTTCATCCTTGATGACGGTGGCGGTAACTGGGCCGTTGATCCACTCGGCTTCAAAGCTGTCGCCGTGCTGATACTGCTTGTAGCGCTCGTCGTCCGGGTGCATCACCACGTATTTATCACCGAACTTAGTCTCTGGCCGGGCGGTGCCTATCTGGAACGGACCGTACTGTAAGGTGTAAAACTTCCCCTGCTCTTCTTTATGGACCACTTCATCGTCGGACACGGTGGTTTCTAGATTAGGGTCCCAATTAACTATGCGATTACCCCTGTAAATCAACCCATCATTGAACATTTTCACGAATACCTCGTTGACGCAGCGGTTCAGAGCCTCATCCAAGGTGTATCTTGCCCGGCTCCAGTCCACGCTGGCGCCCATGGCTCTTATCTGGGAATTAATGGTATCGCGGCTGGTGCCGACGAACTCCTTAACCTCTTTGATAAAGGCTTCCCGGCCGATCTGATGTTTATCAGTTCCCTGCCCCGCCAGCCGTTTCTCGATAATGGCGTTGGTAGCCAAGGCGGCATGGTCGGTACCGGGCAGCCACAGCACGTCTTTGCCAGCCTGGCGGGCATGGCGGGCCATGATGTCCTGTAAGGTGATGAACAGCGAATGCCCGACATGCAGGTTACCGGTTTCGTTGGGCGGAGGCATACTGATGGAAAAGTGCTGTTTACTACTGTTGGGATCGGCCAAAAACACCCTGCCCTGCTCCCAAAGCGAATAGATGTCCGTCTCGTACTTATCCGGTTCGTAAACACTCGGGAAACTCATATGGCCTTAGTATAACTTACAGAGGTAGATAGCGCCAAAGGCTAGCATTATAAGGTGTGCTTCACATGAAAACAGGCATTACCCATCAATGGCTCTTGCGTACAACGGCGACGTAAAAGCTGTATGAGTAATGCCTGATTGGTTGAGTTTCGCACCTGTTTGTTTTCAAAAATAGCATAACAAGTATGTTTGGGGCAGGCAATAGCCGGATTTTAGAGGCTGGGGATAACTTCTAATTTAAAGGGGTCAGATGGCGGTATTTCCATAAAGTAAGCGGCGGCGGCAATCATAGCGGCGTTGTCAGTGCAGAGCTTGATATCGGGACAAAGAAGCGGAACTTTCAGGCGGTCAGCCAGCTCACTACGCAGCGATTGGTTGGCGGCGACACCGCCGGCTAGCAAAATACTGCCAGGCGAGAACTCTATCTCGGCCTTCACGACCGCCTCGGCTAGAGTCTCGATGGCTGTCTGCTGGAAACTGGCGGCTAAATCATGCTTCTGCCCGTCCGTTAAGACCGCTGGCAGCTCGTGGGAAGGGAAGGTGTAGTCCTTGCCAGCCAACTGCTGAGCGGCCCGCAGCACGGCGGTCTTAAGCCCGGAAAAACTGAAATCATAGGGGTTGTCTAATTTGGCTTTGGGCAGTTTGATAGCTTTTGGGTCACCTTTGGCGGCAGCTTTATCTACCGAAGGGCCTCCGGGGTAGGGCAGACCCAGGATCTTGGCCACCTTATCGAAGGCTTCACCGACGGCGTCATCTCTGGTCTGACCGAGAATGTTGTAATCTTTATTACTTTTATAGAGCATCAGCTGGCTGTGCCCGCCGGATACGATAAGCCCCAGGGCAGGGAAGCGCGGCGTACCGGGGGATAGGGAATAACCGGGCAGGGAAGTGCTGGTTATGAAGTTGGCGTAAGTGTGGGCCAGCACATGGTTAACAGGTATCAGGGGCTTGTTCTTGGCTATGGCCAGCGTCCGGGCGGTAAGCACACCGATCAGCAGGCTGCCGATCAAACCCGGCCCCTGGGTGACGGCGATGGCGTCAATATCGCCCCAACCGATTTCGGCATCGGCTAAAGCCTGTTCAATAACAGGGGTGATCACTTCGATATGACTGCGGGCAGCGATTTCCGGCACCACTCCACCGTAGGCCGTATGTAAGTCCAGGCTGCTGGAAACCACATTGCTCAGCATCCTATGGCCGTCCACGACCACGGCCGCGGCAGTCTCGTCACAGGACGTCTCGATTCCCAGAATTTTCATCTGTTGTACAGTATACTCAAAAGGTAATGAATTTTCGGAGAATCGTAAAGGTATTTATCCCGAGGGGTCTGTTTACCAAGGTCGAACCGGTCGGGCATCTGGGCGAGGCCATATCGTTCAATCTAGTGAATGGTTTTCCCAGCCGCGGGCTTAAAGTCATCGGTATAACCGGTACCAACGGCAAGACCACCACGGCTTTCTTGGTACACCGGATGCTGCACGAAGCCGGCTATAAAGTCGGGCTGATGACCACCGTTGCCTACGGGGCGGGGGACAATATCAAGCCCCAGACGGTACACATGACTAATGTACCGGTACCGCTGATGATGAAGCGGCTGAAGTATCTCAGGGGTCAGGGCGTGGAATGGCTAGTGATGGAAACTACCAGTATGGCGCTGGCCCAGAACCGGGTGTGGGGCGTTCCGTTTTATCTGGCGGCCATGACCAACATCAGCCAGGACCATCTTGATTATCACAAGACCATGGACAATTACATTAACGCCAAGGTCAAGCTTTTCCATCTGACTGATCACAACAGAAAGGGTCTGAGAACAGGGGTGATTAACGCCGATGACGCGACAGCCCGGCGGTTCGCTTCGGCTGTCAGTCACACTGTTATGTACGGCATCGATAATGGGGATTTAAAGGCTAAGGATATTAAGCTGTCGGCCTCCGGCATAAGCTACAAAGCGGTCGCCGGCAAAGATGAATATTCGGTTAAAAGCCAGCTGCCTGGCAAGTTCAATGTTTACAATACGCTGGCAGCAATCGGCGTCGGCCGGGCTCTGGGCCTGAGCGTGAAGCAGATAGAGCAGGGGATAGCGTCGCTTAAGGGCGTAGCCGGCCGTATGACGCCCATAGAAGCCGGCCAGAAGTTCAATGTGCTGGTAGACTTCGCCCACACTCCGGATGCTCTGCAAAACGTCCTGACGGCCGCTAAAGAGCTCACGAAGGGCAAAGTCTTACTGGTCTTTGGCGCGACCGGCGACCGGGATAAGGCCAAGCGGCCGGTCATGGGTGAAGTGGCGGCCAAAAACTCTGACACTATCTTCCTGACGGATGATGAAACCTATACAGAGGATCCCGCGGCCATCATCCAAGCGGTTTATAAAGGTATCGAAGCTGCCGGCGGGGCCGCCAAAACCACGATCGTCGAGGATCGGCTGGACGCCATCAAAGCGGCTTTCGCCGCGGCCAAAGCCGGCGACACCGTACTGCTGGCCGGCATCGGCCACGAAACCACCCGCAACATGGGCGGCAAAGAAGAACCCTGGAATGAGATAGAGATAGCCAAGAAGCTGCTTAAATGAGCGAAAACCGCGGCTTCTGAGTCGTGGAGACGATCAGAAACCGCGGGATTGTCCGTAGTGGCTGGGGAGCCCGGCGAGGCCGGGCTCCCCAGTGCCTTTCTAGTGGTACGCCGGCTGCGGGCGCTTGATGACCGAGGGCCGGATGTTCCGGCTGTGGCCGGCCGCCTCCGAAGAGCTGTCCTGCTGGTCCACCCTGCTGAGACCGAGGGCCTGCCGCGTGGAAGCCACGAGCTGGCAATCGGCGCGGTTGGAGAGGTGCGCGAACTCTTCGACAAGGAGCCCGAGTAGCGGAATGCGGCAAGCCTTGGAGTCGAAGTAGAAGCTGAGCTCCACCAGACGACTCGCCGAAACGCCGTGGCGGCTGGCCACGACACGCTTGATCTGGTCGAGCCGCCCGGCGGGCAGCGGATAGTGGCAAGGGTTGGTGCAGCCGATGATGAGCATCCGCTCCGGCTTCTCGTCCCCGACCTCTTCCAGATAGACCGTCAAGCTTTCCGCGACTGCGGTCATGCGGGCCTCCATTCACTGGGGGTTTATACGGACTGTTAAAAACTATACCCGCATATTCGTATCAGTCAATTTATTTATGTTTTTGCAAGCACTAGCTTGACAGATAAGCGGATAGTAGTATGCTTCGAATATTCGATTAGGTCCCTGGCAAGGACTCGTACTTCGCACCATTCCCAATCTCCCCAGACTCGGGAAAGGAGTCTACACCGTGTGTGTTGACCAAGAATTGAGTGAACGGAACAGAAAGAAGCGAAACCGCAGGTGGCGTTTCCACCGTCTGCGCGACTCATCACGCAATCTGGACGGCATCATCATCCGTCCCGCGGCCGACAGACGCTTCAGGCGTATCGACTCTCGTCCGGTTGTTCGGACCGGACAGCCGGAGTCACAGGCCTACGTGGCCAGCCCCGGCTTGATTGCCGCCGCCACCGTCAGCCAGCGTCTCCAGGACGCCCGGGATGCGCGCAGGTTCGCTGAGCAGTACCCGTTCGCGGGTCACGCCGCCTAGCCCATCTCCACATGGACCGAATCGAATAGATCGGTGGGGGCTACCCAGCCCCCACCGATCACTCGCAACCGCCCTGGACGGCGGTTTTTTATTGCGAATTTTGCCTTGACAGGGAAATTGGCACTCGGCTATTATGAGTGCTAGCATCTGCTGAAATCAGCGGATATTCTGGGAACAATAAGGAGGTTATTTTATGGCTGGATTGAATCCATTGAGTGAGTGGGTGGTCGCCGAGCAGGAAGAAGCGGTTACTAAGACCGCCAGCGGATTGTATTTGCCCGACAAAGCGGCCGAGAAGCCCAAGATCGCCAAAGTGGTCAAGGTCGGTAAAGAAGTCAAAGAAATCAAAGCCGGTGACAGGATAGTTTATAAAAGCTACAGTACCACCGAGGTGAAAGTTGGCGACAAGGAATATATCCTTGTCAAAGAGGAAGACATTTTAGCGACGGTTAAATAGGAGGAGATTTGAATGGCTAAGAAAGTATTTTATGATGACGATGCCCGGCGCCGGGTTTTAGGCGGCGCGCAGATTTTATATGACGCCGTAAAGACCACCATGGGCCCCAAAGGCCGCAACGTGGTGATCAGCAAGAGTTACGGCAACCCGACGGTAACTCACGACGGAGTAACTGTCGCTAAAGGCGTCGAAATCGACGATGTCGATGACGAGACGCTAGGCTACAAAGTCGGCGCCGAGCTTATCAAACAGGCCGCCAATAAGATGAACGATGTGGCCGGCGACGGCACCACGACCGTTACGGTTTTGACTTACCATATTTTGAACGAGGCCAATAAGCTGATCGCCGCCGGGCACAACCCGATGCAGCTGCGCAAGGGCCTGGAAGCTGCCGCCCAAGACGTTATAAAGCAGCTGGACAGCCAGAGCGAGAACATTGCCGGCAAGAAAAACCGGGTAGCCGAGGTCGCGACCATCAGTGCCGGCGATGAGCAGATTGGAGCTTTGATCGCCGATGTTATGGAAAAGGTCGGCAAGGATGGCGTGGTCACTGTCGAAGAGGGGCAGGGGCTGGCCATGGAGAGCGAAGTCGTCGAAGGCTTCACCATGGACCGCGGCTACGTCAGCGCCTACATGGTTACCGATACCTCGCGCATGGAGGCGGTTTACGATAAGCCGGCTATCTTAATCACTGATCAAAAAATCAGCTCGATCCAGGATTTCTTGCCGATGCTGGAAAAACTGGCCCAGGCTGGCAAGAAAGACCTAGTTCTTATTGCCGAGGATGTAGACGGTGAGGCCTTAGGCACACTGGTACTCAACCGCTTAAAGGGAGTCTTTAACACTGTAGCTGTCAAGGCCCCCGCCTTTGGCGACCGCCGCAAGGACATCATGCAGGACATCGCCATCTTAACCGGCGGCGAGGTCATCAGTGAGGACACCGGTACTACCTTTGAGAACGCCGACTTATCCGTCATCGGCACCGCCCGCAAAGTGATAGTCACTAAAGACGACACAACGATAATCGAGGGCGCCGGTTCGGCAGCGGCCGTGAAAACCCGCGTCGCCCAGATCAATAGCCAGGTTGATGCGGCTAGCAGTGAATACGATAAAGAGAACCTGGAAAAACGGCGGGCGGCTTTGAGCGGCAAAGTGGCGGTTATCAAGGTCGGCGGTGCTACCGAGACTGAAATCGAAGAGAAGAAATTCCGTGTCGACGACGCCGTAGCCGCGGTTAAGGCCGCAATGGACGAAGGGATCGTACCAGGCGGCGGCGTAACCTTAGTGGATGCCGCCAAAGTTATAACGGCTGCCGGCAGCGATTCGGAAGCTGCCGGTGCTAATCTTCTGAAGAACGCGCTGGACCAGCCTTTCAGAATCCTGTTGACCAACTCCGGGCTGAACCCTGATGAGTGGCTGCCTCAAGTCAAGAAAGGTAAGGGCGGCATGGGTGTGGATGTGAACAATCCATCCAAGCTCACCGATCTTAAAGCTTCTGGTATCGTAGATCCGACCCGCGTGACCAAGGAAGCCGTGCAGAATGCCGCCAGTATCGCCGGGACGGCCATGACCATGGGCGCACTAGTAGTAGAAGTCCCCGAGAAAACTCCGGCCGCGCCAATGCCCGACATGGGCGGCGGCATGATGGGCATGTAGAAAAGTTAACTGACCGAAGTTTAAAATCCCGCTATCATAAGCGGGATTTTATTTATGCTTTTAGCCTAGCAGTAAAGTTTGTGATATAATTAAGTAATACAAGGAGGTAGTTGTGGAGCTGATTGAGAACGAGCCCCAGGCGCAGGGCGTACTCCCGGAACCGGAACCAAGGTATCATACGGCGACTTTGCCGGCCGGAAAAACCGAGCACGGGCAGAGTATAGTCAGGATTCTGGCCGCTATTTTGGTCGGGCTGATACTTATAGTCCTTATCGTACTACTGGCCCGCTGGATATATCATAAGGCCCACCACACCTCTGTAGTGGTCCCGGCCCCCTCGACCAGCCAGAGAGCGCCGGCCAACTCTTCTAATAACAATACTTCGGGCGCCGCGCCGAGCAGCGGCAATCCTTCGGCGCCTGCCGACAACACTCCTTCAGCTCCAAGCACCGGTAATTCGCAGATTACTAACACCGGCCCTGGCGACGTAGCCGCGATCTTCGCCGGTACAGCACTGGCCGCCGCCGGGTTGCACTACATCATCAGCGTTCGAAAGTTCAATAAAAACCAGGTCTAAATCTTATTCTTCTGGGTGAAGTAGTTGATTTCGTTGACCACATCGAGAAGGGCTTGAGCCCGGATTTTTTCATCGGTTATCTGCTGTGCGGCTTCATAAGCCTCTTTGACTAGGCGGGAGTTATCCGAAGCCTGGATCAGCATCATAGTGGTCTTGAACTTTTCTTCGGGTGTCTGTTCCAAGTGGTTGACCAGCGGCGCCAGATTATTAAGGGCTTGTTCCTTTATGGAAACTAAGGCATCTTCGTTTGGCGCGGACGGCGCCGGCGGGGCAGTGCTGCTGGCCGGTTTGGATGGCGCGTCACTTTGGCTTAGCGCGGGGGCCGGAGCCGGTGCGTCTGAAGGGCTATCCATGAAGGGGCTGGGCGGCAGCGGTACCTGGCTGTCAGCCGCTGCGCTTGGCTGCGCGTTATCAGTTTGATTTGTGTCATTTATGCCGAACATTCCACCCCCGCATTTAGTTTGTGTTGCTTAATACTTTACAATTATAAGCTAGAGAGGGAACTAAGAAAACACGCTAATGCTAGATGATCTGAAATATATCCACCAGCGCGACGGCCAGGATGCTCTGGGGATTGCCGAGCGCCAGGCCGACCAGTTAGAGTACCGGTTCGAATTAACACCGATAGAAGGAACTTTTGAAAACATCGTATTCGCAGGGATGGGCGGATCGGCGCTGCCGGCGCTGCTGAGCCGCAGCTGGCCAGGGTATAGTCTGCCGTTCGAGGTCTGCCGCCAGTACGATATCCCGAAATACGTATCCGAAAAGACCTTATTCATAGCCTCCAGCTACTCCGGCAACACCGAGGAGACACTTTCCGCACTGGGGCAGGCCGAGAAAAAGAATGCGATCATAGCCATCATGGCCGGCGGCGGCGAGTTGGAAAGTCTGGCTACCCAAAGAAACTATCCGCTCATAAAGGTTCCAAAGGCCGAACAGCCGCGCTACGCCGTATTCTATATGCTGGCCGGGCTGCTGAAGATTTTAGAAAGCGCCGGCTTAGTGGGAGATAACGACGCTTCGGCCCAGCTGGCCGGCGCCAGCGGCTTTTTGAAAGAATCTGTTAAAGAATGGCTCGCCACCGTAACGACCGACTGGAATCCGGCCAAACAGCTGGCCATGGAAGTCGCCGGTAAGTCAGCCGTAGTCTATGCCGGCCCGTTGCTGGCCCCGGCCGCCTACAAATGGAAAATCGATTTTAACGAGAACTCCAAAAACGTCGCCTGGTGGGGCGAGTACCCGGAATTCAACCATAATGAATTCATCGGCTGGAGCAGCCACCCGCCGCAAAAACCTTACTTCGTAATCGACCTGCGCTCCAGCTTGGAGCACCCGCGTGTCCAAAAGCGCTTCGAACTATCCGATAAATTATTGTCCGGCAAGCGGCCGCATGCCCACGTCGTGCAGGCCCAAGGTAATACTTTGCTCGAACAGTTGCTTTGGACAGTGGTGTTTGGCGACTTCGTAACGATTTATCTGGCACTGCTTAACGGAGTTAATCCGGCGCCGGTCGAACTGGTCGAGAAGTTCAAAAAAGAACTCGGCTAGCCTTGGGACGCCAGTCTGATAGCTCCGCGCACGGCGTTGTTTTCTGATGACGCCGTAAAAATCGGCAGTACCGTATAGTCATTGATCATGCTCCCGGCTATGTCCCTGACCTCGTTCACTAATCCGCCGTGTTTGAAAATACCGCCGCCCAAAACGATGATTTTTGGGCTCAAAGTAAGGGCAAGATTAACTATTCCGGACGCTAGGTATTGAGCTTCCAGGTCCCACCTATACGAGTCGATCACATGCTGGGCTTTTTGACCGGCTCGTTTTTCGATAGCCGGCCCGCTGGCTAGGCCTTCAAAGCAATCGCCGTGGAAGGGGCAGGTTCCAGGGAAAGGGTCTTTTTCGAGGTCATGAGGAATCATTATATGGCCCATTTCCGGGTGCGACATGCCATGCTGAACGACGCCGTTTAGCAGCGAGGCTCCGCCTATCCCAGTACCGGCAGTAAGGTAAAGGATATTATTTATACCCTTGGCTGCCCCGTAAAAATATTCACCAAGTCCGGCGCAGCCGACATCGGTCTCGATCTCTATCGGCAGATTCAGGGCCTGCTCTAACAGGCTTTTCATATCAACGTTTTTCCATCCCTCTTTGGGAGTGTTGGTTATGCGGCCGTAGGTGCTGGAACCTGAGTCCAGGTCAATCGGGCCAAAGGCTCCGACGCCGACCGCGACCACACGGCTGTCCTTCTTAAAGTAATCAGCGACCTTAGCGAATGTTTCGGATGGTGAGGTCGTGGGGATCTCGGTTTGTGACAGAATTTCACCAGTGCGCTTGCCGATCGCGCATACGAATTTAGTTCCTCCGGCTTCGATGCCGCCATATATCTGGTCCATCATCTAACAATATAGCAAAAATGCTAAAGCTTTAGCTCGAAATAACTCTTATTCTCCCCTTAGTGCCGTAATTGGGTCTTTGCGGGCAGCCTTCAGCGCGGGAATAAGGCTGAATATCAGTCCGGCCGCGACGGAGACGCCTACGGCCAGTAGGATTACCCAGATGGAGACAACCGGCTTCCAGCCGCTATAAAGCCGCAGTAAAAGGTTTAATATCAACGATACTATCACGCCCACGATTCCGCCGCTGATGGTCAGCACCAGTCCCTCGGTCAGGAATTGGCGCAGGATCTGTCGGTTAGTGGCGCCGACGGCCTTACGGATGCCAATCTCACGGGTCCGTTCGCTGACGCTGACTAGCATTATATTCATGATGCCGATGCCGCCGACGATTAATGATATGGCGGCGATGGCTGACACGAAACGGGTTATCGTATCTAAGACCTGGCTGGTAACCCCCAACAGCTGATCGGGCTTCAAAACCGTAAAGTCATGAGTACCGCCATGGTTGCGGGCGATGATACTGTTTAGCGTCAAATCTGCGTGGTTTATATTCACCCCCGGCTTTATCCTGGCTAGGATCTGAAGGATATTGGTATGGCCGGCTGTCAGCTTGTTAGCATCATCAGTTGATATGAAAACCGAAGAGTTATAGTCGGCTTGGGCTAACGACAGCAGCCCGCCTTGGGTGGGGGCGAGCACGCCGTGCACCGTGAAATCCCGTCCCATTATGTGGATGGTTTCACCTACAGGATTCAACACACCGAACATCCGGCCGGCGACATCACTGCCGATTATGGCGGTACCGCTGTTATCCTCATCTTCCGAGAAAAACGCGCCGTAAGCTATTTTTTGGTGGAGAGTATCAGCGAAATCGGGTGTAGTCCCGGCTACGAATAAATTATCGAACTCGCCGTTGTCGCCGCTGGCGGAATTGGTTATGAATTCGATCGGCGTGGCTTTGCTGATGACTTCGGAGTGCTGGATTGATTCCAGGTCACGCATGGTCAGGGTGCTGGGCGCTAAGAAGGCGTAGATGTTGAGGTTGCCGGCCTTGCCATCTTTTGACAAAAGCTTGCCGGGCCTGACGGTCAGCACATCATTGCCTAATTGGTTTATCTGCCCCACGATCTGGTGTTTAAGGCCTTCGCCCAAACTCACTACCGTGACTACTGACGTGATGCCGATTATGATGCCCAGCATCGTGAAATTAGTCCGCCAGCGGCTGGCCCTCAGGCTTTGGCGGGCAGCTTTTAAATCGCCGGTGAACATCAGCGCCGGCTCCTTGTAGCCTTAGCCCGCAAACCGCGTTTGCGGCCGGTCGATTTACGCCTCTTGGCCTTGGCTGTTACCTCTTTGCCGGGCACGTCTTTGAGCAGGGCGGAGACACCGGCGGCAATTTCCTCATCGGTCCGCCGCCGGCGATTAAAATAAGTCCGCCGGGCACCGCGAGCCATCTGGCCGATGGCTGTACGTTCATCGCCGACGATCATACCGTCGTACATATAAATCACCCGATTGGCGAAGCGGGTCAGCTCGGGGTTGTGGGTGACCATCAGTATGGTGTTACCCTGGCGATGGATCTCGGCCAAGACCTCCATCACTACCTTACTGTCGTGACTGTCCAGGTTGCCGGTGGGCTCGTCGGCAATCAGTATGCTTGGTTTGTTAACCAGCGCCCGGGCGATGGCGGCCCGCTGAGCCTGACCACCGGACAGCTGGGTAGGGAAGAAGTATTCGCGGTCGCGCATACCGACCAGCTCTAGAATGTCGCTGGCCCGTTTGGCCCGCCGCACCGGCGTCATCCCCTTGTAGGCAAGCGGCAGAGAGACATTCTCCAGCACGCTCAAATTGGGCAGAAGATTGTAAAACTGGAATACGAAACCGATCTTATCGCGGCGCAGCTTAGCCTGTTCATTCGGTTTGAGCTGAGCCGCCGGCTGCCCGCCCAGCTTGTAATTGCCATGGGTCGGCTTATCTAAAAGTCCGATGACATTCATCAATGTCGACTTGCCGCTGCCGGATGGGCCCATGACGGCTACGAACTCGCCCTTCCCGACCGAAAGGGCAACCTCGTCTAAAGCCAGTGTCGTGGCATCACCGAAACCATAGACTTTCGAGACTTCATCAAGTTCAATCAGCGCCATGTTCGTATAGTTTCAGCTCCGTTGTTAATATTTTTAATATAAAAAAAGAGGTTCCCACCTCTCAATCTTGCGACCCTCAACCTACGTCTCTATATCTTAAGTGTAAACCTGTTAATATTGTCCGGCAATCAAAAAAGGTTGTAAAAAAATCAGGGGTGCCAATCTGATAGAATTGTAGGGTTGCAAGAGCTTGATCTTGTGACGGGGAGAGGTCGCATAGTTGGTCTAGTGCGCCGCCTTGGAAAGGCGGTATGGGGGCAACCTCATCAAGGGTTCGAATCCCTTCCTCTCCGCCAGCGAAAAACGTCCGGCGACTGTCGGACTTTTTCGCTGCTGTGAAAAGATTCGAACCCGTCGAGCGAACGAAGTGAGCGGAGGGTTCGGTGGAGCGAGAACACGCGCCGGAATTTATTCCGAGCATGTTCGAGCGGAAAAGGACGAAGTCCGCTATCCCTTCCTCTCCGCCACGCGTTGAGAGCGGGTGGTAAAATATATTAGCGGACAAGATATCCAAAAAGTTAAAATTCTTACCGCAAAATCCGCCGTTCTTAGCTATTTTTCAGTTAGGCTTGCCACAATAGAGCGGCAATAACAAAAAGCTAAACAAGGAGCATCACGATGAGCGACCAGCCACTAAGCGATAAAGAGCAGATCAAAGAGATAGTTAACAGCGTAGCTCAGCTTCAGGATATGAAGCAGTGGGAGCGCCTGGAAGATTATTTCGTCAAGAAACCTTTCGTTGATAATAAATCGATCAGCGGCGAAATGCCGGCGGTAATCCCTAAAAAGCGATTGATTGATGGCTGGCGCCGCGAAATCGGCAGCTACTTTTATGCGACCCGCCACTTTGTAAGACGGCTGGCTGTACGCATGATCAGCTCGCGCCGCGCTAAAGTCACTACCTCAGTTGAGCATCTGCATTACGTGGCTGATCGCGGCGACCGCTACGTATGGACCGTCCGCGGCACTATAGATTACATCCTGGTAAAGACAAGCACCGGCGGCTGGAAGATCAGCCAGATGATCTTCAAAATGACTGACCAGGCCGTCCGCCCCATCGGCGCCACAGCTTAAGCTTTTAGGTAGATTTAGGCTACAATAAGAACCATGATACGGTGGGTAGCCTCTTGAATGTGCTGATCGTTTACGCGCATCATGAGCCGACGAGTTTCACGGCGGCCATGAAGAATGTGGCTGTCCAGACGCTGGAAAACGACGGGCACACTGTTACGGTCAGCGACCTTTACGCCCAAGGCTTCAGCGCCGTAGCCCAGAAGTGGGATTTCGTGACCACCAGCGGCAACCACTTCAACTATATGAACGAGCAGAAGCACGCTGCCAAGCTGGAGATGGCCTTTTCGCCGGATATCATCGGCGAGATACAGAAGATCCAGGCCGCTGATACCGTTTTATTTATAACCCCTATCTGGTGGTTCAGTGTGCCGGCTATCTTAAAAGGCTGGTTCGACCGGGTGCTGGCCATGGGCGTAGCCTGGGATACCGGCCGGTTTTATGAGAATGGGATGATGCGCGGCAAGCAGGCCATGCTGCTGGCCTGCGGCGGCCACCCATCCGAATATTACAAAGTCAACGGCCGCCACCAAGCCAGCCCCAATCAGATGCTGCATCCTATAAACCATGGCACGCTGGCTTTCTGCGGCTTCAATGTCCACGAGCCGTTCATCGCGCTGAATGTGATGAGCGCCGATGATGCCAGCCGCGAGAAAGCCCTGAAAGACCTGGAGTTCCGAGTCCGTAATATCCCGCACAGCCCCCAATGGCTGACGCTCTACGCTTAACTTTTCGGCTATAATTTAACCTATGAGGCGCCACACGGACCTAAGGGACAGGTATTTAGCATCAGTCGGGCTTTTAAGCGCCGCCGCCATAATCCTGCTCGGTTTCAGGATCGTGCTGAGCGGCACCGTGCGCTATTGGTTTGTCCCGGAAAATCTGGCGCTGGCCTGGATCGCACTGTTCTTAGCTTGGCTGCTAGCCAAAGAACTGAAAAATCGCCGCTGGCTGAGCTGGCAGAATTTGGGGCTGACGGTTCTGTGGCTGCTTTTTCTGCCTAATACCTGGTACGTGCTGACCGATTATATCCACATTTTTCCCAATGGCGAGGTCAGCCAGCTGTTCGATATCGTGCTGGTGAGCCTGCTAGTCTTCACTGGCTTCATCCTTGGTTTTACCAGCCTATTTTTGATTCATAGGGAACTGCTGCATCGGATCGGACCACTCAAAAGTTATCTGCTCGTCGAGCTGGCCATCTTCACGTCCAGCTTCGCGATATACCTCGGCCGAGACCTGCGCTGGAATAGCTGGGATGTCATCAGGAACCCCGGCGGTTTGCTAGTCAATGTCTCAGACCGCATCGCCGACCCCTTCGGCAGCCAGCGGGCTTTAAACGTCACACTACTATTCTTCATGCTGATCAGCCTGATTTACTTCGCCTTCTGGGTATTCAGCCGCCCAGCGGATTCAAAGTCCGTCTAAACTGTTATATTAGAACTATGCCAATCGAGGAGTTGAAAACCGCCATCAAGCGCGCGGCTAAAAAGCTGTTTGACAGTGAAATCGAGCCGCAGCTAAGCCGCCCCGAAGAAAAATTCGGCGATTATGCCGCCAATGCCGCGCTACAGCTGGCCAAGAGCTCGTCAAAAGCGCCCCACGAGATCGCCCGGGCCCTAGCCGATGAGCTTAAAGACCTGCCTGGTGTCGCACAGATATCGATCGCCGGCCCGGGATTTATAAATATCCGGCTCGAAGACAGCACGCTTTTCAACGCCGCTACGGGGGCCGTCCAATCGTCCAAGCCATTGGCCGGCCAAGAGGTCCTAGTCGAATTCGGTGACCCGAACCCTTTCAAAGAAATGCACATCGGCCACCTTTACAGTTACATCGTGGGCGACGCCATAGCTAGCTTATTGGAGAACCAAGGCGCTGACGTGAAACGCCTGAGTTACCACGGCGACGTCGGACGGCACGTGGCTATGGCTATTTACGGCCTGCGCCATATGGAGCAGGCGGAAGGCGACAGGGACTACCTGGGAGCCGCTTACTCCTACGGTTATGAGAGATTCGACCAAGATCCACAAGCTAAGACCGAAATTGAAAAAATCAACCAAAGCGTCTATTCACGAGATGACCCGGCTATTAACGAAACGCACGAACGGGGCGTCAAACTCAGTTTCGAATACTTCGACAAAATACTTAACAAGTTAAGTATTTCTAACGATAAACGATATTTCGAAAGCCAAGCTACACCCGTAGGCATGAAAATGGTAGAGGAGAACGTCGGAAAGGTCTTCATCAGAAGCCAAGGGGCGGTAGTGTACGAAGGCGAAAAGGCCGGCTTGCATACGCGGGTGTTCATCACCTCGAAAAATCTGCCGACCTACGAAACCAAAGACCTCGGGCTGGTAAAGCTTAAGGACCGTGACTTTCCCGAAGCCGCCCGTTCGATCGTCATCACGGCCAACGAACAGACTGAATACTTCAAGGTGATGCTGGCGGCGCTCAAAGAGATTGATACCGGGCTGGCCAAAAAAACGGTTCATCTGTCGCATGGCTTTGTAAACCTATCCACCGGTAAGATGAGCAGCCGCACGGGTGATGTCTATGCCGCCGGTGACTTAATCTCAGAAGTCGAACAGGCGGTTCGGACAGCCTTCCCGGAATCCGAGCCAGACAGCCAAACGGCGCTGGCTGCGCTAAAATATGATTTCCTTAAGCCGCGGCTGGGCGGCAATATAACTTTCGATGTTAATGAATCGATCAGCTTGGAGGGCAACAGCGGTCCGTATATCCAATATGCCCACGCCCGAGCTGCAAGTATCCTGGCTAAAGCCAAAAACGGCTCAGAATCCAGAATCCAGAACCCAGAGCTGGATCCGGCTGAGCGCAGTCTGGCCCGCAAGATCAGCGAATACCCGGAGGTACTGCAAAAAGCCAGCGACGAGCTGATGCCGCACCATATCTGCACGTATTTATATGAGCTGGCTCAAGGCTTTAATCGATTTTATGAAACCAGCCGGATCATCGGAGATGAGCGCGAACAGCTTAGGCTTTCGCTGACCAGGTCTTATCAGCAAGTACTGAAAAGCGGCCTGGGCATCCTCAATATAGCCGCCCCTAATCACCTGTGATATTGCGCAAAAGCCGCCAAAGCATATAATTCTAACCAGGTAATAATAGGAGAGCCAAAATGGTCCTAATAAAAATTTTAAAACGCCGGGACGCCGCTTCGATCATCGTCGCCATCCTGGTAGCGATGATAGTCGCCCAGCCGCTGAGTATGATGACCCAAAGGCTGGCGAGTAAGATTTCGTATGTTAACAATGGCCCATACGGTTATGCCGACCAGCGACATGGCGAGCATCGCAAACAGCTTGCCGAGGAAGATGGCATCGACCGGCACCGCCGCTGCAAGCACCTCGATCACCTTGCTCGATTTCTCTTCGATAAGCTGGCTCAAGAGCATGCCGGCCAGCAATATGGTCAGCACGAACAACAAAGTCTGGCCTACCCTCGCTGTCATGGTGCGCGAGAAGGCTTCGAGTCCGGACG
>Ga0207674_10003221_pt1 | contig 20100 bp, 20 predicted proteins | sample KBSCornC72_FD_184303 | JGI IMG/M metagenome (GOLD analysis project Ga0207674, IMG submission 184303) | Corn rhizosphere microbial communities from Kellogg Biological Station, Michigan, USA - KBS Corn C7-2 (SPAdes) (version 2) | ecosystem: Host-associated > Plants > Roots > Rhizosphere > Soil ...
GCAGCGCCGCGAAGCTGGGCGTGACGCCGCTGGCACGCATCCGTGCGCATGCGGTCCATGCGCACGCGCCGAACTGGTTCACGACCGCGCCGGCCGGCGCGATCGACAAGGTGCTGAAGAAGACCGGCTGGGCCGCGAAGGACGTCGACCTCTGGGAGGTCAACGAGGCCTTCGCCGCGGTCACGCTGGCCGCGATGGCCGAGTACAAGCTGCCGCACGAGATCGTCAACGTCCACGGCGGCGCGGTCGCGCTCGGCCACCCGATCGGCGCCAGTGGCGCACGCATCGAGTGGCCGAGCGCGACCGAGTTGTCGAGATAGCAGACGACCGTCCCCGGGAGCATCGTCGGATCAATCTTTCCCCAACTCACCGCTTCGGCCGGGGTAGCGCCGGACAGCCCACCGGTATCAGGCCGCGCATCGGTCAGCTGCAGGAAGAAGTCGTGCCCCTTCTCATCGATCCCTAGCACTTCCTGGATTTGCGGCTCGGTCTGCAGCAGGAAGTTCTTGGGACTCCCACCGCCCACGATGAGTGCTCCACTCTTGCCGCCGATACGTTTGGCGTGGAGTACGATCGCAGCCGTCTCGTTTACGTCGGCGCTTACGTCGAACCGGAGCTGGCTGCCGGCCAGGGCCTGCTCTGCGACGTTCATCCCGATCGAGCTGTCGCCCGGAGAACTAGTGTAGATCGGCACCTCCAGCGCGTGAGCCGTCGAGAGCACTGATCGTCGCTCCAGCCCCAGCGCCTTCTCCCGCTCGCGCAGGTACCCGCCCAGCAGGTAGTGATACTCCGCCGTGCTCATGGAGCGCTGGAACTCCGCCCGAGCCGACACTTCGCGCACGAATGCGTCGGTGGAGAGGAGCACCGAGTAGTCGAAAAAAATGTCGTAGATCCGCACGACCCCCTTGTCTCGGAGCTCCACGTCGTCGGCATGGGGAGTCCCCTGATGCATCGCGAGACCCAGCGCGAAGTGCGCGTCGTGATAGAGATTGGCGCCAGTGGAGATGATCCAGTCCACGAAGCCGGCCTCCATGAGCGGGATGAGACTGCTCATCCCGAGCCCAGCGGGGGTCATCGCCCCGGTAAGACTCATCGCGACCGTGACCTCCGGCTCCAGCATCCGCTGGGTGAACAAGAGACAGCCTTCCCGAAGCCGGCCGGCATTGTAGGCAAAGAACGCGTTGTCGATCAGGTCGGCCACGGATTCATGGCCGGTGATTCCCGTCGGGTCGATCCGGCGGCCGCGCAGGTACTGGGCGCTGGGTCGTGTCATCGCTTATCCCACACGATTGGTAGTACCGTTTGCCTTGGCCGCGGCGATGATGCGTACTACCTCGCGCGGATCGTCGGTCACATGAAAGAGCGCGAGGTCGGCCTGGTCGATTTTCCCTTCGACCGCCATGGGAGACTTGAGCCATGCCACCAGCCCCTCCCAGTAAGAAGAGCCGAACAGCACCACCGGAAAACTGCTGACCTTCCCCGTCTGGATCAGCGTCAGGGCCTCGAACAACTCGTCGAGCGTGCCGAACCCACCAGGGAAGACCAGAAAGGCCATCGAGTATTTCGCGAACATCATCTTCCGCACGAAGAAGAATCGGAAATACATGCTCCGCCGAACGTACTGGTTGGTGCCCTGCTCGTGCGGCAGTTCGATGTTGCACCCGATGGAGAGACCGTTTCCTTCGACTGCTCCCCGGTTGGCCGCCTCCATGATGCCGGGTCCGCCTCCGGTGATGATCGGGAAGCCTGCCTCGGCCAGCAGCCGGGCCGTTTCTACCGCCGCCGCATAGTGGGGATCGTTGATCGGTGTGCGGGCCGATCCGAAGACCGCCACCGCATCCTGAACATCGCCCAGTTTTTCAAATCCTTCGACGAATTCCCCCATGATGCGGAGTACTCGCCAGGGATCAGTCTTCCGCAGCGCATCGGGCCGTTCCTGGACCTGAGCGCTTTCCAGGATTTCCTCATCGGCGGTGGGACCCCGAGGGCGATCGCGGTGCAGCAGGCGGGGGTCGAGCGGTTTACTCACGGGGCAGACACTCGAGCAGAGCCCGGTGGTCGTCGGGCGTGTTGTAGAAGTAGGGCGAGACGCGGACGTGACCGGGCCGCGAATCCACGATGAATCCCTGAGCCGCGAGCCGGCGCACGTCCTCCTCCGGCGCCTTCCGCGGGAACATCACGATCGCGCTCCGTTCATCCGCCCGCGCAGCTACCCGCAGCACGAAGCCTCGAGAGCGCGCTTCGTTGATCAGGTCGTCCGTCAACGCCTGCGTTACCTCACGAATCGCCGGTAAGCCGATTTCCCTTAGCACTTCCAGCCCACCAAGCTGGGCATAGACGGCGGCCATACCGGGGGTCCCCGTGTCGAAGCCCCTGGCACCGGGGCGCCGCTCGAAATGCCGGACATCGAAACGGAACGGATCGCCGTGGGCAAACCACCCGGTCACTCGCGGGGTCAGCCGGCTCGTCAAATCGGGGCGCGCGTAGAGGAACGCGATGCCGGACCCACCCAGGAGCCACTTGAGCCCGCCCGAACAATAGAAATCGACTTCCGCCGCATGGACATCGACCGGCAGCTGTCCCGCTCCCTGATAACCGTCGATCAGCACCAGCGCTCCCCGGCGATGGGCGATCTCCGCGACTGCGGCGATATCCTGAATGGCACCGCTGGTGAAGAAGACGTGGCTCGTGGCCACCAGCGCCGTGCGATCATCGACGGCCCGCTCGAGCAGCTCGAGCGGGACGTGAGTGCCGTCTGGACTGTCTACCACCACTAACTCGACACCCTCCTGCTGCTTGGCGAGCCACTGGTACGCGACAGTGGGGAAGTCCAGACTCGTTACCACTACCTTGGGCCGGTCACGATACTCCAGAGACTCCCCGACGACGCCGAGCACCGATGAGAGCGACGGATGAAGCGAGATGTCCTCGGCCCTGGCGCCCACGACCCAGGCGTAGTCGGCACGCAGCACTTCGAGTGCCGGCAACCATTGATCGTACCAGGCCGACGCGCCACGCTGCTCCCAAAGATCGAGATACTGATTGACCCGCAGGCGGGAGCGCTTCGAAAGGGCGCCGAGTGAGCAGCTGTTGAGGTATCTCGCGTGGCCGAATACCGGGAATTCCTCGCGGTATCGCAGCAGCGCGTGTGCGGGAGCCGCGGCTACGGACATGGGCGGGGAATATACCGTCGGGCTCGGTGATTCGCCCGGCACGATGTATCTTTGCGCCCATGGCGGCGCCGGATTCCTGGTGGTCCCTCATTCCGCGACTGGCCGGTCGTGCCGTGCTCCAGCCGCGAATCGCGTGGGACCTGCTGACGCTGACGTGGGCCTTCCGGCGCCGCCGCTGGTGGGCCACTCCGCCTTTCCTTCCCCTCCCCGATCACACCTATCTCGAGTGGCGCATGCACACCGCCTACGGGGACGAACGCCGAGTCCCTCCCGTGGATGACGTCATCAGGTTCGCTCGCTGGCGGCGAGAGATCCTCAAGCTGTGACCACACCACCCAATGTCGTAATCGTTGGCGCGGGCTTCGCGGGGATCTATGCGGCCAAGAGCCTGGGCAAGGCACCGGTCAAGATCACCGTGGTGGACAAGCACAATCACCACCTCTTCCAGCCCATGCTCTACCAGGTGGCAACGGCGGGTCTTTCCGAGTCCGATATCGCCTCCCCGATTCGTTCTGTCCTTCGGCACCAGGCCAATACCCAGGTCCTGCTGGGTGAAGTCACGGAGGTGCGGCCAAACAAGCGAGAGATCAGTTTGGGCGATGGTAGTATTCTTAGCTACGACTACCTGATCCTTGCTGCCGGAGCCCGGCATTCGTATTTCGGCCACGACGACTGGGAAATCCTGGCCCCTGGCCTCAAGAGCCTTGAAGACGCGGACGAGATTCGTCGCCGGGTCCTCCTGGCCTTCGAGCGAGCCGAGCGGGAGCCAGACGCCACCCGGCGCCATGCCCATCTCACCTTCGTCGTGGTGGGGGGAGGTGCTACAGGCGTGGAGGTTGCCGGAGCTCTCGCCGAGATCCGGTCCTACGCTCTGCGGCGAGACTTCCGCCGCATTGATCCACGAGAAGCAACTGTGATGCTGCTGGAGGGCGGGCCGCGGATTCTCCCGACCTATCCTCCGGAACTGAGTCAGCGCGCCAAGGAGCAACTACGGCGGCTCGGGGTCGAAGTGCGGGAGTCGATGTTGGTCACCGACGTGCGTCCGGGCTTCGTGTCTGCCGCGGGTTGGACAATTCCGACGGGAACCGTGGTGTGGGCTGCGGGCAATGTCGCGAGCCCGTTACTGAAATCGCTCGACGTTCCACTCGATCGCCAGGGCCGGGTCCTGGTTGAACCCGACTGCACCGCTCCGGGTCATCCGGAAATCTTTGTACTGGGTGACGCGGCGGCCTACGTACACCAGGGAGAACAGATTCTGCCCGGTATCGCTCCCGTCGCTATTCAAATGGGCCAGTACGCGGCCCGCACCATTCAGGGAGACCTCGCCGGTCGTCCCAGGGTGCACTTCTCCTATTGGGACAAGGGGCAGCTCGCCGTCATCGGCCGGGGACGCGCCGTGGCGGATCTGGGCCGGTTCAGGTTCGGTGGGTTCTTCGCGTGGTTGGTCTGGATTTTCGTTCACATCTTCTTCCTGATCGGGTTCCGTAATCGTCTCCTCGTACTCTTCGAGTGGGCCTGGGCCTATTTCACCTACGAGCGCGGCGCACGACTGATAACCGGCACCTGGGTTCCAGCCCTACAACTCCCTCCCTCACGCCCGAGCGGGCATTGAACCGCACGACTCGGCTGTTGATGCCGCTGGGCCTTGCCTTGTCTTCCCTCGGCGGTACCCTCTCGGCCCAGACCAAGCCGCCATCTCCATCCGGGATCCCTTTCTCATGAAGCCGCTGCGCCGGGGAGACCAGTACTTCACCGGCGGCGATATTGACCTCTACCCGCTCGAGCTGGCCCGGCATCTGGCGTCCGAGATCGTGATGACGTTCAATTCCGGTATGGTCAATTTCGAACTGCTCGCGATCGACGTGACGCTGGGCTACAACATGAACGACAGACTACGGACCATCACGTGGCGGATCGTCACAGCCGAGATGGAGTTCATGCGGCGCGCGCTGGTCACCTATGATCGTGGATTCGACCGCGCGATTGAAGCCCTTGCAGAGGTGACCCCTCCGCACGCAGCCCAGTGACCCCGGAGCCCCCCGCGCAACCCGCCTCGACCCTTACTGCAACCCAGGTCAAAACCGAAGCAATTCGACTGGGATTCTCGGCCTGCGCCATCACCTCGCTCGAGCCCCTGCCCCATAGTCAGGAGCTCGATCGTTGGCTGGCGAGCGGGAAGGCGGGGAACATGCGCTACCTCCATCGACAGGCCAAAAAGCGGAAGAATCCGCAGGCAACAGACAAGACCGCGAAGAGAGTCGTAGTCGTTCTTGATAGCTACTACTACAAATCGGGCAAGGAAACCAATAGCCCGAAGGTGGCGAGGTACGCCCGCGGAACAGACTACCACACCGTCACCCGCAGGCGATTGGAGATCCTGGCAGATTTTCTCCGCCAGAATGGCGCTCAAACGGCCCGCGCTTACACGGACTCCGGCCCGCTAGCTGAACGGGAGCTCGCGCAACGAGCCGGGTTGGGCTGGATCGGCAAGAACACCATGCTCATCCGCCCAAACCAAGGGTCATGGACGTTCATCGGGACCGTTCTCACCGACCTCGAGCTTGAGATCGATCCCCCATTTGAGACCGACCACTGTGGGTCATGTACCAGGTGCCTCGACGCGTGCCCCACTCAGGCCTTCGAGGCTCCGCGAGTCCTCGACGCGACGCGCTGCATATCGTATCTCACCATCGAGCATCGGGGACCCATTCCAGCCGACCTGATCGACCGGTTCGAAGGCTGGGCCTTCGGATGCGACATCTGCAATGAGGTCTGCCCCTGGAATGTCCGCTTCGCCACCGAGTCGAGCGTGCCGGAGTTCCGGCCGCGCGCGAGCCTCGACGATGCTGCGCCCAACTTCTTCGATAAGCTGGATGAGCCGGCCTTTGCGGCAAGCTTTGGGGACACGCCGCTTCAGCGACCGGGGCTCGAGCGAATGCGTCGCAACTGGCGGGCAGCCTGGACTTCTCTGAAACCCTGATGCCCATGCCGCCCATCCTCTATAGCGTGGCCATTTTTGTCACCGACATCGAACGGGCCAAGACCTTCTATCGGGATCACCTCGGACTCACCCTCGTCAAGGAGGGAAGCTTCGGCGCCGAGTTCTGCGAAGGAGAGACCCGTCTCGGCGTTCATCCAGCAGTTCACCCCGACTCGCGAGCGATGGTGGGCCGCCACACCGGAGTGACACTCAGAGTCTCCGGGCTCCTGCCCTATTGCGAGCGGCTGCATGAATGTGGAGTGCGCTTCGTGACCGAGCCGACCCGGCAATCGTTTGGCATCATGGCGATGATCACCGACCCGGACGGCAACGTGTTCGCCCTCTGGGATGAAACGGTGCCCGAGTAATGGAAGGCCTGATCACGACACTCGTCTCGATCTGGACCTGGACGGTCCTCGTCGCCTGCGTCGTGATCTGGCTGCCGATCATGACGCTCATGCGCGTCGCGCTCGCTCCCTTCGACCGAGGCCGCTACTGGACCGGACTTTTTTTCCGGAAGGTCGCCGTCGTCACTGCGACACTGAATCCCTATTGGCGCTTCCGCACTGCGGGGAACAAGGTTCTCGATCCCCGACGTCCGTACGTCGTGGTCTCCAATCATGAGTCCTTTGCCGATATCCTCCTGATCAGTCATCTGCCCTGGGAGATGAAGTGGCTTTCCAAGGTTGAGCTCATGCGGATACCGGTGATCGGCTGGGATATGTATCTCGCGGGAGATATCCCGGTCGAGCGCGGAACTGGGCGGAGTGCGGTGAAGGCCATGCAGCACTGCCAGGAGGTGCTGAAGACCAGGGTTTCAGTGATCATCTTTCCGGAGGGCACCCGCTCGGCCAGCGGCGAGATGCTTCCCTTCAAGGACGGAGCGTTTCGCCTCGCGATCGATGCCGGTGTGCCGATTCTGCCACTCGTGGTCTCGGGAACCAGCACCGCGCTCCGCAAGCACGACTGGCGCGTAGGAAAGGTGAATGCGGTGGTAAAGGTGCTGGACCCGATTGAAACGACCGGCCTCACGCACAAGGATATCAAGCCGCTGCGGGACCGGGTCCGGGCCCTCATCCAAGCCGAGCGCAGTAAGGTTTCTCCGGAGGCTATTCCCGTCCCAGCTCAGCCGGAGCCCTGACTCTCCCCACTCCCCCCGCCAGCACGAGCAGAGTCAACAGGTAGGGAAGCATCAGGAAGAGCTGATAAGGCAGGTTCAACACGATCGATTGGAAGAGAAACTGAAGCGCCATCGCCGCGCCGAAGAAGAGCGCTGCCCCCGCCACTCTGCCCGGCCGCCAACCACCGAGTACAACGATGGCTACCGCCATGAACCCGCGGCCCGCTGTCATCTTTTCCGCAAACGTTCCCACTTGGGCTAGCACCAGGCTCGCACCGGCAATGCCGGCGAACATGCCTCCCAGAACGAGGGCGACGATTCGAATGCGCTTGACCCGTACCCCGGCGGCAGTAGCAGCTTCCACCGATTCTCCGGCCGCTCTGAGTGCCAGACCCCATCGAGTCCGGAACAACAGGAACCAGAGCGCCGGCACCGCAGCATATCCGAGATAGGTAAGAATCGACTGCTCGAACAATGCCGGACCGAGCAGAGGGATTCGATCAAGGCCTGCAATGGGAAGAACAGGAAAGGTCGGCAAGCTGAGTCCCACGCCCGCGGAACCGTAGACCTCCCGGTAGATCGCTCCGGTTGCACCTACCGCACCAAGTGTGATTGCGGTGCCGCTGATGATCTGGTTCGCTCCTGCGGCTACGGCGATGAGCCCAAACCCGAGAGACAGCATGGCTCCCGTCGTCACCGCGGCGAGAGTCCCCGCCCAAGGACCACCCGCGGTGGAGCCGATGGCTGCGGCGAGAGCACCGGCGAGCATCGCTCCTTCAATTCCCAGATTGATCACCCCGCCACGCTCGGCCAGGGTCTCTCCCAGCGCAGCGAGAAGCAGCGGTGTTGCTACGCGGACTGCGCTAGTCAAGAACGAGACGAGCAGGTCTGCGTCCATATCTCAGAACCTCCCGTCGCTGCGCCGCCGCGCGAAGGCATCGGACAACAGCACAACAATGATGATCACCGCCTCGATCAGGTAAACCAGGACGGCCGGGACACCGGCCTCCCGCTGAAGGCCTCCGGCACCCGCTTCCAGCGCCGCGAAGAGCAGGCCGGTTGCTATGGTGCCCAGCGGATCAAGGCGCGCGAGCAACGCCACGGCGATGCCGGTGAAGCCGTAACCAGGCGAGAGATTCTGAAACAGCGCGTAGGACACGCCCGACACCTCGATCCCGCCGGCGAGACCAGCGATCCCACCGGAAAGCAACAGGGCCGTGGCAATCATCTGCTTGGTGTCGATCCTGCCGGCGATTCGAGCAGCGAGAGGGCCCGCGCCGGTGGCCCGGAGCTGGAAACCCCACAAGGTGCGGCGATAGATCAGCCAGAGCGCCACGGCCAGGCTGATCGCAAGCAGCACTCCCAAGTGCAGCCGGGTTCCCGGGACCTGCGGCAAGCGGGCGCTCGCTGCGATCTGATCGCTCTGCGGATAGATCCGCTTGGTCTCCTGTAGCGGCCCCTGTACCATCCAGCTTACCAGCGCATCGGCCACGAAATTCAGCAGCAGAGTGCTGATCACCTCCAGCACGCCGAAGCGGACGCGGAGCAGCACCGGCACGGCGACCCATAACACGCCGGCCAGTATCGAAGTGATCAGCAGGGCAGCGATAGCCAGCGGACCCGGCCACCCGTTCAAATGAAGACCCGCCCACGTGGCCGCTATTGCGCCCGCGTAGAATTGGCCTTCGGCACCGATGTTGAGCGCACCGGTCCTGAAGGCCAGGCCGATGCCCAGTCCGATGACGATCAGGGGAATCGATCGGGGAAGTACGGCAGAGAGAATGGTGTCCCACGAGCCGAATGCCCCCCGCCACATGGCACCAAGCGCGACGATCGGATCGTGCCCGGTCGCCACCAAGGTGACAGCGAGAACCGCAATGCCGGCCGCGACGGCACTGATCAGCGGCAGGGATCGTTCAGCCCGCACCCGGCACCTCGACCAGCATCCGTGCGCCGATCTCCTGGCGAGTAGCCCCGTGCGGGAGCTCGATCACCCGGCCTTTCCTGACTACGAGCACCCGGTCCGCCAGCTCGACTACTTCATCGAGGTCGCTGGAATGGAAGAGGACAGCCACTCCCTGGTTCGCGGCTTCTCTGAGTCTTGCGTGAATCTCGGCGGTCGCCTTGATGTCGAGCCCGCGAGTCGGATTTTCCGCGACGAGGACCATCGGGTGACGCTCCAACGCCGCCGCCAGAACCATCCGTTGCTGGTTACCCCCGCTGAGCGCCATGGCCGGAGTCTTCGGCCCTGGAGCCCGCACGGAGAACTCGCCGAGCAGCTCAAGTGTGCGCCGCTCGACCGCTCCCCAGTCGAGCCACGGTCCCCGGACCCACGCACCGCTCTGGCCCTGACTCATCGCCAGGTTTTCGGCCAGAGTGAACTCACCGATCAAAGCTTCGCTGGTGCGATCCTCCGGCACGAACGAAACGGGGGCGGAGACTTCGAGTTTTCCTTGTGACGGCCTGAGCAGTCCGGCGACAGCGCGTAGCAATTCCCGTTGTCCGTTGCCTTCAACCGCGGCGATTCCGACCACTTCACCCGACCGGGCGCCGAAAGTGGCCTCCCGGAGTGGGGCCCCGCTCGGTCCCGACCGCTCTACCGCGAGCTCTTGGGCCCGCACCCGGACCTCGCCCGCCGAAGCCGAACGGCTCGCCCGCTGTGGCGCCCACCCCGGGTCACCGATCATCAGGGCGGCGAGGCGGGCGGGGGGCTCCGCATTCGCCTGACCGGTGTGAACTACCTCTCCGCGCCGCAGAACCGTGACCCGGTCAGCGACCCGGGTGGCCTCATCGAGCCTGTGGGTGATGAGGACCGCCGACATCCCTCTGGACCGGAAGCCTTGTATCCGGGTGAGAAGCGACTCGGCTTCGGCGGGCGACAGGACAGAGGAGGGTTCGTCGAGCAGGAGAATCCGCGCGTCGGTTGCGAGGGCCTTGAGCACCTCGAGCCGCTGCTTAAGCACGGCCGGGAGGTCCTCCGCGCGGGCGGCGGGATCGATGGGGAGCCCGGTTTGCTCGCCAAGGTCCCGCACCCGCCGATATAGCGGTCCGGGTGAGACCGACCACCCGGCAGTCAATCCGATGTTTTCTGCTGCGGTCAGTGCTGGAATCGATGTGAAGTGCTGGTGCACCATGCCGATGCCCAGCTGGCGGGCATCGAGTGGTCCCCGGATCTGCTGCGGGTTCCCACGCACCAGGATCTGACCGGCATCCGGCCGAATCAGGCCAAAGGCGATTCCCATGAGGGTGGATTTCCCCGCGCCATTCTCTCCCAACAGCGCGTGGATCTCTCCCTCTTCCAGAATGAAATCGGCCCCGCGGAGAGCCTGCACGGGGCCGAAGTGTTTGATGATGCCGCGAAGCTCGAGAACCGGAGCCATGCGTGCTTACATCCCGGTGGGATGGTCATGAAATTCCCAACTCAAGCCGAATCGGGATGCGAGGTGAGCGGCGAGCGCCCTCACGCCAAGGGTTTCGGTCGCATAATGACCCGCGTAGACAACGTTCAGTCCCCATTCCATCGCATCGAAGTAAGTGTGGGCTGCCCCTTCCCCCGAGACCAGCGTGTCGCAACCGGCATCGCGGGCGGCGGCCATCATGCTCCCGCCACTTCCAGTCACAACGCCAACCTGAACGGGTTGCTCCGGCCCGCCGGGTACCATGCGCGCGGAGCCGCTTGCCCCACCGACAGCGCGCTCCACCTCCGCGAGCAGAGCTGTCCGTGAGGCTACCGAGGTTTTCCCAGCGACACCCAACGCGATGCCTCGATAGTTCCCGAACCAGCTCAGATCGCGCAGTCTCAAGGCACTAGCCAGCAGCGCGTTGTTCCCCACCTCGGGATGGACATCGAGCGGAATATGGGCGGCGTAGAGCGCAATGTCGCGATCGAGCAGCGCCTTGAGCCGCCGATAGTGGCGGCCGGTGAGACGGGGATTCCCATCCCAGAACAGGCCGTGGTGCACCACCAGTAGGCTGCCAGCTCCGGTGCCGTCGATCGTCTGCTGAGATGCATCAACCGCCGCAACGATGCGCTGAATCGTTCCGTTGTTTTCTACCTGCAGGCCGTTCTGAGCATTAGGCTCGTCCGGCGTTTCCCGGACTCGGAGGTAGGTATCAAGATAGGCGGTGAGATCGGCAAGCCGCCCCTCCGTGCTCACGGCGCGACCGAGTCCCGCGCCATGATGGAATCGGCCGCTGCCTTCAGTCGCTGCTTGACGGTGGCTGGAACCGTCCCTTCGAGAGCAGGGTTGGGCGCGTACCGGATGACCCCGCTCTTGAGCCCGAACGATTCGACTCTGGGGGAAAAGGTCCCGCCGTGGACTTCACGGGCAACCGTCAGGAATGCCCTCGGCAGGTCGATGACCGCGGACCCCAGGACCCGCTCCGGAGCAAGCGCGTGCTGATCCTCGTTAGCGCCGAAGATGAAGGCGTTCGGGGATTGCTTCACGGCCTGGAAAACCCCGAGTGCGGCGGCGTCGGCGTTGTGATGGAACATGTCGGCGCCTGCGCGAATCAAAGCAATGGCCGCTTCACGACCTGCGGCGACGTCGTCGAAGGTGTTGAGGTAGGCGGAGCGGCTTACCACCGCTGGCCGAATCGATTTGGCGCCGGCCATCCAGGCATTTTCCGCTTCTTTGATCGGCGGAAGCTCGATCCCGCCGACAAACCCGATACTTCCGGTCTTGGTCATGCCGCCGGCCACAATCCCGGCCAGATAGCTCGCCTCGTAGAGCCGGAAAATGAGCGGTGAGACGTTGCCGTTTACCCGCTCGCCCGAGGTTACGATGAAAACGGTTTTCGGATATTTGGCCGAAACTCGCTCAGCGAGGCCTTGGAACTCGAAGCCGTGCGCGAACACCAGCTTGAACCCTTGGGCTGCATAAGTCCGAAGCGCCTCCTCCTGCTCGGAAGGGGTCTTCGCTTCTACCTGGCTGATTTGAACGTGGAGGGAGTCCCTGATCTCTTGGAGGCCACGGTAGGCACCGGAATTCCATGCGGCATCGTCAATGGATCCTGGAGTGACCAGTCCCACCCGAAATTCACCTGCCGATTTGGGCCCGGCACATCCGGTCCCCCACATGCTTGTGCCGAGCCACAATAGCGACACAATCGCAACAGTGATACTATGTAGTCTTGTGCGGTGTGTCACTCTAAAGTAAGAAATAGGAATGATTTCCACAGAAAGCGATGACTTATCAACGATTGTGGGAATCACCTGATAGAGCCCGGTCAGCTTCACTACCGCCAGTGTGACCGATATCCGTCATGAGGCCGTCGGTGGCCGCCATAGATAGCTGGCCGTTCACCTTCCCGCCCTCGGCGATGAGGATGCGCTGGGTCATAATGTCACCGTTCACCACTGCACCACTCTGAATCTCGACTCGCTCCTCCGCGCGTACTGCGCCCTCAATTTCACCCCCGATTACAGCTTCGCGCGTCAGGACATCTCCGTGAATGACCCCGCCCTTCGCAATAAGGATCTGACCGGCGGCCCGAACCGCGCCCCGAATTTCGCCCTCGACCTTGACCACTCCCTCACTTGCCACGTCGCCCACTACCAGGGTGCCGGCGGCAATGATCGTCAGGCCGGCATTCTCGGAGCGGCGGCCTGCGGAGTCGGATGACCTCGAGGACCCGGAGAAGATCGCCATCAGCTTCCCTCCTTAACCAAAGTCGTTGGATCGAGCGACTGCCCGTTAAGGCGTATCTCGAAGTGAAGGTGAGGTGCGCTGGAGCGGCCGCTGTTACCGGAGAGCCCGATGACCTCGCCTGCGCTCACCGGCCGCCCAGCCTGAACCGTCGTCCGGTCCAGGTGTCCGTACATGGACTGATACCCCTCGGGATGTTGCAGGAGGACGAAAGTCCCGTACTCCGCGTCGGTCCCGGTGCGCAGCACGGTACCCCCGCCTGATGCACGCACCATGGTCCCGATCGGTACTGCAATGTCAAGGCCGGGATGCTGCTCGTCCACGGTGCCGGTGCCTACCTGCCCCCGAGTCACATACCCCGGATCGTCGAGAGGCCAGTGCCGCGGGATGCTGCTTCCCGTCTCGAAGCGAACCGGCCCATCCGGGATTCTGGACCGGACCGGCGGCGCTACCGGGAGTGGCGTAGACAGAGAAACCGGATCGGGGACGATGTCGGCACCCAGCATCTGGCGAATCTTGGAATACCGCTGCTCGGCCGAGTCGAGGGCGGCGACCAACTCCCGGATCCTCCCGTTCTCCGTCTCGAGCCGGGCGATTTCATTCTCCAGACCGGGAACCCGAGCCGCTGCGCGAAAAATGGGAAGATAGAACGCTCCGGCGAGAACCACGCCGGTACCGACCACTGCGCAGGCGAGCGCGAGCGAACGAAGGGCCCAGAGAGGAATGCGGAGCGTGCGTGAGGTAAGCGCACCGTCCGGTTGCAGGATGATCGTCAGCGAACGGCGCGGAGCCACTTAGCCCTCGAAAGGTCTTCCCAGCAGGAGCTCGAGCAGACGGGCGAGATCGTCGTTCGAGTAATAGCTGAGGGCGATGAGACCTCTCCCTTTGCGCCGCGCGGTCACCCGAATATCGGTTCCGAGGCGTTTCCGCAGCGCATCTTCCACCCGGCGATGCTCGGCCGAGGCCTCCTGTGGTCCGGTGTGCCGGCGAGGAGTCCGGGGAGTTCGTCCCTCCCGCACCCGGCTTTCGGTGTCGCGGACGGTCCAGCCGTTCGCCGCCGCATCCTTCGCCAGGCGACTCATCGCTGTGGTGTCGCTCACACCGAGCAATGCTCGTGCGTGGCCTTCCGACAGCCTTCCGTCTTCGAGCATTTCCCGCACATCGGCTGGGAGCCGTAGCAGGCGAAGCGCGTTCGCGACGGTGGAGCGGTCCTTACCTACCAACTCTCCGATGTCAGCAGGAGAAGCCTGAAACTCGTCGATAAGGCGCTGGTAACTCCGAGCCGTCTCGACGGGAGAGAGATTGTCCCGTTGGAGATTCTCGACCAGTGCCAGCGTGAGGAGTGTGCGATCGTCGGCTTCCTTGATCACCGCGGGGATTCGTCGCCAGCCGAGTCGTTGGACCGCGCGCCAGCGACGCTCTCCCGCGATGAGCTGATACCCACCGGCATGGGCTCGCACGACCACCGGCTGCAGGAGACCGGAGGTCTGGATCGAGGTGACTAGTTCCTGCAGCGCTGCCTCGTCCACCTTCACGCGCGGCTGATACGGATTGGGTCGTATCGCGTCGACGGGCAATTCCTGCAGTGCGGCCTCTGGCTCAGCTTGATGCCGAGCAACCGGTCCCAACAGGGCTTCCAGCCCCCGGCCGAGTCGCTTCGTCTCGCTCATTCGTTCACCTCACGCAGTGCAGGGCTCTCCGTCGGTGACAGTGCTTCGGTGCGGCGGACCAGCTCCTGTGCTGTCGCGAGGTAGCTCTTCGCGCCGACCGATTGGATGTCGTACATGAGGATCGGCTTGCCGAAACTTGGCGCCTCGGCGAGTCGCACGTTACGAGGGATTACCGTCGGAAACATCTTGGCGCCGAAATACTCCTTTGCATCGGCCGCCACCTGGCGACAGAGATTGATCCGCGAATCGTACATCGTGAGGAGCACGCCATCGATCGCGAGAGCAGGATTGAAATTCTGCTGCACGAGATTGATGGTGTTGAGCAACTGCGAGATTCCCTCCAGCGCGTAGTACTCGCACTGGATCGGGATGATGACTCCGTCGGCCGCTGTCAGCACGTTGAGGGTGATGAGTCCCAACGAAGGCGGGCAATCGATCAGAATGAATTCGTAGGACCCCTTGATCGGGGCGAGTGCGCGCCGGAGCACCGTTTCGCGCTCACGGCGATCGACCAGCTCGAGCTCGGCGCCCACGAGATCCTGGGTTGCCGGCAGAATGTCGAGGTAGGGCAGCGCGGGGTCATTGATGATGATGTCTCCGGCCGGACGGCCCTCGACGATGGCGTCATACAAGGCGTAACGAATGGTTTCCCGGCGAATCCCCATTCCACTCGTGGCGTTGCCTTGAGGATCGGCGTCGACCAGCAGAGTCTTCCGCTCTGCGATGGCGAGGGACGCAGCGAGATTCACCGCGGTGGTCGTCTTCCCCACCCCGCCTTTCTGGTTGGCGATTGCGATGAGTCTTGCCATTTATCTCGTAAAGTATTTGATTACAGATTGTTACAAGCATAACTCGGAAATAGCGAACTGCGGCGGCAGTTAGAATATAGATCCAAACATCCTAACAGCAATGGAATGGGCCGCGTTTCACGTGAAACGGGTCGAGTCGGTGGGTTTTTTGGGGGGATCGCTGTCGCTCTGAAGGTCACGCCAGATCAGCGCGGAGTTTCACGTGAAACAGAGGTCCGAGCGGCGACGCCACTTCGCGAGCTCAATGAGCAGATTCTGCAGGTCGCTCGGTGATACTCCAGGGATTCTTCCTGCCTGCGCTAGCGTCGTCGGCCTGATGGCGGTCAGTTTTTCCCGCGATTCGAATGATAGGGACCGGAAGCTCCGATAGGGCGCTTCGGCGGGAAGCTCAACCGATTCCATCCGATCGAGTAGTCCAGCTCCGGCCCGCTCCCTTTCCAGGTAACCGGAATACTTCAGCTCAATCTCAGCCCACTCCAACGCGGAGTCGGAAAACCCTCCCAAAGGCTGTCTAGCCAGGAGATCCCTGTAGCGAATGCCCGGGCGCCGAATCAGGGCCGCCAGCCGCACCGGCTCGTCAATCGGTGCCGACTGATTGAGTGCCAGCAAGTCGTTTACAGCTTCGGGCGGCAGTGGGGTTTCGACCGCGAAGGCGAGGGCTTTGTCCTGCTCTTCCAGCAGAGTGGCCGCCTTCTGCAACTCACCGTCGGTCAGCAGACCCAGGCCATCTCCGAGGCTAAATAGCCGCCGCAGTGCATTGTCTTGGCGTAGGAGTAGTCGAAACTCCGCTCGAGAAGTGAACATTCGGTAGGGTTCATCGACCCCACGGCTCACCAAGTCGTCAATCAGTACTCCGATCATCGCCTGGTCACGACGCAGGACGATCAACTCCCGCTCCAACGCTGCACCGGCTGCATTGATTCCGGCCACGATGCCTTGTGCCGCTGCCTCCTCGTACCCCGTAGTTCCGTTGATCTGGCCGGCGAAGAACAGCCCGCTGATCCCTCGCACTTCCAAGGTCGGTTTAAGCTGAGTGGGCGGGAAATAGTCGTATTCGATCGCATACCCCGGACGGGTCATGCGCACCTGCTCGAGTCCGGGTATTGAGCGCAGGAACTCTACCTGAACCGGTGGTGGCAACGAGGTCGAAAGACCATTCACATACAGCTCGGAAGTCTCCAGTCCCTCAGGCTCGAGGAAAACTTGGTGCCGCTCTGCGTCGGGGAATTTGACGATTTTATCTTCGACCGATGGGCAGTAGCGAGGGCCTCTGCCGCTGATGGCACCGCCGTACAGTGCCGACTGGAGCAGGTGTTCCTGGATGATGCGCTTAAGCTCGGGTCCCGCCCAGGCGAGATAACACGGGAGCTGGGGAAGTCGTTCAGGTCGGTCGAAGAACGAGAACCAATAGGGCTGTGTCTCCCCGTCCTGCCGCTGAAAGCGACTCAGATCGAGGCTCCGCCCGTCGATCCTTGGAGGGGTCCCTGTCTTGAAGCGATCTATTGTAAGTCCTTCTCTCCCAAGCGCTTCTGCTATCTCCACCGCCGGAGCATCACCCGCTCTGCCCGCAGGGATCTGAGTGTCGAGGCCAAGGTGAATCCGGCCCCTCAGGAAGGTCCCCGCGGTAAGGATCACTGAACGCGCCCCAAGACGCCGGCCCTCGCGGGTCTCGACAGCGCGAATCCTTCCACCTTGTACCGTCAGATCGGCAACCGTGCCCTGGAGAAATTCGAGGTTTGGCTGAGCCTCCAGCAGCGATCGCACCGCACGACGGTAGAGGCCACGATCGCACTGCGCCCGTGGAGACCAAACCGCTGGTCCCTTGGAGCGGTTGAGCATCCGATACTGAATAGCGGCGAGATCAGTCGCCCGCCCCATAATCCCGCCCAGCGCATCGACTTCCCGGACCAGGGTGCCCTTCGCAATCCCGCCGATTGCCGGATTGCAGGACATCTGACCGATGGACTCGAGACTCTGGGTCAGGAGAAGGGTGCGCGCTCCGCGGCGTGCCGCGGCGTTAGCCGCCTCGGCACCGGCGTGCCCGCCGCCGATCACGATTACGTCAAATTGCTCCATGGGCCACAAAATAGCAGGGGGCCTGGTTCCCTGTCCCCTTGTTCCCTGTTCCCCCCTCCCCGCAGTTACGCCGTCCTCACCCACCTCCAAAGCTCCGCCAGTCCAGGGCGCTTCCCGTACGCCAGGATCCCAATCCGATAAATCCGGGACGCGATCCAGCACATGATCAGGACACCCGCGATTGTCGCCAGGATGGAGAGCAGCAGTTCCACCAGGGGCAGGGGCGCAACAGAGTAGCGAATTGGTGTCGCAAATGGAGCAGTGAACGGAATCAGGCTGAGCGTGCGAGCCAGGGTACTATTGGGATCATTCATCAGCGGGAACATCGTCATCAGGCCGAGCACAATCCCGATGGTGACGGGATGCTGGGTCTGGTTGGCGTCCTGCTGGCTGCTGCACATGGCCCCGACCGCAGCATACAGCGAGGCGAAGAGGAAAAAGCCCAGCACGAAGAAGAGAAGAAAGACCGCCAGTAATGGCAGCGTGACCGTGGGGAGCTGCACGCCCTTTGCCGCATCGCTCGACATGTGCAGGATCGAGAGAATCGGCGCGACGTTGGCGGTGAGATACAACCCCGCCATGGCCCAGATGCCGAGCTGGAACAATCCAACGGAGGCCACCCCGACGACTTTGCCGAGCATCAGCTGAAACGGGGTAACGCTCGAGGCGAGGACCTCGACAATGCGTGATGTCTTCTCCTCGAGGACTGAGCTCATCACCTGAATTCCATAGAACAGCAGTGCGAAGTACATCATCAACGTCATGACATACACGAGGAAGAAGGAGGATTCTCCCGATTCCCCGGTAAGCTTCCCGTCGGTGATCTTCGAGGTGACAAGCTCTACCCGCCCCGAGGCCTCCTGGACAGCCTCGGCGCCCACGCCTTCTCGCACCAATCTCTCGGTGAGCACGACAGCCCGCAGAGTGGCCTGCAGGTTATCCATTTCGCTAAGACTCCCGACGTTGCCGCCGTAGTAGGGAATCTCACCCGAGGCGAGAGCGTCCTCGGTAACCAGGAGGAACCCGTCGAGTTTACCCGGGACCTCCTCCCGCTTCCCAGTCAGCGGAATGAGGGAGTCCTTAACCGCATCGATTCGTCCAGGCGCGGCGATGATTCGCTCAACGCGATACTTCTGAGCTGCGGAGGCGCCTGTCCCAACTTTGACATCCCGAAGCGCCGCCTCGACCCGCGCGCCGAAGGACCCCTGGGCCGCGTCCACCACGGCGATGCGCCAAGTCCCGGCCCCCCGGGTCGAGAGCACGATCTGCCCTGCGATCATCAGGGTAAAGAAGAGAGGGATTAGTACCGTGCTGATCACGAAGGCGCGGGTGCGCACCCGCTCCCGGAATTCCCGAGTTACGACGGCGAGGAACTTACGCATGGGCTTCCTCCCGGGCGGGCGCCACCGCCGCTTCCGCCCCAACCTTGGCAATGAAGATCGATTGCAGGGACGGCTCGACAATCTCGAATCGGCTCAGCCCAACATCCGCATCGACCAAGGCCCGGAGTAGCCGATCGGGATTTCCGTCGCTCGCGAGTTCGACCTCGGCCGACCCGCCATAGTCATCGGCCCGGGCAACCAGCGCGGGATCCCGGAGGATCCTCGCGGCGCTGGCCTGGTTCCTCGTGAAGACCAGTGCTACATGACGGGTGCCGAAGTCACGCTTTACCTCGCTGAGCACTCCGTCGAGAACCTTCTCCCCTCTGGCAATGATGGCGACCCTGTCGCACATCCGTTCTGCCTGCTCCATGATGTGAGTGGAGAAGAGCACGGTGCGACCCTCCCGGGCAATTTCGACCACCACGTCCCTCATGAGCTGGCTGTTGACGGGATCCAGTCCGCTGAATGGCTCATCGAGAACGACCAGCTCCGGGTCATGTAACAACGAACCGATGAACTGGACTTTCTGCTGCATGCCCTTGGAGAGATCCTCGACCTTCTTTCTGGTCCAATCCCCCAAGCCGAGCCGCTCGAGCCAGGTCCGGGCGCGCCGCACGCTGTCGAGGCGCCGCAGCCCGCGGATTTCTCCCAGAAATGCCAGCTGGTCGAGGACCCGCATCTTCCGGTACAGCCCCCTCTCCTCAGGCAGGTATCCCACCCGAGCCGAGAGATCGCGCGCAGCCGCGTGGTTGCCGAACAGACGGACGGACCCGGTGTCGGGGACCAGGATGTTGAGGATCATTCGGAGGGTAGTGCTCTTCCCCGCCCCATTAGGACCAAGCAGGCCGAAGATGCCGGCGGCGGGAATGCTCAGCGAGAGATCGCGAACCGCGGTGTGCCCCGCGAACCGCTTGGTGATCCGATCGACTGTAACGACGGCTTCGGCCATGATTCGCCCGTCCAGGGGTTGAGAGGCGCCGCTCCTACGCCGGCCCGTCCCTCGCAGTTTCGCCCGCTCTGGCCGATCCTTGGCATGTTTCCTATAATTGCGGCCAAGCACGGCGAACGGCCTTTCTAAGCCAGCCCATGCCCTACGAAATCATCATTAATCGCGAGCTTTGCGAGAGTAACGCCGAGTGCGTTGCCATGGCGCCGGGGGTATTCGCGCTCGATGATGAGGACTTCTGCGTGGTGGTTGATCCGGAAGGCGCCCGAGACAAACGCATCCTCGATGCCGCGCGC
>Ga0207674_10003223_pt1 | contig 20093 bp, 13 predicted proteins | sample KBSCornC72_FD_184303 | JGI IMG/M metagenome (GOLD analysis project Ga0207674, IMG submission 184303) | Corn rhizosphere microbial communities from Kellogg Biological Station, Michigan, USA - KBS Corn C7-2 (SPAdes) (version 2) | ecosystem: Host-associated > Plants > Roots > Rhizosphere > Soil ...
GTCCTCCGGCGCGCCCGCGACAATCGCCTTCCGCACCTCGGATTCGGCGCCGGCGGGGTCGCCCGTTTCCATCAGGGACGTGGCGAGGAGCAGCCGCGCTTCACCGTTGTCCGGCTCCCTTTGCAGCGCGTTCTTGATCTCGATCACCGCCGCCTTGTAGTCGCGCTTGGCGATGTAACTCTTCGCCGACGCGACGTACATCGAGGCGTCGTCCTTCGTGCACGCGGCGAGCGGTGCCAGCAGGCCGACGACGACGGCCATGCATCCGACAAGGCGAAGGCGTTGCTTCATGCTCGTTCCCGGGGTTGGTTGATCGGTCATTTGAGGCCGAATCGATGCATCAGGTCATAGAGCGTCGGCCGACTGACGCCGAGCAGCTCCGCTGCCTTGCTGAGGTTGCCGTTCACACGCCCCAGCACGCGCAGCACGGCATTCTTCTCGGCCTGCTCGCGCACATGGCGCAAGTTGAGCGCCGTCGTGTCGCCGTTGGTGACGCCAAGACCGATGTCCTGCGCCGTGATGTTGTCGGTGTCAGCCATGATCACCGCACGCTTGACGACGTTCTCGAGTTCCCGCACGTTGCCTGGCCATGCGTAGCCGTCGATTGCCTCGACGGCATCGGGCAGCAGCGTCATCGTACCCCGGCGCTGCTCGGCGGCGAACTTGCGCACGAAGCCGTGGGCGAGCAACGCTGAATCGCCATGCCGCGCCCGCAGGGGCGGTATCTCGACGACGATCTCGGCCAGCCGGTAATAGAGGTCCTCGCGGAACTTCGATTGCTCGATTTGCGTCTTGAGGCTCTGGTGCGTCGCGCAGATGATGCGCACGTCGACCGGGATCTCCTGCCGTCCGCCTATGCGCTCGATCACGCGCTCCTGCAGGAAGCGCAATAGCTTCGCCTGCAGCGCCATCGGCAGGTCGCCGATCTCGTCGAGGAACAGCGACCCGCCATTCGCGGTCTCGATCTTGCCGAGCGTCTGCTTCGCGGCGCCGGTGAACGCGCCCTTCTCGTATCCGAAGAGCTCGCTTTCGAGCAGCGTTTCCGGAATCGCCGCGCAGTTGATCGCAACGAAACGCTCGGTACGCCGGGGCGACAGGTCGTGCAGCGCGCGCGCGAGCAACTCCTTGCCCGTCCCCGATTCGCCGAGGATCAATACCGTGGCCGATGTCGGCGCGAGCTTCTCGATCGTTCGGCAGATGCGCAGCATGCTGGGGTCGCGCGTGACGACGCCGGACGTGGCCGGCGACTCGCGCACCGATTGCAACCGCGCATTCTCCTCCTGCAGCTCATGCACGCGGAACGCGCGATCGATCGTCCACGTCAAGAGCTCGGGTTCGAACGGCTTCGCGCAGAAGTCGTGCGCACCCATGCTGATCGCCTTCAGTGCGTTCGCCCGGTCGTTCTGACCGGTGAGCACGATCACCTTGGCGTTGGGAACGAGCGCATGCAACTCCTCGAGCAGCTTGAGCCCTTCCGCCGGATCGTCGGGCTGCGGCGGAAGGCCGAGGTCCATTGTCACCACTGCCGGCTCGAAGCGACGCACCTGCGCGATCGCCGACGCGCGGTCGTTGGCCACGATGGTCTCGTAGTTGTCGAACGCCCACTGCATCTGCTTCTGCAGCGCGGGATCGTCCTCGACGATGAGCAGCGGCTTGCGCACGTCGGTCATGCCGCCTGCTCCCGGCGCTGAATCAACGGCGTTCCGTTCGCGACGTCGCTGCGAGGCAGACGCACCTCGACCGACGTTCCCATACCCAGGTTGCTCTCGATTGCGATCTCCCCGCCGATGCTCGACACGTACTGCACGCTTTCATAGACGCCGATCCCCATTCCGGACGACTTCGTCGTCTCGAACGGCTTGAACAGCCGGTCGCGGACGAACTCGGGCGTCATCCCCCTGCCAGTGTCCGCGACGACGATCGCGACGATTGTGCCGCGCCGCTCGACGCTGACGCGAACCCTGCCCGGAGGCGTGCTGGCATCGATCGCATTCTGCAGCAGGTGGCCGATGACATGCTCGAGTCGATCCTCGTGCGCGACGGTGCCGAGCGTCGCGTCCGACTCGACGTCGATCGCCACCCGCGACCCCGACTTTGTCGCACAGACGCGGCGCACGAGCGAATCGAGCTCGACATGACGCGGGCTGTCGACAGGCTGCGCCGAGCCGGTCCGCAATTGCAGCATCAGCCCGTTCATCCGGCCGACGACATGCTCGACGGTCGTCAGCATGTCCGCCTGGAACGCCGGGTTGTCGCGATGCCGCTGCGCGTTCTTGAGCATCAGCGTCAACTGGGAAATGAGGTTCTTGAGATCATGCACGACAAACGCGGACATGCGGTTGAACGCGTCGAACTTCCGCGCCTCGAGCAACGCTTCGCTCGCGCGAACCTGTCCGAGGAAGCTCGCCGCCTGCCGGCTCGCCGTCTTCAGCAGATCGCGGATCTCCCAATCGACGTCGATCGTCGTCCGCGGCGTCATCAGCACGACGAAGCCCAGCAGCTCGCTGCCCGACATCAGCGGAACGATGAGCCAGGGGGACGGCAGCGCCGACAGCCACTCGGGGAGCTCGAGACCGGCATAGCGCGCAGGATCGCTGCGGCATTCCGGAATGCTGACGATCCAGCCGGTCCGTTCGAGGAACGTCGCGAGCGACGCATCGGCGCGGTCGGCATGGTCCGCCGGCGGCAGGTTCCAGCGCGCGGAGTCGATGAGCCCGCGATCCGCATCGCGGAGGAACAGCATGCCGGCAGGGCTTTCCACCAGGTCCGCCAGCGCCACGATCGTGCGCACCTGCAGATTCTGCTCGGAGCTTTCGATGGAGAGTGTGCCGGTGAAGCGCAGCCATTCCTCGCGGTAGTCGTATCGGTATGAGAAGAAGTGCTTGCTGACGAACACCTTGAGCTTCGAGCGAAAGCGACCCGACGTCGCGATCAGCACGACGAGCAGCAGTGACGCGAACAGCACTTCGATCTGCAGCGCCCGGCCCCACGCGCCGCCGAAGAACCGGACGACATAACCTGCGCCCGCCACCGCCAGCAGGAACGCACCCGAAACCAGCAGCGCCGTCGAATGGAACACTGCACGCCGCGACAAGTGCAGGTCCACGGTCCAGCCGGTGTTGCGTGCCGTGGCCACGGCGATGAACGGCAGCACGATCACGTTGGCGAATCCGCGCGCGACCCAGATCTCGGGATCGAGTCGTCCGAACAGCATCGCATCGGCGTAGAACAGCAGTTCAAGGCCGAACACGCCCGCCAGTGCGACGGCGAGCGGCTTGATCCCCCACCGCATCCGCGGCTGCACGCGCCGCAGCACCTGCTCGGTCAACGCGAGACCGAACACGGCAAGGATCAGACGCAGCAGGAATCCGGCGCGAAGCTCGGGCGCAACGTCGGTGTGGTCAATGTTCATCCCGACGCCGAGCAGGACGCTCGCCACCAGGACGGCTGCGACCGCGACGAATGCGGAATGCTCGAGCGTCGAGCGCGCGCCGGACTCTGACTCCTTTTCGCGCATCAGGTCCCATAGAAACAGGTACCACGCGCCGTAGCGAACGACGTCCGCGATGTCCGCGGCGAGTTGTCCGGCGCTACTGGGCGCGAGCCCGATCGGCAGGCACAACGTCGCCCAAACGACGGTGGCAAGCAGCGCCGCCAGCAGCAGCCGGGCGCGGGAGTTCTTGCGCGTGCCGATCGCCACCCGGATCGAGAATCCGAGGTAGACAACCATTGCCGCGCCGTAGCTCCAGGCGGTTGCGGTGGCAAAAGTGCTGGCGTTCAATAGGATCCAGTTGCAATAGGCTCCGCAGGCGCGCGGCCGGGAATGGGCCGGATCGTCGTGAACGGTGCGTCGTCACAGGTACCCGGCCGCCGATCGGACCGTCCCACGGCCCTCAGCGACGGGAGGATAGCGCGGGCGTCAGCGTGCGCCTTCTCCGAGCAACACGACCCGAACGGTTTCGAGCAGTATCACGAGGTCCAGCAGCAGCGTGTGGTTTTTTACGTAGTAGAGGTCGTACTCGAGCTTGCGCACCGACTGCTCGACCGTCGCGCCGTAAGAGTACCGCACTTGTGCCCACCCCGTGAGGCCCGGCTTGACGCTGTGACGCACGGCATAGAACGGGATCTGCTCGGTGAGCATCGCGACGAATTCCGGTCGTTCCGGACGCGGACCGACGAAGCTCATCTCGCCGCGTAGCACGTTGAAAAGCTGCGGCAGTTCATCGATGCGTGCGCGACGAATGAGTCGGCCGACCCGGGTCACGCGCACATCGTTGACCGTCGCCCACGTCGCCTTCCCGTCGCGCTCGGCGTCCTGCTGCATGCTGCGCAGCTTGAACACGGTGAACGTGCGGCCACGATGACCGACGCGCTGCTGTCTGAAGATGACCGGTCCGCCGCCTTCGACTGCGATCAGCAGCGCGGCGAGCGCGACGATCGGCGCCGTCAGCACGATCAGCACTGCCGACACGACGAGGTCGAACGATCGCTTCACGATCGCGCGCATCACGTTCTGCCGAAAGCCCTGGCCGTAGATCAGCCAACTGACTTTGAGCGACTCGATGGGCACCTGACCGTGGACACGTTCGAAATAGCGAGCGAGGTCCGTGATTTCCACGCCGCTCAGTCTGCAGTCGAGCAAGCCGCGCAGCGGCAACACGCCACCGCGCTGCTGACGAACTGCGATGATGATCTCGTTGACTCCCAACTGGCGGACGACGTCTTCGAGCGGGCCCGTGCGCGCCACGATGCGTCCCGGCGAAACGACGGCCTCCTGCGGATTCTCGAGCGCGTAGAAGCCGACGAGCCGCATGCCGAGCGGTTGCGTCGCCGTCAGCGACGCCTCGACCAGGCGTGCTTCGGGCCCGGTACCGAGCACCAGAATGCGATGCGGAAGCAGCGTGCCGACGAGCGGCAGCACCACCGCGTGGCGCACGAGCAGCAATCCGACGAGCGCGAGCGTGATCGCCAGCAGCCATTTGTCATCGGCGGCGACAGGCCCCGGCAGCAATTGCGCACCGAGGAATGCGAGCGGAATGCCGACGGCCGGCGCAAGGATCACGCGAACGATGTACGCGCCCTTCGACAGCGTCTGGCTGCGTCGGTACAGACCAAACGCGCCGTTGAGACAGATGATCGTCGCCGCAAAGAAGAACGCTATCAATGCGACGTCGGAGTGCTGGACGCCGTTCGGTCCGGCATCCAGTCGAACGACGAGCAGAATCGCGATGAACAGCCATGACAGCTCGACTGCAAGCTGAAACAGCGTTGCACCTGATACGTTCTGCCGCAATACGTTGAACAATGTGTCTCCGCAAGAATGCGCCGGTCACGTGACGCGGATTAGCGAATCATCCGAGCCCTTTGTTGAATGCTCATTAAACAAAGGGTTCCATTCGCGTGTGAACCGTATCCGGCAGCAATTAACATGCCCGACGCCAAACTGATCGTCACCGAACGGATCCTGCCCCTCGCTGCACGCGGTGAGCAACGGAATATTCCGCAAGTCGACCCAGACGTAAATATCGAACCGCCAATCGGCAACTAATGGTACGGGCTGTGCGTTACAGTTAGCTGCGCTACGGCGCAGCGCCGGACGGACCGTAATTTTACTGGCCGGGCAACAGCGTTGGCCGCTGCGCGCGATTGGCGGCGGAGAGCTTTGATTTGACTCTCGATTTGATTAGCGAGCGGCCGATTTTGCCGATTTGGCCAAACTCGTTTTTACCGTCTGTCGGATAGTCGGATCGGCGCTTTCCGGCAAAACCGGAAACTATGCCTGCAGAGCGTCAGCCGACGAACGCGCGCCACGACGACCGTCCGTCCGCCGAACGAAGGCCGCGATGACCACCAGAAAGAACAGCGTGGCAATGCGCGGGCCGTCGAGCAGGCTTTCGGAAAATCCGATCGTCAGAAAACCGATGATGGCTGCGAATAGCGCCGTGTCGAACCAGTCGCCGGAGGCCGCAGCGCGTGCGACGCGGGCGACGGCCACGCCGATTGCCAGCGCGAACGCCACGATGCCGAGAACGCCTTGCTCGAACAGGAGCTCGACCCACAGGTTGAAGATGTGCCAGGGGAGGTGATCGTCGGCCGCGAAGTTCCAGCGTGCGCCGCCCTGCGCGAAGTCGCCGTTGCGGACGAGGTCGACGCCTCGCGCGTCGATGACCTGAACGTTGCGCAAATCGAGCGTGGCCGCTTGCCCTGAGTTTGTCACGGCGAGCACGAGCGGGCGCTTGCGCCACATCGGGCCCGCACCGAGATCGCCGGAACTGAACTGGACGCTGCGCTGCAGCCATTCGGTCGCGGCCACGGGTTGCGCTACCAGGGGCTTGCACCCGAACGAATACTGGTAGGTCTTCTCGCAAAGCGTCACGTCGATCGTCGCGACGCCGTCGCGGGATCGGACGTCGAACGACAGCGTGTAACGGGTGTTCGGCTCGATCGCAATGCCTTGCTCGAGATAAAGCGACCGGCCCGAGCCGAGTCGCGCGAACGACTGCCGGTCGATGCGTTCGTAGCGAAGCGATGCGGATGCGCTCGCGCGATCCTTGAACAGCATCGTTCGGGGAAAGCTGCCGGGACCCATGCCGAACAGCAGCGCACGCGGCGTGGCGTCCATCATGTCGATAGCCCGCGCCCAGTGGTCAAAGCGCACGCCGGCCTCGGTGCCTGAATCGGCGACACGCGCTCGCATGAACGAGCCCGACATCAGCGGCAGCACGACGGCCGCCGCGGCAATCATCGTCACCAGCGCGACGGCGATTCCCTTTTGCAGCGCGCCCGCCTTGGCCGCGCGCAGCGCCGCGAAAATCGCCAGCACCGCAAGCGCCGCGGCGAAGCCCACGTAGCCGCCACGCGCGAACGTCACCGCCACCGCGTAGCTCACGAGAACGAGGAGCGCGCACGCGGCGACGAACCGCCAGACGGCGATTCGAGCCATCGCCCACGCCACGACGAACGGCGCCGCCATCACCAGGTACGCATGCACGTCGCCGCCGCCGACCCGAAGCTCCGGGAACGTACCCTCGACGCGGTAATCGGTCGCCGTATCGAACAGTCCCGCGAACGCATAACGCTGCCAGACGATCACGCCGATCACGACGCCAAGCCCCGCGACGATTCCTGCCGACATTCGCGACCGCCATTGCGGGCCGGTGGCGGCGAACATCGGCAGCATCAGCAGCGCCCACAGCGGTCCCTTAGCCGCGCGCAGCGTCGAATAGCTCGTCATCAGGCTGTAGAGCGCATTGCCGTCGGCCGGCGACAGCGGAAACAGGCCGATCGCCGAGCTGACCATGAGCGACAGCGCGAGCAGCGCCAGCGCGAAGCGGCCCGGCCGATCGAGCAGGCGCTCCTTCTGCGCCGCCGGGTTTCGCAGCAGCACGACGGCAATGCTGATCGCGATGAAGCAATCGAACTCGTTGACGACCACCCATCCGGTGATGTCGGAGAAATCCAGAAGGGGCAGCAGTGCAACGGCGGCAGGCAGGCCGAGGCCGGGCCAGCGCCACAGCACGATCGACCATAGTGCGAGCGGCAACGCGAGGTACATCGCGCCCGGCGGATACGACCATGCCGCCGCGACGACGCCGACGACGAGCAGCAGCGCGCCGGCGATCGCACCTCCGCCAGGAGCAGCGTCCGTGGGCGTACGGACGTCGCCGACGGTGGACGGTGCCGGCCCGGGCGGCGCGTGCACCGCGGGCTCGATGGCCCATCGATGCAGGCTTGCCGCGAGCGTGTAGGTCGCGGCGGCGGCCACCGCTGCGATCAGCACGTTCGTCGGATCGGGATGCGTGCCCGCGACGAACAGCTTGCCCGTCTCGATGACGAGCGCAAGCAGGCCCGCCGCGAATGCAGGAACGGCGCCGGAACCGCGGATGCCCGGACGGGTGCTTTCACGCCACATCCAGTAGCCGAGACCGACCGGTGCGTACATCGCGACGGTGAACAGCAGGCTTTGCAGCGCGAGCGTTTCGGTCGTGTAGTAGTGGTAGTAGAAGGGCAGCAGGCTCACGTCGTGAAATCGTGCCTGTGCGTTGTTCAGTCCCGTCAACCCGCGCGGGCTCCATCGATTGGCCCACGCCAGTCCCACGAGATAGAACGGCGCCAGCATCACCGCAATCCAGCCGAGGTGACGGCGAAACCGGTCGACCCAACGGATGTCGAAGGCCCGATAGCACGCTAACCCGGCGACCATCCCGACGGCACGCATCAACACCGACGCACCTTCCGAAACGCCCGACGCGATCAGCAACTGCGTCGCCTCGATGACCCCGCCGAGCAGAAGTCCGATGCCTGCCGTCCAGGCGAACGGCGCGCGGCTGCGACGCAGAAGGGGGCCGAGCATGGCGCCGAGGGGCACGACGGCCAGCGCCTCGACGATGAGCTTGGCGATGCAAAACGAGTAGCGGCTGCATGTTTGCGGCACGAGCCAGAGCGCGTGGCTGTCGGTGGCGAATTTCGCAGCGAACTCCTGCGACGACACCAGGAAGTCGTACGGAAAGAGGCTGTAGGCGAGATAGCCGATCGTGTAGATCGCGATGGCTGCGCGTATCGCGATTCGCCCACCTCCTGAGATCTCGTGCGCGAAGCGCGAAAGCGACCGGCCGAACATCAGCCACCCCACCACGCCGAGCGCACTGCCGATGATCTCGGCGAGGATGTCGTTGAGCGAAACGGTACGCGGCGGAAAGAAGAGTTGCGTGAACTCGATCGCCACGGCGAGAGCGACGCAGCCCGCGAACACGATCGCCACGCGGAGCAGTTGCACAGCCGCGTGCTGCGTCGCTCGCGCAAACACGGCACTCCACAGGTACGCCAGCGGGATGTAGAGCAGGATGTTGGCGACCCAGTCGGCGCGACCCATTACGTCGAGGTCGAGGTAGGCGGTCCGCAAGAACTGATCCCTCGCGGCGGCGAAAGCGCCTGGATGAAAATCCAGCGGCACCAGGCTGCCGTAGATGACGAACGCGAGGTAAACGAGCGCGACCCGCAAATTCCTGCGCCTGGGCGATTGGACGTCGTTTGCCGGGACGGTCATCTGAAGGCTGGAATGCGGCGAGGGCGTTGCTGCGATCGCGCCGCTGCGCGGGCCTTCCGAGGCTGCGCCGCGTCAAATCGCACGCATTATGTCCGAGAAGGCTGCAGGACGCGGTACGGGGCTCGCAACCGGACGCGGCGGGAGCCGCATGCAGCGGGGCGTGCCGAATCCCGGACGCTAGTGCGCGTCCGGGCGTGCAACCGCCCGATCTAGCAGGACGTGCCTGCCTGGACGGTCACGCTGATAGTTGCGCCTGTCGAGATGTTGCAGAACGAGTACGTGCCCGCCGCGGTGCCAGGCTTGGGCTTGATCGCGTAAGCGAACGTGCCGCCGGTACCGTAGTTATACGTGATCCGGTCGTAGGATGCTGCCGTGCCCGCGGTGATCGTGTAGGTACCGACCTGCTCCGACGGGTTGACGGGATCTGAGGGACCCTTCTTGAAATCAATAAGCGTGCCGCCGCTGTGCAACTCGTTCGACTGGTTGTGGACGCACGCGTATTTTCCGGCCAGCAATGTCTGGATGTCGGCGGCTGTCTTGACCCCGTTAAAGCCTCCGCACGGACCAGCTTGCGCTACCGCATTGCCGGCGATCCCGAAGAGTGCGAGTACGGCGATGTGAGCTTTTTTCATGGCGCTGGCAGTCCGTGGTGGAAGTGCGGTTGAGTGGCGATTCCGTTCCAAAAGCATATACGCCGCGCGATGCATCGCTCAAGCAATAATCGTGCGGTTGGCACTTTTTCAGCCTACATCAGGGACTTGACCGACGCCTCGGAATGCGGCGCCGGCGCGGTTGTCAAGTTTTCCGAATGCCTGCAACGCCGCATGCCAGTCGATCCCTCGCGCAAATCACTTCAGTGAATCGAAAACCGACGCCAGCATCCGCGTCCGCTCGCGCCGGGAGCACCCGGCGGTGAACGCAGGATCGGCCGGGCGCGCCTCGCCACTGCGGAGGCGTTCGAGGAATGCCGGCACTTCGCGCATCATCGCGGCGACGGAATCGAGCGACGCAACGGCGCCGGCACCGGCGCGGCGCATCAGGTCGGCCGTGTCGCCCGCCCCATCGGTCAACGCCAGCATCGGTCGGCCCGCGCGCAAGTATTCGTAGGCTTTGGCAGGAATCTGCGCATTGCAGTTCGCCGCCTGCATCAGCAGCAACCCGTCCGCCGACATCATTTCGTTCAGCGCATCCGCGTACGGAATGTGCGGCAGCACGGAGACGATGTCCTCGACCGCCTCCTGCCTGGCGAGTGCGCGCAGCATCGGCTCGTTGGCGCTCGCGCGGAAACGGAACTCCACGTCGACAGCTCCGAGCGCTCCCATGCGCTTCAATGCACCGAGGGCCACGAAAAACTGTGTCGGATCGCGCTCCGTCGGGTACACGATTCCGCTGTGCAGAATCACGAGCGGCGAACGCGCGGGAGGCGCTTCCACGGATTGCACACCCCGCGAGACCTCGGCGCGCGCGAACGCTTCTTCATCGTAGCCGTTCTCGATCAGCACGAAGCGCTCCGCGGGGATGTCGGGATACGTGCGCCGATAGTCGCGAATCGCCCCCGGCGAGGTGAACAGCGAACGACTCGCGTTCCGCAGGGCATGGTCTTCGATCCACTTGAAGCTGCGCCAGATGCGCGGGTCGGCCGGGTACCCTTCCTGCGCCATCGGGTCGCGGAAATCGGCAACCCACGGCAGGCCGCTCAGCCGATGCAGCGCGAGTCCGATGAGGTGCGCCGTCGCGATCGGATAAGTCGAGTAGATCACGCTCGGGCGAGCCCGCCGGATCATCGCGAGGCCGGCGAGCACACCACCTGCGAGCCACGATACCCAGCGGTCGGGAACGGCGAGCAGCGTCGGATAGCGGCCGCCGAACGACAACTGCCGGGCCGTATTCAGCGCGAAGGCGCGCCGCACGACGAGGCCTTGCGGAATCTCGACCCTCGAATTGTCGTCGATGTCCTCGTAGGCTCGCTCGCTCGCCGTCAGCACCAGCGGCGTCCAGCCGAAGTCGGGCAGATACCGGCAGAAGCGCAACGTGCGCTGAATGCCGCTGCTGCCGCGCAGCGGCGGAAAATGATAGGCGACCATCAGCGCGCGGAGCGCAGGCGCGTGATCCATTCGATCGTCTTGGTCGTGACTGCATCGCGCGAAGGCGCGTCGGAAAACGTATGGTCGGCGGCATCCGAACGGTAGACCTCGACGCCGGGTCGCGTGAGCAGCGCCTTTCGCTGCGGTTGCTGATCCGACCACGCTTCGAATTCGCGCGCCGTGAAGTCGTTGCCGGACAGCACGCACAGCACAGGCCCGCGAAAGCGCGCGAGCCCGTCGTGCATCCGTTGCAGATAGTGGATGGAGTCAGTACCCGACCGGTCGCGCAGCGCGCCACGCACCGCACCGGCAAGCTCCTGCACACTGCGGCGCACACCGATGTCGCCGCGAAGCATCTTGCGCCAGAAATCCCCCGACATCATCCGCCGGAAGTAGTAGTGCCGGACTTGCGTGGCGGCGGCGATCTGCTCCGATCGTGCCCAGGGGTTGGATAGCACGATTCCGGCGACGCGCGGATCCGCGGCCGCATACATCAGCGCTGCGGACGCGCCATCGCACAGGCCCCACAGCACGACGCGTGCAACGCCGGTTTCCAGTTGCAGCGACGCGATTGCCGCACCGATGTCGGTGTCCACGTGCTCGAAATTCCGGCACTCGCCGGCACTGTCGCCCATGCCGCGATAGTCGAAGCGAAGCGCGGGCACGCCGGAAGCCGCGAGCGCGCGCGCGAGCGTGACGAACTGGCGGTGACTGCCGACCCGGTATTGCGGACCGCCGACGACGATTACGACGCCGATGTCGGCGCGCGACGCTACGTCAGCGTTCGACGCGACGATGCCGATACACGTGTCGTCTCCACATTCGAACGTCGCAAAGCGCTCGACGACGGGCCCGTCACGAAGCGTGCTCAATGGTCGACGGCGGATGCCGGGGCGATCTGCCGAGTCACGGCTTCGGTCGTCGCGGCGATCAGCGCCGGCGACTCCTCGATTTCGGCCGACGCCCAGAACGATGGGCCGGAGACGGCGGAGAGGTCGACCGGCACCCCCGCCGCTTCCCACCGCTGCGCGATCTTCTGCGCCCACGCGGACGCTTCCACCGGTGCGCCAGGCGACGATTCGCGCCAGATCACCGGGCATCCGGGAAGTGCAACCGCATCGAGATTGACGGTGCTGCAGCCGGTGACGAGATCGGCATGCACCGCATAGCCGGCGATTTCAAACGAACCGCCGGCGGCGAGCGTGGTGCGAAGCATCTTGCCGTCGCGTGCAGGTCCCGTGCGGCCCGCGATCTCGGAGGCGGCAGCAAGGCGCAGGAACTGGTTGAAATACGTCGCGCCGGATGCAACGGGTTGCCACAGCAAAAGCGCGGACGGCGCGAAGTGCGCGTCGGCGGCCACGCTGGCGGCGAGCAGCGCACCCAGTCGCAATCCCCACAGCACGCCGGGCACCGGAAACTCGTTGCGCATGAACGTCCACGCAGCCGCGGCGTCGTCGCGCCAGCGCGCCCATGTGGCTTCGCCATGGTCGCCCGCGCTATCGCCCGTGCCTGACGGGTCGTACGAGACAACGCAACCACCCGCGGCCGCGAACGCGCGCGCCTGGAGTGCCACCATCCGCCGCGACTTGTTCATCTCCTCGAACGCGGCCGGCACGTGCAGCACCGCGAAACGCGCGGCAACACCGGGCGGTGGCGTCCACATCACCACCGCCAGCGCGCCACGCGATCCGTCGACGAATCGGCCGCGGAGGCCGGCGCTATCGCGCATCTCAGCCGGGTATCTTGGCCGCGACGAAATCCACGAGCGACCCCAGCGTCGCGAACGTATCGCCGCTGATCTCGTCGTCGTCGACCGTGAACCCGAATCGATCTTCCAGCGCAGCGATGACGTTGACGACCGCCATCGAGTCGAGTTCGGGAACGGAACCGAGCAACGCCGAACCGGGCGAAAGCCGATCGACCCGATCGCCGAGGCTCAGCACATCCCGCAACACTGCACGCACCTGCTCTTCAACCGTCATCGATTCTCCAGGGGATCCGGCACGTCGCGAAGCGATGGCTGCCGTCGAACGTCAAATGATAACCGTCGCGTGCACGTCACGAAGCGATCTCGAGCGTCGGCCGCTGGTCGTCGCGCCACGAGAAGTGCCAGCGCCGTGGCCCGGTCGATGCGTGCATCAGTTGCAAAGGTCCTGCACACACGAACAATGCGTTCCCTACAATTCGCGCGCCAAGCCGCCGATGCGACGCGATCGACCCCGGGTTGAACGCCGAAATCCTGGACACCGAGCTCGTCACGCCACGGCTCGCGAGCTCGACGCCCGCCCGCCGCCACAAATAGCCGAACAGGCGTCCCATCCGGTAGCGCGGCATGACCGTGACGTCGAAATCCCACGCCGCCTTGCCCGCCGGCGCGGGAACGAAGCGCACGCGGACCTCGTCCTCGTCGTACGGTCCCACGACAAACCAGAGGAAACCGGCGAGCTCGCTGTCGCGCACGGTTGCGGCAAGACAGTGCGCGCCTTGAGCAAAGCGCGCGGTGAGCACGGCAGGCGGGCGTTCGACCTGCGCGAACAGCGGCGAGCCCGGCAGCGCCCACGAGAGCGCGAACGAGCCCGTGCCGCGCGCGTCGTCCGCGACCTTGATCGGCTGCGACGCGAAGTAATACTTGACGATACGTACACGGCCGCCGAACAGCGCGGCGAGCACCCTCGACAACGCGTAGAGCGAGGCGTTGCCGGCACCCATCATCGTGGCGGCGGAACTCAGTTTCGCGAAGACGCCCAACGGCCGATCTCCCGTCGCCTCCACGTCCGTTCACGAAGGCCTTGCTCGATAAAATGGTATTTTTCTTGCTTTGGTGTCGAGTTTATCGTATCGCCGGGTCGCTTCTCCCGAGCGACCTTCACGACACCGCACACTGCGGCAACGCCCAACGATGACTCACCTATTGCACCAGTTGCCGCTTCACTCGGCCGCGCAGAACGGCAACGCGCCGGCGCTGACATTGAAGGGCCGCACGCTTTCCTACACCGAGCTCGCCGAGCTGATCGACCGGTTTGCCACGGGTCTGTTAGCACTCGGCATCGCGCGCGGCGAGCGCGTCGCGTTCTACCTCGACAAGCGCTTCGAGACGGTCGCCGCATCGTTCGGCACGACGAAGGCAGGCGCCGTGTTCGTGCCGGTCAACCCGCTGTTGAAAGGCGACCAGGTCGCGCACATCTTGCGCGACTGCAACGTGCGCGTCCTCGTTACGACCGACGAGCGCCTGCGCTCGATCGCATCGATCCTCGCCGCGTGCCCGGACCTTCGCCATGTCGTCGTGATCGGTGAGCTGGAGTCGCTTCCCGGCACCGGCAAGCATCATGTCGAATGGTCCGACTTCGCGGCGCAAACCGGCGGTGAGGGCCATCGCGTCATCGACGCGGACATGGCGGCGATCCTTTACACGTCGGGCAGCACCGGCAGGCCGAAGGGTGTGGTGCTGTCGCATCGGAACATGGTTGCCGGCGCGAAGAGCGTCGCCGGTTATCTCGAGAACGGGCCTTCCGACGTGATCCTGTCGGCGCTGCCGCTGTCGTTCGACGCCGGATTCAGCCAGCTGACGACGGCGTTTCACACCGGCGCGCGCGTCGTTCTGCTGAACTATCTGCTGCCGCGCGATGTTCTCCAGGAAATGGTCAGGGAGCAGGTGACCGGGTTGACCGCCGTGCCTCCGTTGTGGATCCAGCTCGTGCAACTCGAGTGGCCTGCAGCGATCGCCGGGCATCTGCGCTACATCGCCAACACCGGCGGCCGTATGCCGCGCGAAACGCTCGCCGAGTTGCGCCGGCGGCTGCCGAATACGAAGCCGTATCTGATGTACGGGCTGACCGAGGCATTCCGCTCGACGTACCTGCCGCCAAGCGAAGTCGATCGGCGGCCGGATTCGATCGGCAAGGCCATCCCCAACGCGGAGATCCTCGTGCTTCGGCCCGATGGCACCGCCTGCGGGCCGAATGAGCCCGGCGAGCTCGTGCACCGCGGTGCACTGGTCGGCATGGGCTACTGGAACGACGCAGAAAAGACCGCCGAGCGCTACAAGCCGCTGGCGGCTGGCGTCGGCGGCCGCGAAGCGGGCCTGATGCTGCCCGAAATGGCCGTGTTTTCGGGCGACACCGTGCAAAAGGACGAGGACGGCTACCTGTACTTCATCGGACGGCGCGACGAAATGATAAAGACGTCGGGTTACCGCGTGAGCCCGACCGAGCTCGAGGAAGCGGTGTACGCGATGAAGCTCGTCGGCGAAGTCGCCGCGTTCGGTGTTGCGCATCCTTCGCTCGGGCAGGCCATCGTACTGTCGGTAACCGCTGTCGCCGACGCGTCCATCGACGCGGATCGATTGCTCGCCGAGTGCCGGCGGCTGCTTCCCGCGTACATGGTTCCCGCCGACATCGACGTGCATGCTGCGTCGCTGCCGCGCAATCCCAACGGCAAGATCGATCGCAAGACGCTGGCGCTGCAGTACGAAGAGCGGCGCGCAACGCAGCCATGAGCGCGCAGCCGCCGCGGCACGTACCGATTCAATTCGACGTCGTCGACGATTGCCTGGTCGTCGGCGGCATCGCGCTCACGCGCCTCGCTGCGCAAGTCGGCCAGACGCCGTTCTACGCGTACGACCGCGCGCAGATCGATGCGCGCGTCGCGGCATTGCGCAACGTGCTGCCGCGCGAAGTGTCGCTGCACTACGCGATGAAAGCCAATCCGATGCCGGCGCTGGTCGCACACATGGTGCGTCGCGTCGACGGCATCGACGTCGCGTCGGGGCGCGAGCTTCGCGTAGCCCTCGATGCCGGCGTCGATCCTCGCGAAGTGAGCTTCGCGGGTCCCGGCAAGTCAGAGGGCGAGCTTCGTCAGGCGGTTGCCGCCGGAATATTGCTCAATGTCGAGTCGATGCGCGAAGTCGAGCTCCTCGCGGGACTCTCGGTGTCACTCGGCCTGCCGGCACGCGTCGCCTTGCGCATCAATCCTGATTTCGAGCTCAAGACGTCGGGCATGAAGATGGGCGGTGGCCCGAAACAGTTCGGCGTCGATGCCGAGCAAGCGCCGGACGTGCTTCGCCGCATCGGCCAGGTCGGGCTCGCCTTCGAAGGCTTTCACATTTATGCCGGGTCACAGAATCTGAAGGCGGATTCGATATGCGATGCGCAGACGAAATCGTTCGATCTCGCCGTTCGCCTCGCGCAGGCGGCGCCTGCACCGGTGCGCGTACTGAATCTCGGTGGCGGATTCGGCATCCCGTACTTCCCGGGCGAAACGCGCCTCGACGTCGCTCCGATCGGTGACAACCTGCGCGGAATCGTCGGGCGCGCGGCCGCGTTGCTGCCCGGTGCCCGCATCGCCGTCGAGCTTGGCCGCTACCTGGTCGGCGAAGCCGGCATCTACGTCTGTCGCGTTGTCGACCGCAAGATCTCGCGCGAGCACGTGTTGCTGGTGACCGACGGCGGCCTCCATCATCATCTCGCGGCGAGTGGGAACTTCGGCCAGGTGATCCGCAAGAATTACCCGGTCGCGATCGGAAATCGGATCGTCGGCGCCCGCCGCGAGACGGCCTCGGTCGTCGGACCGCTGTGCACGCCTCTCGATCTGCTCGCCGACCGGATGGACCTCGCCGTAGCCGAACCCGGCGACCTCGTCGTCGTGTTCCAGTCGGGCGCCTACGGTGCGACCGCCAGTCCGCAGGGATTTCTGAGCCACCCGCATCTCGTGGAAGCGCTGGTTTGACGGCGCGAGATCCTATCGGCGACCGGCCGGTGCCCCGCTGTGAGCGATTCGTCCCCAAGCGGGGCGCTCGCAAGACGCTGAGCTTGGGCACGCCGCGCTTCAATCCTCCCGAGCTCGCCGCCGTCGCTGCGAACGAAGGCGTCGAGGCTGCATGGCAGCTTGCTTACGCACGTTTCGGCGCGCACGCGCCGCTGCATGTCGACGGCGATTTTGCGGTCGCGTTGCGCGATGACGACGGCCGCATATTCGCCGCTGTCGACCGATTTGCCGTGCGCCCGCTGTGCTTCCGGCGCGAAGGCGACGAGATCATCGTGGCCGAGCGCGCCGACGACGCGGCTGCGAAGACCACGGGCCTCCAGCCACAGGCGATATTCGACTACCTGTATTTTCATGTGATACCTGCACCCCGCACGATCTTCGATGACGTCATCAGGTTGTCAGGAGGCACATCGATCACGTTCTTCCACGGCATCGTCGAGACCTGCCGTTGGTGGACACCAACGTTTGTAGAGCGCGAGACGAGGCCGTTCCGCGAGCTGCGCAGCGAATTCCGCACAATCCTGCGCGAAAGCGTCGCGCGCCAGACGGGTCCGGGCGTTACCGGGTGCTTCTTGAGCGGCGGCACCGACAGCTCGACGGTAGCCGGCATGCTGCGCGACGTGACGGGCGACGCTCCGAATACGTTTTCGATTGGTTTCGACGCAGCCGGTTACGACGAGATGGCGTATGCGAAGATCGCCGCGCGGCATTTCGGCGCTCGCCATCACGAATATTACGTAACACCCGACGACGTCGTGGCGAGCCTGCCGAAGGTCGCCGCGTTCTACGATCAACCGTTCGGGAATTCATCGGTCGTACCTGCCTACTATTGCGCATCAATGGCAAGGAATGCGGGGGTGTCCAAAATCCTTGCAGGCGACGGCGGCGACGAGTTGTTCGGCGGCAACACCCGCTACGCCAAGCAGAGGGTGTTCGAGATTTACGAGAACGTGCCGCGATTGTTGCGCACGCACGTTCTCGAGCGGATCTTCGACGAGCGCAGCGCCTTCGGAAAGTTGCGACCATTCAGCAAGGCGGCGAGCTACATCGCCCAGGCCAGGACGCCGCTGCCGGATCGGATGCAGATGTACAACCTGCTCGCGCGAGTTGGCCACCAAGAGATCTTCGTGCCCGAGTTCCTTTCATCAGTCGACGTCGACGATCCTGCCCGCCAGCAGCGTGTCACGTTCGCAGGTGTCGACGCTGCTTCGCTGGTCAACCGGATGCTGGGTTTCGACTGGAAATACACGCTGGCCGACAACGACCTGCCGAAGGTCGTCGGCGCGACATCGCTGGCCGGGCTTCCCGCAGGCTTCCCGCTGCTCGATGCGCGCCTGGTCGAGTTCTCGCTGCGGCTCGCGCCGGCGTTGAAGTTGAAGCGGTTGACGCTGCGGTGGTTCTTCAAGGAAGCGCTCCGCGGGTACCTCCCGGACGAAATACTTGCGAAGCAGAAGCATGGCTTCGGGCTGCCATTCGGTCCGTGGCTCGTGCGCGGCGGCGCGCTGCTCGACATGGCTGCAGCGTCGCTGGATGGCCTCGCCAGGCGCGGGATCGTCAGACCGGAGTTCCTGCAGCGGCTGATGCGCGATCTGCTGCCGTCGGCGCCCGGATATTACGGCGAGCTGGTGTGGATCCTGATGATGCTCGAGCAGTGGTGGAGTCGCCACGACGCACGAGCTGCACAGGCAAGACGGCCGGCGCCGGTCTAGTCGCCGCACCGAAGGGCGTAGCCGGCGCAAAGAGCAGTCAGGTCTTCGACCTGCGCAACAAGCCTGTCAGGTCGCGGTAACCCTCGCGATTGGCGACCAGCGTCAACACTCCGTAAGTGAGTGCCCCGGTCGCTATGAGCGCAACCAGCGTGAGCCGGTGATCGATGCTTGGTGAGAGGACCGCCGCGGCGAAGCGCACCGCCGCATACATCGCCGTGGCGCAGCCCACCGCCGGCAAGATTTCCTTCACGAGATCGCCGGCGCGCAATCCCATGATCGACAGCATCCGGCGAGTGTTGAAAAGCAGCACTGGTGGATAGGCAACGAGCCAGGCGAAGGCGATGCCGTCGATCCCCCAGCGTGCGCCGACGACAAAAGCCAATGGCATGACAAGTGTTGCGAGCAGGACGTTCTGGAATCCCAGATCGGGACGCCCGAGCGCATCGGTCGCTGCCGGCAGGAAGTTCACGATCATTTTCACCGGCATCATCAGCGCGAGCACTTGCAGTGGAACGATCGCGTCATGCCACTTCGGTCCAAGAACGACCGCGACGATTTCGCCGGCCGTGCACGACATTCCCCACAGCACCGGGAACGCGATCAGGCTCAACCCACGCACGGCCCTGCGAACGAAGTCAGCAATGGCCACGCGATCGTCCTGAAACCGTGCGATGACCGGAAAGGTTACCTGGTTCAGGATCGATGAGACGCGCTGCACAGGCATCGATGCCAGATGCATCGCGACCGAGTACAGGCCCAGCAGCTCGTTTCCGAGCATCCTTCCGACGACGACGACGTCGGCTTGATTGAACACAAAGGAGAGCAGTCGCGCTCCGGTGACGTTGCCGCCGAATCCGAGCAACCGGCGAATGTCTTTCAGCGACGCCGTGGGCACCACCCGCAGCGGTGCCAGAACGTTCAGCGCCACCGCGCGCAGCACGCGCGATGCCATGCTGCCTGCGACCAGCGCCCACACGCCGTAGCCGAACCACGCCAGCAGCAGCGAGACGACGCTTGCCGACACGGCAGCTAGCAGCTCGATCAGAGAAAGCGACTTGAATTGCAGCTGCCGGGTCAGCATCGCTTCGGGAATGACCGTCGCGATCATGATGATGAACTGCGCCGCCAGGACACGAACAACCGCGATCAGGCGCTCTTCGCGAAAAAAGCTCGCGAGCAGCGGCGCTGCTGCAAAGCTCAACGCGAACAGCGCGACGTTGATCACGATGATGACGCCGAATGCGGGCTTCAGCAGCGCGGGATCGAAATCCTTCCATTGCACGAGCGCCGGTCCCAGTCCGGCTTCGGCCAGAACCAGAAGCAGTGCGATGAACACGGACGCCATCGCCAACAAGCCGTAATCTCCGGGCGAGAGCAGTCGCATCACGATGAGCGTGATCGCCCACGTGACGACCTGTCCCGCGAGTTTGGCGCCCGCAGTCCATTTGATGCCCGACAGCACGTGCGTGCGCAGCGTCATGGCGTGGGAAC
>Ga0207674_10003224_pt1 | contig 20087 bp, 20 predicted proteins | sample KBSCornC72_FD_184303 | JGI IMG/M metagenome (GOLD analysis project Ga0207674, IMG submission 184303) | Corn rhizosphere microbial communities from Kellogg Biological Station, Michigan, USA - KBS Corn C7-2 (SPAdes) (version 2) | ecosystem: Host-associated > Plants > Roots > Rhizosphere > Soil ...
GTGGCCGATTATCATCGCGCGAATCCTCCGCAGCAGAAGGTCAAGAAGACCGCAGCGCGGATGTCGCTGGAGTTGGATCCGACTCCCGATATCCTGGCCGAGGCTGGACTGAAGAAAGGCGATCGGTTGCTGGTCGGTTTTGCCGCCGAGACAGAGAATCTGATCGAAGAAGCCCGCCGCAAGCTGCAATCCAAGAATTGCGACATGGTGGTGGCGAATCTAGTGGCACAGCCCGGCATCGGCTTCGAATCCGATGAGAATGAAGTAACGCTGGTGCTCAGCACTGGCGAGACGATTCCAGTCGCGCGTGCCTCCAAGGCATCCATCGCGCAGCGGATCTTCGATGAGATGCTCAAGCTGCGCCTGGCTCTCCATAGCGCCAAATGACTACGGACGAGCTAAGGGAGCAGTTAAGGTTCTACAGAGATCTCGGAATCGATGAAATCTACATGCGGCAGCCAGTGGGACAGGCAATCTTGTCGCCTGTCAGTGACGTCCACGTCCCGCCATTAACCATTGAACAAGGAGTTCCCGTGGCCTCCGTTGCTTTGCCCTCTCTCGTACCTGAAGGCGACACACTTCTCAAGATCCAGCAGGATATCGGCGACGATTGCCGCCGATGCCGGCTGTGCGAGGCTCGGTCGAAGATCGTGTTCGGCTCCGGGAATGAAAACGCCCGTCTGGTATTTGTCGGCGAAGGTCCGGGGGCGGACGAAGATGCCCAGGGCTTTCCTTTTGTCGGACGGGCCGGTCAGTTGCTGACGCAGATGATCGACAACACCGCATCCAAAGAGGGTCTCACCATCCGGCGCCCGGACGTCTACATCTGCAATGTGGTGAAGTGCAGGCCTCCGGAAAACCGCGCGCCCCAGCCGGATGAAATGGAAATCTGCGGGGCATTCTTGTTTCGACAGCTCATGGCGATTCGGCCCAAGGCGATCTGCGCGTTGGGCTCCACTGCCGCCAAGGCGATCCTCGGGACCAAGGAGGGAGTTACGCGCCTCAGGGGCCGCTGGCACAAGTGGCACGATATCCCGGTGATCGTTACCTTTCATCCGTCGTATCTGCTAAGGCCGTACAATCAGGACGCCAAGAAGGAAGCGTGGGAAGACCTCAAGAAGGTCCTCCACTTCGTCTACGACTAGCAGCATGAGGGCGCGCGGGCGATTCATCACCTTCGAAGGTCCTGAAGGCAGTGGGAAATCCACTCAGCTTCGTCTGCTGGGTGAACGTCTGCGAAGCGCGGGCCGCGATGTTATGGAGACGCAGGAGCCCGGCGGGACTCCGATCGGCATCCAGATCCGTCACGTGCTACTGGACACGAAGAATCGCGAGCTGTGCCCGACAGCCGAGCTGCTTCTGATGTTCGCCAGCCGCGCGCAAAATGTCGATCAGTCGATTCTGCCCGCGCTATCGGCCGGGCGCACGGTCATTTCCGACCGCTTCACCGATTCGACGCTGGTGTATCAAGGAGTCGGCCGCGGCCTGGGTGCCGACGTGGTCTACGAGCTGGATCGGATCGCATGCCGCGGACTGGTGCCTGACCTGACCCTGCTCATCGACATCGATGCGGAGACGGGACTGGCTCGAGCCCATCGGCGCAGCGTTCGCACCGAAGATCCTGAGACTCGCATGGAGGAGCAGGATATGGGTTTTCACCGCAAGGTGCGGGAGGCCTATCGCCAACTGGCGGCGGACGAGCACCGGCGCGTTCGGTTAATTGACGGCAGCCAAACGCGCGAAGCCGTCGCTATCGAAGTGTGGCAGGCGGTTGAGTCGCTGCTTAGGTAAGCGTCTAGCGGTAGCGCCCGCACAACTGGTTCCAGCGCACCGCTACCAGATCCCAGAACGCGCGTGCACCCGTCAGCGCCCCGACTTTGGTCCCTTCCACGTTGTCCCAGCGCACCGGGACCTCCACGATCTTGAATCCATGGATACGGGCGATCAGCAGATCTTCAACATCGAAGCCGAAGCCGTCCAGCAGCTGCCGGGAGAAAATAACTGCGGATGCATCTTTGCGGAACAGTTTGAAACCGCATTGGGTGTCGCGAAAAGGAAGCCCGGTCGAGATGCGCATGACTACATTGAATATGCGCCCGCTCCATTCCCGGAATGCGGCCTGGTGGACACCCACTAACGATCGGTCCAGCGCGCGCGATCCGATGGCTCCGGCTGCCTGCTCGCGATCCACCGCATCGATCAGCTTGTTCACTTCTTCGAGAGGACTCGACAGATCCGCGTCCGTCGAGAGGATCCAATCTCCCTGCGCTTTCTGCATCCCGTGTCGCACGGAATATCCTTTTCCGCGATTGCCGGGATTTTGCAGCAGCCGTGCAAAAGGATATCGGTCTGCGAATTCCTGGACGACGGCTGCGGTTGTATCCTTGGATCCATCGTCCACAATCAGGACCTCGACGGAACCATGGCGTTCGCAGAATTGCGCCAACTTGGGAAGGGTCGTAGGGAGGCGCGCGGCTTCATTGTAGGCCGGAACCACGATCGAAAGTGTGGGCAAAATCTATTGTAGTCCTGTCAACCGCCAGTCGGACATCGTTACTACGATAGAATGTTGCAACGATGCCAGTCAGGTTCGCCACGATGTTGATCGTACTCGCACCGGCTGCGCTCCTGGCGCACCATGCTTACACAGCCGAATTCGATACCACCAAGCCGGTGAAACTCACGGGCGTGCTGACCAGACTGGAATGGTCCAATCCTCACATCTGGATTTACCTGGACGTAAAAGATGATCAGGGCAAAGTCACGAACTGGGGCTTTTCCGCGTCTCCTCCGGGAATGCTGGTGAGAAGAGGCATCACTAAAAATAGCCTGAAGACCGGAGAGGTTCTCACTATTTCAGGCCATCGCGCTAAGGACGGCTCGAATAATGCTTCCGGCAACATCGTGAAGTTTGCCGACGGACGCGACGCGCTGATCGGGCAAGACCAAGCCCTGAACCCTACCGAGAATAAGTGATGCGGGCATGAGACGGCTAGCGATTTCTCTGTTCTTCGCAGCAACTCTGCTGACCGCCCAAGTTCCGCGCATGCCGGACGGGAAGCCGAACTTCGCCGGAGTGTGGGCCGGGCCGGCTTTCACACACATTGTCGGACCCAACGATACGGACACCCCACGGGTGACGAATTTCGATCGCAGCAAGATGGCCCCCTTTCAGCCCGGTGCCGAATCGAAATTCCTGCAGCCTCCCACGGGCGATCCCCGGCACGACGATCCCACAGAGCTGTGTTTGCCGGATGGCCATCCGCGAGAGGCTCTGGCGCCCTACGCGCAGCAGATTGTCCAGACGCCGGATACCGTTGTCTTTTTGTACGAGTACATGCACTTTTTCAGGGTCATCCCGATTGGCAAGGCTCATCCTTCCGATGTCGATCTTACATTCATGGGGAATGCCGTCGCGAGGTGGGACGGAGATACTCTGGTGATCGATACCATCGGGCTCCGGGAATGGACTCTTTCCGCCAGCAATGGCTGGCATAGCGATGCCCTGCATACCATCGAACGTTTGCGGCACATCAACACGACAACGGTTTCTTACGAAATTACGGTGGACGATCCGAAGATTTTCACCAAGGCATGGTCGCAGGAGTTTCAAATGAAGCTGCACCCGACCTGGTCGCTGCTGGAGCAGGTCTGCGAGGAAAACAATCGCTGCCAGGGTGGAAACTGCTCGGTTTCCGATGCGCAAAAACCACCGAAATGATGATATTTGCAACATCATTCGCTCAACCGCTACATTAGGGAAGGTTGCCAATGACCCAACAATTCCGGTGGTGCGCCCTGATGTGTTCATCGGCGCTCATATTCACTGCCTGCGAAAAAGCGCCGTCGGCCCCTACGCAGTTTGCGATGGGCGACCGAGTCCCGGTCGGCCAGATGACTTACTCGGTGATGGAGAGCGAGTGGAAGACGCAGTTAGGTGAATCCTTTAAAGTTCGCTCGCCTGAGAACCGTTTTTTGCTTGTCAAGCTTTCTGTCACCAACGGCACGGGCAAGGATGCCCCCATCCCGCTGCTCACGCTGGAAGCACCTAACGGACAGACTTACCGCGAACTATCCGACGGCGAAGGCGTTGTCAACTGGTTCGGACTGTTGAGGACCATCAGCCCGGGTCAGACTCAGCAGGGCGCGATCCTTTTCGACGTACCACTCACCTCCTTTAAGCTCCGAGTGCCGGACATCGCCGATCCGGGTCTTGAACGGTATGTAACTGTCCAGATTCCGCTGCGGCTGGATGCGGATCTCCCGATACAATCTCCTATCTCTCCCGACAGCCTAAAATAGAGGCGTACCGTGGTTGCCCGACGCTGGAGTCCGCTGGTGCTGTTCGCGGCTGGGGCCGTGTTGGCATCCGGAACTCTGTCCGCCGCGTCCAAGCTCGCGCTCGAGCGCCTGGCTCTGCATCAATACGAAGACGGACCGCTGTTGCCGTCGTCCCATGATTTCTTGCCCGGGGAGACGATATGGTTCAGTTGCCGAATCACGGGATTTGAAAGTGAGCCCGCCGGAGATAACCGGAACGTCAAGCTCTCCTGGCAGACGGGACTGCTGGATCCCGCGAAAATCCCCGTGGAACCACCCAAAACTGGACGTCTGGATGAGTCTCTGAGGCTTCAGGACAAAGACTGGGTCCCCAAATTCGTCGTCTCATTCCTGCTGCCGTCGTTTATTCCAGGTGGAAACTACCACATCCCGGTAACGGTCAAAGACGAGATTGCCGGTTCGGAAGTCAGCGGCGATCTGGAAATTCACGTCCGCGCGGAGAACATCGAACCGAGCACGTCCTTCGTGATTCGAAACTTCCGCTTTCTCCGCAATGAGGACGATACGGCTGCGCTGCGTCCTCCCATAACCTACAAGCAGGGATCGACACTGTGGGCGCGTTTCGAAATGGCAGGCTACAAATTCGAGGCGAACAACAAGTTCTCGGTCGAGTATGGCCTGGCGATCCTGGCCGCCGATGGCAAGGAACTATTCGCGCAGCCGGTCGCGGCCGCGGAATCGAAGGAATCGTTCTATCCGCAGTTGCGCGTGCCAGGCGCCCTAAGCCTGCGGCTGGATACCAATGTGCCCCTCGCGAGTTACACGCTGGTAGTCACCGTGCGCGACAAAATCGGCGGCGATGCAGTGGAACTGCGTGAGCCTTTCAGCGTGGAATAGCTCAAACAAACTCGAGATCCACTGAGCCGACCGGACCAAAACCGGCTTTGATTCTGTCGCCGCGCTCCGCCATATAGACTTCCGTGGTTACGCCGGTCGTGATGAATTGGCCGGCTTTCAAACCCAGTCCGCGTGCGCTCAGGTTGTTCACCAGCCACTCCAGAGCATTGAGCGGGTGTCCCAACACGTTGCTTCCGTTACCTTCGCGTAGGAGCTTGCCGTTCACCGTGACGGTCACAGCCTGCTTCGCCAGGTCGATTCCGCGCCAGTCGGTCAGCAAGGAGCCTTTTACCCAGGCTGCATTGCAGGCGTTATCGGCGATGAGCGAGGGCGCACCGATGGTTGTCCATTCGTTGAAGCGGCTATCGACAATTTCGATTCCGGGGATCACCCCTTTCACTGCATCGGCGATCTCTTCGCGGGAGCGCGGAGTCGCGGAAGGAGGTAAATCACGCGCCATCTCGAATGCGAATTCAGCTTCCACCACACGCATAAAGAACTGTCCGGCGTCTACACTGGCTGGTTTTCCGCCAGTGCCCTCGTGGAAGAATGCCGATAACAGGCGTCCGAAGAACGGAGCGTCCACATGCAGCTGCTGTTGCGCTGTGACGTTGGTGCAAGCGATCTTATAGCCGATCAAGCTACCGCCGTAGTGGGCGAGCAGTTCGTCGATCACACCGTCTTGGACGCTGTATGCCTCGCCGGGAGTTTTGGGGCGCACGGCTTCCGGGAGCTCGGAAAGTCGCTGGTGTTTGATGCGGGCTTGGGCGAGAAGGTGGGCGGCGGTGGTCACCTGAACATGTTAGCGATTGCCAATAGTTGCGGTCCAGGCTCAGCTCTTCGCGAGACGGAAACTCAGACCTCTGCCCGTTAATAGAGATCGTCTGATGATCAGCCAACGGCGCACAAAAGCCAGCCATAATTCCACCGGGAAGCGGAAGCAGTTATTCCTAACTCGCCACGCGAGCGGTTGACCAATCCATCCGAGCAGCAGACGCCGGAAAGACGATTGGTGCTCCCGGCGGACCGCTCTCGTCACCTCGGTCTTTAGCGCAAGGAAAGCGACTCCGCGCTGGACGCGCCGATACGTCTCTCCGCGGAGCCACGGGAGGACATTTCCTTTTAGGTCGATCTGACCCCATTCCGCAAGCGATTGGGGCTCTTTCATGCCTATCTTTCGCAGCTCGGGCCAAACTGGTATTCCGGGATAAGGCGTGAAAATATTCGGCGAAAAGCTGACGTTCTCAAAGCGGTCGTTGATATCGCTCATGACACGGAAGGTCTCGGCGCGGTCCGCTTCCGTTTCGCCTGGATACCCGAAAATGAGGTTGTACGTTACCCGAATACCAGCGTTTCTGCACTTCCTAGCCGCTTCGTACATGTCAGCGACATGCTGGTGCTGCTTGTTCATCTTGAGAAGAAGAGGCTCGGACGCGGATTCCGTCCCAAATCCTATATGCGTAACGCCGCTTTCCGCCAGCACCTCCACGTCGGCATCCGGCATACGGCAGAGAAGGTCGGTGGATGCCTGGAACGTCCAATCGATGCAAGTCCGAGTTTCAATCAAGCCACGTGCAATTTCCGCGGCTCTTCGCGTGTTCACCAGGAAATTGGAGTCGACCAATGCGATTTTCTGCAGACGGAACCGCCGGGTCAATTCGGCCATTTCCTCGGCCGCGCGGCGCGCATCGTAAGCGTTAAAACGGCGATTGTAAAATACTGCGTCGGTGCAATAGCTGCAGTCGTAGGGGCAGCCGACGCTGGTTGCATACGGCAAGCTCCGATGGCCGCTCTTTGCTTCGTACGCGTCGAAGTCCACCAGATCGTAGGCGGGGGTGGGCAACTTCGACAGGGCCATGGCGGGCCGATCCTGGCCTTGAGAGATACGACCGCCTTGTTTAAACCAACATCCCGCCACCAAATCCAGGGTCCGCCCGGCAGCCAGCCGCTGCGCTATGTCGAGGAGGGTTAGCTCTCCCTGGTGGAGGACCACGGCGTCCACGTAATCCTCGCGTAACGTCTGAGCAGGCAAGAGGCTCGGATGCCATCCGCCGAAAATGACGGGAAGATCCGGCCGCAGCCGCTTCACATGTCGCGCAACTGCGATCGCCGTGGCAATCATCGGTCCCGTGAGCAAAGAGACTCCGAAGCAAAGGCAGTCTTGAATCTCTTTTTCAATCCGGTACAGATAGTCTGGGTGCAGCGCGCCATCTATGATGTGGGCTTCGAATCCGGCTGCCCGGAGGGGCGAGGCCAGACTCAGCAAGCTAAGAGGCGGCCCGATGAGCCCTCCGGCATAGGGCGGAAGAAATAGAACAACCTTCTGTGACACTTACACTCCAGGAGCCAAAATCTCCTTCAACGGCTTAGACCATGTTGAGGGTTTGCGGGGAACTGACCGAGGCTGATCGATTCTGGCCTAACTATTGCCAATAGTTACGGTCCAGGCTGCGATACTGAACGGCCTCCGCCAGGTGTTTCGCCGTAACGCGATCCGACGAATCCAAGTCGGCAATGGTGCGTGCCACTTTCAGGATGCGGTCGTGGGCGCGAGCCGAGAGGCCCATCCGTCGCACGGCCATTTCGAGCGTGCGCTCGCCGGCTTCGTCCAAGGCGCAAAGCTTGCGAAGCTGGCGGACCGGAATCTGGGAATTGTAGAAACCTCGGCCGTGCTGAATTGTCCTGACGCGTTCGACGCGCGCACGCATGTCTGCCGACGTGGCCCCGCTTTCCTTGCCGCGCAGCTCCTGATAGGGAACGGCAGGAACCTCGATATGCAGATCGATGCGGTCGAGCAACGGACCGCTGATCTTGCCCAGGTAGCGCTGGATAATACCGCCGGTGCAGCGGCACTCCCGGGTGGGATCGGAAAAGTGTCCGCAGGGGCACGGATTCATGGCGGCGATCAACATGAAATTCGATGGAAAAGAAAGCGTCATCTGGGCGCGCGCCAGCGTGACGCTACCCTCTTCGAGCGGCTGGCGCAGTTGTTCCAGCACGTTGCGGGGAAATTCCGGCAACTCGTCCAGAAACAAAACCCCGTTGTGCGCCAGGCTGACCTCGCCCGGCCGTGGCATTCCCGATCCGCCTCCGATCAACCCGGCGTCGGATACAGAATGATGCGGCGCGCGAAAGGGACGCTCCGCCAATAGTCCCGCGCCTTGCGGAAGCAGCCCCGCAACGCTGTGGATTTGCGTGGTCTCGAGCGCTTCCGGAAAAGTTAGGGGCGGTAGGATGCCCGGCAGCCGCTTTGCGAGCATAGTCTTTCCGGATCCGGGCGGTCCTACGAGCAAAACGTTGTGACCTCCCGCAGCGGCAACCTCTAGCGCTCGCTTGGAAGTAGGCTGGCCGCGCACATCCGCGAAATCGAGCAATGACACGCTGGCCGCCGGAGAACTACGGACATCGCGCGCATGCGGCATGAACTGATCAGGATTATTCAGGAACGCGACCACTTCACACAGATGCCGCATTCCGAAAACCCGCACGTCGTCGGCTACTGCTGCTTCCGCTGCGTTGTCGGCCGGCACCAGCAAGTTTGCGATCTTCTGCTTGCGCGCGCAGGCCGCGATCGAGAGAGCCCCGCGCACCGGCCGGATCGCTCCATCCAGAGACAATTCCCCTACCAGGAGATGCGCGTCGCTTGCCTGCACCGTGCCCATGGCGCCCAGAATGCCCAGAGCCATCGGTAAATCGAAACCCGCACCCTCCTTGCGGACATTGGCGGGCGCCAGATTGATGGTCACGCTCTTGTTGGGATATCCGAACCCCGAATTCAGCAATGCCGATTTGATCCGTTCACGGCTTTCCCTCACGGCTGTATCGGGCATCCCCACGGTTATAAAGTTTTGCGCCGCGCCAGGATACATGTCTACCTCGACGTCCACCAGGTAAGCATCGATCCCGTACACTGCCGCGGACCGGGTTCGGAAAAGGGCCATCTACCAGTAGTGGTCCCAGGCGGAGGTTTCTCGCACTCGATTACGGCCCACGCCGGGTGTTTGGTCTGTGCTTAGATGAGTAGATGCCGCATTGTATGCGGCTCAAGGAGATTACGTGAAAGGTATTGTGCTCGCCGGAGGAACCGGAAGCCGTTTATTTCCGCTGACCAAGATCACTAACAAACACCTGCTTCCCATTTACGACAAGCCTATGATCTTTTATCCGATCCAGGCGCTTGTGGATGCTGGAATCAGCGATATTCTGCTGGTGACGGGCGGACGGAATTCGGGAGATTTTCTGCGCCTGCTGGCCAATGGCAAGGAGTTCGGATTGAAGCATTTCAATTACACCTACCAGGAAGGCGAAGGCGGCATCGCCGACGCGCTGGCCTTGGCCGAACACTTCGCGGACGGCGAGAAGATCTGCGTAATCTTGGGCGACAACATCATTCAGGGGTCCATTAAGGCCGCGGTCCAGGCATTCGAAAAGCAGGAACGCGGAGCGCGGATTCTACTCAAGGAAGTCCACGATGCCGGCCGCTTTGGCGTAGCCGAGCTGGCAGGAGATCGCATCCTGGGAATTGAAGAGAAGCCGGCGAAGCCCAAGTCCAACTACGCCGTGATCGGGATCTATCTCTACGACGGCACGGTGTTCGAGAAAGTGAAGCACCTGGTGCCGAGCGGCCGCGGCGAGCTGGAAATCACCGACGTCAACAACGCCTACATAAAGGAAGGGTCCATGAGCTATTCATTCCTGGATGGATGGTGGACTGATGCGGGGACCTTCGAGTCGTTGCTGCGCGCAGCAAATCTGGTGGCTGGGGATAGTCAGTCCGCCGAATCGGCTACTAAAGCGCCCCAGTGAAATCCGGCGCCAAACGCCGAGAACACAATCGGACCTTTGGCGGGATTTGTCCCGGCCCACTCGGTTGCTGCGATGAGCATCGAAGCTGACGAGGTATTTCCGTAACGCTGCACGTTCGCGAAAACCTTCTCCGGGCCGACATTCAACGCTTTCGCCACGCGCGTCAGCAAGTTCAGGTTGGCCTGATGCAGCAGGAAGGCCGTCACCTGCTGTGCCGTTAAATTCTGGCGCGCCAGCACTTCCTCGATGGAAGCAGGCATCTTGCGGGAGGCTTGCAGGATGACGGTCAATCCGTTCATGCGCAGCGCACCGGACCCATCGAATGCCAGATCCTCGCGATATTGACCGTCGGTGTGGAGCGCGGCATCCAGAATTCGCCACCGGCCTGGTCGTGAAGACACCAGGGCGGCGCCTGCGCCATCGCCGAACAGAATCGCAGTGTTTGGATCCAAGGGCTCGGTGTCGCACAGCGGGGACATTTTCTCGGATGCCACCACCAGGATGTCGCCGTAGGTCTCGGTCAAACGCATCGCCAGGGCCAGGCCGAACAGACTGCCCGCACTGGCCATCGGCAGGTCGATCGCAGGCGCGGAGAGTAAACACAGGCGGTCCGCAATTGCGGCTGCGGGACCGGGAAATCCACGTGAGCCGCTCCCGCTAGCGACGATCAACATGCCGATTTTGTTCGTCGGGAAACCCGCGGTTTTGAGACAGCTCTCGGCGGCCGCAACGCCCATGGCGGCGATGCTCGTCTCAGGCGTCGCCCACCGGCGTTCCTGAATTCCTGAAGCGCTTTCGATCCACTCCGCGGTTTTGCCGGTGCGCTCCGACAGCTCCGCGTTAGTTACGATTCTCTCGGGTAGATGGGCTCCGAAGGCATGCAGGTAGGCGGACATTACATGTGATCTGCCAGATAGGCGTCCATGCGGGCTATGGAATCGAATTTGCGAGGATTCAGATCGGAGTCGGGAACCTTAATGGCGAACTCTTTCTCGATGGCGCTCACCAGATCGGGAAGCGCGAAAGAATCCAGCAGGCCGCTTTCAAATAACGATTCCTGTTCATCCTCGGGCGCGGACTTTCCCGCGACTTCTTGAACTAGTTTGCGCAACCGCTGCTGGCGGCTCAAGTCGGGCATGCTCTTATCGTGTCACAAGCGCTACGGATTCGGCAGCCGGAATGCGATAAATTCAGCCTCAAAACCTGTGCCGCCGATGGCAACCACTATGTATTGCTTACCGTTGAGCATGTAGGTCATCGGCGTACCGGTTTGACCCGCGGGCATGAATACGGCTCCAGCGTCCTTGCCGGTCGCTTTGTCGTAAGCCCGCAGCATGGCGCCACGCTTACCGTCTGGAGTAGTGAAAAAGTCGCGTTCCCCGGCGATGACGGCAGTCTTGGTCACCAGCGTCCCGATCACGCCGGGACGGCCGGTACGCGGGATCGTAAGTCCTTTCAGCGCGGGGTGATTGCGAATATTATCGGGAGTTTCGCCATGGGCAACCTGCCACCGGATCTCACCGCGATTCAAATCGATGGCGCTGATACTCGCATAAGGCGGTTTCACGAGCGGGAGTCCCTGAACGGTCAGCCCCGCACCTCCGTCAGCCTCGCGCGCTGCAGCAGGCCTGGTATCGGCAGCAGCATCGGCGCCCGCGCCTGCCGCGGTCCGGATGCCCGTGCGCGCCGTCCCCTGGACGTAGGCTTCGTCGGTTACTCTGGGGTCGCCAGGAACCAGCCCCAGGGTGCTGATGGATCGCTGCGAGAACACGTATGCAGTGTGGGTTTCAGGATCGTAGGAGCCGCCTGCCCAGTTGGTGCCACCACCCGACGTCGCCAGTGCCAGCGTCGCCAGGGGACCATCTGTTTTGCTGACGACCGGCGGCGTGAAAACCGGTCCGAGTTTGTATAGAGATGCGACTTTCTCCGCCTCCGCACGCAATGCCGGGGTGAAATCGATCAGGTCTTTAAGTTGGAATCCCTGAAGATCATAGGCTGGCGGCTTGGTGGGAAACGGCTGCGTCGGCGAATACCATTCGCCCGGCACGGCTCCCTTCTCGACAGGCTTTTCCTCGATCGGCCAAATGGGCTGGCCTGTTACGCGATCCAGAACATACAGAAACGCCTGCTTGGTGGGCTGCGCAACGGCTTTCACCGCGCGGCCGTTTACCGTAATGTCCACCAGGATGGGAGCGCACGGAATATCCATATCCCAGATGCCGTGATGCACCAGTTGGTAGTGCCACTTGCGCTGACCGGTCTTGAGATCCACCGCGACGATGCTCTCGCCGAACAGTCCATTACCAGGCCGATGTCCGCCGAAATAATCGCCCGTGGGAAGTTCCACGGGAAGGTAGGCGATGCCCAGTTCTTCATCCACGCTGATCTGACCCCAGACGCCGGCATTGCCCGTATAGTCGGCCGAATCTTTTTCCCAAGTGTTGTAGCCGAACTCCCCGGGCTTGGGAATGGTATGGAAAATCCACAAGCGTTTACCGGTGCGCACATCGAATCCACGAACGTAGCCTTTGACGTTAGTCTTGCTGCGAGGAACGCCACCCGAACGATGCGCCGCACCCACAATCACCGTATTTCCGGCGACAACCGGCGTAGAATGCAGCCCGACCTCCCCTGTCACCAGATCGATCTGTTGATCGTCTTCAAGCTTGAGATCGACGACGCCGTTCTGCCCGAAGGTAGTCGCCGGCGCCCCGGTCTTGGCATTCAACGCGACCATACGATAGCCCGGCGTGACGTATAGGATTCGCTCTTCGCGGCCATCAGTCCAATAAGCCAGACCGCGTCCCGATAATTGCCGTGGAGCTGCGGTGCCACGCGCGCCTTCCTTCTCACCGTGCGTCCACAGAAGCTCTCCTGTAGCCGCATCCAGCGCCACCACGGACCGCCGCGTTCCAGCAGTCGCGTACAGAATGCCGTTAGCCATCAATGGAGTGGTTTCAAGGTTGAATTCCGGGCGTGGACCTAGACTGCGCGTGCTGAATCGCCAGGCGATCTCCAGCTTGTCGAAGTTGCCGGCATTGATCTGATCTAGCGGCGAATAGTGCGTGTTCCCAAGATCGCCCCCGTATGTCCGCCACTCGCCGTTCTTGGCGCCGTGCTGAGCCCAAGCAGGCAACCCCAGCAACCCGCAACACATTACGCCAACCACGATTCGTTTCATGCCTGCTCCTTTTGCCCACTAGACACTTTATCGGAAAGTCTACACTAGCTGTTTTAGAACCTCCATGCCAACCACCATCCAGAACCTTGAGATTGTTCTCATCGTTCTCCTGATATTTGTGGTCGGATTCGGAGCGCTGGCGAACCGGTTCAAGACTCCCTACCCCATCCTGCTGGTGATTGGCGGCCTGGTATTGAGCCTGGTACCAGGGATTCCCCGCTTCAATCTGGAACCCGATATTGTCTTCCTGGTCGTGCTGCCGCCATTACTCTTCGCGGCCGCCTTCACCACTTCCTGGCGCGACTTCCGCTACAACCTGATGAGTATCGGATTGCTGGCTTTCGGACTGGTCGGATTCACGGTGGTCGGCGTGGCTGTCATCTCACGCTGGATCCTTCCAGGCTTCGACTGGCGCTTGGGGCTGGTGTTGGGAGCCGTTGTTTCCACCACCGACGCGATCGCCGCGACGTCCATTGCGCGTCGAGTCGGGCTGCCGCGACGCATCATCGATGTGCTCGAAGGAGAAAGCCTGATCAACGACGCCACCGGCCTGCTGGCGCTGGAATTTGCCATCGCCATGGTAGTCACGGGCGAGACTCCCTCCTTCGTTCAAGGCGCGGTACGGCTGCTGTACCTGGTGATCGGCGGCGTCGCCGTCGGGCTGATTCTAGGCAAGCTGGTCGATTGGCTGGAGCATTGCCTCGACGATGCGCCGATCGAGATTACCATCAGCGTGGTCACTCCCTACGCAGCTTATCTGGCAGCCGACCGAATTCATGCCTCGGGAGTGCTGGCCGCGGTTGCGTGTGGACTCTTTCTAGGACGCCGCAGCGCGACCTACTTCTCCTCGGTTGTGCGCATCGAAGCTCAGGCATTTTGGAACACGCTGATCTTCGTCTTGAACGGCGTTGTTTTCATCCTGATCGGCTTGCAACTGCCTTACATCCTCGCGGCGATTCAGGGTGTGAGCTTTCGAGAACTTCTGGTTCGCGGCGTATTGGTGAGCTTAGCCGTTATCCTGTTGAGGTTTATTTGGGTATTTCCTGGAACCTATTTCTCGTATTTCATCCGGCGCAACGTACTGAAGCAGCGTGAGGACTATCCAGCTGCTCGAGGCATCTTCGTGGTGGGATGGACGGGAATGCGCGGAGTGGTGGCGCTGGCCGCAGCAATCTCTTTGCCCGTCATGATTTCCAACGGGATGCCCTTTCCGCAACGTAACATGATTCTCTTTCTGACCTTTTGCGTGATCTTCGTGACGTTGGTATTGCAGGGTCTCACATTGCCAACTCTGATCCGCCGCCTAAAAGTGCGCGAGCCGGGCAATCCACAATGCGAAGAAGTGGAGGCACGCAGAATCATGATTGAGGCAGCCTTGCAAAAGTTAGGAGAAAGTCCGGATCGCAACAAACACCAAACCAAGGCTGTCTACGACGACGTGGCCCGGCATTATCGGCTTCGTCAAGGAGCTTTGGAGCGCGCACGCGGAGCCGGTCGCGTCTTTTCGGAACAGCACGACATCTCCGAACGAATCGAGCGGGATCTGCGCAATGCCGAACGTGTCGCGGCTGTCCAGCTTCGAGACCAGGATCGTATCAGCGACGAAGTACTGCAGAAGCTGCTGCGCGAGCTGGACCTGCAGGATGCGCGTCCGCTGGCTTCCTATCCTGAGGATGGCGACGGTGCGGAGTAATGGCGTCAAGCGCTAGTTACTGTTTGTGAAGATCTGGATTGCTTCCATCGTCAGCCAGCCGACGATGCCTGCGGCAGGGATCGTGAGAATCCACGCCCAGAGAACATTCGTCGCCACACCCCAGCGGACGGCTTTCATGCGTTGAATGGATCCGACGCCGGCAATTGCTCCGGCAGTTACATGCGTGGTCGAAACCGGCAACTGCAAGTACTCAGTAGCAAACAGAATGGAGATGGCGGCGGCCGTTTCCGCGCAAAATCCGCTGCGCGGTTTGAGCTTGGTAAGACGGGATCCCATGGTGTGCACCACGCGCCACCCTCCGCTCATAGTCCCAAGGGCGATAGCGCCGTAGGCGGCAAAAATGACCCAGGCAGGCACTTCAAACTTGGCGAGCGTCCCGGAGGTGACCAATACACCGGTGATGATTCCCGCAGTCTTCTGAGCATCGTTGGCGCCATGAGAGAAACTCAGAAGCGCCGATGAAAACAACTGCAGCCTGCGAAAGTAACGATCCATTTGCTGGGGGTTCGCATTTCGAAAAATCCAATACACCGCAATCATCAGCCCGTAGGCCAGGGCCATGCCCATCAAAGGAGCGATCACGATAAACACCAGAGTTTTGATCCAAGCACCGCCGATGAGCGCATCGAAGCTCCGATCAAGGCCACGAAGATGCGCGACGCGCGCCATCGCGGCGCCACCGTAGCCGCCTATCAGCGCGTGAGACGAGCTGGTCGGTAATCCCAGCCACCAGGTGATCAGATCCCACGTAATCGCGCCCACTAATCCGGCGAGGATGACTAGCGGAGTCACATATTGAAGATCGATCATCCCGGCGCCGACCGTTTTGGCCACACCGGTTCCCACGCTGAACGCCGCGATGAAGTTAAACCCAGCGGCCCACAAGACGGCTTGCACGGGTGTCAGGACTTTCGTGGCCACTACGGTCGCGATCGAATTCGCCGCATCGTGGAACCCGTTGACGAAATCGAAAATCAGCGCGACCAGGATTATGCCGCCCACCAGGATCAACGTGGAATCCATGCGTGGCTTAGCTGTTCTTGACCTGGACGTTCTGCAGCGCGTCGGCGACGTCTTCGCAATAATCCGTGGTCTGCTCCAGGAACTCGTAGATCTCCTTGAGCTTGATGATGCGTATCGGATCCTTCTCGTTTAGGAACAGGTCGGCTACGGCTGCACGTACGAGTTGGTCGGCGGCTTCCTCCAGCCGGTTTATTTCGATGCAGTGATCCATAAACGGCTGGTCCTTGGCGAGTGCTTCGAACGCCTTCAGAAGGGAGAGCCCACAGGACTGCACCAGACGGCAAAGTTCCAGCACAGTGCCCGGCAGAGGATCGATCCGATACGCGAGCATGCGATGCACCGAATCCTCGATGCCGTCGATCACGTCGTCCAAATGGGAGGAAAGAGAGTGAATGTCTTCGGGATCGAGCGGCGTAATGAACGTGGAGTTCAGGCGGGTGTAGATCTCGTGAATTACAGTGTCGGCCTGTTCCTCGATGGCTTTAATTTGATGCGCGGCGCTTGCCAGGTGCGTATTGCCGGATGCGGCCCCCTCTACGAGAAGATCCGCGGCCTGGCAAATGAATTTAACCTGTTGATGAAAGTATTCGTAAAACTTCTCTTCACGTGGGAGCAGATTCATGTGTTCTCTATGACTATAAGTTACTTGCGCTGGCCTTCCGCCGGCTTGGCCGATTCGCGGGTCCGCGCAATAATGTAGGCCTGAATCGTCCGAACCTGTTCGGGGCTGAGGATGTTCTTGAACGACGGCATGCCGGCCGAGGCGCGGCTCCCACCTAGAACGATGTTCTCGAAGTCCTGGTGGATTTCTTTGCTCGCATAACGAAGATCCGGAACGGGGCCCGCGACCGCGTTTATGCCGTGACACGGCGCACAGTTCGAGTTGAACAACAGGTTCCCTTCGTGCACGGTTTTCGGAGAGGCGTTGCTGGTGATGGCCGGCACGGGCGGATCCTTGTGTCCGTAAGGAGCCGCTTTCAGCGTCGCCGTGCCATTCAGGTTGAATGTGAGAATTCGCCCATAGCCCGGTTTCACTGGCCCCCCACCGGGAGCGTTGAACGAGCCTGGCGCTCCGCCCCATCCCACCATGAGCGACAGATACTGCGTTCCATCAACTGTGTAAGTTATGGGTGGCGCCATGATGCCTGTGCCCGCATCGAATGTCCACAGCTCCTTGCCGTCCGTGGCGCGATAGGCGGCCAACACGCCGTCTCCGCGTCCTTGAAATACCAGGTTGCCGCCGGTAGCGAGAACTCCGCCGTCTTCGACCGTCGGATTCTTCACGCGCCACGCCGCCTTCTGCGTGACTGGATCCCACGCGACCAGCTCGCCTGTCGCCGGCGGCATCGAAATCAATTTCGCATTCAGCGGTCCATCGTACACGCCGTCGAGGGCCAGGTTAGAGCGCTCGGCATCGTATTTCCATTTGGGATCGGGCACATGCAGGAACTGTGTGCCGACCTTGGCTGGCAAATAGACTAGTCCGGTCGCCGGACTGAACGCCATCGGATTCCAGTTGTGCGCACCGTCCGGGCTGGGCGAGACGATTACGGGCTTGAGATCCGCGACACCGGGCGACTCGATGGGGCGTCCGGTCTTCGGATCGAGTCCGGTAGCCCACGTGACGCCGTTGACGAAGGGCGCGCCCGAGATGAACTCTCCCGTTTCACGATCCAGAACATAGAAGAACCCGTTCTTATTCGCCTGCATGATTACTTTGCGCGGGCGCCCGCCGACCGTAAGGTCAGCCTGCATTAGAGGCTGCGTCGCATCGTAATCCCAATTTTCGCCAGGCGTGGTTTGGAAATACCAGGCGAGTTCGCCATTGTTCGCGTGCACGGCAATGATTGAAGCCGTATAGAGACTGTCGCCTCCACCGCGGATTGCCCGATACCAAGCGGTCGCGTTGCCCGTTCCGAAATACAACAGATCGAGTGCCGGGTCGTAGACGATGCCTTCCCAGGACGTGCCGCCTCCGCCGGTTTTCCAGTATTCGCCCGTCCAGGTCTTCGCGGCGGTTTCCATGGCCTTGGACTCGAAACCCTTGGACGGATCGCCAGGGACGGTGTAAAAGCGCCAGGCCATTTTGCCCGTTTCGGCGTCATAGGCCGAGATGTATCCGCGTACGCCATTCTCCGCGCCTGCGTTGCCGATGATCACCAGTCCTTTGGCGACGCGGGGGGCGCCGGTGATCGAGTATTGCTTGGCGTTATCCGTAGTGGCTGCCGTCCACACGGGTGCGCCCGTGTGCTCGTCGAGAGCGATCAGGCGGCCATCCAGCGTTCCGACATACACTTTGCCTCGATACAGAGCGACCCCGCGATTCACCACATCGCAGCAAATGAAGTAAGCATTTTCCCGCGGCACCTTGGGATCGTAGGTCCAGCGGATGTCGCCCGTTTTCGCATCGACGGCGTAGACCACGCTCCAGGTGCCCGTGGTGTAGATAACGCCATCCTCTACTAGAGGCGTCGCTTCCAGGCCGCGCGTGGAACCAAGCTCCCGGCTCCAGGCCAAGCCAAGCTTACTCACCGTCTGCTCATTGATCTGATTCAGTGGGCTGAATCGATGGTCGTCGTAGGTTCGACCGTACATGAGCCAGTTGCCGGTGTCCTGGTCCGCGGCGCGGAGTGTCGTGTCGTCGAGAGTCTTCGGGCGGCTGCAGGAAAGGAACGCAAAGAGGGCGGGCAGAATCACACAGATAGTTATATGGCGCTTCAACATGGAATCAGTCTCCTCAGGGACGCGACAAAGGGTCAACTATAACACCACGGACCAGTGGAGAGAATTCCGCTAAAGGATTCAAGCGTCTGCGCCTTAGGTGGCCGACAAATTCCCGTTTAGTGGTGCGCCTTAGCTGACGATTTCAGAACAGCTTTAGCCTGACAACGTCCTGGACAGTCACTGTCGAGCATCGAAAGGCGATGTTAGCCCCGAAGGTCCCCTCCATCTTGACACGAATACTATCTTCCACTGGCTCGAAAACGATGTCGGCGAGAACATTCTGGTGATTGAATCCCTCGATGGATAGGTTTTCAACGTTTGCGAAACGGAAGGTGATCACGGACTGATTAGTCTTCTTGAGAATTGAAGGGACGGACGAGACTGTCCCTGCGTTGTGGCGATCATTATTGTTCCCCACTCCAAAAATGCAACTGGTCATCATCCGTAATCCTCTCTTTTGCTCCTCCCGAACGGGCGTGCAGGATTCGCCCCAGTTTTTCCTGTAATCGCTCGACGAACTGCTGCGACCCCAGAGGTCGCCCTGTATAGGTCGCCTCGCGGATAGTCCGCAGTGCGGGTTCGGATTCACGATCGTGAAGCACAGCTTGCCAATCCTGCGGATTCCAACGCTGTTGCCACCATTCCATGTCGAGCATCGGCCCGGCGGTTCCTTTGCCCAAGTGAGCTCGGGCGCTGGACCATTCAAATTCCTCCGCGCATCCCACCATACCGGCCCGCACCGGATTGTTCTCCACGTAGGCCAACACTCTGCCGACCTCCATCTCCTCCACAGGGCAGGAATAATAGCGATTCTGCCACACATGTCCCGTCCGGTTCTCAAGCGTGTTCCAGGCTTGGGAGAATCGCCCATGAGCATGCCGCAAGGTATTCGCCATGGAGGAAGCATTTGTCGGCACGGCCACCACGTGGACATGGTTGGTCATCAGGCAGTAGGCTAGCAGCCGCAATCCATTCCCTGCGGCGTGCTCCGAAAGAAGCTTCAGGTAAGCGTGACGTATTGAATCCGTCGTGAACACATCCTGACGGGCATTGCCCCGCTGCGTGATGTGATGGGGTAGACCGACGGCGACCACCCGAGGTTCCCGAGGCATGCCGTGTTAGTGCGGGCTGCAGAGGGACTGTCTCACTTTTTCGGGACAGTCTCGTCCGTCCCCTCGGAGGAGGAGGAGAACGTGGATAATACTGACGTCAGTGGTGCGCCCGGAGGGACTCGAACCCCCGGCCTATTGGTTCGAAGCCAATCGCTCTATCCAGCTGAGCTACGGGCGCATCGCCTCATCGTATCATCCTGAAGCGGGCCAAGGCGCAAGTCAGCAACAGTACCTCGCGACATGAAGTTCCATGCCCCTTAGGCAAAACGACCTTAGTACCCCGGAAAGTCTTGTAGCTTGTCAGAACCGATGCTATTCTTCCAATAGATTCGTGGACAAGATTTCACCA
>Ga0207674_10003226_pt1 | contig 20082 bp, 33 predicted proteins | sample KBSCornC72_FD_184303 | JGI IMG/M metagenome (GOLD analysis project Ga0207674, IMG submission 184303) | Corn rhizosphere microbial communities from Kellogg Biological Station, Michigan, USA - KBS Corn C7-2 (SPAdes) (version 2) | ecosystem: Host-associated > Plants > Roots > Rhizosphere > Soil ...
CTTTCTCGCATGCGGCCTTCGCCGTGTCGAGCATCTTGTCGTAGATGCCCAACGCTTTCGAGCCGAGCACGCGATCACCGGAGCGGAAGGGAACGAGCATTGTGTGAAAGCCGGGGGGAGGGTGGAACGGCGGGACCTACGGCGAGACGACTAGACCAACGAGGGCTGTTCCTCTTTCGGCGGGACCAGCGCTTCGAGCATGGCGATCATCTACCTCGCCCTTGTACCCAAACATCCGGCCGAGCTGCGCTAACGTCGCATCCACCCGTCGCTCCGCTTCCGCACGCGTCGGGACGAACACCGCGCTTGTCTCATACCCTGGCTGGCCATCCGATCGACGCACGCGAACATGCGTTTCAATGGCCATCTCGGCGTCTATCAACTCGTCTCGGGTGGGCTGTGCGCCACGCCAGAGGAAACACATCCGGTTGGTGGCTGGGTCGGCCGCGTAATGCACTAACTCATCTTTCGGAGTGTTTTTCGCGACCTGGGCGAAAATGCTGCGACGAGAAGAGACGCGAGTCATGAGGCCAGACTCAGTTCCGCCCGCCAACACCTCAAGCATTCCTCGCGATTCCGGATCTGCTCCGTCACCTCGGCAACTTCGTTTTCCAGCATGATGTAGTCCGCGAACTCGTCCTCGAGCGTCTTGCAAAAGTCGATGTGCCGTTGGTCGGCGTTTGCCATGCGCTCTAGGGCGGTTTCGCTCGGATCTTTCTCGCCGCGTTCGCGGAGATCGCGAAGGAGGAGATTCGAGACCATCGCGCGGTGACGCTTGCGGGCCGCATCCGAACCGGCGACCTGTCCGCCGCGGAACTTGGCGGCGAGCGGGGCGAACTTTTTCACAAGCTCGCGCCGCTTGGCCTGCAACGCTTCGAGGTTGTCCACGTCCGCCCGCGATTCGAGCGCGGTGTGTTGGAGGACGCCATCATCGTCTACTACCAGGCCAGTACGCATCAGAAAGGCAACTCCTGGCCGTATTCGTCGATGATGGTCTCTTCCTCGTAGACTGGCTCAGGTTTGGGCGGTGGAGGGGGCGGGGGTGCTGGTTTCGGCTTCGGCAACGCCTTCACCGGTCGTCCGGTCTGGGTGGCACCGATGAATAGCGTAGCCGTTGCGGCGATCACGTCCGCAGCGGTCGCCGACTCCCCGATGTAGTGCTTGACCGCGCGGCTCGCGATCTCCATGCACTCGCCGTACACCATCGCGAGCGGAGCGCCAGAGACGGGCGGCTTCCCGTTCGCGGCCGGTGCCGCGGCATTCTCGGCCTTTGTCTTGAGCCAAATCGCTTTGTCGCACGACTTGTTCTTGCACTTGTAGTCGGGCTGCTTCGGGGACTTTTTCGTCTCCCGGTTGTCCCACATCGCGCCACCGCAATCTGGACAGGTCATTTACCGCATCCTCCCAGTGAGTCGAACGCCATAGGGGTTATCGTGAGCATCACGGAGCCACTCGACGTCCATTACGAACCCGAGCGCCGCGTACTCGTTGCGAATGTGCAGCAGATCGCCGAGCGTCTTTTCCTTGTCCGCGATCAGCACTTGCAACCGGTCGCCTTCGTGAACGATTCGACGGCTCGCGTCCTGGGCTTCGGCGAGGATGCGCCGTTCTCGCATCGTCATCATCGGCCGGCGCCCTGCTTCTGCATGCGCTGCCGGATCAACTCGTCCGCACAGTCGGCGGGCTCCATCTCATCATCACACCACGAATAGACCACCCCGGCTTCCGCACTGGTTAGGTATCGGTCTTCGTCGGCAATCGTACCGGCATCAGCCGCTTCATCGAGAAGTCGGGAAACTTCTTTGGCGAAGCGAGCTTGCCGGATAATTGGGTGTGGCATTAGCTTTCCCTCGTGGTTGCGAACCGCGTCTGCGAAATGCTCTCCCCGGAGCCGCAGGCGCGGTTTCGTTGTGCTACCGCTTCCGGCCGTTCACGCTGCGAAACGCCTTGGCCCGAAGCTCAGGATCCAGTTGCAACGCTCGCTCTCGTCTCGTTCGGTCCATCTGTTCGGTGACTTCCTTGGCCTGCGCCGCCGACCGCTTCGCCGCATCATCGCGGCGCTTTTGTCGGCGGTCAGCGACGATCAGGCCGATGCCCACGCCCAACAGAATCAGGATGGCCGTCGGAAGCGGGTCGATCATGCGGCCTCTCCGGGAACGTCTTGCGTATCGCGCGAATCGTTAGCGCAGAGGCGCGCAAATTGGTCCGCAATGAAGCGATCAATGGTCTGATTCAAGAGCTCGTTCCCGGCACGCTCGCCCATCAGTACGCAACGCAGGTGAACACGACTCACCGGAAACAGATTCTTGCTCCAGTCCGCATAGGTCCACCCGCCCGCCAATCGCAAGGCTGCTTCAAACTTTTCCTTGCGGGTCGGCCCGTCTTGAGATATGGTCATGGCGTCCGGTAAGTGGGTACGGGCCTAAAGGTACAACGAATTACGTATCACGCAAGACGCCTAGCGCAAGTCGATGGAATCGTTACAAAACCTGTCACGATTGCAAGCCTGTTAGCCAAAGTCTCTGGGGAGAGCGCATGACACGACGAACGATTTCGCCCTACGATCGGGCGAGAGGGGCGCGCCTCAAGCAGATCCGCGAAGCCTACAACGAGACCCAGCCCGAGTTCGCCAAACGCCTCAACAAAGAAGCCCGAGCGCATGGCTATCCGGAGCGGTACTACGACGTCGTCGTCTCTCGCATCGAAAATGGCTCCATGACCTTTGAGGACGCCATGGTCTGGATGGCCTTGGACCCCCACGAACGCACCTTTGAGTGGTTCATGAAGGGCGGGGCCGAAGGCCGCCTCGGGATCATGCCCGCGAAAAAGCGGAGAGGCTGAGGCGAAACTTGCGTACCGGGTCCTGGCGGTCCAACTCGCCCTGCAATATCCGACGCATGTCGTCGAGCTGCCGGTCATCAAAGACCGAGACCTCGGCAATCCGGCGGTGGTCATGGGTGATCGCCACCATCACGTATTCACCATCTTTGCCGAGGAACGGCGCCTTGTGCACGCCTCGGCCGTACCGAACCCCGAACGGATCATGGCTCATGGGGCATCTGCTCCCAAAGATTTATTTGCGGGGGCTCAGCATAAACCGCGAACCATCGACCGTCAAGCCTGAACGCCAACATTAGAACGTTCTCATTTTCCCCGGTGAATCCACATGGCATCCAACCGTCCAGTGATCGGCGAGACCGCAACCATCGAAGGCGTCCCCGTCACAATTCGTGAACTCATCAGTCCGCATCCGTTCCACGCACACGTATGGCGGGTCCGACTGGACATCGGATATTTCATGGTGCAGCGCACGGCGATGGGCTGGCAGGTCGTCCGCTTCCTCCGTGATCTCGTCGAGGCGCCGCCCTAGGCTACGGCCCGACCTGCGGCGTGATTTTTACGATGAAGTTCCCCGAGTCCGGATACCGCTTCACTTTCCCGGCTAATGTCGTCGATTTGAACTCGGCCTGCGCGTCGCCGGACTTGGCCGTGTCGTTCGCGCCCCAGTCATATTGCGCCTTTCCGTTCACAGCATCGACCACGGTACACGCGCCGTCCGTGACGATCAGCTTGCTGCCAAGCTTGATGTTCACGACCACCGCACATCCGGTCAGATCATCGGGGGCAATCGTCCCGTCATCCTGCAACGTGCCAAGCGTCGCGACGAGGGACGGACTGGTATCGCCCTGTTTCATAGGCTGGACAAGATTCGGCATATCGGGAGACTCGGACGAAAGAATAGTGAGAGACGATCGCTGGTTCAGAATGTCGAGCGAACTACCCAAGAAATTCACCAAGTCCACACTCGACGCTGCGTTGACTAGATCCACCGTTGACGGCTGGTAGGTCAGCACGTCAACCGCTGTCGGCCCCGGCGTGCCCGCCGAGACCACGACGGTAATAAGGCGTGCCTGTATCTGGAGCGGGATCGCCTGGTTGACGTTCAACAGGATCGCCCCGGACATCGTACTCACGATGCCGATCGGCAATGGCCGGTTGACCGTCAGATCGACGTTCGCCGACAGTGTGGACGAAATCCCGAGCGGAATCGCGCGCGATACCGTGAGCGACCGACCACTGACGGACGTGATCGCCGCGGCAATGCTGAGCGGAATCGCTCGATCCACCGCCAAGAGCGAATCGACGCTTACGTGCGAGCTGATCGTGATCGGGATCGCCTGATTCACCGACAGATCGACGTTCGCACTCAGCCGCGCCAACACCGTCAGCGGGATCGGCTGGTTGACCGTGAGCGCATGGCTCGAGGTCATCGCCGCCGTGATGCTCAGTGGAATCGGTTTGTTGACCGACAGCACCCGCGTAATCGTCGGGTTCGCCTTGACGAGAATGACCCGGCCGCGGCGAGGCTTGGGGTCCGCCCGCTCAATGCTCAGCACCCCAGCCGCCGGGGCAATCGTCGCCCCAGTCATGATGGCGCTGATCGTCAGCGGAATGGGCTTGTTGACGCGAATGCCGAGGTCCGACGCCGGCAACAACAACCCAAGACTCGTCACGCCCCCTGGATGCGGTTTGGGGCGGTTCCGATGGACTTGAAGGCGATAGGGCGGGACGAGTGGCGCTTGACTTCCGCTGGTTACTCGCGCCGTGATGGTCAGCGGAATGGGTTGGTTGACCCGCACATTGAGCGCGAAGGCCGGAACTAACCCGCCTGCGAATGAGCCGCCCTTGTGCTGGGGATCAATCCGTTTCCGGACCTGCGTAATCGGCGCGAGTCGGACCGTCTGCCCGACACCGCTCGTCATCCGCGCCGTGATCCCTAACGGAATCGCCCGATTGACGGCGATATTGTTCGGCGCGACAGCGACGGCCGCTAAGAGGGTGATACCACCTGCGTGGCGAGCTCGCCGCCGGGCCGTGGCCTTTGCCTTCCCAGTGACATCGACCAACCGATCGCCTGGCGGGGGCGGCGTGAAATCGACGGTGAGGGATAGAAAGTCCAGGTTGCCCGTCATGGCCGTGGACGTGTTCCCCTTCGTGCAGCGCGTCCGGGCCTTGAGCAACGTTGAAGCGCTTCGCAGATCAGAGAGCGAGACGCCCGAGGTCACCACCTGCGTGGCGTTCTGCTGCGTAATGCTGGTCTGTGTCGTCTCCGTGCCGAGACTCGTGCTGCCGTTCCGGAGCTGCGTCCCAAGCACCCCACCGGTCACACTGGCGGTCATCCCCCAGTTGACGGTGACGGTGACGGAATTGATCGTCGAGCCGTCGGGGATTTCAGCCGTGGTGAAATTGGCGAAGCCAAAATCACCGTTTTGCGTCGTATTCTTAACTGAGCTGATCGTCGCGAAGACGCCGTCCGTCGTGGTCGCGAACGCGTTGGACGGATTGGTCCACCCACCACTGATGGTGGTATGCGCGTTGGCGGCGTGGACAACAGTGGCCATTAGGCCAACCCGCCCCGACTATACGAGGTCGCTAAATGCGCCTCGCCGGCATAGATCGGCTGTACCCCCACCGACACCACCCACTGGACGAGATGCAGGTCGAGATATGGCCCGAATCGCGTCCCGTCGCGCGCAGTACGCCGGGCCCAGTCGAAATGGACGCCAAGCGAGAACCCGCCGTTGCGCTGGATGGCCCACCACGAGCCATACCACATCTAACGTCTCGGCGACGTGCGGAACGAGCGAAAGACAAAAGGGGAAACGGGACCACCACCACCGCCGCCCGACAAATCAGTGACCGTCAGGTTGCTAATGTTCGAGCCGGCATCAGCCGCACCGCCAGCCATCACGCATTGGATGCCGGGATTGCCAGCGGCGGATACGTTGCTATCCGTGACGATGATTCGGTCCGTCCCGTCGATATTGACAGTAATCGTCGTACCGACCGCCGATAGCTTCGCATGGAACGGTCCCGGCGGCCCCGTGCCGACATAGATACCGATTTGTGTATAGGATCCAGCGATGCCGGAATACAACTGCCACTCGGTACTCCCCGGCGTATTGATGATGTCCGTCACCAGCCGATAGCCGGTATCCGCCGTGCTCAGCGCGCGGACCCACAGCCCAAGATCCTGCGCATTTGATCCACTGAACGTGATGTCCGCTTCGACGGAATAGTCTGCGGACGGCGGCGTGACAACAAGGATATTGTGATTTTGAACCGCCGAGGCGGGATTGGCATAGACCCCCCCTGATCCGGTGAGTGCCGCACTGAATCCGGCCACTCCAGTGATCCACGATTGACCCGTGTCTGCCGTGTGGGTATCCAGCGCCGTGTCAGCCGTGCCGCTAAACGTATCATGGGCAAGACTCATTTACGGCCCCCGTGTCCAAATCAGAACGTCATCCGTATCGACGACCAGATGCGTGACCGTCGCAGGGAGGCCAATGAGTTGATGCCACCAGTTAATCGCCCCGACGCCTTGCTCGTACGACGTGCCGTTGAAACTCAACACGTCCACGTCCTTCTGGTGACACCACGGCAACCACTGCCCGTCACCAGTTGGGTTCCCGAAGCCGTCCGTCGAGCTTCCCGGTACGTCTGGATTGGGTGGAATGACGCCGACCGCATCCTGCCGAATCCGCGACAGTTCCGTGCTCGCGTAGCCGAGCGATGGCACAGTCACCCAGAGGCGACCTTCGCCATCCTTCTGCGCGCCGGACGTGTGCCCGCGATACATCCACGTACTGTGATACCACGCAGCGCCTTGTACAACATCTGTCATCGACGGATGCTGATACGTTTGCGCGCCATCGGTAAACGTTTCGTCTTTCCCAATGTCCTTGAACAAGGCACCCGACGACCAGACCGTCGCGTACGGAAGATGATTCCCTGTATTGAACAGTTGCCGCAGGTTAGAGGTCACCGGATAGATGAACTCCATGTGCTTCATGGAAAACTCATCGAACTGAGCCAGGGTATCCGGCGCGATCACGACCCGCCGCCAGTCCTGCACAATGACGGTGCGCCCGCCGTTCGTGAGGTTGGTCCACGGGTTCTGTGCATCGAGCCCGTACGAATGGCCGTCGCGATACGTCGTGAGTTTGTGGATGTCCTGACTAATGCTCGTGTTGTATGTGAACCGGTACGCCTTGCCTGAACCCGAGCGACCCGTCACGAGCGATGCCGCCCCGCCACCTTCCGGGTCACCCAAATGCAGCCCCGGCAATGTCTGCTGGGCGATGAAGTCCGAGACCGTCGAATACGAATCGAAGCCTTCGCTTACAAGCAGCGTATCGGTCGGGTCGGCCCCGAAGACGGGCTCACCATCCGACGGAGGAGCTGGGGGCGCGACACCACCCCCGCTCCATAAGCTCCGATGTGGTCGCCGAACGTGACCCATCGGACTATTCCTGGTAGATCAGATACGCGCGGATCGCCGTCGAAAGCGATGCCGCCGTCGTCACCCGCAGCGCAAATCGCGTCGAGATGGCCACGCGCGGCTCATCGCCCGCTGGCCACTGATACACGAACGTTCCGCCGATCGGCGTGACGCGCCACGGTCCGGCACCAATCGCCGTAAATCCCGTCGGCTCCGTGGACGAGAACGTGTTGAGCGCGGTCTGAATCGCGGCAGGGTCGGCCGGATCGAGCGGCAGCGGCGTAAAGCTGGACGACGTGCCCGCAGACGTTTCCGTTCCGAGTTCGACCAGAACCGGAGCGTCGGTGGATGTGACCGACGCGAAGCTCACACCGATTTCGAGGATTTTTGATCGGCGCGTCGAGCCAGCCACCAGTTGCAACAGCGTTCGCGCGCCGTTGACACTGGTGTAATCGCCCGAATCGATCTTATAGATGTGCATGGTGAATCCCTACGCCTCACGGCGTTGGTGAGAGAATACGAATGAGCTAGTTCGGAAGAGTATGTTGGTAGGTCGTGACTGTAACTGGTTGTGTGGCGGCGATGCTCACGTTGTCGATCTCGGCTTCACCACCGCCCCCCGTAGCGGTGATACTCCCGTCGAGCCGCTTGTCGGTCGTGTTGGTCGTGCCCGCGTCACCGGATCGCTTGATCCGGAACCACGCTGCCGTGCCCGTGTTGTCGGCTGAGGAATCGGACCAGGTGCCCGATTTGACGATCGCCAATGCGGAGGCGGCGGCCATGGCATCGGCCGGGAGGGTCATCGACGCCAGCACGGTCCCCGTTGGCGCCGTATCCGCGCTCGATGGTCGGGTGCCCGATCGCACCTCGAAAATCGCGGAATCCCAGAAGCTTTGCGTGGTGCCGCCGTTGGCCATCGCGTCCAAGAACGCATTGGCCAGTGCGGTACTGAAGCCAAGAGCCATTGTAGCCTACCCCTCGCCGTCACGGCGATGGTTGAAAGGTCGGTCCTACGCCGTGCCAGTCAGTGCAGCCTTCCGCACGGCAATGCGCTGGCGAAGCTGGCCATTGGAGGCCCAGCCCTCGCGTTCCAAATCGGCGTCAATCGCCGTCAATGTGTCCACGTTCGCCGCCTCGATGGCCGCGACGAGATCCGCCTTGTGTCGCGACGCGTGATTAATGACCTCGGACATGACTACGCCGCCGTCTGATCAAGGTCGCTGGTCACAGCGGTGATCGACGCAATCAAGGCGTCCGGAATCGTTACGCCAGCCGCTTGTGCAGCCGCGAGTTGGTTCTGAAGGTCCGTGAGTTTCGCCGAGACGCGCGACGCGTTATTCGCAGCAGCGGTTTGCAACGCGGTGACGGCAGCAGTGAGATCGTCGATGGAGGCCATAAGATCCTCAAGGGTGAGTGGCAGTTTCCGCCGTGAACGAGGTTTCTTTCGCGGCGGCATTAGGGGAAGCGAACGAGTGAGAGTTGAGCCGAGACCCCGACCGACCCCTTCCCGTGCTGGTCGATGCCAGCATAGGGACCAACGCTGAAGCGGTCGGAGTACCAGTGGCGGACGTTCAGCGCCTGCGGCTGAGCGTTCAGCTTCGACTCAAGCGCGATGATCTGTTGATCTTTGAGTCGAAGATTCGTCGCGCAACTATTCGCCACGTCCATGCAGGCGTGGAACGCGGAGTCTGATTGTGCGATGAACTCCTTCACCCGCAACGTGTCTGTCAGGTGAAGCAACAGCGTGTCGCGGAGCGCCAGCGTCTTTGTCAACGTTCGCGTGAGCGTCACCGTATCGCGGCGGTAGACCGTATCGACGCGCGCGAGTTGCGGCTTGAGCGCCTTGAGTGTCGAGTCTGCGACGCGCGCCCGCTCCTCCGCTCGGCCCTTTGCCACCTCGGCCGCGTTGTGCTCGTGCCACTCGAACGCGCCGAAAGCGAGCAGCGCGGCGAGCGCAGCGACGTGCCAGTAACGGAGGAGCAGGGCGAGAATCACCGACCGATCCGTGCGTTGAGAATCCCACCCGGCGGCACGAACTGAAGCAGTAGCCAGAGCACGACCACGAGCACGACGGCCACGTTGAGGATCTGCTTGATTTTCGGATCCATCGGGACGAACGAATTGATGGCCCAGAGGACCACCCCGATGATGACGAGCGCGATGATGAGGCCGAGTAACGTCATAGCACCTCCTCGATAACTGCGTCGTGAACCAAAGCGTCGACGTCGATAGCGCCGGGGCAGGACTTCGGCGCGAAGATTTCGTGATGGCCGACGATATGCGTCCGGTCGATCGGGATGCTCCACCGCGTCGCAATCGTTCGCATGAGTTCGACCGACGCCGCATGTTGCGCATCCGTCAACTCGTGCGTACCGTCGCCTTCGTGCTCGATCCCGATGCTGTAGCCGTTCGGATTCGCACCGGGGCGATCACGGACGAGTGTCGCGGTCGCCCCGGCGACTCGCCCGGCATGATACGCAGTATCCTCTTCGCGGACGAACTGTACGACCGCGCCATCCTTTTGCACCATGTAGTGCGCGGAGACTTTCGCGGCTGGATCGTTGAACCATGCAACGACAGAATCGGCGTCGCCTTCGGTGACGTGGATGACGATCAGGTCCACCGGGAATGCCGAGTGCCGCCCGGCGGCGTAGTTCAGCGAAAGCCATTTTCGCGAGAGATTCATTGGGCCGCCCCTGGCGCTGGCGGATCAGACTTACGCCGGCCGCCAATCCACGGAATCTCCGTTCCCTGCGCAATCACAATGACTTGCTGAATCACTGGGAAGAGAAAAAACCGGCCGAACGCGACCAGTAACCCAAGGAGGATGAAGCTCGCGAAAATCGCGATATGCGTGGTATGCGTCGGTGGCGTTTTGACTTCGAGGTACAACAGCCACCCGAAGAATCCGGCAATGGCAACACCAATCGGGATCGCAGTCACTTCGACCCAAAACGGCGCCCGCTGCCGGGCGATGACCGCATAGTTGCCGCTTGGTGGTGTCGGCGTTGTCATGGCACACGCCTTTCGTAAGACGTTAGATGCAAGATACACGAAACCCCGGCCGCCCGCTTCATCGAGGGACGACCTCGAGCGAGGCGTGCGGTCGGACTGCGGCCTGACAGAACAACAGCAGCCCGAAGAGCCGGGACAACTGGTAGAGATACCATATCCACGTCGCGAGCTCGCCCTCGTGCTGATAGCCGACGAATGCCGCCCAGGCCACCCAGCCGACGCCGAAGTAGCTAAAGAGCGAGCCACGCAAGGCCCTCGGCAATTCGGAACGGAAAAGGATGACCGCCAGAACGGCGAACCATGCGAACGTGCGGAGCAGCATATCGGGCCGTTGGGGCTCATTGAGCCACGCGGCGACCAGCCCGACGAGCACTAACGCCCCAAGCAAGATCCACGCGTATATGCGTTTCGGTAGGAGAACGGCACCAATCAATGCGGTCTGCGAAACCGGATAGACGAGACTTGCCAAATACCGTTCATCCTTTGGCAGGTGTCTTGCCCACTCGTCCGCGAGCCACGATACGGCGAATGCCCCGGCCAAGAGCCACCACGCCGTACCGGGCCGCAATCCGCGGAGATAGAGTATTGCCAACCACGCGAGCGGAATCAGCGCCAACCATTGCGCCACGTTCCCCGGCACGTCCGAATGCAAGAGAAACGCCCGGAGATTCGTCGGGATATTGGCAGCGCTGTACGCCCGCGCGTCAATCAGCATCCGGGCGAACCCGGACAAATGTGCGAATCGTTGATCGGATCGCCACCAGCTGGTGAATCACAGATCCCGACCCAATATTTCCCGCGTTCGTCCTTCCAGAGGGTCAACATCGCCTCATCTGAGGGGTACTCGGCTAGTTGTTTCTTGAACTCTCGCCAGAACTGCGTCCCGGTGAAGTACGCGAGTTTGTCTAAGTCTTTGAGTGCGGCCATGGTCAGGCGCTCCGTTGGTTGATGAGGTCCTGCCGAACCTTGTGCAGCGCCTTCAGGGTGAGATCATTCGATTCCCGCCAGCGGAGAATTTCTTGCCGGACGGTTTCATTGGACTGTCGCGTGACCGTATTGGAACACTCGATGCGCTGCGTGTAGGCGCCGAGTGATTTGAGGAGGCGTAACAATACTGCCACCGCAATGCCGGAAAGCAAGATGCCAATGACGCTCAGCCACAGGTCGATGGCCTGCATGGTCATGCATCACCTGTTCGCCGTCCGCGATGACGACGCTCGATGTCTCCCAACCGCCGATCATGGTCATCTGCCGCGGCTTCGCGGCGGATCAACCGTCCTTCATGATCCCCCAACACCGCGTGGATCTCATCAGCGAACCGTTTGAAATCCTCGCCCGCTCGACTCACAGCGTTTTTTAACTCTTTGTGCGATTCGTAGAGGTTCTTTTGCGCTTCGACCGCTGAGCCAAAGAAAATGAAGGCTCGGACGGAAGCGGCGCTGAGCAACAGCGCCAGAATGACCGACAACGCCCGCAGCAATAGGGCAATCACCGGGTCCGTCACCGGCTGCGCCACGACTTGGAAGGCGGCGAGGATCATCGCGCGTTCCCGAATGGCGTGGTCGCGCCCGAGAGCAACAGTTGGCGAATAGCGTCACTGAACGAGCCTGCCGGGTTCCCCATCCGTTCCAAGAGTTGTGGCGCCATCAGCGAGGCACGACTCGGCGCGATGGGGACCTTGAGGAACGGAACCTTGTAGAACCGCGGATGCTCAGCGATCTCCTGCAACAATGCCTGTTGTGCCGCCTGCTGCTGGCCGGGGTCGAACTGCTGGAACATCCGGCCAGTGAGCATATCGCCCTGCGCGATTTTCTTTGGACCTTGGAGCGGCGTTTTGCCTTGCGACATGAGGCGCCGCCCGGTGCGCTGTGTGAGGTCCGTCGCTTCCTGGTTCCGCGCCGCCTGGGCCGCCGTCGCTTCGGCATTGGCGAGCGATGGCGCGAGCGGCGGCGTCACCTCGCGGCTCGCCGGCAAGACTTCATGCTCCACATCCGGAGTCGCAGGCGACAATTCGACTGACCGAGGACCGGGCGGACTGCCTCGCAATCCCTGAACGGAACTCTCGGCGGCGTGCCGCTCAAGCGCCTGACGCGCCATCTGCTGCGCGACAGTCCCCTCGCTTCGCGACGCCGCAGCGGCTTGGCGATCCCAGAAGTTGCCAAGCGCCGTCCGAAGGTCGGGCGGCGGCGACTGGGCCGTCTCCATCGCCGGCAAATGAGCCACCTGCGCCGGCTGGCCTGGAATCACCTCAGTGATGGCCGGACTATAGCTGATGTTCGGCGACGTGAGCGCAGCGTCGATCGTCCCCTTGCCGGCGCCAATTGCCCGATTCTCCAATGAGGAACCATATCCTGGATTCCGCGCATCCATCGGGCCGATGAGTTGACCCTGACGCTCCGTCATCAGGTTGCGAGCCTCAAGCAACTTTTCTGCATCACTGAGGTTCCGCGTGACAGGGTTCTCGTTGACCTCGCGGACGTAGGGAGCAATATCGGGATTCGCCAATGCGGCGCGAGCAAGGGGCGAGCTCTGATTCTGAGCTGCTTCCGTCCGCGCCTTCCCGAAGTTCTGTTCGTTTGTTTCCTGCGCCGCCGCATTCGCGTCAGATGCTGCAACGTCAGCCCGTGGCGCACCTGACGCCATCCGGCGCGCCGCAATCATCGGGGCCACCGCGCCACCCAGCGCGCCGAGCCCGCCGCCGATCGCCGCCGCTTTCTCCGTTCCCGAGACCCGGCTCGCCATCGATTCCGGATTTGGCTGTCCGAACCGATACGCTGCGGCGAGCGGAGCGCCAGCCGCGAGACCCGTTGCCGCGCCTCGGGTGACCGGATTCGCGATCCCGGCGAGGAAGGGAATCTTACTGACCGCTTTGGACGCGAGCCCCGAAGGGAGGAGTCCACCAATCGTCTCAAGCCCTGTCCGTTCCACGCCCGGCATGTCGGACATCTGCGCGTTCACATCGCGCATGACATCGGCGTAAGGTCGCCCCTGACTCTTGGAGGCCACGTACGCACCGAGTGCCGTCGATCCTGGCACCGCACCAGCCGCAAGGGCGACGCCCTGACGCGCGAGGAGTGGAACGTCGGACGTGGCTGGCGTTCCCATGACCGCGCTCGTCCCAGGGAACGCGCGGGCAAAGGCCATCGCGTCTCGGGCCAGCGTCGGTTTTTGGGCGTCGATCTGCCCTTGCCGAGTATTGACCTGCTGTTGGAGTTGGTCGCTGACGTCCTGCAATCCGCCGCCGCCCTGCGATGTACCGCGGGACTGGACGATCTGCGTCGCCGCGTCAGGCGCCGCACCGGCAGCGTGGAGGCGTTCCCACAGGTCCGCATCCGACATACCGTGATGCGAGTGTACGATCGCCGTCGCGGAGTCGGACGAGATGCCGTGCTTGGTCAGCAGTTCCCAGAAGTCGGCGTCACCCATTTACGGATTCTTGGGGGCGAACGGGTTATTGGGCGAATACTTGCCAGCAGCACCAGCGGGTGCCGGAGTCGCTGCGGGCTCGGCGAGCGAGGCGTCACGGAGTTGTTGCTTGTACTTGATCGTCGAGTTCAGATCGTTGCCCTGAAGCCCTGAGATCGAGCGTTCGATTTCCGCCTGATGGTCGGTGTACCGCTTCGATTGAAGATTGCCCATGATCCGCCCATACGACCGCTGCGCCGTGATGTATCGCTGGTAGTCGGAATCAATCGCCCCCGTCGCCTTGTTGCCGAGAATCCCTATGGCTTGCGACTGGAACCCGGTCCCGCCGCCGCTCGCCGCTGCCCCCGCGAGACCCGCGAGCGTTCCCGGCGCTTGACCCGTTGTCATCACCTTATTCTCGTACGCCTTCATCGTCTCGTTATCGATCTTCGCTTGGTTCAGCATTTTCTCACGATCGACCGGCGAGAGCGATGCACTTCCACCAGCACCGCCAACCGGCTTGGCGACGCCCATCGGTGTAAGACTCGGCGTGCCGCGCGAGGCGCCCGCGTAAATCTCCGGCTGCCCCTGCGCGTTCTGACCGGTCAAGTAGACGTTCGGCGATGGGGCGAACGACGCCCGCATACGCGCCAAGTCCGTTTGCAACTTCATGTATTCAGGCGTACCCGGAGTCGGCCCTGTCGGCTTCACCGCGGGCGCGGGACCAATCGGCGTAAACTTCGTCGGGTCGTTCGGATCAATGACGCCGAGTTGCCCACCAGGGCCGCGCTGAATGTTCGGTTTGGGATGCTCAAGCGCGTTCTGCTGCGCGCCACGATAGGCCGTCGTGGCTTGCGCCTGTCCGGCCTGCGCCTGTTTCAAGGCGTTCTCGACCTGCGCCTGCTGCTGCTGGCGCGCCAAGATTAACGCTTGAATCGCCATCTGCTGCTGTTGCTCAGTCGCTTGCCGATTCGCAGCCTCACGCGCCGCCGCCACGTTCAGCGTCGGTGCGACGGCATTTGCCGCGAGTTGGCCCAACCCAGAAAGAAAGCCCATCCTACATTCCCGCAATCCGCATAGGTGGGATCGACCCGCCAACATTCGGGCCGACCGGCGCGAGCGGAATGGCTGGATTGCGAGGGATGTGTGGCCCTCCGGTCTGCGTGTTCGCACCGGTCAGATTCAACACGTCCGTTGGCGACGGTCCCGGTCCCGCTGGCCCTGCGATCGGCAGCGGTTGGGCGGTGCGTGTCGCAAACGGATTGCCTTGGCCGGCATTCTGTAACCCTGCGATGCCGAGCGCACGCAGGGGCGCCTTGGCGTTATAGGCGTCCTGCGCGGTCTGTAGCGCTTGGCCCGCGTACTTGTTCGCCTGCGTCTCGCGATAGGCGGAATCGGCAATCCCAGCGGCTTGCAAGAGATCCGACCCGTGGTTTTGCAAGAACGACGTGATCTCACCGACACCACCTTTCGCGGCATCAAGGAGTCCCTGAATCACGTTCGATCCACCACCCACACTGGCCACATCGCCACCAGCGCCCGCAGCTCCGCCGCCGGCAATCGCAAACGGTGCAACCGCCGCACCGGCAATCGGGGCCGCCGTGTTAATGAGTTTATTCTCGCCGCTTTGGCTGATGCCGTTGATGCTGTTCGCCATCTGCTGCGCCATCTGCGTTGCTTGATCCAGCGGCACGCCCTGCTTGGTGAGTTGGTCGATGATCTTTTGCTGATCGACTGGAGGAGGTCCGAAGCCCATTTAATAGCCGCCTCCCGGCGTGGTCTGGACGCCCGGCAAGTTCGCGGTCGTCGGGAAGTTCGGCGGCAGACTCGATCCGCCGCCGTTCATGATCGCCTGCAACCACTGCTGGAATTGCTGATTCTGCAACTGACTATTCGTATTCGCTTGCTGCTGCCCCGCGTAGTTCTGAGCAGCTTGGCCGATACCGCCAGCCTGACTCCCGTAGATCTGCGCGAGAATCAATGCGATCTGTGACGGGTCGCCCGACGAGCCGGCAAGCAACTGTTGCAGCGCGTTGTTGAACGCCTCCTGCTGCTGCGTGTTCTGGAATCCCTGTTGCTGTTGGGCAATCCCGACGTTCGCGTAGTTATTCGCGTTCTGCTGCCCCAACGCACCATAGAGCAACTGTTGCCCCAACGCCTGCTGCTGCAACGTGTGCTGCTGCGCGATGTCACCCAATGACGTATTCTCGATCCCAGATCCCCCGCGCCCTTGCGAGTAGGCATAGCGGTTCGCGTCTCGGAGATTCGCTTGGTACTGCGAATCGTTCGCGGCATTCAATGAATCAAGCAGCGACCGCGCTTGGCCCATAAAATCCGTATTGGTCGGCGTGATCGTCTTACTCGTCAGCGCATTATTCGGATCCGTGGGCGTGAGATTGTAGCCGAGCGAGTTTCCGCCCGATGCGCTATTGATGCCGTTCAGAAACCCGCTTCCCGTGCTGCCCGTACTCGTCGGCGGTGCTCCACTGCCCGCATCAGTCCCCTGAGCACCTGGCGAGGCGCCCGCAATGGACATCGGCGTTGCCATCGTCTCCAACATGCTCGGCGTACCCGACGGCGCCGTGCTGCGTGGCAGCCCGAGACGTGGATCCGCACTCCCTGGCAAGCCACCGCCATTGATACCGCCGTTCGTCGGCATCGTGGCTTCCAGCGGGCTATATCCCCCATTCGCCGCGAGCCCTGCGAACCCAGTGGGGTTTCCGCTCGCGCCGTATGTGCTATTCGTCGCGCCGGGGTTTCCCGTCGCGTAAAAATTCTGATTCTCGGCCCCGACGATCTGCTGCCATGCGTCCTGCGTCGCGCCGGGAACAATCGACCCGTTGACAAACGAATATGAATAGCCCGTCGGCGAGCTCGAATCGTTCACCAGTCCGTTGACCTGTTGCCCTTGGTAATACGCGTTCCCGTACGTGCCACCTGACCCGAGGGAGAAGCCGGACGGGAGTCCACCACTCGACGGCGCGAACGCCATGGGGTCCGTCGTCGCGAGCGGCGGCGGCGTGACCGGATTTGCCGGCGCGGTCGGCGTCTGCGTTGATGGTTGTGTGGGCACTTGCTGTGTCGGCCCTATCGGCAACGCGGCCGGAGTCGACGCTGGCGTTTTCGGTGCGGCCGGTTGGGCGGTCGCCGTCTGCTGGGTCGTGGGATCTGGCGCGATTTGCAAGGGGGAGTACGTCGCCATTGGCTAGAGCCCTTGCGCGACGGCACACGACCCGTCGCTGATGGTGATGACGTTGAGGGTGCCAAGCGCGCTGGCGAACTGCATATCCACATTCCCGGCGCCCGACACATTCCGAAAGACAAGATCGACCTTGAGCATGACCGGCGTCGTGGCGACGAAATTGACCCAGGTCCCAAGGGTTAATGACGTGCCGCTCCCAACAAAGGAGAGAAACGACGACGTCCCCGAGCTCGTCGTGAATCCGTTTACACACGCGGCAATCACCGACGCTGCGGGATACGTCACCGACAATACCATGCCGTTCGTCGTGCTGTGCGTGTTGCCGACGAACAGGTCGTACTGAATGCGATAGGAATGACCCGACACGACCGGAACGACCAACCCCGCAGATGCGGGCGTGGTCGTGCTATTCGTGGTACTCGTCGTTCGTTGGATCGTGAATGTCGCCGACGCATCCGATCCTAATGTCCCCGTGGTTGGATCAAACGTGAGCGGCGCCGTCACCTGCTGAATCGCAACCGCATCGAGGCTGGTGAGTGCTCGCTGAATCGCGCCGTGTTCAACGTCGAACCAGCCGGCGTCAAATGGCGGACACCCGCGGCGATTATAGGTGGAGAGGCTCACGGATCCCCCACCGCGGCGCGGAGGAGCCGACCCGTCACCGTAACGCGCTGGAAGCTCGCGTTATCCCCAGAGGGCGATAATGTTTCCGCCGTGATCTGAACCCCTTTGCCCTGCGCGGCGAGCCCAAAGACGTAGCGGCTCATCTGATCCCCGACGCCAGCATCACCGACCGGTGCGACATTGACCGACCCATTCGAGCCCGTCGATTGCCACCCCGCAATGACCGTGGATCCGGCATTCCGCGCGATCACTGTGGCCGTATCCGCCACGAACTGCGTATCGGCCCCGAACCCCATCCGGCCGGTGATAATGCTGCAATTCACGGTCGCGCCACCGCTACCGCTTTCGGCGTAGGGCGTCGCATCGTCCTGTGCACGGAGCATCCACACGTACCCAGAAGGAACGCGGGTCGTGGACGGAATGCTGAGACTCCCGAGCACCGTCAGGACTGCGCGGCCCGTGGCGTCGATCAGCGTCCCCATGGCTTCAATCGCGATCGCGCCACCGATCGCCCAGTACCCGATATGCCGCGACGTGGGACCATCGAATCCGTACGCCAGGGTCGGTGGCGTCCGGTTCGGCACGTTGTCCGGGAACACTGCTGCGAGATACAGATTCCGCGTCGGTTCGATGGCCGATCGAATCAGCGTCCCCATGACCGCCTCATTCCCGGTCCGCCCATCGAACGACTCCACGTCCGCCCGCATCTGCTCCCAGATCGGCGACGGGGTGGCGGCCGTCAGACCGAGCGACCAGGGGCGTCCCACCGCATCGACGAAAAAGAGCGTGTCACCGAAGAGACGAATCGAACCCGCCGCACGCGTCCCGATGTTGTAGGCCGCCGAGTCGGTCGTGTTGCTCGATGTGAGTGATCCGATGTCTCCATAGATGCGCCCGATCGAGTTTCGGCGGAAGAAAAAGAGCGCGACGTTCGTTCCGACGACCGCCGTCAACGGATCGGAGCCCGTCTGCTGCACCGGCATGAAATTGGATGAGCCGGTCTGTTCGTAGCCCGTGGCCGGCAGCCCCGGTTCGCTCCACGCGATGTCGTACGGCCGAGCTACGCCGCCCACCGTCAGATTGCCAAACACGATCGAGCCTTGCCACACCGTGACATCCAACGCCTTCCATGGATCGCTCGCCGCGTTGTACTGAATCGACGTGCCAGTGATCGGCGTACTCCCGAGATTCGTCGCGATCCACGGCTTATTCACCCCGTCATTGACCACGAGGTTGTTGGCCTGGGTGACCATCTTCACGACGGTGAACAGTCCTCCGTCGATCGTCACCCCGCCGGGCGTCACGTCGGTCCACGTCGTGAACGTGCTGTTCGCGCGAAAGAGACGCCCTCCGAAAACGACGAAATTGTAGATCGTCCCATCGGCCGCGGCGTGTGAATGCACGCACTGTCCGGCGAAATTCCCGACCGAGTACACCGGAGTGCCGCCGTTCGCCAACTGGAATCCGGTGCGCGCATAGAATCCCGACGCCCCGTTCGGATCAGGAATCCAGCCGTTTTGGCCGGTGATGAGCACGTCCTGATCATCGAACGGGTCGAGGGTATTCCGGACCCCGGTCCACGGTCCGGACGTGAAGGTCACGCGGGCGGGTGCGCGCTTCGTGGGACTCACGACGCCAAGCGCCTGGCACGCGGACGCGCCAGCCAGTGCGAGCACACTAGACACCCAGGCGCGACGGTCCACACGCCGTTCAGAACTCGTAATAGCCGAGCTGGAACTCGAATGTCGGGCCATTCGTCGCCTGCGTTAGCCACCACCAGTCGAGAATCGCCGTATACTGCGGCGGGATCGTCACTGGAGGCGCGGCAGCCACAATGTTCGCTGCCGCCGTGGCCCGCACGGCGGTCAGGCCGGGCGTATTCACCGGATCCGCACCGAATAGCATCGTGTACGTGTCGCCCGTGATACCGATCGACGTGGGAATCGACCAGTTGCCGACGAGGGTCCGTGTGCCAACCGCTGCCGGGATCGTACACATCGCCGAGCTAAACCCGTTGATCACAGCCCCCGTCGAGGGTCCGGTCGGGTTAAGCGGCTTCGGTACAACGGCCACGTTGCCGGCAGACGGCGCGACGATGCCCGACTCGAGGAAGGCGGCCATCTTCATGACCGTCGTTGCCGTCGGTGCCGTACCGCTCATGTTGAGCGCCAGCGTGTCGAGGTAGATCGTTCGGCCGTTTGCGCCGTTGTTATTGGAGATGGTAAACAACCCATCGGCCGTTGCGGAAAACCCGGTCACGGTTCCGCAGAGGACGCCGGTACCAGGCGTCGGATTCGTTGCTACGTAATACTGGCCAAGCGCCGCAGCGGCTTGGCGCGGGTTCGAGACACTGACCGACCCGTTGAAAATGGAAGCAGGCACATACGACTCAAGCGAAGGTTGACGTGCGTCCTGCGGGAACTGACCTGCGATTCGCTACTGACAACTCCTATTGACAACTCCTATTGACAACTCGACCCTTCGAGATCCCAGCCGACAATGCCACAGGTGCCGCTTGAGCATTGCGTCTGGATCTGCACCGCCAGGCCCG
>Ga0207674_10003228_pt1 | contig 20079 bp, 17 predicted proteins | sample KBSCornC72_FD_184303 | JGI IMG/M metagenome (GOLD analysis project Ga0207674, IMG submission 184303) | Corn rhizosphere microbial communities from Kellogg Biological Station, Michigan, USA - KBS Corn C7-2 (SPAdes) (version 2) | ecosystem: Host-associated > Plants > Roots > Rhizosphere > Soil ...
GATAGAGATCGACAATAACAAGGTCAATTTCGGGGATATCATATTGCTGCATTTCCTTTACATCCGTTTCATTATCTCTTCTTCCCAATATTCCACCGAATACAGACGGATGAAGTGTTTTAACTCTGCCTCCTAAAATGGAAGGGTAGGAAGTTAGCTTTTCAACAGGGATCACTGGAAGATCCAGCTCTTCGATAAACTTTTGCGTACCGCCCGTGGAGTAAATGGTGATACCTAATTCCGACAATGATTTAACGAGGGGTTCAAGCCCGTCCTTATAAAAAACAGAAATTAAAGCCGTACGAATTTTTTTATGCATAATCTAAAATTAAAAAGGAAGGCAGCAATAAGAGGCGCAAATCTACTTTAATTCAGGTTCATCACAAAGGCACCTGTTGTATTTACATCATAGTATGGAATCGATAAGGAGTCGCAATCTTTTATCCAATATTTTAGTTTCCATGCCGGAACTGAGCCATCAAAAACAACCTGCCTGATATTGAAAGTTCTAGTTAGCGAAGAAAAATGAAGTTTGGGGTTTTTTGAGACCACCACCACATCTATTGGCATCTTTATGTCTGAAGTGGCAAACTGATAATTCCCGTCGATGAATAAAATTTTCTTCAACCCATATTGCATAAAGTTTTTCTGCTCTACAAGACCCCTGAGTTCATCAACCGGCTCAATGCGATGTAAAACACGTGAAGGTCTTAAATGAAAATTTATTACAAAATCATCGGAAAGGATATCGCTATCTCCAATGAAGAAATAATCTCTACCGTTTATTATGTCAATTGCCTGGTGCCTCGGAATATTATATACGATCAATTTCATCTGCCAATAGGCCTGGTAGAACGAAGATGATCTTAGAGCAACGAAAAATAACAGGCTCATTGATGCCACGATGGCGCCGCCTTTTTGTTTTTCCAGTAGCCAATATCCGAACCCGGAAACAATAATGATCAATAACGCAGCCTGTGCAATATTGATCTGCATCCCACTCCACAAAGACCAGGGAAGCGACTCAATTTTCTCAATATAAGTATTCATAACCCAGATGAGCCATGAAATTATCTTACCGGAAAGCAAAGCAACGAAAGGAATAAAGGAGATAGCACAAAGAAAAATTTCCCCTAACACGATGATACTCGACAAAGGAACTGCCACAAAATTTGTAAGCAAAAAGAAATTAGGGAATTGATGAAAATGATAAATGCTAAATGGCGTGGTGAGCAATTGTGCTGCAAGGCTCACGGCATTTAATTTCCAAATAAGATCGAGTATCTTATTTTTTATGAAGAATAAGTTGTAGATCGGCTTCATAAAGATCACGATGCTTAGAACTGCTACGTAAGAGAGCTGGAAGCCGACATCCCATAACCAAAAAGGATTAATGCATAACAATACGAATGCAGAAAACGCCAGTGTATTGTAGATTGACGTTCTTCTTGAAAGACTCTCCGCCACCACAATACAGGAAAACATAAGTGCTGAACGTAAAACTGAGGGCTGACCACCTGCCAGTAAGCTAAATAACCAAAGTCCTGAAATTATTATTAAAGGGTTAAGCCATTTCGAAATCTTTTTTCTTCTTAAAGGTTTTAGGAGCTGGACCAATAGCCAATAGATAAGCCCCAGGTGTAACCCTGAAATGGCGATAATATGAACGACACCTGTGTTGGTGTATGACTGGACGAGGTTTTTATCAAGATCATCTTTATAGCCAATTAACAAAGCTTCAGAAAGTCCCGATTCCTTCGCGCCCGGGATGTTTGCTCTGAGAATGGATAACACTTTTTTTCGTATGGGAAATAATATTCTTCCAAATAGTGATTCCTTCTTTTTATCCAGGACAATAAATCCATCCTTTTTCAAAAACGCCTGGTGCGTAATTCCCTGGAAAAGGCAATACCGTTTATAGTCAAAACCGCCAGGGTTACCTGCGTTCTTTACTTCCTGCATCGCGGTTGAAAAGACTATTTCTGAGCCATAATCTAAAGATGATACATCTCCATCCTTTTGAAAATAAACAAGAACATCACCCTTTGTAGCGATAAATTCATTCTTTTTTCCAATGGCTGTAATAGTCGCGACAGCCTTGTATGAATTTGCTTTTTGTACAACCGGTTCCTGCAATATTGCAACTACATCATCCCCATTTTTGTAATGGTTGCCATACGAACTTAGATCGTGACGTATATCCTGGTACCAAACAAGCAGGCTACCAAGTGCAAGAAAAATAATGAAGATGGCAGCGCCATTTATTACGGCCAACTTATACCTTCGGTAGCTGGTAAGCAGAAACGATATGCTTAGAAGAACTAGCGAAGGATAAGGATGCCCCACAGAATCTGTAATGGCCACTGAAAATTCCATTGTAAAATAATACCCGCTATCAGAGGTGCGAGGAATCTAATGAACGGCGCTTTTTTCCAAACAGGGATCGCGATGGCCATTTTTAAAGTTAAACTCTGCTTTAATGGTCGAGGCGATTATTTTATCATTAATACTGTCGGTTTTGACTAAAAAAACCTGGTGGATTGTACCTTCAATTTTCAATTTTTTACATGAGAAAGGTTATTATATGGCTAATCGCAACGTTGATCATTCAGTTTTGTAATTCGCAGACTCTTTCGCAGCTTGAGTCAAAGCGTGTCCATTTGTCCAATGGTTGGAGTCTTACCCCAACAGGCAAAAGCCTTGCTCTTGGCGATCTTCCTTTAAATATTGCCGTTTCTGTTTCAAAAAAATATTTGGCAGTCACGAACAACGGACAAAGCACCCAGTCTCTACAGTTAATTGACGTGAAGAATGAGAAAGTTGTAAGCACTGTTATCATTCCGATGTCATGGTACGGTCTAAAATTCAGTGCCGATGAGAAATTTTTATACGCGTCGGGTGGAAATAACAATTGGATATTAAAATATGCAATCCAAAACGCTAAGCTCATTTTAAAAGATAGCATCAAACTCGGCGACAAATGGCCAACAAGGATCTCACCGGCGGGGATTGACATTGACGACGCAAAAAACCTGCTGTATGTAGTTACGAAAGAAAATAACTCTCTGTATGTCATTGACCTCAGGACAAAAAAGATCCTTCAACAAAAAAGTTTGAATGGCGAGGCCTATACATGCTTGTTATCGCCCGATAAAAAATTATTGTACATCAGTTGCTGGGGCTGTGACAAAATTTATGTCTACAATACACAGGTGAGAGAATTTTCAGGTGAGATCACAGTGGGGGACAATCCAAATGAAATTTGCCTTTCAAAAAATGGTGCTTATTTGTATGTGGCTAATGCAAATGACAATTCAGTAGCGGTCGTTAATACTGTGCAAAGGAAGGTGATTGAAGTTTTGAATGCGGCTCTTTATCCGAATGCACCAAGTGGCTCTACATCAAATGGAGTAGCGCTGAGTGAGGATGAAAAAACTTTGTACGTTGCAAATGCAGACAATAATTGTCTTGCGGTATTTAACGTAAGCAAACCCGGTTTCAGTAAAAGCAAAGGATTTATTCCTACGGGTTGGTATCCAACTAATGTAAAAATTATCGGGAACAAAATATTTGTTTCAAATGGAAAGGGATTTTCATCAATGGCTAACCCCTTTGGTCCAAACCCGACGCGGAACAAGGGTGAAGTGATATGGCATGGCGGCGATACAAGCTCAAAGGAACAATACATCGCCGGACTTTTTAAAGGGACGATGAGCATCATTAATGTTCCATCCGAAAAACAATTGAACATTTTTTCACAGGTCGTTTATCAGAATACACCTTATAATAAGGAAAAAGAAAGTTCAGGCAAAGGAGAGCCCGGCAATCCTATTCCCATGAAAGTGGGTGAGAGATCACCGATAAAATATGTGTTCTACATTATTAAGGAAAACAGGACTTATGACCAGGTGCTTGGCGATGTCAAAGAAGGCAATGGGGACAGCTCATTGGTTCTATTTGGGGAAAAGATCACTCCAAATCAACACAAGCTGGCCAAAGAATTTGTATTGCTTGATAATTTTTATTGTGATGGCGAAGTAAGTGCTGACGGACATAACTGGAGCATGGGAGGTTATGCTACAGATTTTTTGGAAAAGAACTGGCCGACCAACTATGGAGGCCGTGGGGGCGATTACTATGGAGAAGGAACCAGTGTGATCGCCAACAATAAAAATGGTTTTATTTGGGATCAATGCAAAAGGAATGGAGTTACCTACAGAACTTACGGAGAATTTGCTGATGGCTATAAGGCAAACATACCCGTTTTGGAGCATCATCTTTGTCCTTATTTTACCAGCTGGGATCAAACAGTAAGGGATACGACAAGGTTTTATCAATGGAGAAGGGAATTTGATTCTTTGCTGGCCGCTCATGCGGTTCCTCAATTCAATTCACTTCGTTTCATTAACGATCACACGGAAGGGATGCGGATCGACAGGCCAACGCCCTTTGCCCACGTTGCTGATAATGACTGGGCAGTAGGTTTGTTTGTCGAGTATTTGAGCAAAAGCCGGATCTGGAATGAAAGTGCTGTGTTTATTGTTGAAGATGACGCACAGAATGGACCAGATCATGTGGATGCTCATCGAACCACCGTGTACGTCGCAGGCGGGTTTGTGAAAAGAAATTTTGTGGATCACACAATGTATTCAACGACCTCTATACTACGGACGATGGAACTCATTTTAGGAATGCCACCAATGACGCAGTATGATGCGGCAGCGGAGTCTATGTGGCGCTGTTTTGGTTCGACACCAAATTCAGATCCATTTATTTCCGTGCCTGCGCAAATTGACATTACTGTAAAAAATATGGCCATAAACGAATGGCAACGACGTTCAGACAAATTTGATTTCTCAAAAGAAGACGCGATCCCCGACATGGAGTTCAATCTTGTGTTGTGGCATGGAATAAAAGGTGATAATGTTCCGTTGCCTGCACCTAAGCGGGCTGCCTTTGTAAAAGTTAAGGATGAACTGAAAGACAAAGATGATGATTGATCATGCCAGGTGCCACTTTTGAGTTACATCGCATTTCCTTCAATTTGCTTTGCAAAGCAAATTTTTTAGATAAGCGATCTGCCCGATGTGATAAATATCATGCTGAATGATGCCGTGCAGTAAGAACCTAAAGTTATATTCCCGGTATTGAACTTCTCCCAAGAGAAATTCATCATCCTTTGTCTCTAGCAGTTCGACAATCAGGTCATGGGTTACTTTGAATTGGGCCATGCCTTTTTCCCATGTATGTTCACTTGGGTTTATTTCTCTCCAATCAAGTTTTTCAAAACTGGCGAGGTCTTTTTCTTCATCTTTTTCTAATCTCTTCAAGGCGAATTCTGCCCAGGTGTTCATGTGATAAAGGAGCTCGATCAGGGAATGTGAGTTTTCGTTTGGTTTTTTGTAAACGATAGCGGGATCAATTTCCTGCAAAAGTTTCATTACTGATCGCCCGTACCAGGGTTCTCCATCTAAGACCGAGTGAAGTGTCGTGATAATGTAGTCCATTTCCTTTCTCATGAGGTTTAGATTTGAAATGCGAAATAAATAAAAAAATAGTTTGAAGGATCATTCAATTATATAAAAAGCTTAGGAACGAAACCAGGAACGAGAAATTTTTGTTTTCCTGTAACCTGCTTAAAAGAACGACAGTCAAAATTAACTGGGAAGAGTGTGCCCGCTTTCTTTATTTAATAAGGGTTAACCCGTAATCACTAATTTTATCACGTCCAAAAACAATTGTAGCATGAAAAAGCTGTTTGGTTTTCTATTCATCCTCCTTGTAGTTTTCTCATCGTGTCGTTTTATAACCGGGCAAAGGATCCGTGGAAACGGCAATGTAAGAACCGAAACCAGGTCACCAGGAAGTTTTAAATCGCTAGCTTCTCATGGTTCGTTCGACGTATTTGTTTCGAGCGGTGAGCAGGCGGTGAAGATTGAAGCTGAGGAAAACTTGCTTCCCTACATCGAAACATATGTAGAAGGGTATACGCTGCATGTAGAAACAAAGGATAACTATTGGCTTAGTCCAGGCCATAAAGTGAAAATATTCGTTTCATCTCCGGATTATGAAAGCATTCGTTCCTATGGCTCAGGTGATATTATTGGAGAATCAAAAATTACGAATTCGTCAAAACTTGAACTAGGTGTGAACGGAAGTGCCAACATTAAGATGGACGTAGATGCACCTGAAATAAATACCGAGACGAATGGAAGCGGCGATATCTTTTTGCGGGGAGAAACAAAATCATTTGAAGGCGAAATACATGGCAGTGGCAATATAAAAGCCCTTGATCTGAAATCTGGCGATGCAACAATTAAGATCTACGGCAGCGGTGACGGCGATGTGTTTGCTGATGAAAAATTAGACGTTCATGTAGCTGGAAGTGGCGACGTTACCTATAAAGGAAATGCGCAGGTCTCAAGTAGCATTGCTGGAAGTGGAAGAGTAAAGAAAGTAGATTAGACAGAACCGCAATTTTCACGATCACTTACCCCTCTTTGAACAATCGGGCCCAGGTGTTCAGGAATCAGCCAGTTTGAGTACATTTATCACTAACGTTTTCTAAATGCTGTTCAATTCAATTGCATTTATACTATTTTTTTTAATAGTAACTACCCTATTTTTTTTATTACCGCATAAGTATAGATGGTTTCTTCTATTAGTGGCGAGCTGCTATTTTTATATGGCGTTTATCCCTGTGTATATTCTTATCCTGGGGTTTACCATTGTTGTAGACTATTTCGCCGGCATTTACCTTGAAAAGGCAAAAAGCAAAAGAAAGCTGTTTCTTATAATGAGCCTCGTGGCCAATATCGGTGTGTTGGCTTTTTTTAAATACTTTAATTTCATTAATGAAAATATTACTGCACTGTTAAAGGGCGCCGGAATGTCTAACCCGGTGCCTTTTTTGAAGATTATTCTTCCCATTGGCCTGTCCTTTCACACATTCCAGGCGATGAGCTATACGATTGAGGTTTACAGGGGAAATCAAAAAGCTGAACGCAATTTTGGTATTTATGCATTGTATGTGATGTTCTATCCGCAATTGGTTGCCGGGCCCATTGAACGGCCACAAAATCTTCTTCACCAGTTTTATGAAAAACATGAATTGAATTATGATAATGTGGTTTCCGGTCTGAAGTTGATTTTGTGGGGATTTTTTCAAAAATTGGTAGTTGCGGACCGGCTGGCCATTTACGTTGATGCAGTATATAACAACCCGGAAAATCATTCAGGGCTAACCTTGTTGCTTGCGACAGTCTTTTTTGCCTTTCAAATTTATTGTGACTTTGCAGGATACTCCAACATAGCGATCGGCTCAGCAAAAATTATGGGCTTTAAGCTCATGACAAATTTCAGAAGGCCATACTTTGCTAAATCTATATCAGAGTTTTGGACACGATGGCACATTTCCTTGTCGTCATGGTTCAGAGATTATCTGTATATACCACTGGGAGGAAACAGGGTTTCTGTTCCGCGCTGGTGTTTTAATTTGTTCTTTGTTTTTCTGTTAAGCGGGTTATGGCATGGAGCGAATTGGACATTCATTGCCTGGGGTGCAATCAATGGACTCTATCTGATTTTTTCTTTGCTGTTCAAAAAATTCAACGAAAAATTTACCGTGTTTACAGGGTTGAAAAAAAGTCCCGGGATCCATGCTTTTGTTCAGATTGTTACAGGGTTTTTATTAACGAGTTTCGCCTGGATCTTTTTCAGGGCCAAGTCCATTGACAGTGCTTTCTTGATCATAAGAAAGATCTTCGCGTTTCGGGGGCCTCTTTTTATTAGCACACCTTCGTTGATCATTTATTCTTTACTGGCTATCGGTTTCTTGCTTACCTGTGAATTTTTTACTGAGTATTACCCGCAGGTAAGTCTAATTAATAACAAATACAAGCCCGTCCGTTATATTGCCTATGCAAGCCTTGTCACAATTATACTTGTAATGGGAGTGCTTGACGGAGGCCAGTTTATTTATTTTCAATTTTAATGAAAATGAAAGGTTCCAGACACATGCTTGTTCTCAGAAGAATTTTAACTAACCTGGTCATTCTATTCTGCGTCATGTTTGTGATAGACAGAGTATGTGGGAACGTATTGAAAAAAATTTATTTTAAACAAGATCATGGCTATTATTACGCCATTACTTACTCTCTTACAAAAATGACTTCTCCCGTGGTCATAATGGGATCCTCCCGTGCGAACCATCACTATATTTCATCAGAGTTTCAGAAAGAGTTCAACATGCCTGTTTACAATACCGGCAGTGATGGTAATTATATTTTTTTCAATGAAGCTCTTTTAACGTGTATGTTAAAAAGATATAATCCTAAGATCATTATTCTCGATATACTGGACGATGAATTTCTAAAAGGAAGCAGGAGTTATGACAAGTTGAATGTACTATTGCCTTATGTTGATGAATATCCTGAGATAAGATCAGTAGCTTACTTAAAGAGTCCTTTTGAGAAATATAAATTAGTTTCAAAAATTTATCCTTACAACTCTCTTCTTTTAGAAAGCCTGACGGGCTGGCTTAACGTGCACAATAAAAAAGATTCTCTTTCAGGTTTTGTTCCTTTACACGGTGCCTGGAATCAAGGTCCTCAGACATTTAAATATGATGCGCCTGTCGACCCCCGTAAGGTAAAAGCGTTCGAGAACTTTATAAATATGTGCAGGACGCATGGGATAAGATTATATGTATTCGTCTCTCCCAGTTACGGCATTTATGAGTCTAATCAAACGCTTGAAATAGCTGCGGGATTAGCGCAAAAAAATGGTTTTCTTTTTCACAGCTATATGAATGATCCGGTCTTTAATAACGGCAATTTATTTAAGGATACGCGGCATTTAAATGTAGAAGGTGCCCGGTTATATACCAGCTTAGTTCTTGAAGACTTGAAAAAGTAGATATCGCAGGATTTTGAGCATCTCAAGGATGACTAAAAGAGTTACATGAAACAACTCCGTAACAACAATCCTGAAAATCGTGGTTCTATTTACTCAAATACATACTCCTGTCCTTATACAATTGCCTGAAGTAAGGGTCGCGGAGATCTTTTATAAAACGTATCGCTTCGCCAGTTGATTTCATTTCGGGACCAAGTTCCCTGCTGACACCAGGAAATTTTTCAAAACTGAATACTGGTTCTTTGATCGCAAAGCCGCGAAGTTTCTTGTCAAATTTGAAGTCCTTTAATTTCTTTTCCCCCAACATGATCTTGGTGGCTATATTAAGATAGGGAATCTGGTATGCTTTTGCAATAAACGGTGTTGTTCTTGACGCTCTCGGATTAGCTTCGATCACATATACTTTGCCCTCCTTGATCGCAAATTGAATATTGATCAGCCCTTGTATGTTTAATGCCCTTGCAATTTTCTCTGCATAAAATTCCATCGTAGTCACTTCAAGCGGCGTCAAATTAAATGCAGGCAGAACTGCATTACTGTCACCGCTGTGGATACCTGCAGGTTCAATATGCTCCATCACTCCCATCACATGAAAATCTTCGCCATCAAAAATGGCATCGATCTCAGCTTCCTGGCAACGATCAAGGAAATGATCAACCAAAATTTTATTTCCCGGAATGTGCTTTAACAAACTTATCACCGCTTTCTCAAGATCCTCGTCGTTGATCACAATTCTCATTCTTTGGCCACCCAACACATAACTAGGACGAACCAGTACGGGATAACCAACCTTTTGCGCGACTTCTATTGCCTCATCAACATCATAAGCGGTGCCGTAATTAGGGTACGGAATATCGAGCTCTTTCAGCATATCACTGAATCGACCGCGATCTTCAGCGATATCCATATTGTCGAAACTCGTGCCGATGATCTTAATTCCTTTTTCATTGAGGAGCTTTGCGAGTTTTAATGCTGTTTGCCCTCCTAGCTGCACAATCACACCTTCTGGTTTTTCGTGTTCAACAATTTCCCACAAGTGTTCCCAATAAACCGGTTCAAAATAGAGTTTATCAGCCATATCAAAATCTGTCGAAACGGTTTCGGGGTTACAATTCACCATGACAGCGTCGTAACCTGATTCCTTTATGGCAAGCAATCCATGTACACAGCAGTAGTCAAATTCAATTCCCTGGCCAATCCTGTTTGGCCCGGAACCAAGGACGATCACTTTCTTTTTATCTGAAACTTTGCTTTCATTGATGTGTCCTTGTTCGAAAGTTGAATAGAAATAAGGGGTCTTTGCTTCAAATTCTGCGCTGCACGTATCTACCATTTTATATACTCTTGTTATTCCCAGTTCCTTTCGCTTTTTGTATATGTCTCCCTCATCGCCGTGTTGCAATATGCGACTTATTTGTTCATCACTGAATCCATTCACCTTTGCTTCACGGAGTAATTCAGCCGGGAGTGAATCAAGATCATATTTCTCTAATTCCTTTTCAATATTGCAGATCTTCTGAATTTCATAGATAAACCAACGGTCGATACCCGTCGCTTTGGAAATGGTGTTCACACTCACACCTATCATCAGCGCATCTTTAATTCTGAATATCCGGTCCCACTTTGGAGTTTTGATGTGATTGAGCATCTCTTCCGCTTTCATCAAACTTTTTCCATAATAACCCAGACCCACAGCATTATTCTCGAGACTTTGACAGGCTTTTTGTATTGCTTCCGTAAAACTTCTTCCGATGGCCATCACTTCCCCTACACTTTTCATTTGCAAGCCAAGGGTATCATTGCCTCCTTTAAACTTATCAAAATTCCAGCGGGGTATTTTTACAATGACATAGTCTAATGCCGGCTCAAAATATGCAGAAGTGGTTTTGGTAATTTGATTTTCCAGTTCATCCAATGTATAGCCAATGGCAAGTTTGGCAGCGATCTTAGCGATCGGATACCCGGTTGCTTTTGATGCAAGGGCAGATGATCGGCTCACACGGGGATTGATCTCGATGGCAATAATCTCTTCGGTATCGGGATTCAGAGCGAATTGCACATTACATCCTCCGGCAAAATTGCCAAGATCACGCATCATCCTGATGGCAGTGTTACGCATCAATTGCATGGCCGTATCACTAAGGGTCATTGCGGGAGCAACGGTAATAGAATCACCGGTGTGAATGCCCATCGGGTCAAAATTCTCTACACTGCAAATGATCACCACGTTGTCATTTGAATCGCGAAGCAATTCCAACTCAAACTCTTTCCATCCCAAGACCGCTCTTTCTACGAGTACTTCATGGATGGGAGATGCCTGCAATCCCCGGTTCAATGCTTCGTCAAGTTCGTCCTTGTCGTGAACAAAGCCGCCACCCGTTCCGCCCAAGGTGAATGATGGGCGGATCACCAATGGAAAACCTATCTCCTGCGCATATTCCTTTCCTTCCAAAAATGAGTTTGCCGTTTTTGCCGGAGCCACTGGAACGCCTAACTCTATCATCCACTGACGAAATTTTTCCCGATCCTCCGCCTTTTCGATCGCTTTTATATCTACACCAATCAACCTGACATTATATTGCTTCCAAATTCCAAGGTCTTCGGCTTCTTTAGCAAGATTCAGCGCTGTCTGGCCGCCCATGGTTGGGAGGACCGCATCAATTTTATTTTCTTCAAGGATTTTTTCAATGCTCTCAACGGTCAGCGGCAGAAGGTACACCTTGTCGGCCATCATTGGATCGGTCATAATAGTGGCCGGGTTGCTATTTATGAGGACCACTTTCACACCTTCCTCACGTAAACTGCGCGCGGCCTGGCTACCCGAGTAATCAAACTCACAAGCCTGACCAATAATAATAGGACCCGAACCAATAATAAGGACTGAGTGAATCGAATTGTCTTTTGGCATTTATTTTATCTCCGTCATCTTTAAGAGAGGGTATAAAAAAACCGGGCGATTTGCCCGGGGTGCAAAACTAAGGGAATATGAGTTCTTTTGACGGATAGTATTAAAAAAAATTACTCAGACTTTTAACTATGATATGTTGACATTTCTATTTCATCCAATGCCACCAGCGACCGATCGGTGCTGATAGTTTTTTGTTGCGCTTTCCTTGCTTCATATTTTATTTTTTTCTTGCTCACCCACTTTTGCCTTGCATCCTGACCCTTCACAATCCCGACGATGATGCCGCCGACAAGAAAAAGCCTGAAAGTAAATTTATAAAACATCGTTTTCATCCTCTCCATAATTAGACACTTTATTTATCTAAAATTCATGCCATAAATTTTAATAACTCATTAAGGATATTTGAATGATGGTTAAAGAAATGTTTAATGAAATATTTTTTGCAAATACATCGAATTCTTTACAACGTCCCTTCATCTCCATCAATCTGGATAACTATCATCCTTCTCTATATTAGTGCGTAGTAATTTTGATTATGCTGCATGGATTAAAGATTATTATTTGCTTACTTTTTTCATCGAACATCTACTCCCAATCGTTCGTTTATTCTAAAGATTATTTCCGGTGGCCCGTCAATAACAAACCAGGCATTGTTGCCAACTTCGGTGAGTTGCGCTCAAATCATTGGCACATGGGATTGGACGTACGAACGGATCGAAAGGTGAACATGCCTGTATACGCAGCAGCTGATGGTTATATTGCAAAAATAACGGTCCAACCTTTCGGTTATGGCCAGGCCATTTACATAAATCATCCTAACGGACTGACTACGGTCTATGGCCATCTCAACAAATTTTTTCCAAAGTTGGATGCCTTTGTAACCACTGAACAATACAAACGCGAGTCATGGGAGATATCACTCAATTTTACCAAAGATCAATTTCCGGTGCGCAAAGGACAGTTTATTGCCTGGAGTGGAAGTACAGGAGGATCGCAGGGCCCTCACGTTCATTTCGAGATCCGGGATACAAAAACACAGAGATGCATCAACCCTTATTATTTTAATCTGCCTATCGCAGATGATGTACCGCCTGTATTTACAAAATTGGCTGTCTACAATAGAAATCTGAGTATCTATGACCAGGATCCTTCGCTTTTTACCATAAAAAAAATTAAGAATGAATATTTATTGAAGGACACGTTGATCATAACGAATTTCTCAAAAATTGGCTTTGCAATCGGCGCTTACGATTGCGTTACCGGCTCTGCCAATCCCAATGGAATTTATAGTGGAAGAATTTTTTTTGACGAATCTCCACTGATCGAATTTGTCCTTGACAGCATGGATTATGATGAGACTGAGTACGCAAATTCTCACATCGATTATAAGTATAGGTACAAGGGTGGTCCCTACCTGCAACTGTTGTTCAAACTTCCTGGTGATAACGGAAGAGCATACAGATTAAAAAGCGGTGACGGATCTGTTATTCTAAATGATACCAATGTGCATGCTATACGAATCGAGATTAGTGATATAAAAAAGAATACTTCCGAATTAAATTTTAAGGTAAAAGTTAATGCCACAGCGGCATCTTTGGCAAACAACATTCCGCATAAATCATTTCCCCCGGGTAATGTGAACATTTTCGAGGAGAATGATTTTGAATTATATCTTAACGAGCAATGTTTGTATGATTCAGTTCAACCAGTTTTTAGCCGTGTCGATCAACCCGGCCCAGGTGCCATTTCATCATTATTTCGTTTTGCTGATGCGTCCATCCCTGTTCATGGTGAAATAAATATTCGAATCAAACCAAATATTGCGATTCCCGAAGAGCTGACAGACAAGGTCATTGTGAAAAGAATAGATGGAAAAAATATAACCTTCGGGAAGGCGGAATGGCAAAAAGGATGGGTCGCCGCCAAATTCTCTGACTTTGGTTCCTACCAGGCCTTTCTTGATACAACATCACCTTCTGTTAACAACCTGGGAACTGCTGATACTATTGACCTTAGCTCATCAAAGAGGATTGTGTTTTATCCACAAGGCATTGGCGGCATCCGCTTTCGGGCTGAGTTGGACAACCAATGGTTAATGTTCACGAATGATAAAGCTGCCGCCTGGGTTTATACCTTTGATGAACGGTGTCCGTATGGCGTACACCGGTTGAAAGTGATAATAGAAGACATAGTGGGAAATGTGACCGAAAAACAATGGTGGTTCAAACGAAATCCATATTCCCCTCCTAAGAAAAAAGCACCCGGTAAAAAACCACCGTTGAGTAAGAAAAAGAAATCGACTGCTAAAAAGAAATAAATTATTCTGACATTTTAATTTCAAATATGGTGACATTACAAGAAGGCGATAAAGCTCCCGCATTTGCCGGCAAAGATCAAAACGGAAAAAAGATCTCCCTTTCTGACTACAAGGGTAAGAAACTTGTTCTCTACTTCTATCCTGAAGCTGATACCCCTACCTGCACAATCGAATCCTGTAATCTTCGTGATAATTATTCTTTACTTAAGAAAAATGGATTTGAAGTGGTCGGTGTAAGTCCTGATGATGAAAAAAAGCAAAAAAAGTTTGAGATAAAGTATAAACTCCCGTTTCCATTAATAGCAGATACCTCTCATGACGTGCTCGAAAAATATGGCGTTTGGGATCAGAAAAAATTATTTGGACGTGAATATATGGGAGTCCTTAGAACAACTTTTGTAATTGACGAAAAAGGGGTCATAAAAAAAATATTCACTAAGCCGAAAAACAAGGCGCACGCGGAAGAAATTGTTGCTGCAATGAAGACGTGAGCCTGGTTATGGCAAGGTCCGCGTGGGCAACCTTTCATTTTAGTTCTCCGTTTGTGGTTATGACGTTCACATAAACCCACAATAGTTAAGGTTATGAAAGGAAAATTCTTACTGCTCTGCTTCTTTATTACTACCAGGATGTTTGCTCAAAACGACTCAACCGGCAATGTCAATGGGTCGAATCAAACAAAGAAAAAGAAATGGCCCGGAGACGAAACTGCGCTGAGAATTTTTTATGGCCAACGGTTGATCAATGCAAAAACAGTTGAAGTATTGCCAAAGGGTGCCATGGCCTTTACCGTTGTTCATACATTTGGTGATATTGCAGGTGAACATGGCGGCACTTATACTTTTTTTGGATTGGATGAAATTTCTGACGCTCAGATCGGTTTTCAAATTGGCGTGGGTAACCGGCTGAATATTCTCCTTCAGCACACGGTAGGCAATGATAAAGGAAATGCTCCGCGGCATTATTGGGAGGCCGGACTAAAATATAAATTCCTGCAACAAGATCCGAACGGCAGTCCAATTTCTCTGACCGCCTTTGGTAATATCGTATCTTGTGCGGAAAGGATACCCCAGGATTCTGCCGGCAACGTGATCCCTGGATTTGAAAATTCTTATGTGTCCGACGCTGACAGGCTCAGCGAATTGTTCCAGCTAATGGCCGCGCGAAGATTTGGAAATGTAAGTCTGCAGATCAGCGGAACTTATTTGCACACCCACCTTGTCATCCCGGGCGATCAAAACGATTTATTGTCAATTGGGGCCGCCGTGAGGATACCTATAACTCAGTCGCTGTTTATCATTTCAGATTATTTCCATTCCTTCCGTACAGATGAAAGTAAAGAAGCCTGGGAATCCCGGAACCAGACTCCCCGCGATATATTTGGTATTGGCGTAGAAATATTAACTGCGGGACATGTGTTTCATTTAAACTTTACGAATGCACGGAACATACTTGAAAACCGCTTTTTACCACGCACGACAGACCAATGGAGTGAGGGACAATTCAGATGGGGTTTCACTCTTGCGCGTAATTTTGGCCTGTTCAAAGTCAAAAACAAAAAGTAGCTGCGCTCTCTATATTAACCACTCAATCTCTCCAAAATCAAATTGCTCTTCAATGCTGTGTTGAACGATGAGCTGACCTGTCGGCGTAACACCTTTAACAATAGCTGAAAAAATGCGATTACCCTTTTTGAGTTTGATCCTTTCATCTTTTTTGTACAGATGATCACCATACATTTCATGTATAACGTTTGCCTCGTTGTTCATGAGCTTTTTGTAAAAATAATCGACAGACATACAAAGGTTTTTTGCAAGATCAGTTTGATCAAAGCTCTTTCCGGTCATTTGTTTTAAGGAGACAGGGTTTTTCAGATCACTAGCAAAATTTGTCTGGTTGATGTTAATGCCAATTCCGACGACGGCCCAGTCCCAGCTTGCGCCCCCTGGTTCGTGGCTCCTGATAATGTTTTCGATCAAGATGCCTCCAAGTTTTCGATCCTGCCAGTAAATGTCATTCGGCCATTTGATCTTTAATGCACCGCCATTGTATTTGCGAAATAATTGGTGTGTGGCGACGGCTACGCAAGCACTCAATTGAAACTGCTGAATTGGTTGAAGGAAACCTGGCTTCAGAACAATACTCATAATGACATTCATTCCTCGTTCTGTGGCCCATGTTTTGCCCCTTTGACCTTTGCCTGATGTTTGTTCGTGGGCAAAATAACAGGTTCCGGATTGCGCCAGTTTAGCATGGATTTGGGCAAGGGCATAGTTATTGGTGCTGTCAACAGATTGCAACTCAATAAAAGGAGTTCCCAGCGAATGGATACCGGAAGGGAGTGGCAATTAATTCCTATTTTTGGCAAAGATAAATGAGCCGCGATAAGAACCTGGAGAGTGCCCCGACGGGGCATTTTGTGGCGACAGTCCAGAAGGGGTCTCAAAGGAGTTATTTAACCTTTGGAGAACGATATAAAATAAAAAAACAGGACATTCGTCTCATAATATTAATCGCCTCAACAAATTGATTAACCTGTCTGCCGATAGGCAGGCAAAAAAATTATTTGATTATTGGAACAATTGGCATTACTCGCTACCCGTAAAAAGAAAAGTGCTACCCGGTTAACGAAGAGTTCGAAGATCATTAAAACTATTATCCTCGCAATTCAGCAAAAAAAAGGAGAGAATATTATCTCGCTTGACCTGCGCAAAATACCTGAGGCTGTTGCAGATTTTTTTATAATCTGCGAAGCAAACAACCAGCCGCAGATCAGGGCAATTTCTGACTTTGTGGAGGAACAGGTGAAAAAGAAATGTGAAGAGATACCCTACCGGCATGAGGGTATGAAAAATCTTCAATGGGTAGTTATAGATTATATAAATGTTGTGGTTCATGTTATGCTGCCTGAAACAAGAAAGTTTTATAAACTCGAAGAAATGTGGAGTGATGCAGCCGCAGAAGATTTCGACGAATAAAGCGCTGTTAAATATTTGTCTATATCAAACAATTTTTATTAAAAACCCTTAATTAGCAAGAAGAAGAAGAAAAATTTTATGTCACAAGAACCATACAATAAAAACGATCGATCTAATTTACCTCGTTTTAATAATCGTCCCACCGGCGATGACAACACGCCTCGCAAAGGCCCCCGTTTCAGCATCTACTGGGTATATGCGATCATCTTTGCTGTGCTGATCGGTTTCCAGTTGTACAATCCATTTGGAGGCAGTACGGCTAAAACGACACCGAATGAGTTTAAGCAAATGATCTTACGCGGCGACGTAGAAAAATATACCATTATTTCAAATAGGAATATTGTAAAGGTTTATTTAAACCCATCGAGTATAGACACATATAGGGCAAGGCTTAAAACAGCCCTTAATGGAAAAGTGAGCCCCGACGGCCCACATTTTTATTTTAAATACTCCGGAGATTTTGAAAAACAGATGGCAGATTTTTACACGGCGAACGGAAAGCCTTCTGTAAACCAGCAAGTCCCTTATGATGTGGACCAGGAGCGTGATTGGTTTGGTGGTGCATTGCAATTTTTGTTGCCGCTGTTACTTTTCATTGCGCTTTGGATATTGCTGATGCGTAAGATGGGTGGTAGCGCCGGCGGTGGCGGTGGCCCTGGCGGTATCTTTAATATTGGGAAATCGAGAGCTACATTATTTGATAAAGGAACAAAAGTAAGTATCACCTTCGCCGACGTTGCCGGCCTGGACGAGGCAAAGGTGGAGGTGATGGAGATCGTCGATTTTCTAAAAAATCCGAAAAAATATACTGCGCTTGGTGGCAAAATCCCGAAAGGGGCGCTGTTGATCGGTCCTCCGGGAACCGGCAAAACATTGCTTGCAAAAGCTATGGCAGGTGAAGCCCAGGTTCCTTTTTTTAGTATGAGTGGATCTGATTTTGTGGAGTTATTCGTCGGTGTAGGTGCAAGTCGTGTTCGCGACCTGTTCAAACAAGCACGTGAGAAAGCGCCTTGTATTATTTTCATTGATGAGATCGATGCAATTGGTCGTGCGAGAGGGAAAAATGTGATGATGAGTAATGATGAGCGTGAAAGCACCCTGAATCAATTACTGGTTGAAATGGATGGTTTTGGAACGGATACTGGAATTATTGTCCTTGCCGCTACTAACCGTCCCGATGTATTAGATACTGCCCTGCTTCGTCCCGGCCGCTTTGACAGGCAGATCTCAATTGATAAACCAGATTTGAAAGGTCGTGAGGCTATTTTCAAAGTGCATCTAAAGCCCATCAAAATATCTAAGTCACTGGATATACATAAACTTGCTGAACAAACGCCTGGTTTTGCCGGTGCTGATATTGCCAACGTGTGCAATGAAGCCGCATTGATCGCAGCGCGCAAAGGAAAGGATGCTGTCGAGATGGAGGATTTCCAGGATGCGGTTGATAGGGTGATCGGTGGTCTTGAAAAGAAGAGCAAGATCATTTTACCCGAAGAGAAAAAAATAATCGCTTATCACGAAGCGGGTCACGCTATTTGTGGCTGGTATCTCGAGCATGCTTATCCACTTTTAAAAGTGACGATCGTTCCAAGGGGAACGGCAGCATTAGGATATGCGCAGTATACACCAAAAGAACAATACCTGTACAATACGGACCAGTTAATGGACCAGGTTTGTATGACGCTGGGTGGTCGTGCAAGCGAGGAGATATTCTTTGATAAAATTTCTACCGGTGCGCAGAATGATCTGCAGCAGATCACGCGAATAGCCTATGCAATGGTTACCGTATATGGTATGAATGATAAGATCGGAAATGTAAGCTTCTATGACCCTCAGCAGGAAAATGCATTCACCAAGCCTTACTCTGAAGAAACCTCGAAAATTATTGATGAAGAGGTTCGCAAATTGATCGACGAAGCATACGAGAGAACGAAGGCCTTGCTAAGAGAGAAGAAACCGCAGGTTGAAAAACTGGCAGAAGCGCTGTTGGAACGTGAAGTGTTATTTCAAAGTGATGTAGAAGCATTGATTGGTAAACGTCCATACGAGGAAAAGAAAGCCCTGGATCCGGAGCATGTTAGCGAAATTTCAGAGGGCGTACCTCCTTACGATAGTGATGTTACAAACAAATCATTGCACTAATGAATGTTTCTCCCTCAAAAGAAAATATTTTAAAAAAGATCAGGAAGGCGTTGACTCATTCAACGCCTCTTCCTTTTCCACAAAGTGATGGAACGAGCCCGGTGTTTCCCCGCCCACAGCAAGAACTGGAAATTGAATTTGCAGAACAGTTCACCAAATTGCAGGGGAAATTCATCTTTTGTTTGAATCAGCAGGAGCTCGCCTTTCAATTTAATAGCCTCGTCAGGAAACAAGGCTGGAAAAAAATATATTGTAATGATGAAAATCTCGCAGGAATAATTGATACACAGATATCAGAATATTTAACCAATGACCTGGCGGGCTGCGATATTTCTGTCACCAGTTGCGAAGCATTGGTTGCCAGAACAGGAAGCATTGTTCTCAGCTCCGCACGATCAAGCGGCAGAACTGCCAGTGTTTATGCTCCCATTCATATTTGCGTTGCATATACAAAGCAACTTGTTTATGATGTGAAAGACGCTTTGCAACTTATAAAAAATAAATATGGCGATAACCTGCCCTCGTTGATCAGCTTTGCTACCGGTCCCAGTCGTACTGCAGATATTGAGAAGACGCTCGTTGTAGGCGTGCACGGACCGAAAGAAGTTTTTTGCTTTCTTCTGGACGGATAGAATACTTTCTTTTAGTCTTAGTACTTTTAGTACATGAATAAGCCCGGCGTATATAAGTTGTTTGTCTATGGCTCACTGCGCAGTGGATTCAAAGGCCACGCTTACGAATATATAAGCCGTTTCTTTTCTTTTGACGGCGATGCAAGAGTAATGGGCAGGTTATTTGACCTGGGGCACTATCCCGCC
>Ga0207674_10003230_pt1 | contig 20067 bp, 14 predicted proteins | sample KBSCornC72_FD_184303 | JGI IMG/M metagenome (GOLD analysis project Ga0207674, IMG submission 184303) | Corn rhizosphere microbial communities from Kellogg Biological Station, Michigan, USA - KBS Corn C7-2 (SPAdes) (version 2) | ecosystem: Host-associated > Plants > Roots > Rhizosphere > Soil ...
CAGGCCGAACGCGAGCCTGGACCTGGTGTACGGAGCTCTTCGCACCGCGTTCAGCGATGCCACCGCGGATACGCAGGACGGGCTGCGGCTGGCCTGGGCGGATCGATGGGTGCACGTACGGCCGTCGGGGACGGAGCCGATCGTGCGCGTGATCGCGGAGGCGCCGGACGAGGCGCAGGCCCGCGAGCTCGTGCGCCGTTCGCGCGAACCGCTGGACGCATTGGGCCGGTAGCGGTGGGCTGATCACCTAGCAGAGGAAAGCAGACCATGTGCGGAATCGTCGGATACGTAGGGCCGAAGAAGAGCATGACCACGCTGATCGACGGCCTGAAGCGCCTCGAGTACCGCGGCTACGACTCGGCGGGCATCTCGATCATGAACGGAAAGGGGGTCGAGACTCGCAAGGCGAAGGGGAAGATCGCCGCGCTCGAGCAGGCGATCAGCGCGCACCCGCTGGACGGCAACATCGGCATCGCGCACACGCGGTGGGCGACGCACGGGCCGCCGAACGAGATGAACGCGCATCCGCACACGGACTGCACGGGCACGATCTCGGTCGTGCACAACGGGATCATCGAGAACTACGGCCCGCTGCGCGCGATGCTCCAGAAGACGGGGCACAAGTTCGTGTCGGAGACGGACACCGAGGTGCTGGCGCACCTCATCGAGGCGGCGTTCGATGGGAACCTCGAGGAAGCGGTGATCGACGCGCTGGCCCTCGTCGAAGGGACGTACGGCATCGCGGTGATCTCGGCGAAGGATCCGGACAAGATCGTCGCGGCGCGGAAGGGCAGCCCGCTGTTGATCGGCCTCGGTGAGCAGCCGGGGGAGTACTACGTCGCGAGCGACGTGGCGGCGATCCTCCAGCACACGCGTCAGGTCGTGTATCTGGACGACGGCGAGATGGCGATCCTGACGCGCCAGGGCTACGAGGTGTGCGACCTGGACGCGCAGACGGTGAAGAAGGGGGTCAGCCGCATCGATTGGGATCTGGACCAGATCGAGAAGGGCGGCTTCGACCACTTCATGCTCAAGGAGATCATGGAGCAGCCGCAGACGATCCAGAACACGATGCGCGGCCGCCTCGTGCCGGACGAAGGCTTCTCCAAGCTGGGCGGCTTGAACCTGACGAAGGAGGAGCTGCAGCAGCTCGACCAGATCGTGATCACGGCGTGCGGCACGAGCTGGCACAGCGCGCTGATCGGCGAGATGATGATCGAGGAGCACGCGCGCATCCGCTGCGAGGTGGAGTACGCGTCGGAGTTCCGCTATCGGAATCCCATCGTCACGGACAAGACGCTGTGCGTCGTGATCTCCCAGTCGGGGGAGACAGCGGACACGCTCGCCGCGATGCGGGAGGCGAAGCGCCGCGGCGCGAAGACGCTCGGTCTCGTCAACGTGGTGGGCTCGACGATCGCCCGCGAGGACGACGGCGGCATCTATCTCCATGCCGGCCCGGAGATCGGCGTCGCGTCGACGAAGGCGTTCACGAGCCAGGTGGTCGCGCTGGCGCTGTTGACGCTCAAGCTCGGCCGCCTGCGCAACATGTCGGTGGTGAAGGGGCGCGAGGTGGCCCAGGCGCTCGAGGCGCTGCCGGAGCAGATCCAGTCGATGCTCGACCGCGCGGCGGAGATCGAGAAGATCGCCGAGGAGTTCGTGTCGGCGACGAATTTCCTGTACCTGGGCCGCGGCTACAACTTCCCGGTCGCGCTCGAGGGAGCGCTGAAGCTGAAGGAGATCAGCTACATCCACGCCGAGGGGTATCCGGCGGCGGAGATGAAGCATGGGCCGATCGCGCTGATCGACGAGAACATGCCGGTGGTCTTCATCGCGCCGCACGATTCGGTGTTCGACAAGGTCGTGTCGAACGTGCAGGAGGTGAAGGCGCGTGGCGGACGCGTGATCGCGCTGACGAGCCGCGACGAGCCGGCGCTCGAGGGGAAGATCGACTACGAGTTCCGGATCCCCGAGACGATCGACATGCTGAACCCGGTGCTCGCGGCGATCCCGCTCCAGCTGCTGGCGTACTACATCGCGGCGAAGCGCGGGCTGAACGTGGACCAGCCGAGAAATCTCGCGAAGTCGGTGACTGTGGAATAGCGCGATGCGCAATGCGCATTGCGCGATGAGTCACGGCCTCGGGACGCTTCTGCCTCCCGAGGCCGTTTCACACCCCCTCACCCTCCAACCAACCAACTCACTGCGCAATCACGCGCAGATCGAATCACAGAACGGCCGCCGCCCGATTAGGGCATTCACGCGGCGTCGAATGGCGTCGCCCGTGACCGTGTTCCCGAGGAGCACGAAGACGTAGCCGCTGTCGCCGTACAGCTCGAGCTCCGACTCGGCGCCGGGAATCGCGCCGCTGTGGCCCCAGACGTTGTTCCCGCGATAGAGATCGACGCCGTAGCCGTAGTCCATCGCGCCAAGCTCGCGGCGCGGCGTTCGCATCGTGGCTACCGTCGTCTTCGACACGAGCCGGCCGGTGCGGAGCGCCTCGGCGAAGCGGAAGAGGTCGAGCGCGGTGGAGAAGAGCCCACCGGCGCCGGTGGCCGGCGTCGTCTGCGCCTGCGGATTCGCCACGAAGCGGATTCCCGTGCTGTCGAACTGGACGTCGTACGCCGAAGGGAGCGCGGAGTCCGCGGTGGTGGCGGTGAGCCGCAGCGTCGACGTCATTCGCGCCGGGGCGAAGATGGCCGACGCGAAGTGCTCGGCGAACGGCTTGCCGGTCACCTTCTCGATCACCAGTCCGAGGATGTAATAGCCGTAGTTGACGTACGAGAACCGCGTGCCCGGCGCGAAGGCGAGCGAGTCCGACCCCCGCGTCATCCCGTCGGTGTGCGAGAGGATGGTCTTGAGCGGAACGCCCCCGGCGGCGGCGGGTCGTTCGCCCGGCGCGAGAAACTTTCCGAGCGTGTCGTCGAGCGACAGCCGGCCCTGCTCGACCAGCTGCATCAGTGCCGTCGCCGTGATCAACTTCCCGGTCGACGCGATGCTGTAGCGCTCGTCCAGCTTCGTCCGGCGCCTCGTCGAGCGATTCGACGTGCCGAGCGCTTCGTGGTACAGGATGCGGCCGTCGCGGGCGAAGAGGACTTCGCCGGAGAACACGCCACTCGCGGCCATGCGCCGCGTGAGCGTGCGTAGAGAAGCCGCGCGAGCCGCATCGCTCGCGGTATCGGCCGGCGCGACCGGGACGCGCACGCCGCGCATCAAGCCGAAGCCCGCGATCTTTCCCGACGCCGGCATCACGAAGATCTGGAGACTATCCAGCTCGCCGGTCTGCGCGTTCGAGAGAAGGCTGTACGCTCGGCTCTCCGTCCCGCACGCGCGGAAGGGGGTCAGCGTCGTACTCTCCCAGTGCCAGCGCCCGAGCATGGAGCGAAGTCCAGCCCGACGCTCCGCGGGCAGTCGGGCTCCGTCCCAGAGCGAGTCGATGGCGCCATCGATCGCGGTGACGGTCCCGACGTTCGTCGCCGCGACCAGTCGCCGGAGCACGCTGTCGACCGCCGGACCCGGCGGCGCGCACGGGGCGTCCTGCGCAACCGACGTCGCGGGAAGCGACAGTCCTGCCACGACGCCGAGAAGTCCCGTCCAGGATCGCACGTGCGCCAGGACGCGCACACCGCTGCGGATACGGGGAGAGGCGGGTCGGATGTTCATGGTGCCCTCGAGGCGGTGGGTTGACGAGTACCGCACGAGCTGGCGGACGGCGCATCGCCGCCAGAGGGTCTTGCTCGTCAGTCACCGGCGACGCCACGAGGGTTGCAGGGTCCGGGGGAGTGAGTTGGTTGGTTGGATGATGGGAGGGTGTGAAACGGCCTCGGGAAGCTCCTGCCTCCCGAGGCCGTTCGCGAACAAGCGGATCTCCGGACCTCCGGACCCCGGCTCAAGGCACTGGCTTGCTCTCCACCGCCTTCGCGCCTTCCGCCGGCAGCAGCGTGAACCGCGCGTAGCGGTCCGTGTTCAGGTACAGCCGCGCCGCGTCGCGGATCTGCTCCTTGGTCACCTTCAGCATGCGCTCGGGGGAACGGAGGAAGTCGCGCTGATCGCGGCCGTCCTCGTCCGCGTCCATCATCGCGTCGAGCCAGCGGTTGTTCTGCTTGAGCGCCGTCTCGTGGCCGCGAATCGTCAGCTCGCGAATCTTCGTCATGTTCGAGTCGCTCACCTCGCCCTTCTTGATGTTCTCGATCACCGAGAACACTTCCTTCGTGAGCTCCTCGGTGCGCTCGGGGGCGCTGCCGAACGACACGGTGACGCGATAGTTCGAGTAGGGGATGTGGCTGCAGTTCGCGCCGACACCCGCGCCGTACGTGCCGCTCTTGTCCTCGCGCAGGACCTCGCGCAGGCGGATGTTGAGCAGCTCGCGCATGGCGCTCATCACGGTCCGGTTCTCGATGCTGTACTCGCACGGGCCCGAGAAGACGATCATCGTCTGCGCCTTCGGCTCGATGCCGGCGCGCACCGTCTTGTTGACGACGCCGGTGGGGGGACGGATGCCCACGTCCTTCGCCTTCTCGCCGCGCTTCTGCGAGGGGAGCGACGCGATGTACCGCTCGACGAGCGGACGCACCGAATCCGGATCGAAGCTGCCGACGAGGAAGAAGGTGAACGCGCTCGCGTCGGCGAAGCGGTCGCGATGGATGGCGAGCGAGCGCTGGACGTCGACCGAATCGAACAGCTCGGGGGTGAACAGCCGCGTGCGCGGGTGATACCCGGCCATCACCATCGTCACGGTGTCGCGGAAGATCGCCCCCGGATCGTTGCGCTGGTTCGCGAGCACCGACCGCGCCTGGTTGCGCAGCGCGGCATAGGCATTCGAGTCGGCGCGCGGCTGCGTCAGGTTCAGCCACGCGAGCTGGAATAGCGTCTCGATGTCCTTGGCCGACGCGCTCCCCTGCAGCCCCTGCTCGGTGTCGCTGATGTACGCGCTCACGTTCGCACGCTTCCCCGTGAGCCGCTTGGTGAGCGCGGTCTGGTTGAAGGTGCCGAGCCCGCCGACGGAGAGCGCCGTGCTCGCGAGCTCCGCCTGCGTCACCGCGGTGTCGGGGAGCAGCGAGATCCCTCCCGGGCTCTGCGCGGCGAACAGCACCTCGTCGCGCTTGAAGTCGCTCGGCTTGAGCAGAACCTTGGCGCCGTTCGAGAGCCGCCACTCGAGGATGCCCGTCTCGGGAAGCTTGGTCTCCGAGACGACCTTTCCCGGAGTGGGAGGCGACGCCACGAGCGGCGCGTCGGAGGTCGAGTCGACGTAGGCGGTGAGCCCCGCGTCGACCGGCCGGTCGAACACGGCGAGCATCGTGGCGCGGTCGGGAAGCTTGATCTCCGGCTTGTCGGGCGCGGCCACGATGACGACGCGGTCCTGCTTGGGGAACGACGCGCGGGCGAGCGCATTCAGCTCGTCGAGCGTGATCGTGGGCGCGAAGCGCTGCCCGAGCGCCTGCTCGTCCGCGATGTTGAGGATCGGCGTGTCGTTCAGTGCGCTCGACACGAACTGACCGGCGAAGCTGCTCGAGTTGGTCTTGTCGCGCTCCGCGTAGCGCTGCTCCAATCCACGCAGGTAGTTGGTGCGCGCACGATCCAGCTCGCTCTTCGTGAACCCGAACCGACGCACCCGCTCTGCCTCGGTCAGCAGCGCCTCGGCGGCCTTCGCGAAGTCGCTGCCCTTCACGGCGGCGTAGAGCTGGTGCACGTCGCGCGTCCGCGTGAACGATCCGCGACCGGTGCCGCCGTACGCGAACGGCGCATCCGGACGCTGGCCGATCTCGCTCAGGCGCGCGTTCACCATGCGATCGTAGAAGCCGTTCACGAGCGCGCGCCGGAACTCGGACGTCATTCGGACCCGCTTCGGCGCGCTGAACCAGACCAGCGCCACGCTGGCGTTCGGGTACTCCTTGTCCGACTCGATCGAGACGAAGGTCTCCTCGTGCCCGGGCACCGCGGCGTACTCGCGCTTCCTCGGCTTCGGTACGGCCGGAATGCGCGCGAATCGCTGCTTGATGTCGGCTTCCATCTTCTTCGGTTCGAAGTCGCCCACCGCGACGACCGTCATCAGGTCCGGCCGGTACCAGTCGCGGTAGAACGCGCGAGCGACGCTGTCCGGGAAGGTCTCGAGGTTCTCGCGCGTCCCGATCGGAAGGCGCGTGGCGTATCTCGACCCGTGGAGGATGACGGGGAACTGCTTGTACGTCATGCGCATCTGCGCGCCGCGTCCCGTGCGCCACTCCTCGACCACCACGCCGCGCTCCTTGCGGATCTCGGTCGTGTCGAGCGACAGGCCGTGCGCCCAGTCCTCGAGGATGTCGAGTGCCTTGCTCACGATCGCCGCCGTATCGGTGGGGACCTGGAGCATGTACACCGTCTCGTCGAACGAGGTGTACGCGTTCAGGTCCGGCCCGAACCGCACCCCCGACCGCTCGAGGAAGTTCACGAGATCGGCCTTCGGGAACCGGCGCGTCCCGTTGAACGCCATGTGCTCCACGAAGTGCGCGACGCCGAGCTGGCTGTCGTCCTCGAGGATGGAGCCGGCGTCGACCACCAGCCGGAGCTCCGCCCGCTTCTCGGGAAGCGTGTTGCGGCGCACGAGATATCGCAGCCCGTTCGGCAGACGGCCGCGCAGCACGGTGCTGTCGAAGGGCAGGGGCGCATCAGCGGCCTGCGCGCCGGCCCGGGGTGCGAGCGCGGAACCAGCGAGGACGAGCGCGACGAGGAATGAGGAGCGCAGCGACACGGTTCTGAGGGAGGCGTGGGAGAGGAGGGAGCCGAGTGGCCCTGGAAATCAGCACGCGTGGCGGCCGCCGGCAAGGCGGGCGCTCCGCGCTGGGCACGGCCCTGGCGAGCGGGTGCGAGTCGAACCGCACCGCAGGACAGTCCATGATTAGTACGATGGGAGCTAGCACAGGGTTGCGCATCGGCACGGCCGGCTGGGGACTTCCCCGCCTCTGGCGCGGCGAGTTCCCGGCCGAAGGGAGCTACCTCGAGCGCTATGCGGCGCGGTTCGACGCGGTGGAGATCAACTCGGCGTTCTACCGTCAGCACCGGCGCGGCGTGTACGAGCGGTGGGCCGCCGCGGTGCCGCTCGAGTTCCGATTCGCCGTGAAGGTCCCGCGCGCGATCACACACGACCAGAGCCTCGTCGCCGCCGACGTGCTGCTCGAGGTCTTCCTCGAGGAAGTGGCGGGGCTCGGGTCGCGGCTCGGTCCGCTGCTCGTCCAGCTTCCGCCCTCGCTCGCCCTGAACGAGGAGCACGCCGAGGAGTTCTTCGAGACGCTGCGCCGGCTGCACGCCGGCCCGGTCGCCCTGGAGCCACGCCACGAAAGCTGGTTCGGCGCGAATGCAGACCAGATGATGCGACGGCATCGCGTGACCCGCGTCGCGGCGGACCCCGCGCGAGTTCCGGCTGCCGCGGAGCCGGGCGGCGACCCTGGGCTCGTCTACTACCGGCTCCACGGATCGCCGAGGATCTACTGGTCGGACTACGAGCCGGCCCGCATCGCGGCGCTGGCCGAACGGCTGCGGCGGGCCGCGGCGGCGGGCGTCGACCGCTGGTGCATCTTCGACAACACCACGCTCGGCGCGGCGACGGGAAACGCGCTCGCTCTGGCGAGGGTGCTCTCGGACTAGACGGGAGGCGCGCCTCCGCTGGCAGGACGCGCATTCCCGCCGCATGCTTCTCCTCAGTCATCCTTTCCAGGAGAAGCGACATGCCGCACCGAGTCACGAAGGCGATCGTCGTCGCGGCGGCCGTGATCGCCAGCGCCTGCTCGAGCAAGCCCGCCGACCGCGCGAAGGACGAGGCGCCGGACGGCGGCGTGACGATCTCGAAGACCAGCGTGCCGGTAGCCGACGACTCGCTGAACGCGGGGGACGTCCGCATCGTCGCGACGAATGGCGGCATCGACCTCGCGCTCATCGGCGACTCGATCAGCTCCGGGCTGTCGCCCGCCGCGCTGAAGAAGGTCCACGAGGAGACGGACACGGCCAGAGTTACCGGCACCGGATTCGGCGCATCGATCGAGAAGATGGTGAAGGGGACGGTGCAGGGGGCCATCGGCACCCGCGTCTCCTTCCCGGTCTCGGCCGTGCGCCAGGCACGGTACGATGGCGAGAAGATCGTGTTCGAATGGGAGGGCGAGCCGCGCAAGATCTTCGAGAACACGAAGGTCGACGGGAAGCCGCTGCTGGCGTCGTTCTCACCGGAGGAGGCGCGGCGCTTCGTCGACGCGGTGAACGCGAGGAAGGGAAAGCCGAAGAACCTGTAGGAGTCGCGCGAGGCCGAAGTGGCGCCACCTTCGTTGCCGGCGGCGCCTTCGCATGAGGCCGCGTTCGGAATGCCTTTTGCCCTCCACCGGGGTCCCCTCATGCTGTGCTTCCCATGACGACAACCCTTCCCGCGCCCCCGGCTTCCGCTGGTGTGGACGCGAACGAGCTGCGTGTCACCCGAGTCCGACCCCTCCGCGGCCCGAACTACTGGCGCCTCGCGCCAGTGATCGCCTGCGACGTCCGGCTCGGCTCACTCGAGCAGTACTCGACGGCGGAGCTCGCCGGGTTCAGCGATCGGCTGCTCGAGGCGCTCCCCACACTCCGTGAGCATCCGTGTAGCCGTGGCACGGCCGGCGGGTTCGTCGAGCGGCTGTACGAGGGAACGCATCTGCCGCACGTCCTCGAGCACATCTCGCTCGAACTGCAGACCCTCGCCGGGAGCGACGTCAGCTTCGGCCGCGTCGTGCCATCGGGGGACGAGGGCGTCTGGTGGGTGATCGTCGCCTACGAGGAGGAGGAGGTCGGCGTCGAGAGCATGCACGAGGCAGCGCGGCTCGTGCGCGCATGCGTCGACGGCACGCCGGTGCACATGGGCGAGATGATCCACGACATGCAGCGGCTGTACGAGACGGTCAGGCTCGGACCGTCCACGGGCCACATCGTCGAGGAGGCGCGACGGCGTGGCATCCCCGTGCGGCGGCTGAACAACCGCTCGCTTGTGCAGCTCGGGCTCGGCCGCAACCTGCGCCGCATCCAGGCAACCGTCACCGATCGCACCAGCTCGATCGCGGTGGAGATCGCGCAGGACAAGGACGAGACGAAGCGCGTGCTCGGGAACATCGGCCTGCCGGTGCCGCGCGGCGACGTCGTGCGCACGATCGACGACGCGATCGAGGTGACCGAGGACATCGGCTTCCCCGTGATCGTGAAGCCGCTCGACGCGAGCCACGGGCGCGGCATCTCGCGGCGCATCGACGACGTGGACGCGCTGCGGCACGCGTTCGAGGAGGCGCAGCAGTTCAGCCGCCGCGTCGTGATCGAGCACTTCGCCTCGGGTAACGACCACCGCGTGCTCGTCGTGAACGGCCGGGTCGTGGCGTGCGCCGAGCGTGTGCCGGCGCGCGTCATCGGCGATGGGACGCGCTCCGTGCGGCAGCTCATCCAGGAAGCCAACCGCGATCCGCGGCGGGGGATCGGGCACACGAAGATCCTCACCCACCTGCCGATGGACGAGCAGACGGAGCGCTATCTGTCGGCGCACGGCCGCACGTTCGACAGCATCCCGTCGGCCGACGAAGAGGTGCATCTGCGACAGACGGCGAACCTCTCGACGGGCGGGACGTCGATCGACCGCACGGAGGAGATGCATCCCGACAACAAGACGGCGTGCGAGATGGCCGCCGCGGCGGTGGGGCTCGACATCGCCGGCATCGACGTGATGACGGAGGACATCTCGGTGGCGTTCCGCGAGAACGGAGCGGTCATCATCGAGGTCAACGCGGGCCCCGGTATCCGGATGCACACGCATCCCACCGAGGGAACGGCGCGTGGCGTCGGCGCGCCGATCGTGGACATGCTCTATCCGCCGGGCGTCGAGTCGACGATCCCGGTGATCGCGGTGACGGGGACGAACGGCAAGACGACGACGACGCGGCTCGTCGCGCATCTGTTCCGGAACACCGGGCGTACCGTGGGCTTCACGACGACGGACGGCGTCTACCTGCAGAACCGTCTCGTGATGGAAGGGGACATGACCGGCCCGTTCGCCGCGAACATCATCCTCACGAATCCGACCGTGGACGTCGCCGTGCTCGAGACGGCTCGGGGCGGAATTCTCCGTGCGGGCCTGGGCTTCGACGAAGCGGACGTCGGCATCGTGCTCAACGTGTCGGCCGACCACCTCGGCCTGCGCGGCATCCACACGATCGAGCAGCTGGCCGAGGTGAAGAGCGTGATCCCGGCGGTGACGAAGCGCGAAGGGCACGCCGTGCTCAACGCCGACGACCCGCTCGTCTACGCGATGCGCGAGCGCACCGGCGCCGACATCGTGCTGTTCTCGGCGGCGGAGTACGGCGAGAACGACATCGTCCCCGACCACGTCTCGCGCGGCGGGATCGCCGCGGTGGTGGAGCAGGGAACCTTCGTGATCCGGCGCGGACGGCTGCGCATCCCGATCGCCGCCGAGCACGACGTGCCGCTCAGCGTGGGCGGCGCGGCGCGGTTCCAGCGCCAGAACGTGCTCGCGGCGATCGCCGCGGCGTACGTGCAGGGGATGCGCTACGACGACATCCGCGCCGGCCTGCTCTCGTTCTTCCCGTCGCCGTCCACGACGCCGGGACGGCTCAACATGATTCGCGTGCGCGGCGGGGGCCGAGTGCTCGTGGACTATGCGCACAACGCGGCGGCGATCGAGGGACTGGTGGACTTCGTGTGGCACACGCCGGCGGCGAAGCGATTCTGCGTGCTCACCGTGCCGGGCGACCGCCGCGACGACGACATCCGCCTGGCGGGGCGGCTCTGTGCGCGGTTCGACCGCGTGATCATCAAGGAGGACATCGACCGGCGTGGCCGCGCGCGGGGCGAGATCGCCGAGCTGCTCTCCGAGGGGCTCGTCGCGGGCGGGCTCGACCCGTCACGCATCGAGGTGCTGTACGAGGAGGGCGAGGCGGTGAACCGCGGGCTGGACCTGCTGGGTGAGGACGACCTGCTGGTGGTGCACGCCGACAAGGTGCAGGGCACGCTGGCGATCGTCCGCGAGCGCGCGGTGCAGGGCGCGTGACGACGAGCCTGACGCCTCCCGCCGCGGCGACGGAGATCCGCATGACGACGCTCCACGCGACGCGGGGTAAGAACTTCTGGTCGCTGCGGCCGGTCACGCGGATGGATCTCGCCGTGGGCGCCTACGAGGACATCTCGTCGGCCGACGTGCCGGGCTTCACGAAGCGCCTCGTCGGCGCGATGCCGGGGCTGGTGGAGCACCGCTGCTCGATCGGCGAGCGCGGCGGATTCGTTCTCCGGCTGCGTCGCGGCACGTACGCGCCGCACATCATCGAGCACGTCGCGCTCGAGCTGCAGACGATGATGGGCCACGACGTCGGCTTCGGAAAGACGCGCGGCGGCGACGTCGACGGGGAATACACGCTCGTCTTCGAGCACGAGCACGAACAGGTCGGGCTGCGCGCGGCCGCGCTCGCGCTGCAGACGGTGCAGCAGGCGTTCGACGGCGTGCTGGAGTCGGTCGACGCCGCCGTCGCGGAGCTCAAGGCCATCGCCGAGACGCCGGACACGCCCCCGCTGCATCACCGCGTGCTCTGCGGCGTGACGGGCGGCAGCGGCCGCGCCGACGCGCAGCGACTCCTGCGCGAGCGGCTCGCCGACGACAGCGCGCTGGTGATCGACGTGTCGCCGGCGTTCCTGCTCCAGGCCGGCCTGCCCTACGCGCGGTCCGAGATGGCGATCATTCTCGACGCAGCCCTCACCGACGTCCCACCGCGCTATCAGGAGGAAGAGCGTGCGACGCAGATCGTGAACATCGTCTCGGACGCGGTCGACCGCGACGGGATGGTGGTGTGCCCGGCGAAGGCCTGGGAGATTCAGGATTACGCGCGCGAGTCGGGGTGCCGCATCGCGGTGTTCGCGACGGACGACGACGTGACGGCCCGCGACAGCCGCCGCGCCCGCGCGGTCGGCCGTGTGCGCGATGGACGCATCATCGTCGAGGGCGGCGACGGGGACGAGGACTGCGGTCCCCTCGATCCGTCGCTGCCGGCGACGTCGCAGGTCGCGGCGGCGCTCGCCCGCGCGACGCTCCGGGTCGAGAGCGACCGGTGAGGCGTAAGCTCGACGGCCGACCGCCGCGCGTCGACGCGCCCTCCCATTCGCAGCAGCACCGAGACACCCGCGGTCCGCTCGTGCTCATCGGCGGCGCTTGCACCCCCAACGGCGAGGCGCTGCGCTCGTTCGTGGACCTGGCGCGCGAGGTCGGCGGTCCGATCGTCGGGATCAGCGCGGCGTCGGAGAACCCGGCGGAGAGCGCGCGTCTCTGGCGGGCCGATTTTCGCATCGCCGGCGTGCAGGACGTCGAGTTCCCGCGCGTCAAGCGCGGCGACGACAGGCTCGACCGCGAGCTCGCGAAGCGCATCGACGACGCGGGCGCACTGTTCCTCGGCGGCGGCAATCAGGTGAAGCTGGTCGCGGAGCTGAGCGGGACGCGCTCCGAGACGGCGATCAAGGCGCTGAACGCGCGCGGCGGAGTGATCTGCGGCACGAGCGCCGGCGCGGCGGCGCTCACGGCGCTGACGATGGCGGGAGGCGAGATCGACGAGGAGGGCAACCTCGTCGAGCAGTACCTCGGCCCCGGCTTCGGACTGCTCGACTTCGAGACGATCGTCGACACGCACTTCACGAAGCGTCGCCGGCTGCAGCGGCTGTTCGTCGTCGTCGCCGGCAATCCCGAGCTGATGGGACTCGGCATCGACGAGGATACGGCGCTGATCGTGCGCGGCCACATCGGCGAGGTGGTCGGCGCCGGGGGCGTGACGTTCGTCGACGGGCGCGACAGCGTGCGGTTCGACAACGCGGACGATCTCGAGAAGGGGCGCCAGCTCACGCTGAGCCATCTGCGCGTCGGCATCGTCGGCACGCACTACCACCTGAACCTGCGCGACCGGGAGCTGGAGGTGCTGGTGCAGGGCGAGTCGAGCCCGCACCGCAGGACGCCGCGGTTCACGGGGGCACAGTCGCGAACGTAGGTCCGACGACTCCGTCGGTCTGGCTCGCGCGGTGCGAGAGCGCCATCTTGAGCGCGACCAGTCGCTCTCATCCGATCTCACTCCATGGCCTTACCAGCCCTCCGGCCGCGCTCGCCGTCCGAGCTCGTCGACGCCGCGTTCCAGATCCTTCGCGCGCACTATCCGCAGTTCGTCATGTGCTCCGCGCTGGCGTACCTGCCGTGGCTGGTGGTGCAGATCGTCTGGTACAGCGATCCGTCGCGGCTCACCGGCATCTCGCCGCAGGCGAGCGTGGTGTTCGGGCTCGGGATCTGGCTCGTCTTCGCGCTGATGAGCGCCGTGCTCATCGTCTGCGCGTCGCAGGCGTACCTCGGCGAGCCGGTCGACGTCGGCGTCGCCGCGCGCCAGGCGCTGCCGCGGCTTCCGCAGGTGCTGCTCGGAGCGATCCTGCGGTACGTGCTGATGTTCTTCGGTCTGTTCTTCTTCCTGGTCGGCGCGCTGTACGTGCTCACGCGGTTCTTCGCCGTGACGCCGATCCTCGTGCTCGAGAAGAAGGGGCTCGGCGGCGCGTTCTCGCGATCGTCCGAGCTGTCGCGCAACCGGAAGCGGCACATCTTCAATACGATCGCACTTGCGTCGCTGATCTACTGGGTGCTCGCGTTCGGCCTGCAGATCGCCGCCGCCATTCTCGGCAACCTGATCGTCCAGACGCTCGTCAGCGCCGTGGTGACGATCATGGTGTACCCCGTCGTCGCGATCACCGAGGCGCTGCTCTACTTCGACACGCGGATCAAGAGCGAGGGGCTCGACATCGAGCTGATGGCCGGTGCGCTCGACGGTGCGCCGCCGCGCGAAGCGGCGACACCCTGACGCGACGATCGTGTTGAACCTATTCCAGCGGTCGGAGTGGCCGCCCTCGGCCGTGCACGACACGGTCGCCGCGATCGCGCGCGGGATCGAGTACCGGCGCAGCCTCCGCCAGTCGCTGCTCGACCGCGCGTTCCTCTGGCTCGCGCGGGGAATCGAGCGGCTGATCGACTTCATCCGGCACCTTCCATCGTCGCGGACGATCGGGCTCACGATCCTCGGGCTGATCGTCGCGGCGATCATCGCGCGACTGGTGATCTCCGCGCTGGCGCGAGACGAGTCCAATACGCGGCTGCGGCGCAGCCGTGGTGTCGGCGCGTCCGAGGATCCGTTCGTCGCGGCGGAGCGTCTCGCGGCCGAAGGGCGCTTCGAGGATGCCGCGCACGCGCTCTACCACGGTGTGCTGCTCGCCCTCGCGCGCAGCGACCGGCTCCGCCTCGACCCGTCGAAGACGAGCGGCGACTACGCGCGCGAGCTGCGCGCGCGCGGTTCACGGTCGTATCAGCCCTTCCGCGACTTCTCTCGCCGCTTCGACGTCGCCGTGTTCGGTCACGGCGGTTGCGACGCCGCGCTGATCGACGACCTGCGCCGGCTCGCCACGCCGTTCGCGCCCCGGGCCCGCGCCGCGTGAGCGAATCGTCGCCGGCATCGCTGCCTCGCAACGAGTGGTGGACGAGACCGCGCGTCGTCCTCCCGGTCGTCGGCGCGCTCGTCGTGCTCGTCGCGCTCCTCACGCCGCAGGTGAACGGCGGCCGCACGGGCGACAAGCGTCTCTCGACGCACCTCACCGGCTCGCAGGGCGCGCGCCTGTTCTACGAGACGGCCGCGCGGCTCGGCTGGCGAGTCGAGCGGCGCGACGATTCGCCGATGCCAGTGCGTGCGACGGGCTCGACGATCCACGCCGTGCTGGCGCCGCCCATCGCCGTCACGCCGGAAGAGGCGCACGGATATCTCGAGGCGGTCCGGGGCGGTGACGCCCTGCTGCTCGTGCTCGACGAGCGCAATGCGCTCGCCGACTCGCTCGGCGTCGCGCACTCCGTGTCGGGTGGCGGCGGAAGGCTCGCCATCCCCGCGGCCGACACCGCGGGCTGTCCCCCGCCGCCGCGATTCGTGCCGCAGATGTGGGAGGACGGTCAGACGTTGCTCTGGTCGCTGCGGTGGACGAAGGGAGCACCACCCGGGCGCACCGTCCTCGCCACGACGCGGGCCGGGTTCGGCCTGCCGGGCGGCGAGGCAGCGGCAGGCTTCACCCTCGGCCGGGGACGCGTCGTGGTGATGTCCGATCCCGACTTCCTGCGCAACGACATCATCCGCCGGTGCGATTGGGGAACCGACGTGCAGGCCATCCGCGCGCTCGAGTGGCTGCGCGGCGGTGGACCAGCGCCGCGCACGTCGCTCGTGTTCGACGAATACCATCAGGGCTACGGCCACCGCACCTCGATGACCGGCACGACGCGCCGCTTCCTCGTCGAGCATCCCGTGGGGCGCGCGCTGCTGCAGGTCGCGCTCGCGGCGCTCGTGCTGCTGCTGGCGATCGGGCCGCGCGCGCTGCCGCCGGTGGACGTCCTCCGCATCGAGCGGCGCGATCCGCTCGAGCAGATCGACGCCCTCGCGCACGCCTACGAGCAGGTGCGCGCCACACGCACGCTCACCGCGCGGCTCGTGCACGGCCTGCGCTCGCGCGTGGAGCGCGGGTGGTCGGCCGCGCGCGCCAGGCCGGACGACGACTTCCTGGCCGACGCCGAGCGCCAGGTGCCCGCGCTCGCCGCCGACGTCGCGCTCGTGCGGCGCGCGCTCGTCGAGAACGTTCCCGAACGCAGTCTCCCAGAGCTTGGCGCCGCGCTCCAGCGGATCGAGCATTCCCTCTCCACGTCCACGCACGCATGACCTCCGCTCCAGTCCTCACCATCGAGCAGGGCGCCACGCTGCTCGATCGCGTCCGCCAGTCCGTGTCGCAGTACGTCGTCGGCCAGGAGGCCACGGTGCACGACGCGCTCGTCGCCTATCTGGCCCGCGGTCACGTCCTGATCGAGGGCGTGCCCGGCACGGCGAAGACGCTGATGGTCCGCGCGCTCGCGTCGGCGCTCGGTCTGCGCTTCTCGCGCATCCAGTTCACCCCGGACCTCATGCCGTCCGACGTCACGGGGGTGAACGTGCTCCGCGACCCGTCGAAAGGGTTCGAGTTCCAGCCCGGTCCCGTGTTCACCGATCTCCTGCTCGGCGACGAGATCAATCGCGCCCCGGCGAAGACCCAGTCCGCGCTGCTCGAGGCGATGGCCGAGCGCCAGGTCACCGTCGACGGAAAGTCGCGGCCGCTCGGCGACGCGTTCACCGTGTTCGCCACGCAGAATCCCGTCGAGCACGAGGGGACGTACCCGCTCCCCGAGGCGCAGCTCGACCGTTTCCTCGTCAAGACGGTGATGCCCTATCCGACGCGCGAGGCCGAGCTCGAGCTGCTCGCGCGCTACGAGAGCGGCTTCGACGCCGAGCGGCTCGTCGCGTCGGACATGAAGGCCGCGCTCTCCGACGCGGATGCGGTCGGGATCCGTCAGCTCGTGGACGCGGTGCGCGTGGCGCCCGAGGTGCGCGTCTACATCGCGGACATCACGCGCTCCACGCGCGAGGAGCGCATGCTGTCGCTCGGCGCGTCGCCGCGCGCGACCGTGGCGCTGTTCCGCGCCGCCCGCGCCGCCGCCGTGCTCGAGGGGCGCGACTTCGTGACCCCCGACGACGTGAAGGGGGTGACGCCGGCCGTGCTGCGGCACCGCATCAACCTCGCGCCGGAGCTCGAGGTCGAGGGGCGCAGCCCGGACGACGTGCTCGGCGCGCTGCTCGCGCGGGTGCGCGTCCCGGAGTGAGCGCATGACGCTGGTCGCGTCGCTGCGGAGTGGGATCGTTCGCGCGTGGCGCACCGTGGCGTTCGTGCCGACGCGCCGGCTGGCGCTCGGCGTCGCGCTGCTCGCACCGCTCTGGCTGCTCTCGCGCCTGCCGGGCGGCGCGTGGATCGCGTTCGGTGCGGCGCTGCTGCTCGTCGCGCTCGCGCTGCTCGACGTCGCCATGCTGCCGGCGGTGCGCGATCTGGAGGTGGAGCGCATGCTCGAGCCGACGATCGGCGTCGGCGACGACGCGGAGCTGCGCTACAGGATCGTCTCGCGCTGGGGGCGGCCGCTCGTCGTCGCGCTGTACGACGAGCTGCCCCCCGCGCGCCTCGCCGGCGGCATCGAGCCGCGTGAGTCCGTCCTGCCGCCTCGCGGCAGCGTCGAGCTGGCGGGCACCGTCCGCGGGATGGCCCGCGGCGAGGACGTGCTCGGCGACGTGGCGCTGCGCGTGCGCACCCCGGTGGGCCTCGTCGCGCGTACGCTGCGCTTCGGGCGCGACGATCGCGTGCTCGTCGCGCCGTCGCTCGCCGGGGTCCGCCGCTTCCGGTGGCTCGCCGTGCACCAGCGGCTCGCGGCGGTCGGCGTCCGGTCCACGCCGCGACGTGGCGAGGGACGCACCTTCGCCAGCCTGCGCGACTACGTCGTGGGCGACGACCCTCGCCACATCGACTGGAAGGCGTCGGCGAGGCGCGGCCATCCGATCACCCGCGAATACACGATCGAGCAGTCGCAGACGGTCTACCTGCTGGTGGACGCGGGCCGCTCGATGACGCAGCTCGCCGGCGCGTACTCGCGGTTCGAGTACGCGCTCTCGTCGGCGCTCGTGCTCGCGGACGTCGCGAGCACGGCGGGAGACCGCGTCGGTGCGATGGTGTTCGACGATCAACTGCGCGCGCTCGTGCCCGCCCAGCGCGGCCGCGCGGCACTCCAGGCCCTGCGCGCGGCCATGGTGCCGCTGCAGCCGTCGCTCGTCGAGCCGGACTACTCGGCGGCGTTCCGCGCGCTGGCGGCGCGGCAGCGAAAGCGCGCCCTCCTGGTGCTGCTCACCGACGTGATCGACGCGCGCGCGGCGCGCGGGCTGCTGGCGCATCTGACGCGCGGCGCTTCGCGCCATCTTGCCGTCGTCGTCGCGCTGCGCAACGAGGCGCTGCTCGGCGCGTCGCGGCTTCCCGACGTGCCGAGCGGGCGGACGCTCTACGCCACGGCGGCGGCGGAGGAGCTGATCGCCGAGCGCGCCACGGCGCTGCAGCGCATGCGCGACGCGGGAGTGGTCGTGCTCGACGTCGCCCCCGACGCGATGGCGGCGGCGGTCGTCAATCAATACCTCGAGCTCAAGGCGCGCGGGGCGCTGTGACCGGCGCGAGCGCCAGCGGGCTCGGTTGGAGCTCCGCCTCGCCGGCCGATTCGGCCGCGGGCTCGGCGCGGATAGTGCGGCCGCCGCGCAGGTAGGTCACGAGCAGCACCAGCGTCGTCCCGCTCACGGCGAGCTTCCCTTCGATCGGCCACCACGCGATCGGCGACACGAATCCCTCGAGCGTGCCGGCGACGATCAGCAGCAGCGTCGACACGCCGATGAGCCGGATCGCCCGCTGCCCGTTCTCCACGATGGCCCGCCGCCGCGTGCGACTGCCGGGGATGAGCATCCCCGCCGCGATGAGGAACGCCCCGCCGCCGGCGACGCAGATCGCGAACAGCTCGAGCACGCCGTGCGGCGCGACGAACGCGACCAGCAGCGGGAGAATCCCCTTGCTCGCATACAGCCCGACGACGCTTCCCATCGAGACGCCGTTGAAGACGAGCATGAACACGGTGAGCACGCCCGCCGTCACTCCGCCCGCGAACGCCGCGAAGGTGACCTGCACGTTGTTGGCGATGATCCCCGACGCCATCACGGGGCGGAAGAGCTGCGGGTCGTCGATGTAGCCCTCGTCGGTCTTCGCGCGCCGCACGCCGTCCTCGGCGCGCCGCAGCATCGCGGCGGGGAGCAGCTCCGGCGCGATCGACGGCGTTCGGGCGACGCTCACGCCGGCGACGATCGCGGGGCCGAAGAGGAGCAGCGCGGCGAGCGCGATCGGTCTGGCCGAACGTCGCACCTCGCGCGGGCCCTCGGTGAAGAGGAAGCGCACCGAGGCGCGCAAAGCCATGCCGCGGTCGCGATAGAGAAGATTGTGTGCGCCCGCCACCAGCCGGCCAAGCTGGAACAGCTCGTCGAGCTGGCGACCACCCGACGCCGTGCGCAGCCGCGCCAGGTCGGCCGAGAGCGCGCGGTACTCGGCGACGAACTCGCGGACGCCGTCCTCTCCCAGCGAGCGGAGGCCTCGCCGCTGCGCCTGCGCCAGACGCGAGGCGAAGGTGTTCCAGCGCGGGCTTCCCGCCGCGATGAGCGCCTGGCGCTCGCGCCCCGCGCCCGTCTCCCCACGCGACGCCACGCCGCCGGCGCGCGCGCGGCGCTCCCGCTCGTACAGCTCGAGCAGCTTCGGCCCCGGCGCACGATCGTCGTCGTCCGGCAGCGCCGCAGCGAGCCGCTTCGCCAGCTGCTGGGCCAGCGCGGCACGCTTCAACGCCTCGAGCGTCGACCAGCGCTCGACGAACCGGCTCAGCACGAGGTACTCGTCCTCACTGAGCTGCGTCTGCAGCGTCGCCGCGTGCTCCCGGCTCTCGCGCATCGGTGTGCTGGGCGTGGGCGCCGCCGCGCGCCGCGCATCCTCCCGCACGACGATCGTGCCCGCGACGATGTCGCCGAGTCGTCGGCCGCGCCGCGTGGCGAGCACGCTGATCATCCCGACGAGGTAGAGGAACAGCGGCTGCATGTCGATGATGCGGATCAGGTTCCGCACGGCGGACGCGCCGAACGTCACCGAATAGCCTCCCTCGCGCACGACCCGGATGCGGTGCACCCGCTTGCCCGGCGTCTGCCCGTCCATCAGCCCCTCGAACAGCACGTAGTAGCCCCACAGCAGGGCGAACTGGACGAGGATGAGGATCGCGACGCCCCAGCTGCCGCCGAAGTCGAAGCCGCCGAAGCCACCCGTCGCGACGACGGCGGCGAAGATGATGCCGAGCACGGCGAACACGCCGGCGACGATCAGCAGGTCGGTGATCGCCGCCATCGCGCGCGAGCCGATGCCGGCGATCGAGTAGGTCAGGACGACGAGCTCCGGCGTCTCGACGTCGACGGTCTGCTCGTAGGAGGTCGTGCTCACGGCGACAGGGAAGGCACGTCGGCAAGCTCGCATCCGGTGCACGCGACGACAAGCCGCCGGTTATCTTGGCCTCTCGCTCCCATCACACAGCCATGCGCGTCGTCCTGCAACGAGTCTCCCGCGCCGAGGTGC
>Ga0207674_10003231_pt1 | contig 20067 bp, 15 predicted proteins | sample KBSCornC72_FD_184303 | JGI IMG/M metagenome (GOLD analysis project Ga0207674, IMG submission 184303) | Corn rhizosphere microbial communities from Kellogg Biological Station, Michigan, USA - KBS Corn C7-2 (SPAdes) (version 2) | ecosystem: Host-associated > Plants > Roots > Rhizosphere > Soil ...
GCAGACGCTGCTACGAACGGCGCGGAATAGGTCGCTGCTTCTGACAGACGTTCCGAGTGCTTTCGCACTCTCCCGTGATCCCGACGACGAACCTTATACCGATTTGGCGATCGCGGCCGACGCGCACAATCTGGTGACGTGGAACGACCGTCATCTCACTTATCTCATGCGGCAGGATAGTCCTGAGGGGCTTGAGTTTTGCAGGCGATTTCCCAATCTGAAGATTGTCGATCCGCCGACATTTCTTCGGGAGATTCGGGAACTCACCGGGTCGGACAGGGCACCGTAACCGGCGCGACGTCCGTGGTAATCGGCGGCGGACGCGTATCTCGCTTTGTGAGTGGATCGATTGGCGCCGGGTAATCGATCCCGGATCGTTGCCGATCGGTGCGCGAGTCGAACTTGGGGGCGGATGGCGGGTCTTCCGCGGATCTCGACCGGGCGCAGGAGAGGTCGAACGTTCCCGTGTCTCGCGACTTGTGGAATGGCCGGCCCGCCGGCGAACATGTCATTCTTGTCGAAGGGGTGGTGCGCGAACTTCGGTGACAACATGGCGAACACCCGGCTTTCGGAATCTCGACAGCGATTCAGCGGCGCGCTGAGTCGCGCGAGGAACCTCATACGCGAATCTTGTTGCACGTCTGATCCTGGTCGGGTGAAATTGCGGGGATGAAACGTGTGATCGGCATCGTTGCGGCGGCGGTACTGGCGGGTGGCGTTTGGGTCTGCGCGGCGGATGAGAAAGCGGCGACGCCGGACCTGGGGGTGAACGCGAGTTTGCATGGGCGGCGGGTGTTTCCGGAGGATGATGCCTGGAATAAGGACATTTCGAAGGAGGCGGTGGATCCGAATTCGGAGGCGATCATTGCGTCGATCGGGAAGGAGCGGGGGCTGCATCCGGATTTCGGGACGGTGTATGAGGGGGCGCCGTCGGGGATTCCGTACGTGGTGGTGGACGGGAAGCAGCCGCGGGTGCCGGTGGCGTTTGAGGATGCGGACGAGTCGGACAAGGGGCCGTACCCGATTCCGCCGGACGGGCCGGTGGAAGGCGGGATGCAGTCGAAGGGGGATCGGCACGTGATCGTGATCGATCGGGATAACTGGAAGTTGTACGAGCTGTTCGCGGCGTATCCGGTGGATGGGGGGAAGTCGTGGAAGGCGGGGTCTGGCGCGATTTTTGATTTGACGAAGAACACGCTTCGGCCGCTGACGTGGACGAGCGCGGACGCGGCGGGGTTGCCGGTGTTTCCGGGGCTGGTGCGGTATGACGAGGTGGTGGAGGGCAAGGAGATCACGCACGCGCTGCGGTTCACGGTGCAGCGATCGCGGCGCGGGTTCGTGGCGCCGGCGCGGCACTGGGCGAGCAACAAGGACGATACGAAGCTGCCGCCGATGGGAATGCGGGTGCGACTCAAGGCGGATTACGACGTGTCGAAGTTTTCGCCGGCGGTGCGGGTGATCCTGACGGGGTTGAAGAAGTACGGGATGATCGTGGCGGATAACGGGGGGAACTGGTTCATCTCGGGTGCGCCGGACCCGCGGTGGAATGATGACGAGTTGGGGACGCTACGGCGGGTGAAGGGGAGTGACTTTGAGGTGGTGCGGATGGGGGAGGTAGTTACGCCTCGGAGTTTGAGGGGGCGATGAGGGTGGAAGACGAACGTCCAACATTCAACGTCGAACGTTCAACATCGAACGGGCATCATCCCGCGTTGCGCGTGTTGGAGTGGGCGCGTGGCGCGGACCACAATCCGTCCACATTCACGGCCGTAATAGAGCGAACGCATTCCCCAACGTCTCGGGCACTTGGCGATGGTGTCGCAAAGAAGCAAAGAAACAAAGGAGCAAAGGGAGACAAGCAAGAGCGGACGTTGACTTGAATCACCCGATGTTCGCGAAACGCCTGCACCACTGGTTTCGGCGATTGACAAGGTTGCGGGCGGCCCGGACAACTGTGGGCGATGCGTTGGATCATTGGTGACGTGCATGGGATGCGGGTGGCGCTGGAGGAGTTGCTTGCGCAGGTGACGAAGGTGGACGCGGGGGCGCGGTTTTATTTTGTGGGGGATTATGTCAATCGGGGGCCCGACGCTAAAGGGGTTTTGGATTTGCTGATTTCGCTTTCCGACGCGAAGTTTGTGCGGGGGAATCACGATGACATTTTTGACCAGGTGTTGAACGGGACGTCGTACGCGGAGAACTCGGCGAACGGGGATCGGATGGTGGCGTTCCAGTGGTTTATGGAACATGGGCTGGATCAGACGTTCGCGAGTTACGGGGTGGACGTCGCGGTGCTGGAGCAGTGTTTGAATCGGCCGTCGGCGGAGCGGTTGGAGCGGATCGTGTCGGCGGTGCCGGAGGCGCACCGGCGGTTCATCCGGGAGTTGCCGCCGGTAATTGAGGAAGATGACTTATTCGTCACGCACGCGAAGTGGGACCCGTACGAGACGGACTCGCTGCCAAACATGTTGACGCAGTTGGAGAGGAACAAGCTTTGGCGGCACAAGCTGCTGTGGGGACGGTTTTCGGAAGAGGAGATCGTCATTACCAAGGCGTGGCGGCGGACGGGGTATTTCGGGCATACGCCTGTGTACGCGTATGCGGCGTCGCAGCGGACGGGGGAGCTGCTCATGCTGCCGATCGTGGGGAACCGGATGGTGCTGGTGGACACGGGTGCGGCGCTGAGCGCGGTGGGGCGGCTGACGGCGTTTTGCGCGGACAACCGGACGTTTATCCAGGTGGATCATTTCGGCAAGCCGGTGCGGGTGGAGGCGTGAGCGCGTCAGCGGACCTGCCGGTGGGGCATCGGTTAAGCGTGGCGCTGCTGCAGCCGGAAATCGCACCGAATACGGGGAATATCGGGCGGCTTTGCGTGACGACGGGGGCGGCGTTGCACCTGGTCCGGCCGCTGGGGTTCGTGTTGAGTGACAGGAATCTGAAAAGAAGCGGGATGGACTATTGGGAGCGGCTGGCGGTGAGGGTTCACGACGATGATGAGGCGTTTTTCACCGCGATTGGGGACGCGCGGGTACACCTGTTTACGAGCAAGGCGGGTCGGGGGATTTGGGATGTGGCGTTTGCGGAAGGGGATGTTTTGATCTTTGGGAGTGAGACGAAGGGGATCAGCGAGCGGGTGCGTTCACGGTATCCGGACAGAGGTGTGCGGATTCCGCAGGTGGCGGGGGAACGTTGCCTCAACCTCGCGACGGCGGTGGGAATCGGGGTTTATGAGGCGCTGCGGCAGATTAGGTGTCGGGGGACGGTGAGGCAGGCCTCACCGAAGTGAACCAGCCGGTGGGGGAGGGGGGATTCGGAATACCGGTTCTTTCCCGGCAATTTTTGCGTTTCGTTGGGTGGCGGGTTAAATTCCCCGACAATGCGCTGCCCGTTCTGTGACGCGGACAAGGAAAGCCTGAAGGTGATCGACTCGCGTGCCTGCGAGGGCGGGCGCGCGATCCGCCGTCGCCGCGAGTGTCTCAAGTGCAGCAAACGGTTTACGACGTACGAGCGGATTGAAGATCAGATCAAGCTGACGGTGATCAAGAAGGACGGCAGCCGGGTGCCGTGGGATCGGGCGAAGGTGCTCGATGGCTTGGAGCGGGCGTGCTACAAACGTCCGGTCGAGGCCGGTGAATTAACGCGAATCGTGGAGGAAGTGGAGGACGAGATCTTCCGCGGCCACGATAAAGAGGTGCCCAGCGCGTTCATCGGGCAGTTGGTGACGGAAAAGCTGAGGCGCGTGGATCAGGTCGCTTACGTCCGATTCGCCAGCGTCTACCGGCAATTTAAGACGCTGGACGACCTGGTGCAGGAGGCGAAGGCGGTGCTGGACGCGCAGCGGTACGACGTGCCGGGGCAGGGGCGGTTGTTCATTGAACCACCGGGCCGGGCGAACGGGGAGGAATCGAACGGCGCGGGGGAGGCGGACGAGGAAAAACGGGGGAAACGGTCGAAGAAGCGTCAGCCCCACCCAACCCCCGAATAAAGTGGGCGAGGAACGACGTCCGATAAACACCTGGAGATGGCCATGCACCTTTGGATTCGACAGCTAGGAACGCCGCTGCTGCGCGGCGCGATCGGTGTGGCGTGCGCCGCGGGTCTCGTCGTCGCCGTGGCGGGATGCGCGAAGAACGAGCCGCCGAAGATGACGAAGCCGCCGTACATCAACATCGGGCTTCGCGGGGGATTGCCGGCGTACCTGAAGGACTCGGTGATGGAGCGGGCGGACGTGAGCAACACGGCGCCGCTGGCGGTGTCGTCGTACGGCCTGGTGGTGAACCTGCGGTACTCGGGGGACAGCACGGCGCCGACGGCGGTGCGGGAATGGATGATCCGGGAGATGTACCGACACGGCATGGGCGGGCACCGCATCCCGGGGTACCAGGAAATGACGCCCGAGCGGGCGCTATCGGACAAGCGGAACTCGATCGTGGTGGTGGGGGCGTACATCCCGCCGGGGGCGCGGGTGGGGCAGCGGGTGGACGCGTATTGCGAGGCGTTGCCGCAGAGTGCGACGGCGAGTCTGGCGGGCGGGACGCTGTACCAGTGCGAGTTGCGGTTGATGGGTGCGGACCCGCTGAGTCCGGGCGGATCGGTGAACAAGTTCGTGGAGGCGCGGGGGCCGCTGTTTATCAACCCGGCGTACGCGCTGGAGACGCCGTCGATGACCCAGGGGACGGCACGGTCCGGGGCGCGGGCGGGGACGGTGATGGGCGGTGGGATCGTGACGACGGATCGGCCGCTGCAGCTTCGGTTGCGGACGCCGCAGTGGAGCATCTCGCGTGCGATGGAATCGGTGATCAACACGCGGTTTCAATCGGTGGCGGACAAGCAGCGGCAGGACGGCAAGGGGCAGTGCGTGGCTGAGGCGCAGGACGAGGGATACCTGAACTTATACGTGCCGGTGTCTTACAAGGGGAACTGGCAGCACTTCGTCGGCGTGGTGAACCACATCTACATCAACCTGAACCCGTCGGTTGCGGCGGCCAAGGCGCAGGAACTGACGCGGGCGGCGCAGCAACCGGGGGCGATGCTGGACGACATTTCGCTGGCGCTGGAGGGGCTGGGGAACGTGGCGGTTCCGTACATTACCCCCCTGCTGACGAGCCCGGCGCCGGACGTGCGGTTCGCGGTGGCGCGGGCGGGGGCGTACCTGGGGGATACGGCGTCGGAGGATACGCTGATCCGGATCGCGCAGATCAAGGGCGACCCGTTCCGGCTGAACGCGATTTTGGCGCTGGGCGAATTGCCGAATAATCCGGAGATCAACCGGGCGCTGGCGACGTGCCTGGATTCGGACGAGTCGCTGGTTCGGGTCAACGCGTACAAGGTGCTGGCGGCGAACGGGGATCCGCACGTGCTAACCCGGCGGGTGGGGGAGAGTTTCGTGCTGGACATGGTGGATTCGCAGGGGCCGCCGCTCATTTATGCGACGCGGTCGGGCGAGCCGCATTTGGCGATCTTCGGGATGCGGACGGCAGTGAAGCAGCCGCTGACGTTTGCGGCGTTCGACACGGAACTGACGATCGCGACGGACGCGGAGAAGCCGCGGCAGTTGTCGATCTTCTATCGCGGGGCGGACGTGCGCGAGCCGGTGAAGGAGGCGTCGGGGCCGAACGTGGCGGAGCTGGTGGCGCGACTGGGCGGGCTGGGGGATGAAAAGTTGCACTTCGGTTATGGAGATATCGTCGGGATATTGCAGTCATTGGCGGACCGTGGCAAAGTAGGTGCGGCGTTCGTGTTACAGGATCAACCGGGCGTGGAAGAACAGATTGCCCAGACCCCCGACGCGATGGGGAACGGGCGAGCTGTGGGTGAACCGACGATGACGACCGCGCCACCGGCGCCGACGATTGGCGCGAATGCGCAACCGGCGGGCGACGGAGCCGAGGCGCCGGTGCGACGGAATTGAGAATTCAAGGCAGAAGGATGAAGGCAGAAGGCAGGGAAGACCGGAAGTCGCCGTTACCGATGCTTCCGCCTACAGCCGGCAGCCTTTGATTGGTCAGGGAGGACCGCAATTGCATGCGTCTTAAGAAGCTCGTCCTTAACGGGTTCAAGTCATTCGCGGATCGAACGGAGTTCGTATTCGATTCGCCGATCACGGGGATCGTCGGCCCGAACGGGTGCGGCAAGTCGAACGTCGTGGACGCGTTCAAGTGGGTGCTGGGGGAGCAGTCCGCCAAGAGCCTGCGCGGCGACGCGATGCTGGACGTGATCTTCAACGGGTCGAGCGTTCGCAAGGCGGCGGGGATGGCGGAAGTCGTCCTGGTGTTCGAGAACCCGCTGCGCGATGACGGGACGCGGCTGTTGAACGTCGAGACGGAGGAAGTGTCGGTGGGGCGGCGGCTGTTCCGGGACGGGACGTCGGAGTACCAAGTCAATAATGCGTCGTCGCGCCTGAAGGACGTCAAGGAGATGTTCCTGGACACGGGCGTGGGGGTGGACGCGTACAGCGTGATCGAGCAGGGTCGCGTGGCGGCGCTGCTGGAGGCGAACCCGGCGGAGCGGCGGCTGATCTTCGAAGAGGCGGCGGGGATCTCGAAGTTCAAGGCGAAGAAGAAGGAAGCGGTTCGCAAGCTGGAGAAGACGGACCAGAACCTGGTCCGGGTAAACGACATCGTCGAAGAAGTGGAGCGGCGGCTTCGGAGCGTGAAGATCCAGGCGGGGAAGGCGCGGTCGTATAACGAGTATTCGACGCGGCTGCGGGAATTGCGGTTGCAGTACGCGCTGCAGGAGTATCACCAGCACGCGAGTCAGTTGGCGGATTACGAGCGGAAACAGAACGAGGCGGCGGCGGGCCTGGAAGAGATCGCGGCGCAATTGGCGGAGGCGCAGAACAACCTGGCGGTGAACCGGCAGGAGTTCGACCAGTTGTCGCAGACGCGGCAACGGACGCAGCACGAGCTGGTGCAGGCGAGGGCGGACGTGAACGCGGCGCAGCAGCGGCAGCAGTTCGCCAAGCAGCAACTGGCGCAGATCGCCGAGCAGCTCGAACAGTTCGAGCACGACCGGGCGGGGATCGAGGAGAAGTCGGCGGAGGTGGCCAGCCATCTGGAAGAGCAGAGCGGCGCGCTGGAGGCGTTCACGGCGGAGCTCAACGAGCACCGGGCGACGGTGGCGCAGCGGCAAGAACAGTTCCGCGAGGGACAGCACCAGCTCAACCAGGCGATCCAGGAGATCGAACGGAACAAGAACGCGATCCTGGACCTGATGCGGCGGCTGGCGCAGACGAACAGCCGGCTGGGGGCGATCGAGATCGAGCGCAAGAATATCGCGGCGCAGCAGGAGCGTGTGGCGCAGCGGCGGCGGGTGGTCGTCGAAGAGACCGAGGTGCTGGCGGCGGCGCGGGCGGAGCTGGATCAGAAGCTGGACGCGGCCAAGGCGCACATCGCGGATCAGCAGCGGGCGCTGGAAGAGAAGCGGCAGGAGGCGGCGGCGCTGGGTCAGCAGATCGGTGTGATCAGCGAACAACTCGGGGCGGCGCGCGAGCATCGTAGCGGTCTGGTTTCTCGGCAGCGGTTGTTGTCGGACCTGGAGGCGAAGCGCGAGGGCGTGAGCGAGGGTGTGAAGAGCGTGCTGCGGCAGCGGGAGCAGCGGTTCTCGTTTATTCGCGGGTTGGTGGCGGACGTGCTGCGGGTGGACGTGGAGCACGCGGCGACGATCGAGGCGGCGCTGGACGGGCGGGATCAGTTGCTGGTGGCGGAATCGCTGGACGCGGTGGTCGGGGCGCGGGAGGCGTTTGAGGAGCTTGAGGGGCGGGTGAATGTGATTTGCCGAGGTGGCACGGGCGTCTCGCCCGTGTTTTCAATTGAAGAACAAAACCATGGGCGGGACGCCCATGCCACCTCAAATGCCACCTCGGAATACGATTGGAATCGGCATCCGTATCGGGTGCGGCTGGCGATCGATCTGGTGCGGTTTGAGGAGGGGGATGCGGGGATCGCTCGGCATTTGCTGGGTCGGACGGTAATCGTTGATGATCTGGCGACGGCGGCGGCGCTGCATAAAGAGGGGCCGGCGGGGTTCCGGTATGTGACGACGGCGGGCGAGGTGATCGAGGCGGACGGGACGTTTCGGGCGGGGCCATTTACGGCGTCGATGGGGCTGTTGTCGCGGCGGTCGGAACTGGAGGCGATCGGCTTCCAGGTGGCGGAGGTGGATCAGCGGATCGCCGAGCTGACTGCGAAATTGACCGAGGGGAACACGCAGGCCAAGACGCTGGAGGCGGGGCAGAACGAGCTGCGGACGGCGATCTACCAGGCGAACGAGACGAAGGTCGAACTGACCAGCGCGATCGCGCAGAACAACGACAAGCAGGCGTCGCTGAAGCGCGAGCAACCGGTGCTGGAGCGGGAGCTGGCGCAGTTCCTGGAGAACGTCGGCAAGCTGGCGGCGGAAGAGCAGCGGCTGGCGGAAACCAAGGCGGCGATGGACGGGGACCAGGCGGCGCGGCAGGCAAAGGTGGAGGAGCTGACCGCCAGCCAGCGGGAAATCGAAGAGAGCCTGAAGCAGTGGAACGAGGAGCTGACGAGCAAGCGCGTGCTGCTCGGGCAGATTCAGGAGAAGCAGCTTGCGGCGCAGCAGCAGGTGCAGCGGTTGACGGCGACGCGGGCGGAACTGGTGCAGCAGGCGCAGCGGATCGCGCAATCGGCGGAATCGCTGGCGGGGCGGCGCGGTGGGGTGGAGCGGGAATTGGCGCAGGCGGAGGAGCGCGAGCAGATGCTGGTGGATCAGCAGAAGCACCTCGCGGCCATCGTCGAGGAGCTGGAACAGAAGGTGGCGGACGTGTCGCAGGTGGTGCGGGCGCTGACGGCGCAGGTGGACGAGACGCGCGAGCAGCACGCCGAGATCGAACAGCAACTGCACGGCTTGCAGATGAAGGTGGCCGAGCTGCGGGTGCGACTGGAATCGTCCGTTCAGCGGACGCTGGACGAGTTGCAATTGAATCTGCCCGAGCGTTACGCGGAGGCGCAGGCGGCCGAGGGCGGGTACGTGCCGGCGGACATGAATTGGGAGGCGGTGGCGGAGGAAATCAAGGAGCTGCGCGAGAAGATTCACCGGCTGGGCAACGTCAACGTCGAGGCGATCGCGGAGCAGGACGAGTTGGAACAACGGTCGACGTTCCTGGCGGCGCAGTTGACGGACCTGGCGGAATCGAAGCGGCAGCTCGAAGAACTGATCGACACGATCAACAACGAGTCGGGCGTGCGGTTCGAACAGACGTTCAACGCGGTGCGCGAGCACTTCCAGGCGATGTTCCGCAAGATCTTCGGGGGCGGGTCGGCGGACGTGTTCCTGGAGACCGAGGTGCAGGAGAAGGTCAAGCGCGAGATCACCAAGGAGGATGGCAGCGTCGTCACGGTGGACGAGTGGCAGACGGTGAAGGTGGACGTGCTGGACGCGGGGATCGAGATCATCGCCCGGCCGCCGGGCAAGAAGCCGGTGAGCATCAGCCAGTTGTCGGGCGGCGAGAAAGCGATGACGTGCATTTCGCTCCTGATGAGCATTTTCAAGAGCAAGCCCAGCCCGTTCTGCATCCTGGACGAAGTGGACGCGCCCCTGGACGAGGCGAACAACCAGCGGTTCGGGATGCTGATCCAGGAATTCCTGGACACGTCACAGTTCATCGTGATCACGCACCACAAGCGGACGATGCAGATCGCCGACGTGCTGTACGGCGTGACGATGCAGGAACAGGGCGTGAGCAAGCGCGTGGCGGTGAAGTTCGACCAGGTGGACAACCAGGGGCGGATCAGCGAGCACGCGGCGGCGTAATCGAAGAGTTGAACCACGTAAGACACGAAGGGCACGAAGAAGATGGACGTGGGTGTGTGGCGGCGCGGGGGTCGTGTTATAGAATGCCGGGATGGTTCCATCGGAATTGACGGTTTCGGGGTTTCAGGGGCACATTAAGGACAAGTACGAGGCGGTGGATCGGGCTCGGGGGACGCCTAAGACCTGGATGTGGTTCGTGGAGGAGGTGGGTGAGCTGTCTCACGCGCTGGCGAAGGGGGACGATCGCGCGAACATTGAGGAGGAGTTTGCGGACGTGCTGGCGTGGTTATGTACGCTGGCGAACATCAATGACGTGGATCTGGCGGAGGTGCTCGTCGCGAAGTATTTGAGTGAGCGGGCGCCGGAGGGGCATAAGTGAACCGTGCGTGCGCGAGGCGCGGGCTCCACGCGGCGGCAGCCGTCATTCTGAGCGCGGCGAAGAATCTGGCATCGAATGACCAAACACGTGGCCTTGCAAGTCCGCGCAGATCCTTCGGAGTACCTCAGGATGACATTCTGGCGCTGACGATCGCGTTCGTCCGGATTTAATTGACTGTTCTGTGGGGGGCAATTAGATTGACGTCTGATGCGTTCCTTTCTGGCGGGGATTCTCTTTGTCATCTGGCCGAGCGTCGCATTTGCCCAGGCGCGGGGGTCGGTGGAGGCGATCGGTTTCGGGGATATCTATCGGCCGGCGACGTGGACGCCGATGCTGGTCAGCCTGACACCGACGACGGGGTCGACGTTCAGCGGGCGGATGGAAGTGGTGCAGGAAGATCTGGACCGGGACGAGGTCATCTTCACTCGACAGATTTCGCTCACGGGGAATCCGCCGAACGGGACGGCGGTCGACCAGAAGTACTGGATGTACTTCATGCCGCAGCCGAACAAGGATCGGGGGGCGCTGGACGCGACACAGACGACGGGCGAGCTGACGAACCTGATCAAGGTGCGGCTGGTCAGTGACGCGGGGAAGCAACTGCTGCAATTGCCGATCACGCGGACGCTGCGCCCGGTCGGGTGGGGCGGCATGGGGAGCGCGACGCTGGGACAAAAGATCGTCCTGTGTGTGTACGACAAGAGTCCGCCGAACCTCAGCGAGTTTCAGGAGCCGGTGACCAAGGGGCTGACGGAAGAGATCGTGCAGGCGACGGCGCGGAACCTGGCGACGGACCTGCCGGACAACGTGATCGGGTACGACGCGATCGACGCGATCCTGTGGACCGACGCGGACCCGTCGAAGCTGTCGGCGGACCAGTTGACGGCGATCGAGCAGTACGTGCGCCGGGGCGGGCGGCTGGTGATCTCGCAGGACACGACGACGAACCAGTGGCAGCGGAACAACGTGGCGTTCCCGCTGCTGATGCCGGTGACCGTGCGGGGCGTGGAGGAACGCGACGACTCGCTGGCGACGCTGCGGGATTTGGGAAGGATCCCCGAGCCGTCGTCGATGGCGGCTTCGACGAACGCGTGGGATCGGTTGAAGGGGCCGTTTCGGTACGCGGCGTGCGAGGCGAAGCCGGGGGCGATCGTCGTGGCGTGGCAAAAGGATCTGAAGGGGAACCTGCTGCTCGACGCGGCGGGGAAGCCCATGCCGTACGCGGTGCGCGGGACGGCGGGCGCGGGGAGCGTGACGTGGGTGGCGCAGGATTTGTCGGACCGGCAGATCCTGGGGGAGCGGGACAGCACGTCGGGGTGGGTGCCGATCTGGGATGCGGTTTTCGACTGGACGAGCGAGCCGGTCAGCGTGCGCGGGCGGGGTCCGAAGGACCCGGCGTTTGCGCCGTACGATGGGGGCGCGACGTGGGAGTTGGGGCGGGCATACCTGGGGCGCATGGATCTGAACAGCAGGAGTGCGGGGCTGGTGGGGATCGCGCTGCTCTTTTTCGTGGTGTACTGGGTGGCGGCGGGGCCGGGAAGTTACCTGGTGCTGGCGCGCAAGGGGAAGGCGATGTTGAGCTGGTTCACGTTCGCGGCGATCGCGCTGGGGGCGACGGGGCTGACGGTCGGCATCGTCAAGCTCGTGCTCCGGGGCGCGCCGCAGATCAAGCATTTCAGCGTGGTACGGTTGGTGCCCAACGAGCCGGCGCGGGTACACAGCGAGTTCGGGCTATACATCCCGCGCGACGGGGCGCAGCGGATCGAGCTGAAGGACACCGTGGCCAACCGTCCGAATTACGTGACGGCGTTTAACCTGCAGCCGGCGTTCAATGCCAACGCGGACGATTTTCCGGCGCACCAGTCGTACTACGTGCCGGTGCGGCAGATTACGAAGGGGGCGTCGGCGGACACGATGGACCCGCGCGTGATCGACGTGCCGTACCGGAGCACGCTCAAGAAATTCCAGGCGGAGTGGAGCGGCGCGACGGCGTCGCTGCCCGGGGGCATCGAGGGGAGCGTTACGCTGGCGCTCGACCACCCGCTGGTTCACGGGACGCTGACCAACCGCACCGGGCACGACCTGAGCATGGTCTACCTGGTCGTGCACCACCCGAAGGCGACGCCGGACGCGCAGGGGATCGGCGGGGAGGCGCACGACCTGGTGCTGTACGTCTCGTCGTGGCCCAACGGCGGCAACCTGAACCTGAACGAGTTGTTCGACACGGGGAACAAGCGCGGGGCCGCGCCGTATCTCAAAGGGGGCAGCGACGGCCTGATCGACGTCACGAATCCGGGGAACGTCAAGGCGTACAAGGGATTCATCCTGCCCGATCGGGTGAATTACTTCGGCAACTGGACGGATTACTGGTTCAACCAGGGGTGGCGGACGGGCGAGTCGTTCGGTGGGGGCGGGGAGTACGAGGAGAAGCGCGAGGCGAACCATCGCGCGTTCCCGCTGCTGAGCTTTTACGACCGTTTACCGGTGAGCAAGAACAAGGCCAACGCGTCCTTCGGCGGAACGCCCGGCCGGTTCGACCTGCTGCGGCGCGGGGTGCGCGAGCTGGACTTGTCGCCGGCGATCAGCGCGGGGAACATGGCGATCATCGGCGTGGCGGCGGGGGACGAGGAAAAGCTGCCGTTCCCGCTGGAGGTACAGGGCGACCGGATCGAAGGCGCCGGCATCATTTACTATCAGTTCGTCGTCCCGGTCGATCGTTCGGCGGTGCAACAAAACCCGGCGGTGTCGCCCACTCAACCCAAAGGAAAGGCTGAGGGGTGAAGGATGAAGGATGAATAAGACTGTTTGATTCATCCTTCCACCTTCATCATTCATCCTTCGTTTCCCATGTCTGTCGTCATCAAAACGGTCAACCTGACGAAACGCTACGGCACGCTGGTCGCGCTGTCGAACCTGAACCTCGAGATCAACGCCGGCGACTGCTTCGGCTTCATCGGGCCCAACGGGGCGGGCAAGTCGACGACGATCAAGATCCTGGCGACGCTGCTGCAGCCGACGTGGGGCGAGGCGCGGGTTTGCGATTACGTCGTCGGTTACCAGAGCCGGCAGATCCGCCCGCTGATCGGGTTCGTGCCGGACTATTTCGGCGCGTACGAGGACATGGTGGTGCAGGAGTACCTGGAGTTCTTCGCCGCCGCTTACAACATCAACGGGGCGAACCGGAACAAGATCGTCAACGACGTCCTGGAGCTGACCGACCTGGGCTACAAGCGTGACGCCTTAGTCGACGGCCTGAGCCGCGGAATGAAGCAGCGGCTGTCGATCGCGCGGGTGCTGCTGCACGACCCGAAGGTGCTGCTCCTCGACGAGCCGGCGGGCAACCTCGACCCGCGGGCGCGCATCGAGATGCGCGAGCTGCTCAAAGAGCTGCGGCGGATGGGGAAGACGATCATGATCAGCTCGCACATTCTGCCGGAGCTTCAGGACCTTTGTAACACGGTCGGCATCATCGAGCAGGGTGAGCTGATCTACGCCGGCCCGTGGGCGGACATCGTGAAGCGGGCGCGCGGTGGGATGGTGCTGCACGTGACGGTGGCGGACAATCCGGCGGCGGCGGGTGCGCTGCTGGCGCAGAACCCGGGCATCGAAAGCGTGAATCCGAATAACGGGTTCCTTGAGGTGTCGCTGAAAGAGGGCGTGACGGATTACAGCTTTGTTCCGCAACAACTGGTCGGGGCGGGATTCAAGCTGATGATGCTGCGCGAAGAGGAAGTGAATCTCGAGACGGCGTTCATGCGGTTGACCAAGGGAATGGTTCAGTAGAGGGTTCAGGGTTCAGGGTTCAGCAGAATACAGGACGAATCGGCCTTCATCTCTTCATCCTTCCTAAACCCTGAACCCTAAACCCTGACCACTTAATTATGCTCGGTGTAGCCGACTATTTCTGGCGACTGCTTCCCGCGAACCCCATTCTCCGCCGCGTGGTGGAGACGGGGGGCAAGCGGCGGCGGGACCTGTTTATCCGCTGCGGGTACCTCGGGTTCCTGATCGGCGTGGTGATCTTCTCGCTGATCTCCAGCAACAGCAGTTTCGGGTCGATGAGCCTCGACCAGCTCGCCAAGGTGTCGGCGCAGCTTTTCCGGACGACCAGTTACTGGCAGCTCGGGCTGGTGGCGTTCCTGGCGCCGGTGTTTACGGCCGGCGCGATCACGCAGGAGAAGGATAGTCAGACGTACGACATCCTGCTCGCCACGCCGCTTACGAATGCGCAGATCGTGCTCGGGTCGCTATTGTCGCGGCTCTTTTTCGTCGTGACGCTGTTGATCAGCGGTATCCCGGTCTTCTCGATCACGCAGGTGTTCGGCGGGGTGGCGATCTCGGCGATCGCGTACTCGTTCGCGATCGCGGCGGCGACGGCGTTCGTCACGGGGGCGATCGCGATGGCGATCGCCGTCTTCAAGGTGGGGACGCGGCGGACGATTTTCAGCTTTTACCTGTTCATCACCGTCTACGTCGCCGGGCTGTGGATGCTCGACACACTTGACTATTTCCATCCGGCGCTGGCGGACGGGACACGGTCCACCACGAGCTGGTTCACGGGCATCCACCCGTTCCTGGCGCTGCGCGTGATCTTCAACGAGAAGGCGCACATCCCCCCGGACGTGCTGGCGCTGCCGTCGAACCTGCAGCGGTGGCCGCTGGGGTGGTACTTTTCCAGCCCGCAGACGTTTTACGTCGCGTTCATGTTCACGCTCAGCTTCGTGCTGGTGAGCCCGTCGATCGTGTTCCTGCGGCGGCTGGCGCAGAGCAGCAACACGCTTCGGAGCTGGGTACTGCAGAAGCTTCGGATCACCAAGGGGGACAAGTCGCGCAAGCCGCGGGCGGTCTGGAGCAACCCGATCGCGTGGCGGGAGGCGAAAACCAAGGCGTCGGCGGCGCGGGCGTCGATCCTGCGGTACGTGTTCATCGCCGCCGGGGTGATCGGGGCGCTGGTGCTCTGCTGGATGTACTCGACGACGTACGAGCCGGATCGGTACGTGCTGCTGCCGGACAGTTACGACGCGGACAACAACACGCTGACGATGTTCGGCCGCAACGACCTGCCGGCGCGCATGCCGCGGGACACGATGGTCCAGTACAAGGAGCCGGGGCAGGAAAAACGGGACATGGGGTTGGCGTCGCTGGCGCGGGGGAAGTACCAGGTGGTCGGACAACCGGCGTACGAGCCCAACCCGCGCGGGGCGCGGGTGAACACGATCGCGTCGATCACGCTGGCGCCGCTGGACCGGCGGGTCAGCGCCGACGACGCGCGCAAATTCCTGCTCGGGATGATCGCGATCGAGTTCGCGGTCATCCTGCTGATCGTCACCAACGCCGCCGCCTCCACCGTCACGCGGGAGAAGGAGGACGGCAGCCTGGACCTGCTGCTCGCGACGCCGATCACCAGCCGGTACTACATCTGGGGCAAGCTGCGCGGGCTGGTCAGCTTTGTGTTGCCGCTGGCGGCGGTGCCGATCGCCAGCATCCTGATGTTCGTCCTGTACGACCTGTACCGGGCGGCGTCGGGGCAGTCGTTCGACTGGATCGTCTTCCCGGAATCGCTGCTGATTTTGCCGGGGACGATCGTGGTGGTGGTGGCGTTTGCAGCGATCCTGGGGATGCAGATGTCGCTGCGGTGCAGGCGGACGGTGATGGCGGTGATGAGCAGCGTGGGCATCGTGCTGGGGGTCTGCGTGGGGCTGGCGCTGTGCGGGTACAACGTGGTGGACAGTCGCGGCCTGGGGCAGGTGGGGCTGGTGTTCGGGTCGTTCAGCCCGTTCACGCTGATGACGCTGCTGGTGAACCCGCGGGGTTACGCCAACGAGCAGTTCGGATTCAACGCGTCGGACCCGTCTTCGGTGGCGACGGCGCGCATGCTGGTCTTCGTGTTCGGGTGGGCGGCGACGGGGGCGTACACGATGCTCGTCTGGGCGATGTACAAGTCGATGGTGAAGAATTTCGATATGACGATCCGGAAGCAGTCGCGGTGAACGGAGTGGGACCCGCCCCAGGGCCCCCTGCTATAATTCGACCCATGAGTAAAGCCGAAATCATCGCGGAGTTGGCGCGACTCAGTCCGGAAGACCGCGCCGAGGTGCAGGCGAAGCTCGACGAGTTGGCGGGCGATACCTGGGACGATCGCGGCGAGCTCTCCGACGGAGACAGGCAAACGCTTGACGGCACACTGCTCGCGTATCAAAAATCGCCCGACGCCGGCGACTCATGGGAGCGGGTGAAGTCGCGCGTTCAGTCCAAACTTCGTCAATGAACCACCCCTCCGTTCGTGTCATCGTCCGAATGGAAGCGGAGGTAGACATCACCGACGCCGCCATCTGGTATCACGGCAAGCAAGCGGGCCTCGGCGACGATTTTCTCTCCGAGGTCGAATCCGCCATCGCCCGCGCCGCCAAAAATCCGTTCCGATTCCCCTGCCTCCGCCGCAAGCCGGAAGTTCGCCGCGTGCTCACCGAGCGATTTCCGTATCATGTATTTTTCGTCCGCCGCCCGGACGGCATCGTCGAATTCCGCGTTCTGCACGGCGCTCGCCATGACCGCGAGTGGAAGGGAAGCGTTCGGTCGGATTGAGCTCACCGCCCACGTTTGCCGAGAGGTGCACGAAGTCCCGCATGTACATGCGGGGCTACTGCGTCGCGTGGGGGTCGCGCTTCAATTCCGGACTAATCGTACAATACAATCGGCATGGACAACAAAACCAACCTGCTGCACCCTCGTGAAGAGCACTCGAAGTTCTGGCAGAATTCGCACGCGTATTTCGACAAGGTGTACACGTCGATGAACCTGGACCCGGTCTGGCGGCCGTACCTCGCCAACCCCAAGCGCGTGCTGGCGGTGTCGTGCCCGGTGCGGATGGACGACGGGCGCATCCAGGTCTTCACCGGCTACCGCGCGCAGCACAACAACGCGCGCGGGCCGTTCAAGGGGGGCATCCGGTACGACGTGAGCGTCGATCGTGACGAAGTCATGGCGCTGGCGATGCTGCAGACGTGGAAGAATGCGCTGGTCGATCTACCGTTCGGTGGGGCGAAGGGGGGCGTCGTCTGCGACCCCAAAAGGCTTTCGCCCGGCGAGAAGGAGCGGCTCACCCGGCGGTTCACCAGCGAGATCATGCCGATCATCGGGCCGAACCAGGACATCCCCGCCCCGGACGCGGGCACGGACGGGCAGGTGATGGCGTGGGTGCTCGACACGTACTCGATGATGGTCGGGTACCAGGCGCTGGGCGTGGTGACGGGCAAACCCGTGAGCGTGGGCGGGAGCGTGGGGCGCGAGGAGGCGACCGGCCGGGGCGTGATGAACGTGCTGCGGAAGTTCCTGGCGACGCAGAACAAGACGCTGGAGGGGACGCGGGTGGCGATCCAGGGGTTCGGGAACGTGGGCAGCCACGCCGCGCGACTGCTCGACGCGCGCGGGGCGAACGTCATCGCGATCACCGAGCGGAGCAGCGGCGTCTTCGACGAATCGGGCATCGACGTGGAGGCGGCGACGAAGTATTACCGCGAGAACGGTACGCTGGCCGACTTCCCCGGCGCCGACGCGATCACCAACGAGGAACTGCTGACCTGCGAGTGCGACGTGTTGATCCCCGCGGCGATGGAGAGCACGATCGACGCGGCGATCGCGCCGCACGTGCGGGCGCACGTGGTCGTCGAGGGCGCCAACGGCCCGACCACGCCCGAGGCCGACGCGATCCTGCGCGACGAGGGGATCACGGTCCTGCCCGACATCCTCGCCAACGCGGGCGGTGTGACGGTGTCGTACTTCGAATGGGTGCAGGGACTGGACAACTACTTCTGGGATCTGAAACAGGTGCAGGACGAGTTGCAGCGAGTGATGGACAAGGCGTTCGACGCCGTCAACGCCAAGGCGGACGAGGCCGACTGCGACTACCGGACGGCGGCGTACAGCATCGCGATCAGCCGGGTGGCGGAGGCGTGCCGGGTGAAGGGGTTGTTTCCGTAAAGAGGGTTCGGGGTTCAGGGTTCAGGGTTCGGGGTTCGGGGTTCAGAAACAGAATATGGTGGGGCAGACATTCTTGTCTGCCTTTGTCTTTTTGTCTTTTTCGCGAACACCGCGCCGCAGCTACAATACCGCGATGCGATATCTCACGACCGCCCTCCTCATCCTTTCGACGTCCCTTTGGCTCGGTGGTCTCGTGGCGCTCGCCGCATTGGTGATGGCTGTCTTTATCAGCTCGGGCCTGGATCGCGAGACGGCGGGCAAGGCGACGAGCTCGATGTTCGTCTGGTTCGGCAAGGGGCAGCTCGTGGTCGCGGCGGTGGCGCTGATCGCCACGTTCCTCGCGTATCTCCAGCGGCGCGGGGCGGCGGTGGTCGCGGTCTTCGTGCTGCTCGCCCTGGGCACGCTGGGCGCGGTGGCGTTTAACGTGTGGCTGGTTCCGAAGCTGGAAAGCCTGCGGCTGTCCGGGCAGTCGCAGTCGGCGGATTTCAAGAATCTTCACCAGCAGTCCGAGCACCTGATGACCGCGGTAATCGCGATCGTCTTCGTCGCGGCGATGACGCTGCCGGCGGTGATCCGGCGGCTTTACGCGGATCGGCCGGCGTCAACGTCGGCGTCGGCCGACTGACCGCCCACCGCGGCCGCCTCGAACATCGCCAGGAACGTTTCGGGCGGTAGCTCTTCGGCCCGGCGCTGCGGGTCCAGGCCGAGTTTCGCGATCACAGCGTCGGCGTCGGCGTTCGCCCGTTCCAGCGCCTTGCGCAGGATCTTCCGCCTCGCGGACAAGACCTGCTGCACGAACGTCGAGAACTTCGCCGCCCGCGAGCCCAGTCGATCCGCGCGCGTCATCCGCACCAGGGCCGAGTCGATCTTGGGCGCGGGCCAGAACGCGCCCGGCGGCAGCTTGCGGAGGTACTCGACCTTCGACAAGAGTTGCGCCGTCACGGTGAGCGGACCGTAGTCGTCGCCGCCGGCGCTCGCCCGCAGGCGGTCGGCGACTTCCTTCTGCACGACGAACGCCAGCAGCTCGACGCCGGCGATCAGCATCTCGATCACCAGCGGCGACGCGATGTTGTACGGCAGGTTCGCCACGAGCTTGGCGCGCTGTCCCCGTTTAGCGGCTTCCCGAAGGGACGCCAGTAATTCCGCGTTTAGGGCGTGTTTCCCCGCCAGCGCGTCCCCCTCGATCAATCGGAAGCGTTCGTTTGTCGCGAAGCGTTCGCGGAGCACGCCCGCCAGATCGCGGTCGATTTCGACCGCCAGCACGTCCGCCCCGCGCGACAGGATTTCGTCCGTCAGCGTGCCCGTGCCCGGCCCGACCTCCACCACCAGGTCGCCCGGCGCGATCCGCCCGGCGTCGGCGACCAGCCGCACCAGGTTCTGGTCGATCATGAAGTTCTGCCCGAACCGGTGCCGCGGCTCGGTGCCCGCCCCCGCCAACAGCGACTGGATTTCCTGCTTGCTCTGCGCCATCGCAGTATGCAGTATGCAGTAGGCGGTAGGCAGAATCCAACACGCCCTGCCTACTGCCTACCGCCCACTGCCTACTCGGATTACAATCCTGCCCCATGAAATCCTACGACGTGATCCAGAAGGCGGTGGACGAACCGGGCGTGAAGGCGGTGGCGGCGGCGCTCAAGGTGTCGCAGGCGCTGATTTACAAGTGGTGCGAGCCGCCGGCCGACACCGAGGACCCCGAGCAGAGCGGCGCCAAGAACCCGCTCGACCGCGTCCGCGAGATGTACGCCCTGACCAAGGACATCCGCCTGATCCGCTGGCTTTGCAACGAGGCCGGCGGGTTCTTCGTCGCCAACCCGGACCTCGAACTCCGCAAAAGCTTCGACGAGGCGATCTTCGGCGAGACGCGGGACATGGTGCGCGATTTCTCCGAGCTCCTCGACACCATCACCGAATCCGCCGAATCGCCCCCCGGC
>Ga0207674_10003237_pt1 | contig 20044 bp, 22 predicted proteins | sample KBSCornC72_FD_184303 | JGI IMG/M metagenome (GOLD analysis project Ga0207674, IMG submission 184303) | Corn rhizosphere microbial communities from Kellogg Biological Station, Michigan, USA - KBS Corn C7-2 (SPAdes) (version 2) | ecosystem: Host-associated > Plants > Roots > Rhizosphere > Soil ...
CTCCGGCGAGTCGATTCGCAGCCGCCGAGCATGGAGGTGGAGCTTGCGGCTGATCCCGCCGGTCAGGTACGCCTCGACACCGCCATATTTCGCATCGCCGACGATCGGGTGGCCGAGCGCGGCCATGTGCGCGCGGAGCTGGTGGGTGCGTCCGGTAAGTGGCTGCAGCTCGACCCAGGCGGCGCGGTTGCCGGCGTGGTCGAGCACGCGCCAGCGGGTCCTGGCCGGCAGGCCATGCTCCATATCGACGTGCATTTTCTCGCCGCCGGTGCCGGGTTGTTTCGCGAGCGGCGCGTCGATCTGGCCCTCGTCGGCGGACGGAACGCCGACGACCAGCGCCCAGTAGATTTTGCGCGCGGTCCGGCCGGAGAAAGCCTTGGCGAAATGCCCGGCGGACCGCGCGGTCCGGGCGACGAGCAGAGCGCCCGACGTGTCCTTGTCGAGCCGATGAACGAGCTTGGGCCGTCCGCGCTCGTCGGCCAGCCCGTCGAGCAGCCGATCGAGATGCCTGGTCGTCTTGGTCCCGCCCTGGGTCGCCAGGCCAGGCGGCTTGTTGAGTACGAACGCCGACGGATCCTCGTGGATCACCATGTCGCGAACGAACGCGATCTCGTCGTCGGTCAGCCGCTCGCGCCGCGGTTGCGGCCGCGCCGTCCGCGCCGGCGCCGGGTCGGCCGGAGGCACCCGGATCTCCTGCCCGGCTTCGATGCGGTCGCCCGGAATCGCCTTCTTGCCGTTGAGCCGCAGCTGCCCGGTGCGCGCCCAGCGCGACACCAGGTTGAAGCTGACGTCGGGCAGGTTGCGCTTGAACCAGCGGTCGAGGCGGATGCCGTCGTCGTCGTCGCTGACGGTGAAGGTGCGCGGCTCGGCCATTCCGGCGCCCCTATCATCCTCCCTGTCGCGAAGCGATGGGGAGCGGTGGAGGGGCCGCTCCACCATCGAATCTTCGCTACGCTCGCAGCGAGGATTGCCAATAATCGAACACCTGCCGCTGCAGCTTGCGGATCAGCTTTGCCGCCTTCGGCCCCTCCCACAGGCCGGTGTAGCCGTGCTTCTTCGCCCCGCCGACCCACCAGCCCTGACCGGGCAGGCCGTCCGACTGGCGCACGACCAACACCGCGAGCTCGGGCTCGCCGCGCTCCTCGGCCGCATCGTCGACGAACGACAGCACCTTGCACAGCGCGCGCATCTTCGGCCGCGTGAAATGATGGCCGAGCAGCTCGAGCACGTCGCGGTAGGTGATCGCCTCGCCCGCGCGGGCGGAGGCAACCAGGATCGCCCGAACCTCCGCCGGGTCCGCCAGCAATCCCGCTTCGCTCACTGCGCCTGCGGCTGCTGCGCGACGGGGGTCAGCTCGAACACGTCGAGCTTGGAGGTGCTCTGCGGCCAGGGAATGACCAGCCGCCATTTGAACGGGGCGATGCGCTCGAGCACTCCGGCCATGTCGCGCTTGGGGTCGTCGCCGTAGGCGACCAGCTGCTGGGCGTCGCCGAGCGCGAGGCTGCCGAGGAACACGAGGCGGGTCGGGTCATCGTCGTCCCACAACCGGCCAGCGGGTCGCTGGCTGCCGGTCTGCTTGACGATGGTCAGCAGATCTCCCTCGACCTCGACGTAGCAGAAGAAGGGCTTGAAGCCCTCGTAGGCCCGGCTCTTGGCGGTCGCCTTGCCGAGCTTGATCAGGCGGCAATTGTAGCTGCCGGGCGTCGGCGCCGGTCGCGGCAGCGCGGCGCGCGGCCGAAGCAGTGCCCCCTCCCTTCGAACATCGCCGTCGTTGCTCTTGCGCGCGTCCGCCAGCGCTTCCTGCCAGGCGAGGCCGAGCCGGGCGATGCGGTCCTCGTCGGCTTCGGTCGCGACAGCTTTCCACACGTCGGCCTTGAGCGGAGTGCCGACCTCGACCGTCGGCGTGACTCCGGGCGCCGGCTTGGGCTTGGTCGCGCAGCCCGCAACCAGCAGCGCAAGAGCCGCCGTCGCGCCCAGTCCGAGCCTGCCGAATCGAGCCATTGCCCCCCGTCTTTCCACGAGCGCAGCCAAGGTGGCAGCGGCCGCCAACAGATTCAACTAAGGCTGCATTCAACATGAGCTTTCACTGAACGCTCACCGCGGCTAGGCGCGCGCAGGATGAACGCCCCCAACCGATCGCCGCAAGCCGACGTCCAGGCGGCGGAGCACCATTCCCGCACCGGCTTCCTGTTTGGGCTCCTGGCCTACGGCCTGTGGGGCGTCCTCCCGCTCTATTTCAAGGCGATCGCCGACGTTCCGGCACTCAACATCGTCGCCCATCGCATCCTCTGGTCCCTGCCCTTCCTCGCCGTCCTGATCACCATCGCCGGAGGATGGAGCAAGGTTCGCGCGGCGATCGCGGAACGCAGGACGCTGCGCGTCCTCACGCTGACCGCGCTGCTGATCGGCGGCAACTGGCTGCTCTACACCTATGCGGTGATCAGCGGGCACATCCTCGCCGCGAGCTTCGGCTATTATCTCAACCCCCTCGCCAACGTCCTGCTCGGCCGGTTCGTGCTCAAGGAGCAGCTTAACCGGCTGCAATGGGCCGCCGTCGCCATCGCCGGGGCCGGCATCTCGGTGCTCGCCGCCGGCGCCCTCGGCCAGCTGTGGATCAGCCTCACCTTGTGCGCCAGCTTTGCCCTCTACGGGCTGCTGCGCAAGGTCGTCACGGCCGATGCCGTGACCGGGCTCGGGATCGAGACCGCGCTGCTGTTTCCGATCGCGGTCGGCTGGCTGTGCTGGGGCGTGCTGGCGGGGAGGCCGGTGATGGGATCGACCGGCGGCGAAGCCGGGCTGCTGCTCCTCGCGGGCGTCGTTTCGACGACGCCGCTGCTGTTGTTCACCGCGGCCGCCCGGCGGCTCCAATATTCGACGCTCGGCATGCTCCAGTTCCTCGCCCCGACCCTGCAGTTCCTGATCGGCGTCTGGTACGGCGAGCCGTTCACCCGCGCCCACGCGGTCGCCTTCGCCGCAATCTGGACGGCGCTCGCGCTCTACGTGACGGCGCTGCTGCGGGCGCCGCGGCTGCCCCAGGCCCCGGAATGATGCTAGGGAGCGGCGCATGTTCAACGTCGTCTCGCTGATCATCGGCGTCGTCGCGCTGATCCTCGCGGTCATCGCCTTCATCCCGCCGCTCGGGGCAGCCAACTGGCTGATCGTCCCGCTGGCGGTGATCGGCGCGGGCGTCGGGATGGTCTCGCGCAGCACCAGCGGCCGCAACCTCAACCTGTTCGTGGTGGTGATCGGCGTCGTCCGGCTGATCCTGGGAGGAGGGTTCCTATGAGCCGCGAGCCGCGCATCGACGCCTACATCGCCAAGGCCCAGCCGTTTGCCCGGCCGATCCTCGAAAAGGTCCGCGAGCGGGTTCATGCCGTCGTCCCCGACATCGAGGAGGCGATGAAATGGAGCACTCCGAGCTATTGCCGGAACGGCAAGATCGTGCTCGGCACCGCCGCGTTCAAAGCCCATGCCGCCTTGCATTTCTGGCGCGGGCAGGAGCTGGGCATCGACCCGGCGATGGACGCCATGGGCCAGTTCGGCAAACTGACCAGCGTCGCCGACCTGCCGGCCAACCTCGACGCGCTGATCGCCAAGGCCGTCGACTTGTCGGCGAGCGCGCCGGCGCCGCGCAAGACCAAGCATGAGCCCAAGCCGGCGCCCACGATGCACGCCGACTTCGCCGCCGCGCTGCGCAAGGCTCCCGCCGCCAAGGCGACGCTCGAGGGCTTCTCGCCGAGCGCCCAGCGCGAATATCTCGAATGGGTCAGCGAGGCGAAGCAGGAGACGACCCGCCAGAAGCGCATCGCCGACGCGGTCCAATGGCTGTCCGAAGGCAAACGCCGCCACTGGAAGTATGAGAACTGCTGACGTCTAGCGCGACATCCTGAGCGCCGGGCCGAACCGGGTCTGCTCTTCGCCTTCGACCGAGAAGCCGCAGCTCTGGTAGAACAGGCGCGCGCTCGGGTTGGCCGTGACCTTCAGGGTCATGCCGCTGAGTCGCGCCTCGTGGGTGGCGGCTTCGACCAGCGCCTTGCCGATGCCCGAGCCCCACAGGTCCGGCTCGACGAACAGCCCGTCGAGCTCGCCGGCGACGACCGCCGCGAACCCCGCGAGCTCGCCGTCGAGCTCCGCCACGATGACCTGGCCGTTGGCGATCTGCGCCGGCGGAAGGTGAATCGCGTCGGGGTTGGCAAGCAATTCCTCGCGATATTCGGGCAGCTCGAGCGAGGCCCGGCGCTGCAGCTCCTCGAGCTCGGCATGCTCGTCGGGCTCGGCCAGCCGCAGCAGCAGCGTCAGCGAATCAGCGCGTTTTGACATAAGCGCCCGGCGCGTCCTCGATCGCCTTGAGCTTGCCCTTGCCGGGAATCCTGGCGCCCTTGGCCTTCACCGTCGCTGAATCCTGCTGCTTGAGCCAGTCGAGCCAGTCCGGCCACCAGCTGCCCTTGTGCTCAGTTGCACCGGCGACGAAGGTCGCGAGCGAGTCCGTCGGCTTCTCGTTGACCCAATACTGATATTTCTGAGCGGCCGGCGGATTGACGACCCCGGCGATATGGCCGGAGCCGGCCAGCACGAAGCGCTTGGGGCCGGCGAAATGGTCCATGATCTTCCACACGCTGTGCGGCGGCGCGATATGATCCTCACGCCCGGCCTGGACATAGGTCGGCGTCATGACGGCATCGATGTCGATCGCCGTGCCGGCGACGCTGATCCCGCCTTTCTCGGCCAGCTTGTTCCCCTTGTAGAGCGTGTCGAGATAGTCGCGGTGCCAACCGGCCGGCAGGTTGGTCGTATCGCTGTTCCAGTGGAGCAGGTCGAACGGCGCCGGCTCCTCGCCCAGCAGATAATTGTTGACCACGTAGCTCCAGATGAGGTCGCGGCCGCGCAGCAGGTTGAAGGTGGCCGCCATGTAGCGGCCGTCGAGATAGCCCTTCTCGGCCGTCAGCTGCTGCAGCAAGCCCATGGTCTCGTCGCCGAGGAACAGCTTGAGGTCGCCGGCCTCGCTGAAGTCGACCTGGGCGGTGAAGAAGGTCGCCGACTTGACCTTGCCTGCGTCGCCCCTGGCGTGGAGATAACCGAGGCTCGCGGCGAGGGTCGTCCCCGCAACGCAATAGCCGATGGTATGGACGCTTTCGACGTCGAGCAAGTCGCGGATGGTGTCGACCGCGTCGATCTGTCCGCCCAGGACATAATCGTCGAGGGTCGCGTCGGCGATGCTCTCGTCGGCCGATTTCCAGCTGACCATGAACAGCGAAATGCCCTGGTCGACGCACCATTTGACGAAGCTTTTCTCGGGGGTCAGGTCGAGGATGTAGAAGCGGTTGATCCACGGCGGAAAGATGACGACCGGAGTCTTGAGCACGTCTTCGGTCGTCGGCGTGTACTGGATCAGCTGGTAGAGCGGGGTCTGCTTGACCACCTTGCCCGGGGTCGTGGCGAGGTTGCGCCCGACCTCGAACACGCCGGGCTTGGTCTGCGTCAGCTGGCCCTGGGCAATGTCCTTGAGCATGTTGGCGAGGCCCTTGAGCAGGTTCTCGCCGCGCGTCTCGAGCGTCTTCTTCAGGACTTGCGGGTTGGTCAGCGCGAAATTGGACGGGCTCATCGCATCGACAAAACTGCGCGTCGCGAACCGCATCTTTTCCCGCGTCCCGGCGTCCAGCCCGTCGATCTCGTCGACCGTTCCGAGCAGCTGGTCCGAGACCCTAAGATAGGTCTGGCGGATCGTGTCGAAGATCGGATTTTCGCGCCACTCGGGCGCCGCGAAGCGCCGGTCCTTGCGCTCCTTCTCGTCCGCAGACGGCACGGCCATGACTCCGCCGAGGACCTTGCCCCACGCTTCCAGGCCCTTGGTCCACGCCTCGGCCCCGGCGCTCATCAGCTTCATCGGGTCGGTGCCGCCGAAGTCGAACACGCTCGGCGACAGCCCCGGAAACGGCTGGTCCTTCCTCAGACCCTCGGCCCAGAATTCCATCAGCATCTGCTGCGCCTGGCCCATCACCAGCGTCCAATGCTGCCAATCCTCGAGGGTGGGAATCGCGGTCCCGCTGTTCGTTTCTTCGGCCATGGGCCCTTATGTAGTCGTCATCGCGACCCTTGCGAAGGCAAGGGGAAGCAATCCAGCGGTGCGAACTGGATTGCTTCGTCGCTTCGCTCCTCGCAATGACGGCAAAGTGGTTGCCGCACCGGTCCCCTCGGCCCTCGAGCTGCTCGACTATTTCGGAATCGCGGTCTTCGCGATCTCCGGCGCCTTGCTCGCCGCCGAGAAGCGCCAGACGCTGGTCACCTTCATCTTCTTCGCCGTCGTCACCGGCGTCGGCGGCGGGACCCTGCGCGACCTGCTCATCGGTGCGCCGGTCTTTTGGGTCCACACCAACGCGACGCTGCTGATCTGCATCGGCGCCGCGCTGCTCGTGTGGCTCGCCAGCCGCCGCTGGTTCACCGGCCAGGCGCTGCTGTGGTTCGACGCCGCCGGCCTCGCCGCCTATGCCTGCTACGGCGCCGCCAAGGCACTCGATTTTGGAGTGGCGCCGGTCCCGGCCTTCGCCATGGGCGTGATGACGGCGTGCGCCGGCGGGATCATCCGCGACGTCCTCGCCGGCGAGCCGTCGATCCTGATGCGGCCCGAGCTTTACGTCACCGCGGCGGCGCTGGCCGCCGGCCTGTTCGTCGGCTTGAGCCTGCTCGGCGTTTCGGCCCTGGTCGCAGCGGCGCTGGCGATCGCCGCCGGCTTTGGCCTGCGTGGGGTGGCGATCGCGCGCGGCTGGTCATTGCCGGCCTACAAGGATTAGGTTCCCGCCTCGTCGCATGTCATTGCCAGGAGGAAACCGATGGCCGGCCCCTCAAAGAAAATCGTGCTTTTGGTCTGTTTCGCCGGGGCGCTGCCGGCGGCGTCGGTCGCCCAGGATCGCGCCCTCGTGGTGCCGGGAATGAAGGTCTTGCTGAACAATGACTGCGCGCGCGTTCAATACCATGATGTGGGCGTCGGTCAGACGGCCCCGATGCATTCGCACCCGGCGTACATCGTGTACACGCTCAGGCCATTCAAAGCCCTGATCACCTTGCCCGACGGGACCCAGCGGATCAGCCAGCACAAGGCCGGCGAGGCCTATTGGAACGCGCCGATCACGCATTCGGTCAAGAATCTCGGCAAGACGCCCATTCACAACCTGATCGTCGAGATGAAGCCTGGCGGGAAATGCCAGTAGCGCCCAACGTCATAGGCGCACTCTTGGGCGTTTCGAGCGCGCTTCTTACCGCCTGCGCGACCGTGCCCACGGCACCGTCGCCGGTGCATGCCGAGGTCGGAGTCGCGTTCGGCCGCACTGGCGAGCTCGCCAGCTTTGCCGAGGGCGTTGCCGACCCGCAGTCGGGCCGCCGAGTGACCGCCGACGATCCGGTCCGAGTCGCCTCGATCAGCAAGCTGGTGGTCGCCGTCGGCGTGATGAAACTGGTCGAGCGGGGCAGGCTCGAGCTCGACAGTGACGTTTCGCGTTGGCTCGGCTGGCGGTTGCGCAACCCCGCCTTTCCCGAGCGCCCGATCACGCTCCGGATGCTCCTCTCGCACACCAGTTCGGTGCGCGACCATGACGACCAATATGCGATCCCGCTCGGCCGGACGGTCCAAGCGACCATGGCCGACCCGCGCTCGTGGGACGCGCAGCATGGCCCGGGCGATCGCTATTTCACCTACGGCAACATGAATTTCCCGATCGTCGGCTCGATCGTCGAGCGGGTCACCGGCGAGCGGTTCGACGCCTGGATGCGGCGCGAGGTGCTCGAGCCGATGGCGCTCGACGCTTGCTACAACTGGCCCACCTGCAGCGACGCGGCCGTGGCTCGGGCGGTCGAGCTCGACCAGGGCGGCAAACCGGCCAAGGACGACCTCCACGGCCGCCGCCCCGACTGCCCCGTGCTCGTCGAGGACGGCGAGCCGTGCGACCTCGGCCGCTGGAAGCTGGGCGAGAACGGCTCGCTGTTCGCGCCGCAGGGCGGCCTGCGGACGTCGGCGCGCGGGCTCGCGCGGATCGGGCGGATGCTCCTCGATGGCGGCACGCTCGACGGCGTCCGGATCATTTCCGGGCAATCGGTCGACACGCTTATGAAACAGGTGTGGCGTTTCGACGGAGCGAACGGCCAGACCGAGAAAGGCTTCTACTGCAGCTTCGGCCTCGCGACGCAGCAGATCCCGACCCGCGCCGCCGGCTGCGCCGACGACATGGGGACGCGCGGCGCACTGCTGGTCGGCCACGCCGGCGACGCCTACGGGATGAAGGCCGGGTTGTGGCTCGATCGCGCCCGCGGCCGCGGCATCGCTTATTTCGTCACCGGGGTGCCCGATAAGGCGCAGCGCGACGACCGCAGCGCCTTCACCGCGGCCGAAGCCCGCGCCTTCCGCCGCACCTACGCGCTCTTGCCGCGCTAATCGCGCCCGGCCATTGGGGCCGGCGATGAGCAACGAATTCTACCGCATCCGCCGGTTGCCGCCCTACGTCTTCGCCGAGGTCAACGCGATGAAGGCCGCGGCCCGGGCGCGCGGCGAGGACATCATCGACCTCGGCATGGGCAATCCCGACGGGGCTCCACCCAAGCACGTCATCGACAAGCTTGCCGAAGTCGCGAACAAGCCCAACGCCCATCGCTATTCAGCGAGCCGCGGCATTCCCGGCCTGCGCAAGGCCCAGGCAGCCTATTACGAACGCCGCTTTGGGGTGACGCTCGACCCCGACAAGGAGGTCATCGTCACCCTGGGCTCGAAGGAGGGCCTCGCCAACCTCGCCCAGGCGATCACCGCTCCCGGCGACGTGGTGCTCGCCCCCAACCCGTCCTACCCGATCCACAGCTTCGGCTTCATCATCGCCGGCGCCGCGGTCCGCTCGATCCCGGCAGCGCCCGGCGACGCCTTCTTCGAGCGATTGGCCAATGCCATGCGCTACACCGTGCCGCGGCCCAAGGTGCTGGTGATCGGCTACCCGTCCAACCCGACCGCTTACGTCGCCGACCTCGCGTTCTACGAGCGGCTGGTCGCCTTCGCCCGCGAGCATGAGCTGATCGTCATTTCCGACCTCGCTTATGCCGAAATCTACTTCGGCGAAACGCCGACCCCCTCGATCCTCCAGGTCGACGGCGCGAAGGACGTCGCGGTCGAATTCACCTCGATGTCGAAGACCTATTCGATGGCCGGCTGGCGGATCGGCTTCGCGGTCGGCAACGCCCGGCTGATCGAGGCGTTGGCCCGGGTCAAATCCTATCTCGACTATGGCGCTTTCACCCCGGTCCAGGCGGCCGCCTGCGCCGCGCTCAACGGGCCGCAGGACATCGTCGATTATAACCGCAACCTCTACCGCAAGCGCCGCGACGTGCTGGTCGAAAGCTTCGGCCGCGCCGGCTGGACGATCCCGCCGCCGCAGGCCTCGATGTTCGCCTGGGCGCCGATCCCCGAGCGCTTCCACAATTTGGGCTCGATGGAATTTTCGAAGAAGCTCCTCACCGAGGCCCACGTCGCGGTCGCGCCCGGCGTTGGCTTCGGCGAGGAAGGCGAAGGCTTCGTCCGCCTCGCCCTGGTCGAGAACGAGCAGCGCCTGCGCCAGGCCGCGCGCGGCGTGAAGGCGATGCTGGCGAGTGCCTAGGAACCGTCGGCCTCGCCCGCGGGTTGGCGGTGGCGATGGCGAGCCGAACTGAATCGAGGCTGACCGACCGGGGCCGGGCGCGCGGGATTCGAGTCGCCGGGCTCGCGATCATTGCGCTGGGGGTCGGCGCGGCGCTGATGCCCGCCGCCGACTTCATTTCGTCGGACATGATCGGCGCGCTGCTGGTTGCGGCCGGGCTCGTCGAGACCGTCGCCGGCTCGCTCCGTCGCGAGATCAAGCCCTATGCCATGGCCGGCGGCGGGGTGACCGCGCTCGCCGGGCTCCTGTTCATCATCAATCCCGAGACGCACTTCTTCCCGATCGTCACGCCGATCATCGGCTGGCTGCTCATCCGCAGCCTGATCCTCGCCTATGCCAGCACCCATCTGACGGGCTCGGTGCGGACCTGGATGGGCCTGTCCGCCGGCATGGATTTCCTGCTCGCCGCATTGCTCATCGCCGGCCTGTCGATCGCGACGATCATCGTCAGCCTGTTCGGCCCGACCCCGCAGCTGATCGCGAGCTTCGCCTGGGTCCTCGCGGCGAGCTTCGTCGTCACCGGCCTGCTGCTGCTCGAGGTCGCGAGTTGCGAACGGAGCGGCTATGCGGGCGCATGATCGACGTTCTGCCGCAGACCGACCTTAGCGTTTCGACCGTCGCCGAGATCGTGCGGCTGGCGCTCGCGCCGGTCTTCCTGCTGAGCGGCATCGGCGCGTTCCTCAACGTCCTCGCCGCGCGCCAGTCGCGGATCGTCGACCGCTCGCGCACCGTCGAACCGCTGCTGCTCGCCGCCCGCGGCGCCGAGCACGACCGCTGGGTCGGCGACCTCAAGATCCTCGATCGCCGCCTGCGCCTGATCGCTTGGGCGACCGGCCTCGCGGTCGTGTCGGCGGTGCTCACCTGTCTGGTCGTCGTGCTGCTGTTCGCGGCGACCTTGAGCCGCAGCCATTTCGGCGACGCCATCGCCCTGCTGTTCATCGCCTCGATGCTGGCGATCGGCGCCGGCTTCGCCGCGTTCCTGCTCGAAACGACCATCGCCGGGCGCGCCGTCCGGGTGCGCTCGGAACTTCTGCAGCACACGGTGGACGAGGGCGAGTAGCGCCCCTATCGGGCTGCGTCATGGGTTGCTCCTCCGCTTCCAGCGTCCTTGACCGCCTGCTCGTCCTCGAGATGGTCCGCGTGACCGAGGCCGCGGCCATCTCCGCATCCCGGCTGATCGGCCGCGGCGACGAGAAGGCGGCCGACGCGGCCGCGGTCGAAGCGATGCGCGCCGCATTGAACGAGCTGCCGTTCGACGGCACCGTGGTCATCGGCGAGGGCGAGCGCGACGAGGCGCCGATGCTCTACATCGGCGAGAAGGTCGGCTCCGCGCAGGACGGCCCCAAGATCGACATCGCGCTCGACCCGCTCGAGGGCACGACGATCACCGCCAAGGCCGGGCCCAACGCGCTCGCGGTCCTCGCCATCGCTGAGGAGGGCTGCCTGCTCAACGCCCCCGACACCTACATGGAGAAGATCGCGATCGGGCCCGGCTATCCCGAGGGCGTGATCGACCTCGCCAAGTCGCCCGCCGACAACATCCGGTCGATCGCCGCCGCCAAGGGCGTCGAGCCAGGCGAGATCACCGCCTGCGTGCTCGACCGCCCGCGGCACGAGGCGATCATCGCCGAGCTTCGCGCGCTGGGCTGCGGGATCAAGCTCATCCCCGACGGCGACGTCGCCGGGGTGATCGCGACCACCGACCCGGACACCGGGATCGACGTCTACATCGGAACCGGCGGAGCGCCGGAGGGCGTGCTCGCCGCGGCCGCGCTGCGCTGCGTCGGCGGGCAGATGCAGGGGCGGCTGGTGTTCCGCAACAACGACGAGGTCGCCCGCGCCCGCCGCTGGGGAATCGACGACCTCGATCGCATCTACCAGCTCGAGGACATGGCCCGGGGCGACTGCATTTTCGCAGCGACCGGGGTCACCGACGGCTCGCTGCTCCGCGGCGTGCACCGCCGCCGCGGCTGCGTGACCACAGAGAGCATCGTGATGCGCGCGAGCACCCGGACCATCCGCCGCGTGTCGACCCAATATCACGACCTCGCCCACCGCGGCCTCTAGACCGCCTTCGAGCTACTTTCCGAGCTCGACGCCTTGCTTGACCCGGCGGACGATCCGGCGGGTGTTGCCGAAATCCGCCAGCGGGTCGCCGTCGAGGACCAGGAAGCTCGCTTCATAGCCGTCCTGGAGCCTCCCGATGCGGCGCTTCGGGAAGATCGCCCGGGGAGTTGTCACGCTCCACATCCGCAACAGCTCGAGATTGCTGAACAGGCCCGTGCGCTTGAGCGCTTCCGCCTCGGTCGCCGCGGTGTCGCCGAAGCGATCGCTGCCGAGCAGCAAGGGGACGCCGTGCCGCCGGAGCACGCCGATATTGTGGGCATATTGGCTCTTCACCAGCTGATCGGTGAGCGCGCTGTCGCCGTGCTGGGTGACGGTGGTGACGACGGTCACGCCGTGCCGCTTGGCCAGCGCTCCATCGGCATCGGTGAGGAGGAACGGCGTGGCCTTGCCGCGGCCGCCGGGCAGGTGCGCGATCCAGTCGACGCCGCCGTTGATCGCGTTGCGGAAATCGCCCGCCGTGTAGACGTGGGCCGAGACCTTGAGGCCCGCCTTATGGGCCAGGCGGACGATCACCGGCACCAGCGCCGGGTCCATTCCACGGTTGCCCTCATACTTCGGGTCGCCGCGCGTCTTCGCGTAATCCTCCGACCACAGCAGGAAAATCTTGACGAAATCGGGCTTCGGGTCGCCGGCCAAGAAGTAATTCCAGTGCTTCTCGAGGTCCGCCGGGGAGTCGACCTGCATGACGAAGTCCGGGGTCATCCGCTCGCGGATCTTCGCCGCCATCGGGTTGGCCGGCACGGCGGCTCGGAGCACCACCTCGACCGGGTGCCCGCCCGGCGACGTCCACCCCTGGTTGGCGCTGACATAATCGAACCCGGTCGGACGGTTCAGCTGCGCATCGATCGCTCGCCGACCAATCGGTGCATTGGCCTGGTCGCGCACATAAAAGATGCCGTCGCGCAGATAGGCCCGAACGGTTCCGTCGATCGGCGCATAAAGGTGCTGGTGCGCGTCCGAGAAGGGCGGGACGACGTAGCCGCCGGCGAGATCGACGGTGGAGTCGACCGTGGCCGGACGCCGCTGGCGGAAGGCTCCGTCGACCACATACATCGTCCGGGGAACGAACCGGTTGCCGTCGAACCAGCGGCCGCCGCTGTATTCCACTCGATGGGTCGTTGGTGCGGCGGCCAGTGCAATCGCGCCGAAGCCACCGAGCGCCCCAAGCGCCAGCAGCCGCAAAGGGAATTTCGACGAGTCCCGCATTGCCCTCCTCCCCGGTGAGTCAGCGTAATACTACACTAATACACATAGACGGTCAATTTGGGAGCGTGCCGCGCCAGCCTCTGGACCGGCGACTCGGTTCGGCTAATGTCGCCGCGATGGGGGACGACGAACCGGCCTTCCTGGCCGTCGAGCCGGGCTACAAGAACGTGCTGCGGTTCCGCCTCGGCATCGTCTGGCTGTTCATCACCGCGGGCGCGCTGATTCTCGATCGCGCCCTCCTTAGGCAGCTCGGCTTTGGCGGGTTCTTGCCGCTCGTCGCGCTGGCGATCACAGCGGCGGTCGTGATCATCGCCCCGCAGCGCATCTATCGCCGGCTGCGCTACCGGCTGACCGGGCAGGTGCTGCAGGTGCTCCGCGGCTGGCTGTTCCACACCGACACGGTGGTTCCGCTGGTCCGGGTCCAGCATCTCGATGTGATCCGCGGTCCGTTCGACAAGCTGTTCGGCACGGCGAGCCTGGTCGTCCACACCGCCGGTACCCACAACAGCATCGTCGCCCTCCCGGGCCTGTCGCCCGATCATGCGGCCGCGATGCGCGACGTCATCCGAGAGCATGTCCGAAGCGACTTCGCCTGACGACCGGGCGGTCGGCCCGCCCGAGCGCCTGCACCCCCTGTTCCTGCTGGGCGGGCTGACCCGGTCGCTCAGGAGCCTCGCCGGCGCTTATGCGCTGATCGCCTGGCTCGCCTTCACCAAAGGGGCGTGGCTCGCGGTCCTCGCCGCCCTCGCGCTGCTGCTGTTCGGGTTGATCGGGGTCGTGATCTACTGGACGAGGTTCGAGTTTCGAGTCGGCGCGGACGAGATCCGGATCGACCATGGGATCGTCAGCCGCACCCATCGCTCGATCCCGTTCGACCGGATCCAGGACGTCGACATCACCCAGGGGCCGCTCCAGCGCCTGCTCGGCTTGGCCAAGGTGACGTTCGAAACCGGCGGCGGTTCGGCCGGCCGGCATGCCGAGGAAGGCGCGCTGCAAATGATCACGCTGGAACGCGCCGAGCAGATCCGGGTTCTGGTCCGCTCGCGCGGTCAGCGCGCCGCCACCGTGCCGGCCGCATCCGCGGCCGAATCGGTCGGAGATGGGCCGGTCTATGCGATGAGCTTTTCGCGGCTGCTCCTCGCCGGCACGTTCAATTTTTCGCTCGCCGTCCTCGGCGTGCTGTTCGGCCTCACCCAGACCGTCGGCGATACCGCCGGCTTCGATCCGCTGAGCGAATCCTTCTGGCGCAACGCGCTGAGCGCCGGGGATCCGGTCGCGCGCTATGCGGAGCAGCATCGCGCCGCTGCCGCGATCGCCGGAGCGTTGCTGCTGGTGCTGATCGGCTTCGCCACCGGACTCGTTCGGACGATCATCCGCGAATTCGGCTTCCGGCTCGACCGCATCGACGTCGGGCTGCGCCGGCGGCGCGGGCTGCTGACACGCACCGACGTGACCCTGCCCGTCCGGCGCGCCCAGGCGGTGGTCGTCGGCACCGGCCCGGTGCGTGACCGGTTCGGCTGGCGCGAGCTCAAGCTGCAAAGCCTCGCCCGCGACGAGGACGGCAAGGGCGACCATGTGCTCGCGCCCCTGGCGAAGGACGGGGAGGTGGACGCGATCCTGGCGCAGCTCGGCTGGCGGCGGCTCGCCGTCTCGGCACCGTGGCAGCCTATTTCGTTGGCCTATGTTTCCGCTTTCGCCATCGCCCTCTCGCCGCTGTTCCTCGCGGCGGCCGTTCAGGCGCTGTTCGTCTGGCCGTTGGCGGTCCCCTATGGCGCCGGCCTGCTCGCGGTGATCGCCTTGCGCTGGCTCGCGTGGCGCAGAACCGCCTTCGCGCTGGACGACGACCGGCTGCTGATCCGCGGCGGCTGGTGGCGGCGGAGCCTGACCATTCTCCCGGTCGCCAAGATCCAGAGCATCGACCTTAGCGAGAATTTTATCACCCGCTGGTTCGGCACCGCGACCCTGCGCTTCGGGGTCGCCGGCGGCGGGTCGACCGGCCATTCCATCCCCGCAATCCCCAGGGCGGCGGCGCGCGAATTGCGCGACGAACTGCTAGGCACTGGCGCATGACCTTCGCGCTTGGAGTCGAACAGTCGGCCGGCGGCCAGCCATGGCGCTGGCGCCGCGCGACCGAGCCCGGCGCGGGGCTCGACGAGCTGGTCGACGAACTGCTGCTCGCCCGCGGTGTGCCGCGCGACGATCTCGCCCGCCACCGCGAACCGAAGATCCGCGATTTCCTGCCCGATCCGAGCAGCTTCCGCGACATGGATCAGGGGGCGAAGCGGCTCGCCGACGCCGTCCAGGCCGGCGAGACGATCGCCATCTTCGGCGACTATGACGTCGACGGAGCGACCAGCGCGGCGCTGCTGATGCTGCTGCTGCGGCGGCTCGACGCGGAGCCGATCGTCTATATCCCCGACCGGCTGATGGAGGGCTATGGCCCATCGGGGAAGGCGCTGGTCGAGCTGAAGGCGCGCGGCGCAGCCGTCGCCGTGTGCGTCGACTGCGGTGCGCAGGCGTTCGAGGCGCTCGCCGAAGCGCGATCGGCCGGCCTCGACGTGATCGTCGTCGACCATCATCAATGCGCCAGTCTGCTGCCGGTCGCGTTGGCGATGATCAACCCCAACCGGCTCGACGAAAACGCCGACGGCGCAGCCCACGGCCACTTGGCCGCGGTCGGCATGGCGTTCCTGCTCGGCGTGGCGCTGGTCCGCGAGCTGCGCAGGCGCGGCGCGTTCGCGCCCGAAGCCGAACCCACGGTGCTCGACCTGCTCGACCTCGTGGCGCTGGGCACGGTGGCCGACGTCGCGCGCCTGAAGGGCCTCAACCGCGCCTTCGTCACCCAGGGCCTCAAGATCATGGCGGCGCGGCAGAACGTCGGACTCGCGGCGCTGATCGAGGCGTCGCGGCTGACCAAGGCGCCGTCGAGCCGCGACCTCGGCTTCGCGCTCGGCCCGCGGATCAATGCTGGCGGCCGCGTCGGCAAGTCCGACCTCGGCGTGCGCCTGCTCACCTCAACCGATGCGGACGAAGCGCGCGGCATCGCCGCCGAGCTCGACCGGCTCAACGAGGAGCGGCGGGCGATCGAGATGCTGGTCTGCGAGCAGGCCGAAGAGCAGGCCGCGACACGCGCCGGCGATGCCGTGATCAGCGTGATGAGCCCCGGCTGGCATCAAGGCGTGATCGGCATCGTCGCCGGGCGCCTCAAGGAGCGCTTCGGCAAGCCCGCGATCGTCATCGCCCAATGCGAGGACGGCACCGGCAAGGGCTCGGGCCGGTCGATCGGCGGAGTCGACCTCGGCGCGGCGGTGCTGGCCGCGAAGGAAAGTGGACTGCTTATCGCCGGCGGCGGCCACGCCATGGCCGCGGGCCTGACGCTCGCGCCGGGCGGCCTCGAGCCGTTTCGGGAGTTCATCAACGCGCGCCTCGCCGCCGACGTCGACCAAGCGCGCGGCGACCGCGCCCTGCTGCTCGACGCCCTGCTCGCGCCGGGCGGCGTGGTCGGGGCGCTGTGCGATGCGCTCGATGCCGCGGGGCCCTACGGCGCCGGCTGGCCCAGCCCCAAGGTGGCGGCCGGCCCGGCGCGGCTGCTGAAGACCGGGATCGTCGGCGACGGCCACGTCCGCGGCCTCGCCTGCGGCGACGACGGCAAGACCTTCAAGTGGATTGCGTTCCGCAGCGCCGCGACCGCGCTCGGCCAGGCGTTGCTCGAATCGCCTGGCGACCGGCGCTGGTGGCTGGCCGGATCGATCAAGCGCGACGAGTGGAACGGCGGCACTGCGGCGGAGATGCACGTCGACGATGCCGCGCTTGCTTGACGCTTCCGGACCCCTCGCCTAACGCGCTCACCGCTTCAAAGCGGCCCCATCGTCTAGCGGTCTAGGACGTCGCCCTTTCACGGCGAAAACACGGGTTCGAGTCCCGTTGGGGTCACCAACGCGCAGGATATCCCGGGGGACATCCGAGCATTGGTGACGGCGCGTAGCGCCGCGGACTACCAGCCTTTCAGGCGAAACCACGCCGCCGCGATGCTTAGGATCAGCGCGGCTATGCTGGCGGCTAGAGCGAACGCCGCCGACCGGCCCTTCGAGCGCGCATAGACGAGCGTGATCCCGAGCTTGACGATCATGTTGGCGAGCACGGTTCCGGTCAGCGCCAGTGCGGCCAGCGCGGCGCCGATCGCCGCCGGATCGAGCCCGCCGAGGGTGATGATCGCCGTGTCGACATCCGTGCTGCCGATGATCAGCAGCAGGACCGCGAGTCCCTCTTGCCCGAAGCGGCCTTGGGCCCATCGGGCGGCGACGGCAGCGATGGCGACGAAGGTCAGGAACCCAAGCGCCGGAACGATCGCGACCGGATTGCCCGGAGCGGCGGATTCGCCGTCCCCGGGCGCGCGCCGATAAAGCCACCAGGAGGCGATTGCGCTGACGATGAACGGCGGCGCCATCAACGCCGCAAACTCGGGCAGGACCCGGGTCGACAGGAGCCCGACGAGAAACGTGCTGCGCATGTACATGATGGTCGAGGCGAGGGCGATCCCGGCCGGCTCCGCTCCAGCGCGCTGCGCGGCTCCGAGCCGCTGAGCAAGCGATTGGGTGACCGCCGTCGAGCTGTACAGGCCGCCGATGACCGCGGTCGCGATGGTGCCGTTGCGCTCGCCGAAGATGCGGTTGGCGACATAGCCGAGGAACGAGAAGCCGGTGACGAGCACGACCACGAACCACAATTTCTGCGGGTTCCACGCGCCGAACGGGCCGTAATGGCCGCTCGGCAGGAACGGCAGGATCGCCCCGGCGATGATCGCGTAGCGGGCCAGCGCTTTCACGTCCTGCTCGTCGAGCCTGTCGACGAAGCCGTGAAGTTCGGTCCGCATGGCGAGGAAGGCGACGGCGACGGCCGCGCTGGCGATCGCCAGCGCGGGTTGGCCGAGGCCGGCGAGGAAGCCGATCGCGATGGTCACCATGGCTGCGACGGCGCTGGTCGAATCGTGCTGCGTCTCGAGCGCCCGGGCGTAAGCGACGACCATCAGGGCGACGAGCCCGAGTATGATCGCCGCGGCGACGTACGGGTGGCCGAGGCGGGCGAGCAGGCCGGCGATCCCGCTGCCGAGGCCGAGCATCGAGAAGGTGCGGACGCCCGCCACGCGCGTGCCGGGCTCCTGTTCGCGCAGCTTCCAGCCGCGTTCGATGCCGATCAGCAAGCCGCCGGCGAGCGCCGTCGCGACGCACAGCGCCGCGCGATACCAGTCGGCATTCAGCGGAGCCGCTCCGTGTGCCAGCGGAGGTGGTCGGCCATGAAGCTCGAGATAAAATAATAGCCATGGTCGTAGCCCGGCTGGCGGCGCAGGGTCAGGGCGATTCGGGCGTCGGCGCAGGCGCGCTCGAGCAGCTCGGGCCGAAGCTCCTGCTCGAGGAACTGGTCGGCGCCGCCGACGTCGACCAGCAGCTCCGGCACCCGTGCCCCGTCCTCGATCAGGCCAATTGCATCGTGCTTGCGCCACCTGGCCGGGTCGGTGCCGAGATAGCCGGTCAGCGCCTTCTGACCCCACGGCACCTGGCTTGGCGCAACGATCGGGGCGAACGCCGAGACGCTGCGGAAGCGGTCGGGCTGGTTGAGCGCGACCGTCAGCGCGCCATGCCCGCCCATCGAATGGCCGGTGATCCCCTGGCGATAGCCGTCGACGGGGAACTCGCCGACGACCAGGGCCGGAAGCTCCTCGGTGACGTAGCTCCACATCCGGTAATTGCTCGACCACGGCGCCTCGGTCGCGTCGACGTAGAAGCCGGCGCCTTGGCCGAAATCGTAACCCTCGGCATCGGGCACGTCGTCGCCGCGCGGGCTGGTGTCGGGCGCGACGAAGATCAGGCCGTGCTCGGCACAGGCGGCGCGGTATTCGCCTTTCTCGGTCACGTTGGCATGGGTGCAGGTCAGCCCCGACAAGTACCAGACGACCGGCAGCCGGGCTCCGTCCTCGGCCTGCGGTGGGAGGAAGATCGAGAAGGTCATGTCGGTCGCGGTTGCGCGCGACGCATGCTTAACAACCAGCTGCCGCCCGCCGTGCGCCTTGTTCTCGGACAGGACTTCGATTGCGCTCACTGCGCCGGCCGGTGCAGCCCGCACAGTTTGTTGCCGTCGGGATCGCGCAGGTAGGCGAGATAGAGCCGGCCGAACGCATTCTCGCGCCAGCCCGGCGGGTCTTCGCAGTTGGTTCCGCCCGCGGCGCACCCGGCCGCGTGCCAGGCGTCGACCTCGTCCGGCGAGTCGAAACCGAAGCCGATCGTACCGCCATTGGCGTGGCACGCGGGCTGGCCGTCGATCGGGCTCGACACCATGAACACCGCGCCGCGCCGGCCGTAGCTCAGGCGACCCTTGTCGTCGGTCTTGGCCTCCTTGCCGAACAATGCGTCATAGAAGCGCTTCGAGCGCTCGACGTCGTTCGACCCGACCATCACATGGCTGAACATCGCACTCCCCTTAGATCTCTACGGCGACGGTCGCGGTGGCCGGGTCGCCGGTGTTGGGCATGTCCTTCGGATCCATCAGTAGTAGCTTAACCTGGCCCTTGCGGGCGCATGGCCGATGTTCGGTGCCCTTCGGGACTACGAACAGCTCACCCGGACCGAGCGTCACCGTGCGGTCGCGAAGCTCCATCTCGAGCTCGCCGTCCAGGATCAGGAACAGCTCGTCGGTATCCGGATGCTGGTGCCAGATAAATTCGCCTTCGACCTTCACCAGCCGGACTTCGTTGTCGTTGTAGCGCGCGACGATCCGCGGCGCCCAGGTGTCGTTGAAGCTGGTGAACTTGTCGGCGATGTTGACCTTGTCGGCCATCAGTAAATGACCACGCTGCGAATGCTCTCGCCGGCGTGCATCAGGTCGAAGCCCTGGTTGATCTCGTCGAGCGTCAGCGTGTGGGTGATCATCGGATCGATCGCGATCTTGCCGTCCATGTACCAGTCGACGATCCTGGGCACGTCGGTGCGGCCCTTGGCGCCGCCGAACGCGGTGCCGCGCCAGTTGCGGCCGGTGACCAGCTGGAACGGGCG
>Ga0207674_10003239_pt1 | contig 20037 bp, 18 predicted proteins | sample KBSCornC72_FD_184303 | JGI IMG/M metagenome (GOLD analysis project Ga0207674, IMG submission 184303) | Corn rhizosphere microbial communities from Kellogg Biological Station, Michigan, USA - KBS Corn C7-2 (SPAdes) (version 2) | ecosystem: Host-associated > Plants > Roots > Rhizosphere > Soil ...
CGAGCGGGTCGACCACCCCGATTACCCGCTGGACCTGACCACCGACGACATCAAGGCCCTGTACCGGGACCTGGTGCTCGTCCGCCGGATCGACACCGAGGCGATCGCCCTCCAGCGCCAGGGCGAGCTGGGCATCTGGGCCTCGCTGCTCGGCCAGGAAGCCGCCCAGATCGGGTCCGGCCGGGCGCTCAACCCGGGCGACATGGTCTTCCCCACCTACCGCGAGCACGGCGTGGCCTGGTGCCGCGGCATCGACCCGGTCAAGCTGCTCGAGCTGTACCGCGGCGTCAGCCACGGCGGCTGGGCGCCCGAGGAGCACAAGTTCGGTCTGTACACGATCGTCATCGGCGCGCAGACCCTGCACGCCACCGGCTACGCGATGGGCATCCAGCGCGACGGCCGGGAGACCGACGAAGCCGTCATCGTGTACTTCGGCGACGGCGCCACCAGCCAGGGTGACGTCAACGAGGCCTTCGTCTGGGCGCCGGTGTTCAACGTCCCCATCGTCTTCTTCTGCCAGAACAACCAGTGGGCCATCTCCGAGCCGCTGGAGAAGCAGAGCCGCATCCCGCTCTACCAGCGGGCCCGCGGGTTCGGCTTCCCCGGTCTCCGGGTCGACGGCAACGACGTGCTGGCCTGTTACGCGGTGACGCAGAAGGCCTTGCAGGCGGCCAGGGAAGGCCAGGGTCCCACGCTGATCGAGGCGTTCACCTACCGCATGGGCGCGCACACCACCACCGACGACCCGACCAGGTACCGGCTGGCCAGCGAGCTGGAGATGTGGAAGCTCAGGGACCCGATCGAGCGCGTCCGGGCCTACCTCGTCCGCGGCGGCCTGGCGGAGCCTGAGTTCTTCGCCGAGGTGGACGCGGAGGCCAAGCGAGAAGGCGCCCGGGTCCGCGAGGCCTGCCGGAACATGCCCGACCCGCCGCCGCTGGCCCTGTTCGACAACGTGTACGCCGAGCCCACCGCGATCCTGCGCGAGGAGCGCGAGCAGTACGCGGCCTACCTGGACTCGTTTGAGGGGGGCGACCGATGACCAAGCTCACCTTGTCCCGCGGGCTCAACGAGGGACTGCGCAAGGCGCTCGAGAACGACCCCAAGGTCCTGATCATGGGCGAGGACGTCGGCAAGCTGGGCGGGGTCTTCCGCGTCACCGACGGCCTGCAGAAGGACTTCGGCGAGGCCCGGGTGATCGACACGCCGCTGGCCGAATCCGGCATCGTCGGCACGGCGATCGGCCTGGCCCTGCGCGGTTACCGGCCGGTCTGCGAGATCCAGTTCGACGGGTTCGTCTTCCCCGCGGTCGACCAGATCGTCAGCCAGCTCGCCAAGATGCGCTACCGGTCCCGCGGGCAGGTCAGCCTGCCGGTGGTGATCCGCATCCCGTGCGGCGGCGGCATCGGCGCGGTCGAGCACCACAGCGAGTCTCCCGAGATACTGTTCGCGCACACGGCCGGCCTGCGCGTGGTCGCCTGCTCGGACGCGGCCGACGCGTTCACCATGATCCAGCAGTCGGTCGACTCGGACGACCCGGTGATCTTCTTCGAGCCGAAGCGGCGCTACTGGGACAAGGCCGAGGTCGACACCGCGGCCGGGGTAGCCGGCACGCTGCCGTTCGACCGGGCCCGGGTCACCCTCGAGGGCGACGACGTGACCCTGCTCTGCTACGGCCCGCTGGTCCGCACCGGCCTGGAGGCCGCGGCCGCGGCGCGCGAGGACGGGCGCAGCGTCGAGGTCGTCGACCTGCGGTCGCTGTCCCCGCTCGACATGGACACGATCACCGCCTCGGTACGCAAGACCGGCCGCTGCGTGGTCGCGCACGAGGCGCCGGTGTTCGCCGGGCTCGGCGCCGAGATCGCCGCCCGGGTCACCGAGCGGTGCTTCTACCACCTCGAGGCGCCGGTGCTGCGGGTCGGCGGCTTCGCCACCCCCTACCCGCCGTCCCGGCTCGAAGAGCACTACCTGCCCGACCTGGACCGGATCCTGGACGCCGTCGACCGCACGTTCGGCTACTGAGGAGGCGGGACGGATGGTCAAGGAGTTCAAGCTTCCCGACGTCGGCGAAGGCCTGACCGAAGCCGACATCGTCGCCTGGCACGTCAAGCCGGGCGACCTGGTCGAGGACGGCCAGATCATCGTGGAGATCGAGACGGCCAAGGCGGTGGTCGAGCTGCCCTGCCCGTGGGACGGCACGGTGGCCCGGCTGCTGGCCGAGGAGGGCCAGACCGTCGAGGTCGGCGTCCCGATCATCGCGGTAGAGGTGGGGACGTCCGATAGTGCCGAACGGGCCGAGGTAGCCGCCCCCGCGTCCGCCGAGAGCGCCTCCGACGATGAGGCCGGCGCGCATTCTGTCCTGGTGGGCTACGGGGTCAAGGCCTCGTCGACCACCCGGCGCGCACGCCGGACCGCGGCCGGGCGCCCGGAAACCGCCGAGGTTCCCACCGCGCCCGAGGAACCGGTCGAACCGCCGGAGGTACCCGCCGAGCCGGCGGCCCGTAGCCAGTCCAAGCCGACACTGGCGAAGCCGCCGGTGCGCAAGCTGGCCAAGGACCTTGGTATCAGCCTGGCCGCGCTGGCGGGCAGCGGCCCGGACGGCTCGATCACCCGGGACGACGTGCAGCGGGCGGCGGGGGCGGGTACTCCGGCCCGTTCGGCCGAATCGGGGAACGGGTCCCGGACGGCCACCTCCGCTCCGGCCTCCGGCGGTGAGGAGCGCATCGCGGTCCGCGGCGTGCGCAAGCACATGGCCGCGGCCATGGTGTCGAGCGCGTTCACCGCGCCGCACGTTACCGAGTTCCTTCAGGTCGACGTGACCGAGACGATGGCGGCGCTGCGCCGGATCAGGGAGCTGCCCGAGTTCGCCGAGCTGCGGGTCTCGCCGCTGCTGTTCGTGGCCCGGGCGCTGCTCGTCGCGGTGGCCAGGCATCCGCTCGTCAACTCGTCCTGGGACGCCGCCGCCGAGGAGATCGTGGTGAAGCACTACGTGAACCTCGGCATCGCGGTGGCGGCCGAGCGCGGCCTCATCGTGCCGAACGTCAAGCACGCGGACGCGCTAACGCTGCCGGAACTAGCCCGTGCGCTGCAGGTGCTGACCGAGACCGGCCGGGCCGGCAAGGCCACCCCGGCCGACCTGGCGGGCGGCACGATCACGATCACCAACGTCGGGGTGTTCGGGGTCGACGCCGGCACCCCGATCCTCACCCCCGGCGAGACGGCCATCCTCGCGTTCGGCCAGGTCAAGGACACACCCTGGGTGGTCGACGGGGAACTCGCGGTGCGCAAGGCGTGTACCTTGTCGCTGTCTTTCGACCACCGCATCGTGGACGGGGAGCTCGGCTCGGCCGTGCTGCGCGACATCGGCTCGATGCTCACCGACCCCCTGCGAATACTGGCCTGGGGCTGAAACGCATGGGGCTGACGCGATAACGTCAGCCCCATGATCAGGCATATGGTGATGTTCCGGTGGACTCCGGAAGCGACGCGGGAGCAGAAGGAGCGCGTCAAGGAGGAGCTCGGGCGGCTGCCCGGGCTGATCCCGCAGGTGCGGGCCTATCACATCGGCGAGGACCTTGGCCTGGCCGGCCACGTCAACTTCGACTTCGCCGTCGCGGCCGACTTCGACGACCTCGCGGGCTACCTGGCCTACCGGGAGAACGCGGAACACCAGAAGATCGTGGAGACCTTCATCCAGCCGATCGTCGGCGCCCGCGGCGCGGTCCAGTACGAGATCTGAGCCGGCTTAGAAGGCGCCCTCGGGCAGGTCCATCAGGTCCAGCGTGGTCTCCTCGGCGATCGTGCGCTCGACGGCCAGCCGGGGCAGGACGGTGGCGGCGAAGAACCGGCCCGCGCTCAGCTTGCCCGCGTAGAAGTCGCGGTCGGGATGGCCGGCGCCGATCTCGTCCAGCCTGCGCAGGGCGATGTCCGCGTGGGTCAGCAGCTGCCAGCCGATGACCAGGTCGCCGAGCGCCATCAGCAGCCGGGTGGTGTTCAGGCCCACCTTGTAGACCTGTTCGGGCTGGTCCGCCGAACCCATCAGGAAGCCGGCCATGGCACCCGCCATGGCCTCGACGTGCCCGGCGGCTTCGGCCAGCGCGGCCCGTTCGGCCTTGAGCCTGCCGTTGCCGCCCTCGGCGGCGGCGAAGTCCCTGATCCGGCCGAGCAGCGCCCCGAACGCCTGGCCGTTGTCCCGGACGATCTTGCGGAAGAACAGGTCCAGGCTCTGGATCCCGGTCGTCCCCTCGTACAGGCTGTCGATCTTCGCGTCCCTGATGTACTGCTCGACCGGGTAGTCCTGGAGGAACCCGGAGCCGCCGAGCGTCTGCAGGGCCAGGGTGAGCATCTCGTAGGACCGTTCGGAGCCGACCCCCTTGACCACCGGCAGCAGCAGGTCGTTCAGCCCGGCGTCGGCCTCGTAGGTCCGCCCCTGCGCCGCGGCGAGCTGGATGGCGTCCTGGATCGAGGCCGTGTACAGCACCAGCGCCCGCATGCCCTCGGCGTACGCCTTCTGCAGCATCAGCATCCGGCGCACGTCGGGGTGGTGGATGATCGTCACCCGCGGCGCGGTCTTGTCCGTCATCTGGGTGAGGTCCGCGCCCTGGACCCGGTTCCTGGCGAAGTCCAGCGCGTTCAGGTAGCCGGTGGACAAGGTGGCGATGGCCTTGGTGCCGACCATCATCCGGGCGTCCTCGATGACCATGAACATCTGCCTGATGCCGTCGTGCACGCCGCCGACCAGGGTGCCCACCGCGGGTCGCCCCCCCGGCTGAACTGGGCCGAAGGTGACCTCGCAGGTGGTGGAGGCCTTGAGGCCCATCTTGTGCTCGACGTTGGTGATAAAAACGCCGTTGCGCTCGCCGAGGGACCCGTCCTCGTTGACCAGGTACTTGGGCACCAGGAACATCGATAGGCCCTTGGTGCCGGGTCCGGCGCCTTCCGGCCGGGCCAGCACGAGGTGGAAGATGTTGTCCGCCAGGTCGTGTTCGGCGCTGGTGATGAAGCGCTTGACCCCTTCGATGTGCCAGGTCCCGTCCTGCTGCTCGATCGCCCGGGTCCGGCCGGCGCCGACGTCGGAGCCGGCGTCGGGCTCGGTCAGCACCATGGTGGCGCCCCACTCGCGCTCGATGGCCTGCTCGGCGAACCGCTTCTGCTCGGGCGTGCCGAGCTCCCACAGGACCCGGGCCATGGTGTGGCCGCTGGCGTACATCCAGATCGCCGGGTTGGAGCCCAGGATCAGCTCGGCCATGGCCCAGTTCAGCGACCTCGGCGCCCCGGTGCCGCCCAGTTCGGCGGGCAGCGAGAGCCGGTACCACTCGGCGTCCATGAAGGCGCGGTAGGACTTCCGCAGCGACTCGGGAATCCGCACCGAGTGCGTGGCCGGGTCGAACACCGGCGGGTTCCGGTCGGCGTCGGCAAAGGACTCGGCCAGCGTGCCGGTTGCCATCCGCTCCAGCTCGCCGAGGATGCCGCGGACCGTCTCCTCGTCGAGTTCGTCGTACGGCGGCTGGCCGAGCACGTCCTGGCGCCGCAGCACCTCGAACAGGTTGAACTGGATGTCCCGCAGGTTGCTCTTGTAGTGGCTCATCGCTGCTCCGCCGTCAAAGGGCCGTACTGGGCCGTTTCACCTGGCCGTTCGCCTGAACACGATCTATGCTACCGGCTAGTAACAAATCTGGCGAGGGGCGGCCCGGCGCGGGCGGGACCGGACAGGATAGGACGGGGCAGGACACAAGTGGGCGTGCGCGTCACTATTGACCGCATGTCCCATTTTTTACGGGTTTTCACAAATTGTTGATCACCGGCGACTACGCTTCCGCTATGTGACAGACGTTCGCGACTCCTCGCCGGGCCTGCCCGGGCGACGCCAGGAGCCGAACGTACCGTCGGAACTGCCGTCCCAGCAGGGGACGGGACGGGGAGCGATGCCGCGGCAAGGTCAATTCTCCACCGGATCAGGATCCCAGGGAGCCGAATTCCCTGAATACGGTCAGCCGGACGACGAGGCGCTAGCCCGCAGGCAGCCAGGACCAGGTTCTCATCCGCGCCAGCCCGGCTCGCCCGTCCGGTCGCAGGCCAGGCTGGTCGCACCCGGCGGCCGTCACCGGCGTGCGATGCCCGCCAGCCTGCCCGAGGGCGCGCCCGCCCTGGTCCTCGCGGTTCCCGACGCCGGCGCGGCCGGCCTGGCCGGCGTGACCGCGGAGATCGCGACCGTGCTCCGGGTGGACAACCCGGCCCTGGACGTGCGCACGGCCCGGATCGACCAGGGCGGCCGCGGCGACCCGGCCGGGATCCGCGCGGTGCTGGCCGACGCGGCGGCCAGGCGGCCCGCCGGCTCCCCCTCGGCCGTGGTGATACCGCAGGTGGTGACGCCGCATCCGGCCAGCTTCCAGGCGGTACGGGAGGCCATCGCGACCAGCGGGGCCAACGCGTACATCGGCGAGGTGTTCAACACCAACGCGCTGCTGGCCGAGGCGCTGCACCACCGGCTGGCCGACGCCGGCCTGGCCCGGGCCGACCGGGTCCGCATGTTCAGCATCACGACCTCGGCCGACGGCATCATCCTGGCCACCGTGGGCGGGCAGGAAGCGGTCGGTACCGCCAGCGTCACCGCCTTCCTGCTCGCGGCGCGGCTCGCGCTCCCGGTGATGGCCGCCTCGCTGGACGCCAAACCCTCCATTGAGGACGCGGCGGTCCAGCTCGACAGCATGGGCGTGACCAGGATCGCCCTCGCCCCGTGCGTCATCGGCCCGGAGGCCGACCCGGCGGCCATCGAGGAAGCCGCCGCGGTGATCGGCGCCAAGTGCTGCGCGCCGCTCGGCGCGCACGGCAACGTGACCAAGCTCATCTCGCTCGCCTACGGCCAGGTGCTCAACCAGCTCAAGCCGTCGGGCCCCGATGCCTCGGTCAGCCCGCCGGGCGGACGGCACCGATAAGCCCGCCGGGCTGGTACATGCCGCCGAGCCGGTACCTGACCTTGCCCCTGGTCTCCCGTGCACACCACAATCCCCAGCCACCCCCGGATTCCGACCCGTCACGCTCCCCCGTGTTCCCGACTACTAAGCGTAGCTATCTTCCTGCGTGATGTGATGTTAGTCTCGTCGCTATTGCCGCCCGGGCGTGGCTGGAATGTGATCCCGAGCACATCTGTTCGTGCGAATGGTTCACTTAGAGGGCACGGCCAGGACGGTCGCTGGCCCGGCCCGCTGGCGGCGGCCAGCGGCGGAGATGCCGGCAAGGAGGATTCGGTGGAGGACGCCGAAGTTGTGCTCAGGCGGGCACCGCTGTTCGAAGGGCTCGACGAGGATAGCGCGCGGACGATCCGGCGGCAGATGCCCGACGTCAAGCTGTCCCGGGGCGAGCATCTCTTCCTGGAGGGTCAGGAGGGCGACCGGCTGTACATCGTGCTGGAAGGCAAGATCAAGCTCACGAGGGCGGCGGCCGACGGCCGGGAGAACCTGATCAGCGTGATCGGGCCGGGCGAGATGTTCGGCGAGCTATCAATGTTCGACCCGCGGCCGCGCACGTCGTCGGCCAGCGCGGTCACCGACGCGACGCTCGCGGCGCTGCCCCATGACGCGCTGCGCGGCTGGCTGCTCGAGCGCCCGGACGTTTCCATGCACATGCTGCAGGCACTGGCCCGGCGGCTGCGCCGGGCCAACGACGTCGTGGCCGACCTGGTCTTCACCGACGTCCCCGGGCGCGTGGCGAAGAACCTGCTCGACCTGGCGGCCCGGTTCGGCGAGCAGGAACGCGACGGGCTGCACGTCCATCACGACCTGACCCAGGAGGAACTGGCTCAGCTGGTCGGAGCCTCGCGGGAGACGGTCAACAAGGCGCTGGCGGACTTCGCCGCCCGTGGCTGGCTGCAGATCTCCGCCCGTTCGGTACTCATCCTGGACACCGAACGCCTCCGCAAACGCGCCCGCTAGCCGGCCCGCCCCGCCCCGATTTCATGATCGTGAACAGTTTGCGGTGCTATCTGCCCGTTTCTGTACATGATCATGGTTGGCCGTCGGCGCGGGCGAGGTAGTCGAGCTGGGCGCGGACCGACCACTCGGCGGCCGGCCAGACCGACGGGTCGACGTCGGTGTAGATCATGGCCACGATCTCGGCGGGGGTCTTCGCGCCCGCGGCCAGGGCCGACCGGACCTGGTCCAGCCGTTCCCGGCGGTGCGCCAGGTAGTAGTCGAGCGTCGCCAGCGGGTCGGTGAGCATCGGCCCATGCCCGGGCAGCAGCAGGCCGACCTCTCGGGCCCCGGCCAGGTCACGCAGCTGGGCCAGGCTGCGCAGGTAATCACCGAGGTTTCCGTCGCCGGCGATGACCGTGGTGCCGCGGCCGAGCACCGTGTCGCCGGTGAACAGCGCGCCGTCCGCGGGCAGCAGCAGGCACACCGAGTCGGCGGAGTGGCCCGGGCTGGCCACCACCCGGAGCTCGCATCCGGCGGCGGTCACCACGTCACCGTCCGCGAGCCCTTCAGGCCCCAGCCGGTGCGCCGGGTCGGCCGCCCGCACCGGCGCCCCGGTCAGCCCGGCGAACCGAGCCGCCCCGGCGGAATGATCCGGGTGACCGTGCGTCAGCAGGATCGTCGCCACCCGGCGCTCGCCGTCGACAGCCGCGGCGTGCACCCGGCGCAGATGGGCCTCGTCGTCAGGGCCGGGGTCCACGACCACGACGGAGGACGAGCCGGGCTCGGCGATCAGCCAGGTGTTGGTGCCGTCCAGCGTCATCGGCGAGGGGTTCGGCGCCAGCAGGCAGGTCGCCCGCGGCGTGCGGAACCCGTCGATGCCCGGCGTCGGCGTGGTCATGTCAACTCTTTACCGGGCTGGGGCAGCGCCAGCCGCACCCGCCCGTCCTCGACGATCAGCCTGGGCAGCCGCGGCGTGATGACCTGGCGGCGAGCCAGGATGGCCGATACGTCGGGATGTCCAGCCAGCTCGCCCAGGGTCACCGCGGTCGGGGGCAGCAGCGTCATCTGGCCGGCCCGGGCGGCCTCCAGCGCCGACGCGGGGCGCAGCCAGGCCCCCGACTCGGATTCGCCGGGGTCGGCATGGTCCCCGAAACCCTCCGGCGCCGCCGTGGCGTCCTGCCCAGGGGGCAGGGCGGCGGCGAAGAACCAGGTGTCGAAGCGGCGCGGCGAGGCCTCCGGCGTGATCCAGCGGGCCCACGGGGTGAGCAGGTCGGTGCGGAGCACCAGGCCCCGGCGGGCGAGCACCTCGGTGAGCGAGGCGGACCCGGCCAGCAGGGTGTGCCGGTCCGCGGCCAGCGCGGCGCTGTCCCGGACCAGGTCGTCGCGCGACGCCCCCGCCAGCAGCACGCCGGACTCCTCGAACGTCTCCCGGACCGCGGCGCACACCAGCGCCCGGGCCCGGTCCGGCGGCACGTCGAGCAGCGCGGCGAAATCGCCCGGCCCTGGCCCGGCCCACCCGACGCCGGGATCGGCGTCGGGCGCGTCCACCGAACCACCGGGGAACACGTAGGCACCCGGCGCGAACTCGAGCTCGGCGGTGCGGCGCAGCAGGAAGGCCTCAATGCCGCCTCCTTCACCAGCAGATGCGTCCGGGCGGAGCAGGATCACCGTGGCGGCGTCGCGCGGGACGGCGGGCTCGAGCCGGCCATCGGCGATCTGGAGGGCCCGTTCGGCCAGCCCGCGCGGCACTACCGGACCGGAACCCGTCATCCGGGTTTCGTTCATCGATGCGGCCTCACCGGCGGCTCAGTCGCGCACTTCGACGATCATCTCGACTTCCACCGGCGCGTTGAGCGGCAGCTCGGCCACGCCGATCGCGCTGCGAGCGTGCCTGCCGTCCTCGCCGAACACCTCGATGAGCAGCTCGCTGGCCCCGTTGATCACCTGCGGCTGGCCGCTGAAGCCGGGCGCGCTGGCCACGAAGCCGACGACCTTGACGATCCGGCGGATTCCGCCAAGGCCGCCGGCCACGGACGCCGCGGCGGCGAGCCCGTTCAGCGCGCAGGTCCGGGCCATCTGGGCTGCTTCCTCGGTGCTGACCTCGGCGCCCACCTTGCCGGTACCGGCCAGCTTCCCGTCCGCCACCGGCACCTGGCCGGAGACGTACACGTACGCTCCGGATCGCAGGGCCGGCACGTAGGCGGCCACCGGGGCCGTGACCGGCGGCAGCGTCAGCCCGAGCGCGGCCAGCCGGTCGGCCGGCCCGCTCATGGCTTCTCCCGCTTCATGTAGGCGACGAGCTGCTCGGAGTTGGGGCCGGGAATGACCGCCACCAGCTCCCAGCCGTCGTCACCCCAGTTGTCGAGGATCTGCTTGGTCGCGTGCACGAGCAGCGGCACCGTCGAGTACTCCCACTTTGGCATGGACCGACCTTACGCCTTGTCCTTGCCCGCCAGATCGGGGGCGGCCAGATCGGAGGGGGCCAGATCGGGGGCGGCGGCCAGATCGGGGGCCGTCACCTCACGCACCTCCGGGGTCACGGCGGTCTCTACCTCTGGCGCCGGCGGGATGGACGACTCCTCGAGCTCGGGCACGTGGACGTTCGAGATGGCCGCTTCCGCCGCCGCCACCTCGGCGTCACCGTAGTCCTCGATCTCCCGGGGCGCCGTGTGCTCCGGATCGGCCGGGCCGGGCGCCATCTTCTCGAAGAACCTGAGCAGCTCGACCGGGACCGGCATGACCAGCGTGCTGTTCTTCTCGCCTGCCACCTCGACCACGGTCTGCAGCAGCCGCAGCTGCAGCGCGGCCGGGTCGCGGGCCATCACGTTGGCCGCGGCGGCCAGCCGCTTGGACGCCTGGTACTCACCGTCGGCGGTGATGATCCTGGCCCGCCGCTCTCGTTCGGCCTCGGCCTGCCGTGACATCGACCGCTTCATGCCCTCGGGCAGCGACACGTCCTTGATCTCGACCCGCTCGACCCGGATGCCCCACGGGCCCTCGGTCGGCTCGTCGATAATCCGGCGCAGTTCCCTGTTCACGGATTCCCGCTCGGCCAGCAGCTGGTCCATTTCGGACTGGCCGATGATCGAGCGCAGCGAGGTCTGCGCCTGCTGGGAGATGGCGAACATGTAATTCTGTACGTTCACGGTGGCCTTGATCGGGTCCACCACGCGGAAGTACACCACCGCGTCCACCCGGACGCTCACGTTATCCCTGGTAATGCCCTCCTGGGCGGGCACGGCCATGGCGACGATCTGCATGTTGACCTTGGCCATCCGGTCGCCGATCGGGCGGATGGCGTGCAGCCCGGGGCCGCGCAGCTCGGGCAGGACCTGCCCGAACCGGTAGATGACGCCCTTCTCGTACTGCTGCACAACCTTGAGCGAGCGCCCCACCGCGATTATCCCGAGTATGACCAGGATCACGATGACGGCGAAAATTGCACCCACCGGGATCACCTCTCTTCCTAGACCCCAGCGTAGTGACAAAAAGGTCTCAGGTTAGCAGCCGCCCGCCGAACCATAAGGTATCGGAGCGGAGATAGCCTCCGTGGGAGGAAACAACCCGGAGGCAGCAAGGGCATGACCACGAGGGATACCGATTGGGACGGCGTCCGCCTGCACGTCGTTACGGGCAAGGGCGGCACCGGCAAGACCACGGTGGCGGCGGCCCTGGCGCTCGCGCTGGCCAGCGCCGGGCGCCGGGTCCTGCTGATCGAGGTCGAGGGCAGGCAGGGCCTCGCCCGGCTCTTCGACTGCCCGCCGCTCCCCTACGAGGAGCGCAAGGTGGCGATCGGGCTCGGCGCCCAGGGGTCCGGGCAGGGCGGTGACGTGTACGCGCTCGCCGTCGACCCGGAGGGCGCGCTGCTCGATTACATGGAGATGTTCTACAACCTGCGCCGCACCGGGAAGGCCCTGACCAGGCTGGGCGTGGTCGACTTCGCCACCACCATCGCCCCCGGCCTGTCCGACGTGCTGGTCACCGGTAAGGCCACCGAGGCGGCCCGGCGGCGGGTAAGCCGGCGCGACGATAGCCACGTGTACCACGCGGTGGTGATGGACGCGCCGCCGACCGGCCGGATCAGCCGTTTCCTCGACGTCAGCACCGAGGTTTCCGGCCTGGCCAAGGTGGGCCCGATAAAGACGCACTCGGACACGGTGGCCCGGGTGATCAGGTCGCCGCAGACCGCGGTGCACTTCGTCACGACGCTGGAGGAGATGCCCGTACAGGAAACTCTGGACGGCCTCGCCGACCTGCACGAGCTGACCGGCGGCGCGATCCGGCCCGGCGGCATCTTCATCAACATGGCCCGCCCGGCCATGCTCGGCGAGGCTGACCTGGCCGCGGCCGCCAGCGGCTCCCTGGACGTGGGTGAACTGGCCCTCGGCCTGAAGGCGGCCGGGATCAGCGACAACCACGGGCTGGCCGCCGACCTGATGACCGAACTGAAGGAGCACGCGCTGCAGGTGGCGCTGCAGAACAGGGAGCGGGACGAGCTGCTCACCTCCGGCCGCCCGCATTACGAGCTGCCGATGATCCCCGAAGGGATCGACCTGGCCAGCCTGTACCAGCTGGCCGCCGAACTCAGGGACCAGGGGGCAGCGTGACTGCTCCGAAGCTGGACATGGACCGGCTCATCGACGACCGGCGGACCAGGATCATCGTCTGCTGCGGGTCCGGCGGCGTGGGCAAGACCACGGCCGCGGCCGCCATCGGCCTGCGCGCCGCCGAACGGGGCCGGCAGGCGTGCGTGCTCACCGTCGACCCGGCCCGGCGGCTGGCCCAGTCCATGGGCCTGACCTCGCTGGACAACACCCCGCGCCAGGTCGACGGGGTGGAAACGGTCGACGGTGGCAGCCTGCACGCGATGATGCTCGACATGAAGCGGACGTTCGACGAGATCGTGGAGGCGCACGCCGACCCCGACCGGGCCGCGCAGATCCTGGCCAACCCGTTCTACCAGTCGCTGTCGTCCAGCTTCGCGGGCACGCAGGAGTACATGGCCATGGAAAAGCTCGGCCAGCTCAGGCACGCCGACGAGTGGGACCTCATCGTCGTCGACACCCCGCCGAGCCGGTCCGCGCTCGACTTCCTCGACGCGCCGCAGCGGCTCGGCCGGTTCCTCGACGGCCGGCTGATCCGGCTGCTGACCGCCCCGGCCAAGACCGGCATGTCCGCCATGCGGGTGCTGAACGCCGGGTTCGCCATGATGACCGGCGCGCTGACCAAGATCCTCGGCGCGCAGGTGCTCAAGGACGCGCAGACGTTCGTCACCGCCTTTGACACCATGTTCGGCGGCTTCCGCGAGCGCGCCGAGGCGACGTACCGGCTGCTGCAGGCGCCGGGCACCGCGTTTCTCGTGGTGGCCGCGCCCGAGCCGGACGCGTTGCGCGAGGCGTCCTACTTCGTCGAGCGGCTCGATTCCGAGCGCATGCCGCTCGCCGGGCTGATCCTCAACCGGGTGCACACGTCGGCCGCCGGGCGGCTGAGCGCCGCACGGAGCCTGGCCGCCGCCGAGACCCTGGAAATGCAGGATAAGCCGAACGGGTCGGACTCGGACGCCCCCCGGTACGAGATCGCCGTGGCGGCGCTGCGCATGCACGCGGAGCGGATGCACCTGAGCAAGCGGGAGCGGCGCCTGGCCGAGCATTTCACCTCGGCGCACCCGGCCATCCCGGTCGCCGAGGTGATCGCCCAGCCCGAGGACGTGCACGACCTCGACGGGCTGAGGGTGATCGGCACGATACTGTCCCGGCAGGAGCCGTAGCCCTGCCGGGACAGTATGGTGAGCTCTCGATCAGTGTGATCGTGATGGATCCGGCCTGGCCACGCTGCCTCGGCCGTCGCTGAGCGACCCTGCTATCTAGCTCGGCTATCTAGCTGGCGACGAGCTCGTCGAGGCTCTGCCGCTCGTACTCGTCGCGGGCGCGCTCGAGCAGGTCGCGCCACGAGGTGACGTCCGGGCGCCGGCGGAGCAGCGCCCGGCGCTCCCGCTCGGTCATACCACCCCAGACACCGAACTCGATTCCGTTGTCGAGCGCATCCGCAAGGCACTCCGTGCGAACCGGGCATCCCCGGCAGATCAGCTTGGCGCGATTCTGCGCTGCTCCCTGGACGAACAGCTCGTCAGGGTCGGTTCCCTTGCATGCGGCGCGTGTGGTCCAGTCAGTGATCCACATGTGCCCACTCCTCTTGATCGCCGAGCACGAGTACCCGACGGTCGTCTCGATGGGGTTGCGATCCCGGGGCGAGTGCGTGCGGCCGCTCTGCCACGGTTATCCGTTCGTGATCCAGCAACTTACGGAAGTACGGCCGGGATGCCAAGACCCCGGCATGGCCATTTACCAAATAGTTCTCACGGGCTATATCCACGGCGGAAAATAGTCACTCTCTGGATGTGATCATGTTCTCGCGGTCACATGAGGGCCCTTTTACGGCCTCAGAGGGTAACTTAAGGCAATACTGCCGGGTTTTCAGTAGTTTGCCGGGATTCGTGAGCCGCGATAAGTCTGGGCCACGATGCCCCCCGCGAAGGCTCTGGTTACTTGCCATCGCGGCGTACGCTAAGTCGCGTGCAGCGCGTAGAGACGATTTTCACCCGGACGAGCGTACTCGGGCGCCTCGTCGCGTTCGCCATCGCCGGCGGAGTGCTGGCGGCGGCCATGGTGATCCCGGTGGTGGCCGCGACCGGGGTCCTGGTCAGGAACGAAGCCGACAAGTTCACCACGCTGTCGCTGAACACCTCGGGCCTGCCGCAGCGGTCGCAGATCCTGGACCGGAACGGCCACCTCCTCGCCTATGTCTACAGCGTCGACGCGCCCTATAACGGCGACAAACTGCACTACTTCGGCTGGGACAGGGAGCCGGTCGGCTACGACCAGATCTCGCCCAACATGGTGAACGCGGCCGTCGCCATCGAGGACTCCAGGTACTGGGAGCACGGCGCGATCGACCTGCGCGGCACCATCCGGGCCGCGGTGAACGACTTCCAGCACAAGCCCGTCCAGGGCGGTTCCACCATCGCCCAGCAGTACGTGAAGAACGTGCTCCTGCTCGAGGCGGAGAAGGCGGAAAACAGCCAGGCCCTGCAGGCCGCGAACGACAAGACGCTGAGCCGTAAGCTGAACGAGCTGCGGATGGCGGTGGCCGCCGAGCACAAGCAGTCCAAGCAGCAGATCCTGGCCGGCTACCTGAACAACGCCTACTTCGGCAACTTCGCCTACGGGATCGAGGCCGCCGCCTATACCTATTTCGGGACCTCCGCGGCGAAGCTGTCGGTGACCCAGGCCGCCACCCTGGCCGGCATCGTGGAGAATCCCTCCGCCTACAATCCGCGTAAGAATCCCGGGCTGGCCCTCACCCGCCGCAACACCGTGCTGGCCAGGATGGCCACGACCAACAACGGGCTTTCCGCCGCGGAGGCCGCGGCCGACGAGGCCAAGCCGCTCGGCCTGAAGTTCGCCATTCCCGAGAGCGGCTGCCAGTCCAGTTCGGTGGGCTCGGCCGGCTTCTTCTGCCAGTACGTGGAGGAGGTCTTCCTGCACAACCCGGCCTACGGCAAGACCCCGATGGCCCGGGCCAAGCTGCTCGCCACCGGCGGCCTGAAGATCTACACCACGCTGAACCCCCAGGACCAGCAGGCCGCCAACAGCGCCGTGAACTACGTGCAGCCCGCCAACAGCAAGTTCTGGAACCCGGGCCGCAACGCGGACACCGAGGCCGTGGTGCAGCCCGGCACCGGCCAGATCATGGCGATCGCCGAGAACCGGCCGTACGGTACGGACCACGGCGAAACCGAGATCAACTACGCGGTGAACACCGCGTACGGCGGCAGTTCCGGGGTCCAGACCGGTTCCTCGTCCAAGCTGTTCACCCTGATCACCGCGCTCAAGCAAGGGACACCCTTCGGCGCCACCATGCACGCGCCGGGCAGCACCACCGTGACCGGCTACACCAACTGCCAGGGCGGCCCGGCCGGCTACTACCAGGGCCAGCCGGGCGCGTTCAACGTGACGAACGCGGAAGGCCCGCAGTCCGACTCCAACCAGTCCCTGTACACCGGCACCGTCCAGTCCGTCAACGTGTACTTCGCCCTGCTCGAAAAGCAGGTCGGCCTCTGCAACGTGGTGAAAACCGCGGACAGTATGGGGTTGACCAGGGCCGACGGCACGTCGCTGCTCAAGCGCGACCACGGCCAGGACTCGGCTGACAACATTCCCTCGTTCACGCTGGGGTCGGTCAACGTCGCGCCGCTGTCCATGGCGGCCGCGTACGCCACGGTCGCGGCGCGCGGCATGTACTGCGCGCCCGTCGCCATCGGCAAGATCACCGACAACACCGGCAAGAGCCTGCCCGTGCCGTCGGCCAACTGCCACCGGGTCTTCCCGGCGGTGGTCGCCGACGCCGTGAACTACATCCTGCAGGGCGTCCTGACCAGCGGTACGGCGGCACCGCCGGCCGGCCCGGGCGGCCTGTTCGGTCGCCAGGCGGCGGGCAAGACCGGTACCTCCAACGTGGAGGGCGGCGGCGGCACGCCGTACGCCGCCTTCGCCGGCTACATCCCCGGCCTGGTGGGGTACGTGTCGGTGTTCAACCCGATCTCCCCGACCGGCAGGACGATGGCCGGCTACACCGCCTGCTACCGGCTGGAGAGCGGCGGCCAGTCGTGCCCGAGCCAGATGTTCGGGGCGAACGCGCCCGGGTCGACCTGGCACATGACGTTCGATCACGCCGCCCTCGGCAAGGTCACCTACTTCCAGCCGGTCCCGCTGGACAGTGAGTTCTGGCGCATGGGCAACGGCCAGGTGGTCCAGCAGCCGAAGAAGCCGAAGAAGGGCCATGGCCACGGCGGCGGCGGTGGTGGCGGAGGGGGTAACGGCGGAGGCGGCGGCGGCGGTAACGGCGGCGGCGGCGGTAACGGCGGCGGCGGCGGTAACGGCGGCGGCGGCGGCGGGAGGTAGCGGCGGATGGAGTACCGGCTGCTCGGGCTCAGCGGCTGCGTGGTGTCCGCGCTGGCGCTCGGCACGCTGACGTTCGGCAACGAGACCAGCGAGGCTGACTCGTTCGCCCAGCTCGACCGGTTCGTCTCGGCGGGCGGAACCCTGATCGACAGCGCCGACGTCTACGCGGACGGCCGGTCCGAGCAGATCATCGGCCGCTGGCTCGCCAGCCGGGCGGAAGCCCGCGAGCGCGCGGTGATCGCGACCAAGGGGCGCTTCCCGACCACCGAGGACCCGAACGGGCACGGCCTGTCCCGGCGCCACCTGGCGGCCGCCCTGGACGCGTCGCTGCGGCGGCTCGGCGTCGAGGCCATCGACCTCTACCAGCTGCACGGCTGGGATCCGCTGACGCCGGTCGAGGAGACGCTGCGGTTCCTCGACGACGCGGCACAGGCGGGCAAGATTCTCTACGCAGGCCTGTCGAACTTCCTCGGCTACCAGATCCAGAAGTACGTCGATCTGGCCGACGCGCACAGGCTGATCCGCCCGGTGACCGTGCAGCCGCAGTACAACCTGCTGGCCCGGGCGATCGAATGGGAGGTCGGTCCGGCTTGCCAGGCAGAAGGATTGGGCCTGCTGCCATGGTCGCCGCTGGCCAGCGGCTGGCTGACCGGTAAGTACCGGCGGGGCGAGCCGCCCGCCGAGGGCACCAGGCTGTCCGACCAGATGGACCAGGGGATGCGGATCTGGAACGAGCGCGGCCACCTGGAACGCACCTGGCAGGTGATCGACGCGGTCCGCAAGGTCGCCGATGGCCGCGGGGCCTCGATGTCACAGGTGGCGATCGCCTGGGTGCAGGGCCGCCCGGCGGTTCGTTCGGTGATCCTCGGCGCTCGCACCCTGGCCCAGCTCGATGACAACCTGGCCGCCGGCGACCTGGACCTCAGCGAGGACGAGACGCGGCTGCTCGACGTGGCCAGCGACCCGGGAGCCCCGGACTACCCGTACGGGGAGCGCGGCCAGACCCAGCGGGACCGCCGCATCTCCGGCGGCCGCTTCTAGGCTCCTTCAGCGCCGCCTGGTGCCTGCTTCAGCCGGCGCCCAGGCGGCGGCGGACCTCGGCGGCGACCCGGGCCCCGTCCGCCCGGCCCGCCACCCGCGGGGTCAGCGTCTTCATCACCTGGCCCATGCTCTTCATGTCGGTCGCGCCGGTTTCGGCGATGGCCGCGGCGACCAGCTCCGCGAGTTCGTCGTCGCCGAGCTGAGCGGGGAGGTATCCGGCCAGGACGTCTCCCTCGGCCCGTTCGGCCGCCGCCTGCTCGGCCCGGCCGGCCGCGCCGAACGCCTCGGCCGCCTCCCGGCGCTTCCTGGCCTCGCGGGTGAGCACCTTCACGATCTCCTCGTCGCTCAGGTCGCGGGCCGAAGCGCCCGCCACCTCCTCGTTAGTGATCGAGGTCAGCGCCATCCGCAGGGTGCGCAACCGGACCTGATCGCGCGACCGTATCGCGTCGTTCAGGTCCGCGCGCAGCCGGTCTTTCAGTTCAGCCACACCCCCATCCTAGGAACCGGGCCGCGACGGCGGGCGGTAAGTGCATGCCCGGCCGCATGGCACCATGGGACCGTGAGACTGCGAACACTTATCCCGGCCACCGCCGCCCTCGGCGCCGCCGCAGTTAGCTACGCCACGGTGATCGAGCGGAACTGGTTTGTCCTGCGCCGACACGAGGTCCCGGTACTGCCGCCCGGCTCGGCGCCGCTGCGCGTGCTGCACATCTCCGACACGCATCTCACCCCGGGCCGTAAGCGGCTCATGGCCTGGGTTCGGGCACTGGACGAGCTCGACCCTCATCTGGTGGTCAACACCGGAGACTCCATCTCGCACCCGGAGGCCATACCCGGCTTTCTCGACGCCCTCGGGCCGCTCCTGGACCGGCCCGGCGTCTTCGTGCTCGGTTCCAACGACATGTACGCCCCCGAGCCGCACAATCCGGCGCGCTACCTGATGGGGCCGAGCTCCCGCTGGCGCATCAAGAAGGAACCCGACCTGCCCTGGGAGAAGCTCTGCGACGACCTGACCGCGGCGGGCTGGCTGGACCTCAACAACCAGCGCGGTCGGCTGACCGTGGGCGGGCTGGACATCGCCCTGGCCGGAGTGCACGACGCGCACGCCAAGCGCGACCGCTACGAGCAGGTCGCGGGCCAGGCCGATCCGGCCGCCGGCCTGCGCATCGGGGTCATGCATTCCCCCGAGCCGGGACTGCTCGACCTGTTCGCGGCGGACGGCTATGACCTCCTGCTCGCCGGGCACACCCACGGCGGGCAGCTGTGCGTGCCGTTCTACGGCGCGCTGGTCACCAACTGCGGGATCGAGCGGGAGCGGGTCCGCGGCCTGCACCGGCACCCCGCCGAAGGCCCGGCCTGGCTGCACATTTCCGCCGGGCTCGGCACGTCGCCGTGGGCCCCGGCCAGGTTCGCCTGCCGTCCGGAGGCCAGCCTGCTCACCTTGACCCCGCGCTAGGCCCTGTCGGGCTGGCCCGTGTCGTGCTGGCCCGTGTCGTGCTGGCCCCGGTTGTGCTGGGCCTGTCGTGCTGGCTGGCGCCCTGGCTGGCAATGCGCGAGCAGGGCCGCGCTTCCGCTAGACTGTCGAAGTCTCGCGCGGCACCGAAGGTTCCGCGCGGGCGGGGTGTAGCGCAGCTTGGCAGCGCGCTTCGTTCGGGACGAAGAGGCCGCCGGTTCAAATCCGGCCACCCCGACCAGCTCAGAAGGTATGCAAATTCCGGCGCCCCGCCGTATCGCCGGGAGACCGCGAGCAAGGCCGGGCCAGTAGTTTGCATTCAGATGCTCTTCCGCGCGGCGTGCTCTACCGCGAGATGCAGTAGTGCCGAGTATGTAACGGATACGGTCTGGTGCGCGCTCCGTATCGTGGAGATATGCAGTCCTGCTAGGAGTGCGCTGTGAGCACGCTCCGTGCGTCCGTGTCGGCCGGGGAATCTGGGCCGGTGATTACGCTGTCCGGCGAGGCTGACATCACCACCGCTGCGGAGCTGAGCGAGCTGATTACTGGCCAGCTGGCTGACGAGACGCGACAGCTGACCGTTGACGTGGCCGGGCTGGATTTCGCCGATACAGCGGCCATCCGGGTGCTCTTGGTTGCCGCCAGGAGGTTGCGGCAGCGCGGCGGCGACCTGGTG
>Ga0207674_10003241_pt1 | contig 20034 bp, 15 predicted proteins | sample KBSCornC72_FD_184303 | JGI IMG/M metagenome (GOLD analysis project Ga0207674, IMG submission 184303) | Corn rhizosphere microbial communities from Kellogg Biological Station, Michigan, USA - KBS Corn C7-2 (SPAdes) (version 2) | ecosystem: Host-associated > Plants > Roots > Rhizosphere > Soil ...
TTTGGCGGCAAACATAGTGGTGAAGCTTCAGTCGAAGCTGCGCGCCTCGCGCAAGCCGCGGGTAAACCCGTTTCGTTGCGCTGGACTCGCGAAGAAGAATTCACCTGGGCTTATTTCCGTCCCGCGGGCGTCATCGAAGCCGAGGCGAGCCTGAATGACAAGGGCTCGCTCACCTCCTGGCATTTCATTAACATTAACTCCGGTCCTTCCGCGGTGGAGACTCCCTATCGGATCGAAAACAACAAACACACCAGCCGCTCCGTTCAATCCACTCCGCCGTTGCGCCACGGCTCGTATCGTGGCCTGGCTGCCACTGCCAACACCTTCGCCCGCGAATGCTTCATGGACGAACTTGCAGCTGCCGCCGGCTTGGGCCCTCTCGAATTCCGCCTCGCTCATCTCGGCAACGAAGAAGATAAAGGCAGTCCTCGCTACCGGCTTCGTGCTGTTCTCGAAGCTGCTGCGGAACGGTTCAATTGGAAAGAGCACGTCAAAAAGAAATCGGCAAATATGGGTGTCGGCCTCGCTTGCGGCACCGAAAAAGGTTCCTATGTCGCAGCCTGCGCCGAAATCGAGATTGACCGTGAACATAACCAAATCTTCGTCCGGCGCGTCGCTCAGTCCTACGAATGCGGCGCAATCGTCAATCCCGATAATCTGCTCAAACAAGTTCAGGGCGCGCTCATAATGGGCATTGGTCCGGCGCTGCGCGAAGCAATGCAGTTCGAAAACGGCCAGATCCTGAACGCCTCATTTGGCAAATATAAGGTTCCACGTTTCGACGATATTCCTGAACTAGACATCCACCTCCTCAACCGTCCCGATCTCGCATCCGCAGGCGCAGGCGAAACTCCAATCATCGCAATTGCTCCGGCCATCGCGAACGCCGTGTTCCATGCGACAGGCGAACGGTGCCGCTCGATGCCAGTCACACTTTCTGAAACCAAGAAGACGTGATCGATTGAAATATCACCAGTCAAGCTTTCCAATGCCGAATCAACCAACCTGCGAGAAGTCCTGCCACGCCAGCCGCCCAAAGTGTTCGCCGATGTTTCGTCGCCCACAATTGAGCACTGACGCGGCGCGATCGCTCGTTGAAGGGCCCATGGCTCGCAAAATCTCCGGACACCGGCGACATCAAATTGTCAGGGCGATTCGGATCGGCTGGCTCCGAAGTTTGTTGGGCTGCAAAGCCGTTTTTGCCCAGAAATCGATCGAGCAAGCCCGGTGCAATCTTATTGCCGATGATAGCTTTCACCGTGGGCATGCCGACATAAATCTCGCGGCGTTTGTGAGTTGCAGCATACACGATCGCATCGGCGGCAACTTCGGGCTGATAAATCGGCGGGACAGGTTGAGGTTTGTTTTTGAGCCGACTGCGCGTCCAGACAAATTGAGGCGTATTCAGTGCGGGCATCTGGACCATCACAATCCTGACCTTGCTTTTTTCATGTCGCAGTTCGGAGCGCAATGAATCGTTGAAACCCTGAATTGCATGTTTGGCCGCGCAATAAGCTGATTGCAACGGAATACCACGGTAGGCCAGCGCTGAGCCGACTTGAACAATGACACCGCGATTGCGCGTCCGCATTCGCCGCAAAGCCGCCAAGGTCCCCCAGACGTAACCGAGGTAAGTTACCTCGGTAACCCGCTTGTATTCGTCCGAAGTCATTTCGATCACCGGCGAGTAAACCGAAACCATGGCGTTGTTAATCCAAATGTCAATCGGCCCCAGGTGCGCTTCCACTTTGCGCGCAGCTGCTTCCACTGCGTCCGCATCAGCCACATCGCAAGGGCAGACGAATGCTTCGCTGCCGAAATCTTCGATCTCGCGTCTTGCGGCACCCAATCGTTCTCGACCGCGAGCGATTAAGCCGATTCGCGCTCCCTGCTGCGCAAAGGCCCACGCTGTAGCGCGACCGACTCCCGCGGATGCTCCCGTTATTACGACAACCGCGTTCCTGAGCGTCTCCTTTGGCCAAGCCATTGACTACAATTTAATCTCGGCACGGCCATGCAAAAATTGGGGTGAACCCCCGCCCTCGCGACTGAACGCGCCGGACAGCGCTTTGACCAACTTACCTGCCGCTGGCGGTTTGCCGGGAAAGCTTAAGGATTTCCTGTACTGGGATGCGCGTCCAGAATTCCTGTTGTGACTGGCCGGAGCGCCCGAGGTTGCCTTCTTCGGCCGAAATCGAAAATGGCGCACCATAGATTCGGCCATCGAATTCGATACGGACTTCACCGTGAGGCCCACCGGGGCAGTGGCCTTTGTAGAAATTAATGAACGCCTCGACTTCGCGCGCGTCCACAGGTGATTCGAATTCGATGAATTCGTATTCGCGGCCCGGAGACGAACGATGGTCCTTGTAGTAGTAGCCTTCGGGCGAACGAACATGCTGGAAGAATAAAGTCTCAGCGCCAGAGCGCGGAGTCGCATAAAGATCAACATCAATATTGTGTTTCCACCGGATGCCAATCTTCATGGGGCCAACCAGCGTTGTGGGAGGAGACTCGTCTGAAAGTGTGCTGCGGGTGAGCCAATCGGCGATTTCCACATTGCGGCTCACGCGAAGCATTTCGATTTTGCTTTGGGTGGTGTCCGCGGTCCAATTTTTTGAAGCCGCAGTGGTTCCGAGAGTGTTTTGTTTGAAGCTCTGCAAGGCAGTTGGAAGATCGGTTGTAAAAGCAGCCAATTGAGCCCCGCGCCGTGCGAGGTACAAGGTCCAAAAGCGAGTGACCTTTTCTTTATGCAAGTCGCTTACCCAGGGATCGCCGAAGTAAAGCCAGTGGATCATGACGGACGGTGTCGCAACTGAATTAGTGGTGAAACCGAATATGGATTGTTCTCGCGAAGCCTGAAGATGGCCATCGGCTGGGAAGTAGCCATCCACCATGGAGAAGCCTGGTTCTTTGGCATCCTGGTACAACGGGCTGCCGATTAGCAGAAGGGCAGGCTGGAGGTTTGTCGAGCGAGGGTTTTCGGCAAGAAAATCCAAAAACTGAGGCAGCCGGATCGCCTCCGCGAATTTGAGATGCGCGTTGGTCGGCGCGGAGTGCTCCTGGGCAAGGAACTGCTTCAGCTCTCGGATGGCGCCAGCGAACTGGTTCGCGCGAGTTTTCGGACTATGAAATACCCGCGCCTCCGGCAAAGCGACGTGCGTAATTGTTTTCAGCTCGAACGCATCGTAAACCGTCAGGGAGCTGTTCAAGGGAAGGTCTTCGACCATGAGGCGAACGATGCTGCGATAGACGTCGTCCTTTACGGTTTTGTCGAGCAAGGGCGAGATACCGATAACGTAAGGTTGCGTAGGCGAAGAGACTTTTTGGCTTTCAGCGCCATTCGCGGTGAAAAGAGACAATGCCAACAGAAGCGACAGGCTTGTTTTCATGAGGACCTTTCAATGGCCATTTTTGCTCGCAACGGAAACGTTGCCTGTATTCGCAACGAGCCGATTGCTTGATTCGACAGACTCAATGTGAGTGCGAAGGTGATCCGAAAGCTGATCAAGGATTATCTGCCGTTTTTGAGATTCATCCTGACGCCTCGCAGCTTCGCGATGAAGGATGGATTTGCCATAGGCAACCAGCGCGGCGAGTTGGTTATCCAGCCGAACAAGGTGGCCCGTGGCTTCGCCAAGGCTTAAGCGTTCGCGAGCGATTCTTTGTTCGAGATCGCTGCGTTCCTGGGTAAGTTGAGCAAACGCGGGATCCAGAGCAAGGCGCACGGGACGATGGCGGGCATAGAGATTGGTCAGATACATTCCGAGAACCGCAGAAAGAAAGATCTCTGCAACGGCTTGTCCAGCAACAGTTATGACATCAATCCATTTTGCTCCGGCAAAGTTCAAACCTGTGCCCGGCGATGTCGAGGTTGGTTCACTGTCAAAGACTGTTAGTGATGCGATCTGTTCGCTGACGCCTTTCGAGAGAGTGGGATAAACACAGGCGTAAGCCGAGACCCATACCAGGACACCAATCATTCCGATTGAAAGGCAGCTCCATAAGTACAGGTCTCGCTTCCGTCGATCCTGCAAAATGTCCCATCCGATCTTCACGGCAAGAGCGCCTACCGGCAGCAGCGCGGCCCAAAGATAAGAACGCAATGGATTTTCCCGAAACGTGACAAGGCCCGATTCGAGGAGATTGAAGGAGATGTTCCAGACGCCAAATGTGATCAGGCAAATCACGCCGAGGCCCGAAGCTGCGAACATCAGCAGGTCCCAGCCGTTCCAGGGTGCGCTAGGCTTGACGTCCTCTTCGCCGTTGACTGTGACTGGCACGAGTTTGTTCCGTTCTGCGATCCCTGAATCGATTTTCTTCAATTGCTCCTGCAGAAAGGAGAGATGTTCTTCATGTGTTTTTGCGACTTGACGGTGCTTCTCCCACTCGACCGCGTGTTGATGCAAGAAGAGCGCGCGGTGATAATGCTCGATCTCCTCAGGGGCGGACCCCGCTGGATTTTCGAGGTGATTTTGAATGAATTCAAGGTGAACGGCCGGAACGATGCTCTGGCCGTTCAAGGCAGACGCTTTCATGGGTCATTTGGCGACAGGTTTTCCGGGGGCAATATTGTTGTTCAAGTCGCTATGGTGCTCATCGCTCGACTCGTTCTGGTTCTCCTGGACATCGACGTCCTGTTCGTCGTTCTCTTGTTGCTCCTCGAACTGTTCCTGCTCTCTTTCGAGTTTCTCGATTTGGTGATCCAACTTTTCCATCTGTCTCTCGAGCGCTTCATGTTGCCTGTGCAGAGCTTCGAGCTCCTGATGCGAACCGTCACGCTTGTGAATGGTCTGTCCCCTTTGTGCGTCTCTTGCTGCTCGCCCAGCTTCCCGAGCAGCTTGCTCTGCTTGTCTTGCGATTTTTGCCTGATCGACGGCCATTTTGGCATGCTGTTCCGCAAGTTCCTTAATCTTTCCGGCATCTTTCGGGTTAATTAAGCTTTTCTGTTTCTCAAGCTCGGCAAGGTGCTTATTCATGTCGGCCCGTTTCATCTCAAACTCCGCTTGCTTCTTTGCGAAGTCAGCCTGCTTTTGTTCCCATTGCTTTCCAAAATCAGGCGAGTTTTTCCACTTCATTTCTCCCGGGGGCGTTTTGGGACTGAATTCGAACTGGCCTGGATTCCTGTTTTGCTGGGCAGCCAGCGATTCAACCATTTTTTCGAGCCGATCGAGTCGTTCCTCGAGCGATGAATCCCTTCCGGGCCGACGCGCCTGGCGAGGAGCTACGGGTTGACCGGGTTGTGGCTCCGTGCTGGCAATCATGGGCGCGACCGGTACTGGCGGGGCGACGAGTGTCATTGGCGCCGGAGACATGCCTGGTGTCGGCGGAGCCACAATAGTGATCGACGGACGAGGCGCAACGGCTGGCCGAACATCAACTGATACAGTGGTGCCCGGTTTGAACTTTGGTCCCGCGTCAACGGAACGCGCCGCGGGGGTGGCAGAGGGCGGTGCCCAAGTTACCGAGGAACTGGTATCCTCTGAAACTGCGACCCCGGCGGCCGGCGTTGCGTCCGCAATCGTGGCACTGTGCGCGTCCGGTGGTAAACCAGCAGCAGGCTCGGCTGCATCCGCGCTCTGGGCGAATGCAAGTCTTGGCGCTGAGTAAATAGCGGCTGCTGCCACAAAAGCGGTAGCTGTCGCGAGCAATCCAAGCCTTAATTTCGCAAGGCGAGGCGATGTATTTCTGTTTGAGTTTAGTATCATATCGATCCTTTGTTTTAGTTGACTCTGGTTGGTTGAAACTCCGGGAGCGAGGACAGAGGCCTGCATGCGTCCGGCCAAGTCTGCCAATAGCAATGCATAGGCCTTGGGCCGCCGGGTGGATTGCAAGACTTGATCATCGCAGGCGATCTCCCGTTCCAGCGAAATCCGATTTGAAACCCACCAGATGGCGGGATGAAAAAAGAGGAGAGCTTTGATGGAATGTTGAACCAGGTTGGCCCAATCGTCGCAGCGGCATACGTGAGCCAGTTCATGCCGCAGCACGTGCTCTGATGCCTCGATTCCGGCATCTGCGGGCAGGAGTATCACGGGCTTGAAAAAGCCCAAAACGACAGGCGATTTATGGTCCGTCGATACCCTCAGGGTAACGTTGCGGCGCACGCCGGCACTCTTGCGAAGCGAGAAAAAAAGTGCATTCAGGTCAGGCCTCGGCTCAACAGAATTCAATTTCAACCTGCGAATGCGGAAAAGTTGCCAAATAAGAAACGAAACCTTTGCGCCAGCGATCGCCAGCCAAATCATCGGGAAAAGCAACGCAACCAAAAGAGGCATCCTGGCAGCAATTGTCCAGGATGGGAAAGGCGTCACCAGACGTCCGGCGAGCCAACTCAGTTTTTCCTTAATGCCAGGGAGAAACCCTGTCTCGCGAGTTGCACTTTGTTCGACTGGATTTAATGCAGCGCTGTCGAGTAAGGCGCGAACGAGGGGACGCATCGAATCTTCCGACGATTCGGTATCGGCTCCTGCATCTGTGTCGAAATCTGAATGTTCCTGTTCCCTATTGTATCCGGCGTCCGATGCAAGGCTGTCCATAGAGAATTCAGTATCAGCCGCAAAGTACTCGTATCTCCCATCGAAATCGGGCTGCAATGAATTGGCCTCCATCCGCAAGTCGTCCAACTCAGGTTGCGGCGCTACAGTCGAAACAGACGTTTCGACTATCGCAGGTAGATTGCCGGCTTCCCAACGGCTGCGCAGACAATGTGCTGGTATGATCAACGCCAGCAGTAGCAGCGTTCCGAACCAGACTGCATAGCGTGTGGCCGAGTTGGTCCGCCGCAACATTCGCATGCTGGCGGCGACCAAAACCGTGATGAGAATCCCTTGATACGTGCCGTTAACTGTCGCGGCAACAAACTGATAGCAGGCTGTGAAAATTTCATTTTTCATCGCGCTCGTCCCCCGACTCCAGAATCCTTTGTTTGATGACTTCCAACTCCTCGGGCGTTATTTGTTCCTCCCGTAAAAAGGAAAGAACCAATTCGCTGGGAGAACCTGCGAAAAATTTCGTCAAAAGCTGATGGACGGCTTTGCGTGCCGCTGTGTCTCGGTCAACTCTCGGCGCGAACTTGTAAGCGCGGCCTTCCTTTCTTGTGGACAGGTAACCCTTGTTCTTCAGGATCCGCATCAAGGTCAGAATTGTCGTATAAGCATCCCGGCCTTTGAGGGCTTCGACGACTTCGGCAACGGTGGCTGAGCCGCGGGCCCAGATGACCTCCATAATGCGATGTTCGGCATTGGTGAGGGTGAGAGTTTTCTTTTTTGGCATAGCCGAATTATTCTACTAAGAGTTTAGTAGATAGGACCGTATCACGTTTCAAAAAGCTGTCAACTAAAACTTTAGTTGATGAAAATATTAACGCAGGCAGATTCCAAATTGGTCTTACTGTCCACGCTTGCGAGATAGCTTTACTTTGGCCAAGGTCCGCGAGGTTGTCCGGTGCCGGAATTTCGCAATTGCATCATAGCGCGTACTTTGCAGCGTCCTCACGCTTGAAATCGAGACCCAGGCCAAACCGGGATAGATCGGGTCTTAGAAGACCATCGAGCGGTTTCGCGGCTCCATCGAAAAGCATATGCTCGATGCGATAGTGGTCGTAAAAATATTCAACATTGCAGGCTCGTTCCGCAGCGCAGCAGGGGTGTTGATGGACGGATGGAGCGGTATGGGCAGAGAGTGGAATTTGGAACGCGTCGCAAAGCACTGCCGCTTGCATGAATCCCGTAATGCCGGCACAGCGAGTGGCATCAGCCTGTAGAACGTCAACCGCTGTGGCCTCAAGCATCCGACGGAAATAGGCGAGATCATAGCCGTATTCCCCTGCGGCGACTTTCATAGGGGCGGGAACTTGTTCGCGAATTTGGCGGAGGCCTGCCAAATCGTCTGAAGTCACAGGTTCTTCGAACCAGGTTACGCCGTATTCGGCGAAAACCTTTGCCTGTGCGATAGCCTGTTTGCAGGAATAAGCGCCGTTGGCATCGACGAACAGTTGGATGTCGGGACCGAGTTGGTCCCGCGCTGCTTTGACCCGCGAGAGATCTTGTTCCGGTTGGCGGCCAATCTTCATTTTAACGCTACGAAATCCGCTCTTCGCCCAATCAGCGACCTGTTGTTGCAAGCGCTCTATTGTGTACGAAGTAAAGCCGCCACTGGCGTAGGCGGAGATTTCGGGACGAACCTGGCCAAGCAATTTTACCAGTGGCAATCGCAATAGGCGGGCTTTCAGATCCCACAGAGCGATGTCCACCGCAGCAATGGCCATGGAAGAGATGCCGGGCCGCCCGAGATTACGAATGCTGCGCACCATTTGATGCCAGACCTTATGAGTATCAAGCGCATCGAACCCGAGCACGAGAGGCCGCAGTTTTTCGCGGATCAGTACCGTGGTGCTTTCACTGGCATAGCTAAAACCCAGCCCAGTCACATTAGCTGCTCGGACCTGTACCAGCACAACCGTCGTTGAATCCCATTCGAGCGTCCCATCAGATTCCGGACCGTCAGTGGGAATCCTGTAGGCGCTGGCTTCAAATCCTTCGATTGCGGTTTCCGAATGGCTCACAATTCATTCTCCTCATAGAAAAACTGTCAGGATCTGCTCCCTAAATCGCGTTTGGACGTAAAGGATGGACCCCCGAAAAACCTAATTGTGCATCGTTTTGCAGGCCATAGGGACAGTGCCCCGGAATTTCTCCGTTTTTGGGTACACCTGGGTAATTCTGCTCCCAGTGCCCAACTATTACTTAGCTCACAACTTGTAGGCGAGAAATAAAATTTTGAACTCCTACCTCGCAAATTCATTATCTTTTACAAGACCTCGGCACAGCCCGAGAAAACACAGTTATGAACTAAGTGTAGAAGATCAGCCGCTCTCATTTTTAAGCGAAAAATAAAGTTGTGAACTGAAAGAGGCTTAAATCATGCCCCAACACGTGCGAGGGTCCTACAGGAAGTTATGATTCCTGGCTAAAGCATGGAGTTGCGAAGGATGCAAGGCAGTGCTTTGACATGGACTGTTGCAAATGTGACGAAGATGAACCTGGTATGTTCTTTTGGAAATGAATAGGTAATTGGCGCCGTCACAATTTGGTTGAACCGGTCGGCAGAAGGATGTTCAATTCGGTCACGTAACGCGCCGCAAACTTATGGAAATCCGAAAACGAATCACCGGTGACTGTTGGGAGTTCATGCTTTCCGGTCGCGTGGATGGCACCGTGGCGAACCAGCTTGAGGTGGACGTGCTGGCTGCTGTGAAACAGAACGCCAAGACGATTTACGTGAATCTCGCCGAGGCCACCTTTCTTTGTTCGGCGGGAATCCGGGTGTTGCTCCAATATCATCGTCAGATGAAGAGCAAGGGACTTGTGCTGTTAGTCACAAGGCCTTCGGCGGAAGTTACGTCGACGCTGGAAATGACAGGATTTCCAGAGATCGTGGAGAAATAGCAGCTCAGATAAGCCCGGACATTACCGCGCCGCCTTTCCGAGATGACGACGCTTGAAGTGATTCTACTCAACCGACGTTCGGAGATTGCGCGGTTACAGGACCAATTGGAAGGTCTCGGTAGCCACCACGGACTGCCGCCAAGAACCTTGCACGAAGTTCAACTCGCCGTTGAAGAACATTTGGCGAATATTCTTAAGCACGGTTTCGACGACCAGGGCGAGCATCCGATCCGGGTGCGGGTGCTGGTTCATGCAACGGAACTTCGCATCGAAGTGGAAGATGACGGTCGGCCCTTTGACCCGCTAAAGCACCCGTCACCGGACCTGTCACAACCGCTCGATACACGGCCGGTGGGAGGACTGGGGATTCATATGATGCGGAATTTCATGGATCAGATCGAGTATCGCCGGGCGGATGGAAAAAATATTCTTGTTATGACCAAGCAAATCAAAGCTCCAACTCCATGAGCGAAAGGTCGTCTTCCAGTGCGTTTTTTCCATGTATGCTGCGTGCCCACGTTACGAGAGCGTCGAGCTTGCATATTCCCGGAGCCGCAGGTTGTTGCAACTGCTGAATCAAGTCGGACAACTGCCGGGTGCGCCCGTCCGGGCCGGAAATTTCATAGGCGCCATCGCTGAACACATACAACGTGCTGCCGCGTAGCACGTTGCAAAAGCCGCTATGAAATTCAGTTGCGGGATCCAGGCCGAGCAGCCGCCCTCCCGTGCTTAACTTGCGGGATCGCAATGTTGACCCACCCACAGGCTCAATCAGCAGTGCCGGCGGGTGACCACCAGATGCGTACGTGAGCTGCCTGGCAGCCGGGTCGAAGACTCCATACCAAATGGAGAAGATCAAATTATTGTGCCGGTCCATCTGGAACACGCGATTCAAATGGCCTAACACGGAAGCGGGGTTAGAAAAATCCGCGCCGGCCAGTGACTCGGCACGAATGACATTCAATACCGAGACAGAAAGCAATGCGGCACCCATGCCGTGGCCGGAGACGTCCAACAGATAGATTGCCAATCTGCCATTGGCCAACCAATGATAGCCGAATGCGTCACCTCCGAGTTCCGCTGAGGGCTGGAAACACCATTGTACCTTAACACGGTCCGTGAGTGGGGGAGGAAGAAGGGAGCGGATATAAGCTGCGGCTTCGACAAGTTCAGCGACGAGCCGTTTCTCGCTGGTGAGCAGGGCGCTGTGAGTTTGACGTTCCTTGTCGCGCAAGCGCTTTTTCTCAAGCGAAGCTTCGATGCGAGCACGGAGGAAAGCCGGGCTGAACGGTTTGGAAATGTAGTCTTCTGCGCCTGCTTCGATGCACCGAGCGATGCCAGCTTCCTGATCGAGGGCTGAAAGCATGATCACCGGGATCTCACGTAATGCCAGATCAGATTTTATCTTCAGGAGCAGTTGGTAGCCGTCCAAGCCGGACATGATAAGGTCTAACAGCACGAGATCGAAGGGGTTCGCGCTCAACAAGCGGAACGCTTCCGCACCATTAGCCGCAATTTGGACCGTATAACCAACGCGTCGCAAGCGGCGGCTCAACATATCGCGATTGGATTCATCGTCGTCCACAATCAGCAGAGTGCCCTGGGTTGCTTCCTGGAGAATAGGGCTCTCTACGGCAGATGACTCGAAGTTGATTCCATGGGCTAGCAACCCGCCGGTAAGATTAGCTGCGAGACCCGCGTCGGCGTCAGCCGGCAGCAAATGACTTTCCATCAACGCAAGCCATGAGGCGGCGGCTTCACGGATTTTTTGCAGGTCGGCAATATAATGCTTGCGGTCCAAGTCGGCCGCGTCTTCCTGCAAGATCTCGCTATAACCGATGATCTGATTGACCGGCGTGCGCAGATCGTGGCAAACCCGCCGCACATCACCGCGTTTGGTTTTAAAAGTCTCCTCGTCGAAGTAATCCGCGATCAAGGCGAGCAATTGTTTTCCACCAGCATGAATTCTGGCGAGGTCGAGCGCGAATTCCTCAGGCAGTCGCTCGTCTTCCTGCAACATTTCGCAATAGCCGAGGATATGATTAATTGGCGTGCGCAGATCGTGCCGGATTTTTGAAAGATCGAATTTGCCCTGAGCAGAAGTGGATTGCACCGAAAGCGATTGGCTGGCGTGCTTGATTTGGCGATGCCTGGAGGCGGACTTTGGTGTCTTCGGCGCAGCGCAATGACTCATGAGTTTTCCGCCGTGCGCAAAAGCCATTCGATCTTTTCTAGCAAACGTTTCAGTTCAACCGGTTTGGTATCGTAATCGTCGCAGCCTGCCTCGCGTGCCTTGCGTTCGTCCTCAGCCATCGCGTGAGCAGTCAGAGCGATGATGGGAATCTCGCGTGTTGCTTGAGAGGCTTTCAATCGTCGCGTTGCCTCCCACCCGTCCACGACGGGCAGACTCATGTCCATCAGGATCAAATCCGGATTTTCCGAAGAGCCAAGATCGATCGCTTGCTGGCCATCGGTTGCGATCGTGATCTGGTAGCCTCTGCGCTCCAAACGCTGCGAAAGCATATCCAGATTCATTTCGTTGTCTTCAACCAGTAAAATGTGTGCCATGAAACTTGTAGTATGCAGTTGAGCCGAAACACGTCCATTTTTCTGCCTAATCTCACTTCCTCTCGATTGCGAGCTGATCAGGATGCCATTACAAGCCGGTGGGCGATGATATCAGGGCCCCCTTTAACGTTCGGGAACTGTTCAACTTCAAAATGGAACGCAGTTTTTAACCGGCTATGGAGTGCCTGACTGACCAAAATTGTTCCTGAGCGGGCACTGGACTCAAGTTGAAATGCAAAGTTTACCGTTGCGCCCCACAAGTCGTAAGCGAATTTTTTTTGACCAATGACTCCTGCTACTACAGGACCAATGCTAATTCCAATCCGAATGCGAATCGAAGTCCCATATTGCTGGTTCACCTGCTCAACTGCGCTATTCATCTCCCGGGCTAGTTCGATTATGGATTGAGCATGTTGTTGCTCTGTCGAGAAGAGTCCCCCAGCGACCAAATATGCGTCGCCAATGGTCTTGATCTTTTCCAAGCCATGTTTGTCCACCAATTGGTCGAATCGGGTAAAAATCTCATCGAGAAGCGAAACGACCTGGTCGGGCGCAATCAATTCCGACAGGATGGTGAAATCAACCAGATCAGCGACCAGAACTGATACTTCCGGATGTGTGTCGGCGATTCTTGCTTCTCCATTTCCGATTCGCGCTGCAATCGCCTTTGGAAGGACATTCAGGAGGAGTCGCTCGGATTTCGCGCGCTCGGCCTCGAGTTGGTCGAACACCCGTTTTCCTTGCGCGGCGTTTCGAACGCGCAGGAGCACCTCTTGAATATCGACTGGTTTGTTGAGGAAATCGGTGGCGCCCGCCTCAATTCCCATCAAACGCTCGTTTCTTTCGGACAGGGCCGTAATAATTAGAACAGGAATCGTTTTGGTGGAGGGTCGCTGCCTGAGAATCCGACAAAATGTAAAGCCGTCCATTCCGGGCATCATCACATCGAGCAATATCACGTCGGGAGGACGCTCAAGAATCATTTTCATCGCGTCCAACGCGCTTTCGTGTTCAGAGACCTCATAGCCGCGTGCCTCCAAGGAGTCTTTGAGGAGCGTGCGGTTTTGTTCTTCATCGTCGACCACAAAAATGTGCGCCGGCCGTTCCAGAAGGGAGTTGGATGCGGAAATAATGGCTGTTTCGAGCAGTTCCTGGTGATTATTTAATAGTTCTGTTTGCATAAGGAATTAACTTCAGTTTGCGATTGCGGCGGCAATAAACCATTCTATGCGAGACGCGAAGGTTTTGATGTCGATCGGCTTGCTCAGGTAGCCATCACATCCCGCAGACAGCGCATTGTTTTGATCGCCTCGCATTGCATGCGCGGTCAATGCTATGATTGTAAGCTTTCGGGTTTCGGGGTCGCGCTTAAGCACCCGGGTGGCGGCAAGTCCATCCATTCCCGGCAGACTGAGGTCCATCAGGACTAAATCGGGCGAGCACTCACGAGCCAAATTCAAGCCTTCTTCAGCAGTAGCAGCCTGCAATACTCTGCATCCATTCACTTCGAGAAGGTCAACGACCAGCTCCATATTGAGCGGATTATCCTCTATGACCAATACGGTTTTCATACAGTTGCTTCTACAGGGATTTCGCCTTTGTCATCTTGGTTGCCAACATCTCGTGAGACGCGGTTGTGCAATGGGATTCGAAATATGAATTGGCTGCCTTTGCCTTCGACGCCTTCGCTTTCCACCCAAATTCGTCCGCCATGCATCTCAACCAGCTTCCTGGTCAGTGTCAGTCCCAAACCTGTCCCTTGCTGCTGTCGGCTGTACGACGAGTCAATCTGCTCAAATTCGTTGAAAATTCGTTCTTGATCACGCGGGTGAATGCCAATTCCTGTATCGGCAACCACTACTTTCAACACGGCGATCTGCCCGGCCTGATTTGAAAGGGTTTCACACACAGCGGTGACGGTTACGTTCCCGCCATCAGGAGTGAATTTAATCGCATTGCTGAGAAGGTTATACAGGATTTGCTTGAATTTGCCTTCGTCGGCAAAGATTGTCTGCAAGGCGGGAGAAACTTCCAAACCAAGAGAGATGCGCTTCTTATGTGCCAAAGCCTTGGTAATTCCGATGGCGCCTTGCAAAGCCCCACGTACGTTGAATGAATTGCAGGCCAATTCAAGGCGTCCCGCTTCGACCTTGGATAAATCCAAAATGTCGTTAATAAGCTGCAAAAGGTGGCGGCCGCTGTTAAAGATATTGCGGGCGTATTTGAGTTGGCGTTCGTTCAACTCTCCGAACGTTTTTTCGGTAAGCATTTCAGAAAAGCCAATAATCGCATTTAGCGGGGTACGCAGTTCGTGGCTCATGTTTGCCAGGAATTGGCTTTTGGCGCGATTGGCGGCTTCGGCGCTTTCCTTTGTGGCTTCAAGTGCTCTCTCAGTATGTTTGCGTTGACTGATGTCAGTGAGCAATCCATCTGCGCACGGTACTCCGTCCGCCCAGCGGGAGGCAGGGGCCCTGTTGCAGACCCAGGTCCATTCTCCGTTCTTGCGATGCATCCGATATTCGGTCTCAAATGGTTCACCGTGGGTAAAAAGCCGTTGATAAGCTTGCTCCACTCTCGCCCTATCATTCGGATGGATCCGCTCCAGCCAGGCGCGGCCTCCTTTGCTTACCAATTCCTCTGGATGGCAGCCGAGAATCTTTTCAACGTTGTCACTGATATATACCAACTCCATTCCTGCGGTGGCTGTCCACGCTGCATCCGGTATGTTTCCTACCAGCGAGCGATATTTTTTCTCGCTTGCCCGCACCGCTTGTTCGGATTGTTTTCGCAAAGTAATATCCTGGAGTACCGCCTGAAACTCGGCGGTTTCTCCGCTATCGGAGAACAGTCGCCGAATAGTGTGCTGCTGCCACAAGATGTTACCTTGAGGACCGCGGCATCGATGATCAAAGCAGATGACCGGTTCGTCTTTGGATAACGCCCTAAAGGAGGCGAGTAAGAGGTCTGCATCGGGGTGATGCAAGTTATCAAAGAAGCTCTTGCCGAGCAGTTCTTCTTTCGTCTTCCCGTGAAAACGACAGTACGCTCCATTGACAAACGTAAGAATACCGTCCGAACCGAAACGGCAAATTAAGTCTGTCTGATCCTCGACAACGGCGCGGAATCGCTTTTCGCTTTCGGAAACCGCTTGTTCGGCTGCTCTTCGCTCTGCCGCGGCCGCTGCCAGCAGCATGTTTGTAATCGAAACTACGCCGATGTAGCTGCCAATAAGCATCAGGCTTTCGACTTCATTTGCTGACACGAATGGTCCGCGGCCGCGCACTAGAGAATGGATGGCCAACCCGCAAACCAGGAGAGTTCCTGTGGTGGCTCCCCGCTGGCCAAAGCGGAGGGATCCCCAAATCAGAAATGGAAACGGCAAATAGGCCAAGGGGTAATTTTGGATTCCGTAGACGAACCACGAGTTGAAAGAAATCAAAGTCCCGGCGACCAAACCGATGGCGCAGACCAAAGCCTCGAAAAGCTGCCGAGCCTTCCAGCATATCCCCGTGGGAGTCGCCCACGTAATTATGAAGGGCGCGGCGACCAGAACGCCGAGGGCATTGGGCACCCACCATTGCAACACCGCGGTGAAAAGTCCTTCCCACGGAATTGTTCCAGTGTAAATCAGACCAACGACGTTGAAGATTGCATTGACTGAAGTACCTAGAAAACATGCGAGGCTGACGTAACCTATAACATCACGCGTGCGCTCCATCGCATTTCCAAATCCCATAACTCTCTTAAGCAGAAAGGCGCAAACAATGGCGCCAACCGTATTGCCAATCGCTGTTCCGAGAGTGAAGAACCCAAGAGGCGCGCCATCAATTAGAGAGAATAAGAAGGCGCCCACCGCGACCCCGGGCCAAAAGCGATACCCAAATAGAAGAATTCCAGCCAACGCAATACCCGCTGGCGGCCATACTAGTGCTATGCTGCTCGAAAGAAAGGAAGCCTGCTTGCCAAGTAACCCACCAATAAAGTAGAACGCCGTCAGGATTACTACGCGTGTGAAAGTCGTCAGCCCTGGGGTATGTCGCAATGAGTATGCACTCATTGACCCAGTTACCTTCGAGGTTTCCGACGATTGAGTGGAGTCTGCCATTAATGCCTGGGAAAAAGGACGCTGAGCTGTTTTGGCCAGGCTCGTTGCGAGAATCTGACCTTCGGCAACCCAAGCGTCACTGTGTAATCCCAGAAATTAGTCAGCAGCACAGGTGCCATTTGCGTCAGCAGCGCTGAAACATTTCGGGACTCCTATGTCGGTAAAAATCTTACACCGACAGGGCCGCGTAGTGACAGGTTCCTTGGATGCATTTGTTGCTCGCTCTGTTGATGTGTTGTTGTCGCGTCAAAAGCAACCCTGCCAAAATCGCCAATCTTTTCTTTTGGAGTTTGGTGATACCACGGCGGTAGTGACCAGAGTCTCACCCGAATTTGTCTGTTGCATTAGACGTTGCAAAGCGCATAGAGGCAGAACTCCAAGCGCTATGCCTTTGAACGGCGCCGGTCTTCCATGTGTGTGTGACCTGCCGGTCGAGTCCGTTATTCGACTGTGACGCTTTTAGCCAGGTTGCGTGGTTTGTCCACGTCGCAGCCACGCAACACCGCGATGTGATAAGCGAGCAGTTGAAGAGGCACTACCGTTAACAGGGGTTGGAGGCAATCGATCGCAGGTGGGACAAAGATGACGTCGTCGGCTTTGTGCCCGATCTCTTTATCACCGTCGGTTCCGATGGCGATGATGGGGCCTTTACGCGCTTTTATTTCTTCGATGTTGCTCATGTTTTTGTCATACATCGAATCGCGTGGGGCTACAAAAACGCTGGGAAAATCGGGCGAAATAAGCGCGATTGGGCCGTGTTTCATTTCGGCTGAGGGGTAAGAGTCGGCGTGAATGTAGGAAATTTCTTTGAGCTTCAGCGCGCCTTCGAGTGCGATTGGAAAGTTGAATTGGCGGCCAAGGAAAAGGAAGTCGGTGAATTTTGAATATTTTTTCGCAACGGCTCGGATGCGGGACGTATTCGTGAGAATTTTTTTGAGTTTCGCCGGGATAGCCTGCAATTCGCGAACAATTTTGCGGCCTTCGTCTGCGGAGATGTGGCCGTTCTGGCGTCCGAGGGCCAGGCTGAGTAAAGTCAGCCAAAGAACTTGCATTTCGAACGCTTTGGTGGAGGCAACACCGATTTCAGGCCCGGCGCGCATTTGAATATCGGCGTCCGATTCACGGGCGATGGTGGAGCCGGCGACATTAACGATGGCGAGCGCTCGCGCCCCTTGCGAGCGGGCGCGTCGAATCGCAGCCAAAGTGTCCGCAGTTTCGCCGGATTGTGAGATGGAGATGACGAGAGTTTGTTTCTCCATAGGGCGGTCGCGGTAACGAAGTTCGCTCGCGCATTCGACTTCCACGGGCAAACGTGCCAGGGATTCGAGCAGGTATTCACCGGTCAAAGCGGCATGCCAGCTTGTGCCGCAGGCGACAAGGAGGATGCGTTTGATTTTCGCCAATTCGCGAGGGCGGAGGGCGGATTCTTCGAAAGCAACGGTGCCGGTTTTTGGCTGCAGGGTGCGGCGAAGGACGTCAGCAACACGCTCGGGTTGCTCGTAAATCTCCTTCAGCATGTAGTGCGGGAACTTGCCGCGTTCTGCTGCTTCCGGCGAGAAATGGACCGGGCTGACGGTGCGACGAACTGCTTTGCCATTAGCGTGAATGGAATAGCTCCCGGGAGTCACGACGACAATGTCGCCGTCGTGGAGATAAATCACCTTTCGAGTGTGGGAAACGATGGGTGAAACATCGCTGGCGAGAAAATTCTCACCTGTGCCGAGGCCGACAACCAGGGGAGAGCCACGGCGCGCACCGAAGAGTTCTCCGGGCAGTTTGGAATGCATCACCGCAATTGCATAAGTGCCGGTTGCGTCGCGAGTGGCGGCCAGGATCGCTTCGCCGACCAATTCCGGCGAGAGCGGCCTTTTTTTGAGAAGTTGATCGAGATGATGGCCAATAAAGTGAGCGAAAACTTCCGTGTCGGTTTGCGAATGAAATTTGTGTCCCTGGCGCAGCAGCTTTTCGCGGAGAGAGGCGTAGTTTTCGATAATGCCATTGTGAACCAAGGCGAGTTTGCCAGATTGATCGAGATGCGGGTGAGCATTGGCATCACTGGGAAGTCCATGGGTAGCCCAGCGGGTATGACTGATGCCGATGGGGCCGTGAACCGGACGTTGGCTAATCAGTTCGGCGAGCCTGGCGACGCGTCCGACGCATTTGCGAACTTGCAAGCTGCCATTGTTAAGTAAGCAAAGGCCCGCCGAATCGTAGCCGCGGTACTCGAGCCGACGCAGTCCTTCGAGCAGCAATGGTGGAGCGTCTTTTTTGCCAATATATCCGACAATGCCACACATGGTGATTGGTAATCAGTGATTGGTGATTGGTGATTGGTCGCTGAGGATCCAGGTTGCGGCAGCGGGAAGATCGTCGACAATTAAAGCCGCGCTCAGTTCAGCCGCGCTTTCGCGTTCGACTTGCGCTCCGTAGCCTGTGCGAACGAGGATACTCTTCCGTACACGCACGTTCCAGCCGCACTGTAGATCAATCATTTTGTCGCCTATCATATAGCTAATAGCCAGATTTATGCCGAATTCGTCGCGCGCATCGAAAAGGAACTGCGGCGACGGTTTGCGCCTGCAGCTCGGAACATTGGGAGCTTCGGGTGCAATAAAGATTTTTTCAAAATGGACGCCGGTCCGACCGAATTCCTGACAAATATGTTCATTCACTTTTTCGACATCAGCAAGGCTGAAGTAACCGCGGCCAACACCGGATTGGTTGGAAACGATAAAGAGCTTGAATCCTGCGCCTTGTAGTTTTTGAAGGGCCGCGGCGGCCCCAGGAATGAAGATAACCTGGTCCGGCCGACTGATGTAGTTTTTGTCCTCGATGAGGGTTCCATCGCGATCGAGGAAAATGGCTGGCTGCATCGTTCAGTTGGTCCTGAGTCGAAAGAATCTGACTGCTCCGGTCAACGAGTTCGTGTATGGGCTGACGGCGCCAGGCACGTTCGTGAAGATGCCCATCACGCTTGGGGAAGATTGAAGTGCAAAAGACGGATCGTCCCAGGTGAGAATAAGTTCGCTGCCGTCTCGCTGGAAATTCAGGGGGATTGGAATTGAGATTTCAGGAAGCGGATTGGTAACGGCCGAAAATGAAAGGCCGACTCTCAAGTCATCAATAAGGATGGTCGAATCAAAGCCAGTGGCTTGCCGAAAGCTGTATGTGGTAATGGCAATGGGCCCCTGCGCATCGATTGCCGTCGCATTCAGATCGGACTCGTCTGTGGGATTAACCCACAGTTTAGTCGTGGCTCCATCTATATCGTATCGAGTTACGAGGGTGTAACTCACATTCGTGGTGAGATCGGTTGGAAATTCAGCTGAATCGACCATGTTTCCAATTTTCAGATGAAACGTGCCGAACGGCACTCCATCCGGGATGAAAGGATAAATGCGTCCACGATGGGTGCTTCCGTTGGCGAAATGCGCGAAATAATCAGGAGTTGAATTGGGCAGCGTAAGGAACCTGGCTTTGAATGCGGCGTAAAGGACCGTGCCAACTCCCGTTCGATAGGGCGCGCCAATCAAAGTGCCGGCAACGTCTTCGCTTTGATCGGCAGATATCTGGAGTTGATGATTGGTGACCTGGCATTGTCCAAATGTTCCAGACCGACTATCCCAGAGGAAACCGGAGTTGGTCAGGAGTGAGCCATTGTGATAGCTGAACGAATCGAGAAAGAGCAGGTCAGGGGAAGGCGTCACCATTAAGGCGAAGGAGGAACTGGTCGAATTCGTGCCATCGCTCACAGTAACTGTGATCGGCGCGACACCGAACTGACTCGGAGCCGGCGTGAGCGCCACAGTACGATTACCATCGCTGCCAGCAAAGACGATGTTGTCGTTGGGGAGCAAGGTTGGATTGGCGGAGGCGCCGGAAACTGTGAGATTTGCGGCTGGAGTTTCGGAA
>Ga0207674_10003243_pt1 | contig 20033 bp, 23 predicted proteins | sample KBSCornC72_FD_184303 | JGI IMG/M metagenome (GOLD analysis project Ga0207674, IMG submission 184303) | Corn rhizosphere microbial communities from Kellogg Biological Station, Michigan, USA - KBS Corn C7-2 (SPAdes) (version 2) | ecosystem: Host-associated > Plants > Roots > Rhizosphere > Soil ...
TGGTCAAATCGAAAATGGATGGACCTGTCCAGCAGCCATAGGAACAAAGCCACCAGCGAGCCGGCCGTCAAAGCCACCGGGATGACCAGCAGGGTCCAGCGAATTAAATGGGAGGCTATAAAAAAATGTTCAAAAGAGGTCTTTAGCTGCTTCATTTAGGTCCGGGTTTATAATACAACACGCCTGCCTTCTCGATGGTAATGAGTCCGCCACAGGCCGCTTTTTCCAGCAGCCCGCCCGCTATGTCCAAAAAAGCATTGATCTTTTCTTCCTTGTCGATGATCTCCACTATGATGGGAAGGTCCTGCGAGATATCGATCAACCTGGCCGTATGTACCCGGGAAGAAGCGCCATAGGACATGATACCCCTGAGCACCGTGCATCCGGCCAGTCCATTCTCTTTGGCGGCGCGCAGAATGGCTTCATACAGGCATTGATGCCCGATCTTATCATTCTCGCCGATGAATATGCGCAAAAGCTTGGAGTCTCCATTCAGTTCCATACAATATCATTTTAAAACCACCGGATAAGCAATATGCCCAAAAAGACGGCGGCAATGCCCAAAACGACGCTGCCTGAAATATAGAGCCCCGTGTACAGGAAATCCGAGCTTCTTATCAAATCCACATTTTCATAGGCGAAGGTAGAAAAAGTAGTAAACCCTCCGCAGAAGCCGGTGGTAAGGAACAATCTCCATTCAGGGGTCAAAAGATTGCCCTTTTCCGACAAGCCGTAGAAAATGCCGATGAGGAGGCACCCCGTCAGATTGACCAGAAAGGTCCCTGCAGGGAATACAGAGGGGAATATTCTGTAGATGAATACCTGGGCTCCATAGCGGGAAATACTGCCGATGGCTCCTCCTAAGGCTATGATAAGCGCGGTTTTCATCAAAACAATCAATCCCTTTTGCTTTTTAATATCTCTTTGAAGTCTACCAGCCAATCGCCGTGTACGCGTATGACCTTTATCGTGGTGGTATCCTTCTTATAGGTATTGGCATAGGTGTAAGAGGTGGTGGAGTCGTTGACCGTCTGGATATTGATGGGCAGGATGTCGGCGTCCCTGTATTGTCTCCGCTGATCCTGGGCCAATCTGTCATAGTCCTGTTTCCACTTGTCGAGCAGCATCTGGTTGGTGGAGTCGCGGTACATATAGAAGTTGGCTTTGTCATAATCGCCGTCCAGGGAGGCTCTGATAAATTCGCGGCCGGCGTCCTGGGCGTCTTCGGCTTTTTTGTAGGAATGGGAGCTGTTGCAGGCTGCCAGGAACAGCAGGGATGGAAGTAGGATCTTTTTAATCATAGCATAAAAGTAAAAAAAAGCCTGTAGATAATTCTACAGGCCCATGTTTTCGCCCCTTCGGTCCGAGGAAAAGTAGGCCTTCGTCGGACCTGCTTCGACACGGTCCTCCTCGGTCGTAACCTTCGCGATGCTCGGTTACGGACCGAAAACGGCTGATGATGGCTCTTCAAGCAACCGACCTGTGGCCGGTTTTTGTTACCTCGAAAGGGAAGATGGTCAACCTCGTACGGACCGGAGGTCCGTTGGCCGAAAGGCCAGACATTAGATTATTTGCCGTCGGGACGACCGTTGTTGATGTCCTCGTTGTCTTTTTTGTCTTTTTCGTAGGCCCTGATGATGGCTTTTACCAGGCGGTGGCGTACTACGTCCTCTTCATCCAGCTCGATATGCGAGATGCCGTCGATGTTCTTGAGTATGTAGAGCGCTTTGGCCAGACCGCTTTTTTGATTTTTGGGCAGATCGATCTGTGTCAGGTCACCCGTGATGATGGCTTTGGCGTTGGCGCCGATGCGGGTGAGGAACATTTTGAGCTGCAGGTCGGTGGCGTTCTGGGCCTCATCGAGAATAATAAAGGCATTATCCAGGGTACGTCCGCGCATATAGGCCAGCGGTGCGATCTCGATGGTGCGGGTGCTCATATAATAGCCCAGCTTGTCAGCGGGTATCATATCGTCCAGCGCATCATACAGCGGGCGCAGATAGGGATCGATCTTTTCTTTCAGATCGCCCGGCAAAAAGCCAAGGCTTTCACCGGCCTCGACGGCGGGACGGGTGAGGATGATCTTTTTGACCATCTTGTTCTTCAGCGCCCTTACTGCCAGTGCGACGGCCGTGTAGGTCTTACCTGTACCGGCAGGACCGATGGCGAAGACGATGTCGTTCTTGTCTGCCGCAGCCACCATGCGCTTTTGGTTGACGGTGCGGGCACGTACGGTTTTCCCATTCGGGCCAAATACCAGGATGTCGTTGGGATGCCTGTCGATGAAATGATCTACTGTCTCGGCATCGTCGCCACCAAGTATCTGCTCGAAATAGTTCTCGCTTACATGACCGTTTCGTTCCAAATATTGCACTAAAAGGTCGATTTTTTCCTTTGCTGTCTCTACTTGTTCAGGTGATCCGCTCAGCTTTATCTGGGTGCCTCTGGACAGGATCTTTAACAGTGGGAACTTTTTCTTTAAGATATCTAACTTACCGTTGTTCACTCCGAAGAACTCAATTGGGTTAACGGTTTCCAGGTTGATGATAGTCTCAGTCAAATTCGGTGCATTTAAAGTTCGTGAATTCTTGTCTTCTTACGGACGACGAACCCCTGGTTCGTTCCGTTTTTGGGTACTGTTCGGGATCATTGATGCCCGTTACCTGTCTTTTCAAATTTAACCTTTCTTGTATGTAAAATCCTAAGCTTACTTATCAACAGGGTGTTAATATTCCTGAGCTGTTCTGACGCGTGGCCGGTTTTTTTTATTAATTTTACCACTCCACACCCGGTCCGTTTGACGGATGGTTCATTCAGAACGTGCTCTCATGATCCTTAAAAAGAATAACACTGATCCTTACGACTTTGTTCGTAAGCAGCGCCCGATTTAACGGGCCGGAGGTTCGTCGTCCGAAAGGATCAGATATGACCGCAAGGTCACGACCAGGGAGGAGCGTGTCGAAGCAGGTCCGACGAAGTTCTTCCGACGAAGGTCTGTTTCCAGGGACGGGTTATTTTTCCGGAAACACGTTCCCCGGATATTTAACGGTAGATCGCATGAGGTTATTTTATAATACCGAATGTTTTGTTCGGTAAATGCACCTAAAATACGCTGATGAAGACCTCCAATATTATGGTTTGGTTGGGACTCTGCCTATTGTCTGCTCTGAATAGTAATGCCCAGCCGACGGCTGTACACCGGCTGCGGGAGCTGGTAAGCCGCGGCCCTTTGTCGCATGGGACGGCCCCGGACACGACCTATGTCAATACCCTTACTTTACTGGCCAGGGCATATTACGGTGTCAATGCCGACAGCAGCTTTTATTTTGCGAAAAAAGCCTTGCAATATGCCGACAGCACGGGTTACGAGAAAGGCAAGGCGGAAAGCTGGCGGATGATCGGGAACACCTATGAGATGATAGGAAATTACGAGGAGATGCTGTCCGCCTACCATCAATCCAGGCTTATTGCGGAGCGGATCGGCAACGTTGCCCAGGTGGCTAAGATCAATATGAACATTGGCCTCTTCTACAAGCAGATGGGAGAGTTTGACGAAGCGATGGAGCTGATAGGCAAGGACAGTGTAGTTTATGACGCCAATGGGGACAGCGCCCGGCTGGCTTATACCTATTCGCATCTTTCCGATATGAGCCTGCACCGGCAGCAATACGACAAGGCGTTGGCATATATCGATAAAGCCATCGGGGTGGCCGTTGCGTTCAAGGATTCGCTGGCCGTCTCGTCCTTTACCAATGACAAGGGAAGGATACTGGCGGCTGACGGGCAATACAAAGAGGCGCTGGCATTGCACGAGCAGTGTATGGACCATTACCTCCGTATGGATGACAAGCTGGGAGAGGCCGAGACCTTTATCCTGCTGGCCCGGACAAATCTGCTCCTAAGGGATTATTCGAAGGCTATTTATTATGCCACACAAGGGTTGGAGCTGGCGCATCAGCTGCACCGGAAGAAAGAGATCAGGGACAACGGACAGGTGCTGGCGGATATTTACCGGGCGAAAGGCGATGATCGTATGGCCCTTCGCTATTTTCAGCTGTATAAGGATTATTCCGACAGTCTGTTCAAAGAGCAGATCAAAAAGCAAATATTTGCCATCGAGGCGCGGTATGGATATGAGCGGAAGGCGGATTCCATGCGGGCGGCTGTCGCCCGGCAGGAGATATTGCAGCAGCATATCGATCGGACGCATACCTTACAGATATCCATTGCCATCCTGCTGATCCTTTCGCTGGCGGTGGTGGCGCTGCTGTTGCAAAGGAGCAGGGCTGCCAGCAGGAGGAGCAATAAGGAGCTTTCGTATAAGAACGCGAAGATCGAGCAGCAGAAGGAGGCTATGGAGCACCAGGCGGTGCAGCTATTGCTGAACAATCAGCAAAAGGACAAGCTGTTCTCCATCATTGCGCATGATCTGCGAGGGCCTTTGAACTCTTTAAAGGGGCTGCTGGACTTTGAAAAGGAGAGGAGGCTGCCGGAGTCGGAAATACGGGGCATGATGGACGAATTGCGAAGGAATGTAGATAATTCCTCAGAGCTGGTCGGTAACTTACTATTCTGGGCCAGCAGCCAGCTGAATGGGATCAGGGTCACGCCTGTATGTCTGTCTGTACGGCAGTTGGTGGATGAAATACTTCACTTGTATACGAAGCTGGCCGGTGAAAAAAATATCATTTTGAACAACGACGTGGACCCGGGTCTGACGGCTTATGCGGACAAGGATATGATCCAGGTGATACTGCGCAATCTGCTGAGCAATGCGATCAAATTCTGTCGCAAAGGGGATACCATCACCATCTCCGGACAGCACAGTGGGAATTGCGTGGAGATATGTGTCGCCGACACAGGGGTCGGCATAAAAGAAGATGTCCTGGAAAAAATCCGCCGAAAGGAAAGCATAACGACCTATGGCACTGCCAGAGAAAAAGGTACGGGATTGGGAATGTTGTTATGCCGTGAGTTTACAGAGGCCAATGGAGGTTTTTTTCGGATCGAAAGCGAATGGGGAAAGGGCAGCTGGTTCTATTTTACGATACCAGCCGCTGCCAGCTCTTCTTCGATCAGCGTATGAAAAACGGCTTCATTCTCCCAGATCCAGGCAGGCAGCTGCTGCTTAATGATCTTCCACACGCCATCTTCCTTCTCCATTTTCAGCACGATACGGTTGCCCCGGTCATCACTCACATCTACCGTGAACAATCCTTCCTGCAATCCATTGGATTTGCGGAAATTGAATTCCCGCAGACGGCCTTCCGCCTTCACCAGCTTGGTGAATTGAATGTTTCGGATGAATTGAATTTGCATAAGGCTTACTTTAATAATTTAAATTATTAATTCTTTTAATCGACTGGTTGGACCCAATCGGCCTCCAGAAAAAATAGCCCAATTGTGTCCAACAGACCTTCGTCAGAGCTGCTTCGACACGCTCCTCCTTGGTCGTAACCTTTCGGTTATATCTGTCCTTCGGACTACGAACTTACAGTTCGTTTGTACGCGGCCTTCTTAAAGAATAGTGAATTTTTTACGCAGGGATAGGAGGGTGACTACAAAAATACTAAAAATCGTATTTTCCGTATGTTCTGGGGGGGAATTAGTTGTCCCCATTTTTTACTTTTTTCTACCCCTGCGGGATTATTTCAGGCATCCCCGTCTGTCCCTTTCCGATCACGAGGATTGAATCATATCTGTCGCATCTTCCGTCACTTTTGAGGGGGGAGGGGTCCTACGGCGGATGTTTTGTGTGCCCATGATCAGGACAGTGAGGGCCGTCAGGGCGCAGCAGGCCATAACCCCTGTCATGGGCAGGGCTGTATGATTGTTTAGGAAGCTGACAAGGGCGGAGGCGAAGGCCCCAATGCTCATCTGGATGCCTCCCAGAAGAGCGGAGGCAGTGCCCGCGTTGCGGCCAAAGAGCGCAAGGGACAGGGCGGAAGTGTTGGGGAAGATGCAGCCCTGGCAGCAAAGGAAGAGGAAACAAAAGGTGATGGAGCCAAAAAGACCCAGCCAGCCCATAAAGCTGCCGGTAAAGAGCAGGATGGCTGTAACCGACTGACAGATGAGGGCTACTTTTATGATCTGCTGGCTTTTATATGTCCTTAACAGGATGCTGTTCAGCTGGCTGCAGCCGATGAGACCCAGGGCGACTACGGCAAAGATCCACCCATACTGCCGCTCGCTCACTTTAAAAAGCTCCATAAAGACAAAGGGGGAGCCGGCGATGTAGGCGTACAAGCCTGACGAGGCGATGGCCCCGGTGAACGCATAGGTATAGAACTGAGGCTCTTTAAAGACATTCCAGAACCCGGATATGATGGGAGCCGGCTTGAGGGACATGTTCTTGTCAGGCTGTCTTCCTTCCGGCAGGGCAAAGTGGACGGCGGCCAGAATAAGCGCGGCGATAAAGGCCAGGGTAATAAAAATATATTTCCATCCCAGGCCGGCGGCAAGATAGCCGCCTAAGGTGGGGGCGATAATGGGTGATATGGCGATGACCAGCATGAGCTGGGAGAAGACCCTGGCATTCTGTTCGACGGGAAAAAGGTCCCGTACGAGGGCGCGGGAGGCTACGAGACAGGCACAGGCGCCCAGGGCCTGGAAAAGACGCAAAATAATGAGCAGTTCCACGGAGCGGGCCATGGCGCAGGCGGCAGATGCCGCCAGGTAGAGACAGATGCCCAGGTACAAGGGCTTTTTCCGGCCAAACCTGTCCAGCAGGGGGCCATAGAGGAATTGTCCCACGGAAATGCCTATAAAAAAGCTGGATAAGGATAGCGTGACTTTTGCAACGGTGGTATGTAGGTCGGTCGCGATGTCCGGAAAGCCCGGCAGGTACATGTCGATGGAGAAGGGGCCAATGGCGGAAAGCACTCCCAGGATGAGAATGATGAAAAAATGTCCGGAACCTGTGGTTCGTTCTGAACTCTTTTTTGGTGCAGTCATAAGAAAGGGCGAAGTTACGCAAATGGATACGATACTGATCATAGGCGCCGGTGCGGCGGGATTGATGGCTGCGTATGAACTGTCCGCGGCCGGGTGTCCTGTCATCGTCCTGGAAGCGGCGGAAAGGGCGGGAGGGCGGATATTGACGCAACAGGCGGGCGGAGGGTTTTCCATCCCTGTGGAGGCCGGTGCGGAATTTATACATGGATCCCTGCCTGTGACAATGCGATTGTTGAAGGAGGCGGGCCTCACCTGCCAGCCTGTAGAGGGAAAGATGCTCCGGGTGCGTAACGGAGAGTGGATCCGCCAGGACCTGTTTTCCGGCGACTGGCAGGAGCTGATGCAGCGAATGGGAGAATTGAAAGAGGATGTTCCCATCGAGACATTTCTTCAAACCTATTTTTCCGGCCAACGGTATGCGCTGCTCCGCAGCTCCGTTCGGGGTTTCGCCGAAGGATATGACCTGGTGGATCTGCACAGGGCCAGCACGCTGGCATTGTACCGGGAATGGCAGGAGGAAGGGGATGAGCAGTACAGGGTGGATGGCGGCTACTCCCGGCTGATAGATTATCTGATGGATCGTTGTCTTGCACGGGGGTCTGTGATCCATTTTTCCAAGCCTGTGCGGGAGGTGCGCTGGCAAAAAGGCCGGGTAGAGGCGGAATGTGTCACGGGAGAGATATTTAAAGGCAGCCGGCTTATTACCACGGTGTCCCTGGGGATCCTGCAGCTGGCGCCGGAAATGCCTTCCGCCATAAGGTTCACACCTGAATTGCCTGTGTACAGACAGGCCGTACAGGAGATGGGATATGGGTCAGTCATCAAAGTGCTGATGGAATTCAAGACTTCGTTCTGGGAGGAGGGGGTTGGTTTTATATTGAGCGATGAGCCGGTGCCTACCTGGTGGACCCGGCATCCCTCATCGGACAGGCTGCTTACGGCCTGGATAACAGCCACTGCTATGCGGAATTTTCAGGCTCTGAGCGCGGAAGATCAGCTGCGCTCCTGTATACGAAGCCTGGCTTCCATTTTTAAGGTACGAGAGGACTTTTTACGCGGGCAATTGGTTGCCTGCAGCATACATGATTGGATGAAGGCGCCCTATATATGCGGAGGATACAGCTATGAGACGGTAGGGAGTGAGGCAGCGCGGAAGCAAATGCATCAGCCGGTGGAGGATACGCTCTTCTTTTCGGGAGAAGCTTTCTATGAGGGGCAGGCATTGGCGACGGTGGAGGCGGCGCTTTGCAATGGGCAGGAAACTGCTACGAAGATAATGTGCACCCCGAGGGGTGCACAAACTCACTTATGATGGGCCTTCGGCCAGCGGACCTGTGGTCCGCTTTGCGCGCTTTTATTGGGGATTATGCGTATTGATCCCGTAGTGATTTTATCTCGTCGTGCGCTTCCCGCAATGTCTGCTGCTGCTGTGTGAGCAGGTCGCGTATAAAGGCGGGAAGATCCGGGTGCTCCAGCGCTGTCCTGTAAGCACGCTGGGCTGCGTCCTCGCCGGCTTCGCAGTTGGCCAGAACGGAGTGGCGGTCATGTCCGCCGAAAACGGCCTTTACATCCATCCAGGCGCGGTATATCTTACCGCTGGCGGTTGTCCCTTTCTCTGCCTCGGCTCCCAGCGCCTGTACTTCCGTAGCCAGGGCTATTTTATTACGATGGCTTTCTGCGATCATGGATGCGTAGAGCACTTTCAGGTCCTCATCCTCACTTTTTGTTTCCTTTATCGCTTTTTCGTACCCTGCGATACGATCATTGTTGATCTGGATAAGGTCGTTGAGCACTTCGATCGTTTCTTTTGTGTTTGACATAACAAAACATTTTAAGGATGTAATAGTTTTTCCATCATGCGCAGCAAAATCATGCCACCGGAGACAAGACGGGGATAGCTTTTGAATAGGGAAAATAATTCCTCACTAGAATACCTTTTGAAGCTCGACGGCCCTTCGCTGTGCCATTAGCTTTTCAATAGTCGTGGCGGTGTCCGGCTGAATTCCCAGTATTTCGGCAAGCAGGGTGAGGAACGAGTCTTCCCGTGCATCCAGGGTGGGGTCGCTGATGCACAGCTCGACACAATAGGAGTACAGGGCCAGCTCGTTCACCGGCTGGATGCGCTGGATAAGCCAGGCCAGATAGGCTTTTTCATTTTCACTTGTAATGGCAGGCTTGTAGGAGCGATAGCTTATCAGCTCGTCCTTGATATGGACCTTGGGCTGTAGCCCAAGCGTCACCAGCTTGCCTGAAAGGTTGTCCATTTCCGCCTCGGTGAACTGATCGTCCTCCAGACAGCAATGAAAAAATAAATGACAGAGCGCCTGGTCCTGGCTATTGACAACGTTCGTATACATGATGGGTTTTACCGGCAGGCGGTTCAACTATTATGCCACCGGGTGAGGCCACCGGCCATTGATCCGGCCAGGCCACCGGGACGCTATCCCTTATTTTCGGCCAGTTTGGCCAGCTCCTTCCACAGGGATTTTTCTTTTTCTGAAAGATGCTCAGGCAGCCGGATATCGAGGGTGACATAGAGATCACCGTATTCGCCTTCCATTTTATAGACAGGAAATCCCTTTCCTTTTATCCGCATGACGGTATTATTCTGTGTTTCGGGCTTTACCTTCAGCTTGATCTTTCCAGCCAGCGTATCTACTGTGATATCGCCACCCAATACGGCCGTATAAAGGTCTACCTGGACCCTGGTATGAAGATCGTTGCCTTCCCGCCGGAAGCGGGCGTCCTGTGGGATGATAAAGGTGATATACAGATCGCCCGCGGTGCCGTTGTTCCCTCCCGGACCGCCATGTCCTTTGAGCTTGATCTGCTGCCCATTCTCCACTCCCGCAGGAATGGTTATCCGGATGTTCTTGCCATTGACGGTGAGCACCTGCTGGTGTGTTCTGTACGCGTCCTGCAGGCTCAGCTGAAATTCCGCATAGAGGTCTTGTCCCCGGCGGCTGCGGCCGGACCCGGTGTTGCCGGAGCTCCTGCCAAAAAGGGATTCGAAGAACTCGGAGAACCCGCCGCCTTCGTCGCCGAAATCCGATCCGCCAAAGGAGCCGGAAAAACCTTCGAAGCCCCCTCCGGGAGAGGAGCCTCTGGTCCTGCGGCCTCTGCCTGCCTGCTGTGCTTTTTCAAATGCTTCTGCGTGCTGCCAGTCCTTGCCGTATTGATCGTATTTTTTTCTTTTTTCGGGGTCGCTCAGCACTTCATTGGCCTCATTCACCTGCTGGAATTTTTTATTGGCTTCCTTGTCGTTGGGGTTCAGATCAGGATGATGTTTGCGGGCCAGCTTTCGGTAGGCGGCCCGGATCTCGTCCTGGGTTGCGTTCTTATTAACTCCCAATATTTTATAATAATCTATGAAATCCATGGATGTAGTCCTGTTTTTGCAAATTTCGTAATCTCCCGGGAATTCCCCGGTGGCATAGTTTTTTTGACAACTATTAGAAATAACCGTTATGAACAGGAAAAGTTTTGTCCTCCCGGTGGTTGTCATCGTATTTGCGACGATACTGGCCCTGACCAGGTGCGGCGGACCCAATGGTCACGAGGTTAAGCAGGACTCCGGCCGTGCCAACGTGAATGCTCCTGCGCCGGACAATAACAGCGCTACGAATCCTTCCATGGCCGATACGGCTTTTCAGAAGGACAGCACCCGGAAAAAGGATACCATTCGCTAGGGGCAGGGCCTGCGGGGCGGAATGGAGTTTAAGCCAGCTCGTGCGCGATGGTGAAGAAGAACCGGCTGCCTTCTCCGGGCGCCGACTCCGCCCATATCCTGCCGCCATGCAGCTCGACGATCTTCTTACAATGGGCCAGCCCTATGCCTGAGCCTTCGTATTCGCTGCGATTGTGCAGGCGCTGGAAGATGATAAAGATCCTTTCCAGGAATTGGGGTTCGATGCCGATGCCATTGTCCTGTACAAAGAATTTCCAGTGTCCATTCTCATTCACGGATCCGATGTCGATCACCGGAGCGTGACCCGCCCTGCGGAATTTTACGGAATTGCTGATCAGGTTTTGGAACAGCAGCTTCAGCTCCGTGGGATAGGCCTGTAATACAGGCAGCGTGCTGGCATGGACCATAGCGCCGCTGTCCTCGATGATCTTGTCCAGGTCGGCCACCACGTCTTTTACCATCTGATTGCAGTCCACCAGCCGGGGTACTTTTTCCCTGCCGATGCGGGAATAATCCAGCAGGTCCTTTATGAGCACTTTCATTCTCTCCGATGCATTTAGCATATAGTCAAGGAACTTATCCGCATTGGCATCCAGCTGGCCTTTGTACTGCTGCTGGAGTAATTCCACAAAGGCGGAGATGGTACGCAGCGGTTCCTGCAGATCGTGGGAAGCCACGTAGGCAAATTGTTCCAGCTCCTTGTTCTTGCTTTCTATCTGGGTCGTGCGCTGGCGTACCTTTTTTTCCAGGGAAGCGTTGACCTCCTTATTCTCGTTGCCCAGTCTTTCCAGCTCTTCGGACATCCTGTTGAAGTTGTTGGCCAGAATGCCGATCTCATCCTTCGAGAAGGCCTGGGCTTTGCGGCTAAAGTCGCCCTTGGTGACCGCCCTGGCGGAGAGCAGTATCTCCTTCAATCCTTTCTGTATGCCGCGGCTAACGGTGATGGCCAGTGTCAGGCCCGTGAATTCGACGGTGAGGGCCATGATAAAAAGCAGTCCCAGCACCGTATGCTCCAGCCAGCGTGATCCTTCGCCCAGGGCATTGGAGAACTCATCCTCCAGGGGGCTCAGCTGGGCATAAAGAGGATCGATCTTGTCCAACAGCTCGTTGATATGAGGCTGGGAGGGATTGGACTTGTTGATCTCGTCATGCAGCGAGTCGGCGATGAGGTTAAAGGAGGCTACGACCCCGTCGGCTTCCGTCCAGGCGGAAATGGCCCTTTTGATATAGCGGTTATTATGGAATCTTCGTATCAGGTGGATCATGCCGTCGATGTCGTCCTTATGATTACGGCCTTCGAGGAAGCCCTGGCGGGCGATGTCCATATCGGGATCAGGTTTGCTCAGCTCCAGGCGGGTCTTATGGTCACCGAGGTTGACCTTCATGAATTCACGGAATTTCAGGTAGTCCGCCTCGTCATGAGTACGGGCATATTTCTGCAGCTGATAGACGCCGTCTTTCTGGGCTTTTGACCAAAGTCCTTCTCCGTTGACGTAGGCTCTGACGGAGGAGAGCGTATTGATGGAGAAGATCAGCACGAAGAGCTCGACAGCAATGAGTAAGGCCATGATGCCTACGGTGAAATACAACTTTTTCGCAATGGATACATTTCTGTACCATTTGAAAATGGATGTCTTCATACTTAAGGTTTTGGAGGAAGGCAGCTGTAAGGGGATTACAATTTAGGGGAATTCCGGAAGATGGACAAAAAGAGCGGGCCAGGACAGACCAGCCGGGCCAGCCGGGATGGGTGAGCCAAAAAAATGACCCGGCGCCTTTCGGCAACCGGGTCCGTCCTTATGATATGTTTTCCAGGGAAATTACTTGGCGATGGCCTGTCTTTGGCTCTGACGCATGCTCAGCGCATAGATGCTGAATACGATGGACAGGTAGCTGGTGATGGTCAGCACTGCCGAAACATCGTAGTTCGACTGGCGGAAGAGATGGTAGCTGGTGATACCGGAAACCACTACGGAAATCAGCAGGAGTAAAGATATAAACGCTTTCATAACTTTATTTTTTAAGGTTGGTTAAAATTTGTTGCTTTATATATCAGAAGGGTACGGAGCAAACAAGTTTATTAAAGAAATGCTAAAGCCTTATGTCTTCTAAGATCCTCATCACCAGGCCTATTTTTCCGGATGTCATTGCACGTTGTCGTGAATACTTTGAAGTGGAGGTAAATGAAGGCGCGCGCTATACGCCGGGGCAGCTGCGGGCTGCGTTGGAAGACAAGGATGGAGTGTTGCTGGCGGGTGGAGAGAAGATCACGGCGGCGACGCTGGAGGGGCTCACCCGGCTGAAAGCCATTTGCGTGTCGGCGGCGGGCTTTAACAATCTGGATATCGCCGCCATTACAAAGGCCGGCGTCATTGCCACCAATTCACCTGGCCCAGCCGACGAGACGGTGGCTGATTATACATGGGGGCTTATGATAGCGACGGCCCGCCGTATTGCGGAGGGGGATCGCTGGGTGAGGACGGGGGATTGGAAGGGTTCCGTGGGAAGCAGTTTCTTTGGCGTCAATCTTTGTGACAAGATCCTGGGCATTATCGGGATGGGAAGGATCGGACAGGCTATTGCCCGGAGGGCAGTGGGGTTCAGGATGAAGGTCCTTTATTATAACCGGCGGCCCCTGGACAAGACCATCGAAGAAGAATGCCGGGCGGCTTATGCCAGCATGGAAGAGCTGCTTGGCCGGGCGGACTTTATCGTACTGGCGTTGCCGTTAAATGCGGGGAACTACCATATCATCGGGGAGAAGCAGCTGGCATTGATGCGCAATACGGCCATGCTTTTCAATATTGCAAGAGGCGGGCTTATCGATGAGGCGGCGCTGGCCCGTGCGCTGCGTGAACAAAGGATAGCTGCTGCGGGTTTGGATGTTTTTGAAGGCGAGCCCGGTGTTCATTCGGGGTTGCAGGGGCTGCCCAATGTCGTGATGACGCCTCATATTGCAGGAGGGACCTGGGAGGCGCAGCATGGGCTGGCCATGCTGGCGGCGGAGAATCTTATAGCTGCGCTGGGGTTGGGTCCCCATGCGGGGGCGCCACCTGCGATCATCAATCCGGAAGTGCTGCGGAAATAACCGCGTCTCAATGGGCCGCTCGAACTTTTCTAAATCTTATATATGGCTAAGAGACTTTTTCAAAGAAAGATAATCCGTGTGGCGCTGGTACTGCTGGCAGGGTTTGTCCTGATCCAGTTTATTCGTCCTTCGCTGGACAACCCCCCGGTGACCGGGGACCTGCAGGCGCCGGTGGAAGTCAAGTCTATTCTGCGGCGGGCCTGTTACGACTGTCATTCCAATGAAACAAAGCTGGCCTGGTTTGATAAGCCAGCGCCTGCCTACTGGCTGGTGGCGACCCACGTAAAAGAGGGAAGGGAGCTGCTCAATTTTTCTCACTGGGACAGTCTCACTATCGACCAGCGAAAAGGGAAGCTGTTCGAATCCCTGAACCAGATGGTCTTTAAGGAAATGCCATTTAGCCTGTATACGACCTTTCATGGGGATGCGCGGGTGTCGGGCGATGATATCAGGATTTTAAGGAAATACCTGGCGTCCCTGGCTCCGCCGAAGCTGGCGGACAGCGCTGCCACCCAGGCTGCGAATGATCAGTATATGAAATGGACGAAGGATAACAGCGGGCCATCTGAAGTGAAGCCGGAGCTCAATGGGCTGGCCTTTATGCCGGATTATAAGGAGTGGTCGCCCATCAGCTCAACCGAGCGGTGGGATAATGGCACCATGCGGGTGATCATGGGCAATCCTGTTGCTGTGGCGGCTATCAAAGAGGGGCATACCAATCCCTGGCCGGATGGGACGGCTTTTGCCAAGGTGGCCTGGAAGCAGCTGCTGCGGCCGTCGGGTGTGATCGAGCCGGGAGAGTTCATACAGGTGGAGCTGATGGTAAAGGACAGGAACAAATATGCGGCTACGGATGGATGGGGCTGGGGGAGATGGAAGGGAGATCAGTTAAAGCCTTATGGGAAGGATGCATCCTTTGTCACGGAATGTATGCATTGTCATCAGCCGATGCATGACAGGGATTTTGTGTTTACAATGCCGGTGAACTGGGCGGCACGCCCGGGGACTGGCGCTGATACTACTGCTTTTGGTGTATTGGGCTGGAAGGCGATTACATCGAGGATCGATAAATCGAATGAGACCATGTCCATTTTGTATGGGGACGATGCGGCGGTGAATGCTGCCCGGAAGGGAGTGGGCTATTCTCCGGAAGCCCGGCTGGCGCTGGCGACCTGGAAGCTAAAGGAGGATGAGCACTGGTATGGGGCGAATGTGCCGGACAGCCTGTTGGGAATAGAGAAGGTGGGTGTTGACAGTAATAATTATATTACAGTCCAAAGGGCGTTTGTCATGCCCTGATCAAATCACTATGCTATTCGAGTTCCAGGTATTTCATACAGTGGCGCGGCGGCTGAACTTTACCAAGGCGGCCAAAGAGCTGTTCATCAGCCAACCTGCCGTCACCAAGCACATTCACAAATTGGAGCAGCATTTCAAGGTCAAGCTTTTCGATCGCAGTGGCGCCCGGATACAGCTGACACCCGCGGGCAGCCAGCTGCTGCAGCATACGGAAGAGCTGTTTGCCGTATACAGGAATCTTGAATTTGCCATGAACAGCCTGACCAGCCAGCACAGCGGTCACTTGCAGCTGGGAGGAAGCATGACGGCGGCGCCTTATATTATTCCGCCCATACTGGCGGCTTTTCACAGCCGTCACCCTCATGTGGAGGTGAGCCTGGTGACGGGCAATACGGGGGAGATCGAGCAGGCGCTGGAAAAAAAGGAGATAGACCTGGGTATTGTGGAAGGACACTCCCGTAACAGGAGCATCCGGTATACGGAGTATTTAAAAGATGAGATCGTGCTGGTCAGCAATCCTTCCCATCCGCTGGCGAAGAGGCAAAGCATCCGGCCTGATGAGCTGAAGCAGATACCGTTGTTGTTGCGCGAACCCGGGTCGGGTACGCTGGAAGTGGTGGCGCATGCTTTGAAGGGAGTAGGGATCAAGCTGTCTCAGCTGAAAAAGGAGATGCAGCTGGATAATACCGAGACGATGAAGTCCTATCTTTTACATGCGCCGTGTATGGCGTTTATCTCGATGCATGCGGTGTTGAAGGAGCTGGAGAATAATGAGTGCTGTATCATCGATGTGAAGGGGCTCGATATTGCCAGGAACTTCTATTTTGCCCGGCTGCAGGGGGAGGCGGAGGCATTGCCGGAGCTGTTTATGAGATTTGCGATGAACTATAAAGGGAAATGACTTTTGGGGATTGATATTATCCGGATCAGTGAGTATCTTGGCGGATAAAGCCCCTTTTCATGAACCACCCTGTTTCATATCCGTAAATTGCATTAAATGAAGACAAACAAAAAGTGTACTTGTTTGTCTTGACGACCAGCTGTTTATCAAATAAAAAGACCCGCCGAAAGGCGGGTCCTGCAAATTTATCTTCAAGAGCGATTAATACCGATAATGCTCGGGCTTGAAAGGTCCGTTCTTTGGGATACCCAGGTAGGAAGCCTGTGCGTCCGTCAGCTCGTCCAGCTGAACGCCGATCTTCGCCAGGTGCAAACGTGCCACTTTCTCATCCAGGAACTTGGGCAGCACATATACTTTATTCTCGTATTTGCTGTGGTTGGTCCAGAGCTCGATCTGGGCCAGTGTCTGGTTGGAGAAAGAGTTGGACATTACGAAAGAGGGGTGACCCGTAGCACAGCCCAGGTTGACCAGGCGGCCTTCTGCCAGAACGATCACGTCTTTGCCGTCAATGTTGTATACGTCTACCTGTGGCTTGATAGTGTCCTTTGTATGTCCGTAGTTGGCGTTCAGCCAGGCCATGTCGATCTCGATGTCGAAGTGACCGATGTTACACACGATGGCTTTATCCTTCATCAGACGGAAGTGTTTTTCCGTGATCAGGTCGCGGCAGCCGGAAGCGGTGACGATGATGTCGGCTTCTTTTACGGCATCCACCATCTTCTTTACTTCGAATCCGTCCATAGCGGCCTGGAGGGCGCAGATGGGGTCGATCTCCGTAACGATCACGCGGCAGCCGGCGCCTTTCAGGCTGGCGGCGGAACCCTTGCCCACGTCACCATAGCTGCCGACCACGGCTACTTTGCCGGCCATCATTACATCGGTGGCGCGACGGATGGCGTCGACGAGGGATTCTTTACAACCGTATTTATTATCGAACTTGGATTTGGTAACGGAGTCGTTCACGTTAATGGCGGGGATGGGGAGAGTGCCTTTTTCCATCCTTTCGTACAGGCGGTGTACACCTGTGGTAGTCTCTTCACTCAGGCCTTTAACATGCTGTACCAGCTCGGGATATTTATCGAATACCATATTGGTAAGGTCGCCACCGTCATCCAGGATCATATTCAGCGGGCGATCGGTGCTGCCGAAGAACAGGGTCTGTTCGATGCACCAGTCAGCTTCTTCCAGGGTCTGACCTTTCCAGGCGAATACGCCTACACCGGCGGCTGCAATGGCAGCGGCGGCCTGGTCCTGGGTGGAGAAGATATTGCAGGAGCTCCATTTAACTTCGGCGCCCAGCTCAACCAGGGTCTCGATCAGCACGGCCGTCTGAATGGTCATGTGCAGGCAGCCCGCAATTCGGGCGCCTTTCAGAGGCTTTTGTTTTCCATACTCTTCACGGATGGCCATCAGGCCGGGCATCTCTGCTTCAGCAAGACGGATCTCTTTCCGGCCCCATTCGGCCAGGCTCATATCCTTCACTTTATAAGGAAGTTTCAGGTCGATGGCTAATGTTTTTGTTGACATCGTAGCTTTAGTTTTAAAATTTGAACAAAGGTAGCATTGTAGAACAAAAATGTAGCCAATTGTATTAAATTTGGAATAAAAATGTAGATTTTTATACTTTTATAGAACAAATGTATAGAAGCCCATGGAAAAACTATCCGAAACAGAAAAAATGTCTAATGTGGCTCGTTCTGGCGACGCCATACCGCTGGATGAAAAGGATAAAGCTATCCTCCGCCTGTTGCAGGCGGATGCCAAGATCACGGTCAGGGAGATCGCTACAAAGGTACATCTGAGCACAACGCCGGTGCATGAGCGGATCAAGCGGATGGAAGATACGGGCGTCATCCTGCGTTACGCCACGCTGGTGGATCATTCCAAGGTCAGGAAGGGACTGATGGCCATCTGCTATGTCTCATTGAAGGAGCATAACAAACGGAGCGGCTCGCGCTTCATCAAGACCATCCAGGAGCTTCCGGAGGTGGTGGAATGCTATATTATATCAGGGGAGTTCGACTTTATGCTGAAGGTGGTCGCGGACAATATGGATGACTATTACGACTTCCATGTGAACAAGCTGGGACAAGTAGATAATATCGGTCAGGTGCAGAGCACTTTTGTCATGGGGGTGATCAAACAAACCTATCAGCAAATACGGTGAGCGGTGGGCAGCAGCGTTGGAGAATTTCGTAAATTGCAGGGGTATATCAGGAACCGCTGGAAGCGGTTCGTCCGAAGGACAGACATTAGCGATATGCGGGAATTGGGCTATTTTTCGGGCGAGACCAATCCCCGCACTTTTAAACTCATTCTATATGTACGCATACGACACGGTCACCGCGGCCATCAAGGGGCTTAAGCAAAGGGGATTCACCATCGACTTCAACGTGGAGGCTAACTGCGTAACCTGTCCTGACTGCCAGCTGAAGCCTTCCGAGTTTGAGATCACAGAGGTCTATCGATTTGAAGGGGAAAGCGATCCCGCGGATGAGGCTGTCGTATATGCCATCGAGTCGAAGGACGGCAGAAAGGGAGTATTGGTCAATGGATTTGGCATTTCCGCCGACGAGCTGGGAGAGGAGATGGTGGAAAAACTTGCTGTTCGCCACTAAACACATGTCATGGTAACCATAAGAGCCGGAAAAGAAGAGGATCTGCCCGCCCTCCTCGATATTTACAATCATATTATCGTCAATAACACGGCCGTCTATCACTATCAGCCACATACGATGGAGATGCGGAAGGCCTGGTATGACGCCCGTGTGAAGGAGGGCCTTCCCGTCCTGGTAGCCGAGGACGATGGGAAGGTGGTGGGTTTTAGCTCTTACGGCCCTTTCCGGCCCTGGCCCGCCTATAAATACACGATGGAGAATTCCGTCTATGTGGCCGACGGTCAGCGGGGCAAGGGGATAGGAAAATTATTGATGGAGCCTCTGATCCGACATGCCCGTGAGAAGGATGTGCATGCTATCATTGCCGTAATAGACGCCACCAATGATGCCAGCGTGCGATTGCATCGCAGTTTTGGTTTCGAGGAGGTGGGGCGTTTCCGGGAAGTGGGGTACAAGTTCGACCGCTGGCTGGACCTTACCTTTATGGAGCTGGTGCTGGATACGCCTAAGCATCCGGTGGGAGGGTAGGCCCTCTGGGCCGGCGATCCGGCCGATCAATAGTTTGCTTTGACGAGGTCGGCCACGATCTTATCGATGGGCAGGGTGACGGCTGCCGCGCTGAACTGATCCCATTCAACAAATCGGAAGGTTTCCGTCTCTCTTTTTTCCTCATAGATACGCAGCTCCCGCTCATCAAAGTCGAAGGGCTTATCACGCAAGGGTGCGCGTATCGGCTCCAGGGCCTCTGCAAAATAATAGATGGAGATGATCTGGTGATCAGGATTGAAAGCCGACATCTGAAAGAAGTCGGTGGTGTAAATATGCGCTCCGATGCGTACATCCAGGTCCATCTCTTCCTTGAACTCCCTCTTCAGACAATCGCGGGTGCCTTCTCCGAACTCCAGCCCGCCGCCGGGGAATTTCGTATAATAGCCACCGCGGATATATTCGTCGCTGACCAGTACTTTTTTGTTCTCTCCAAATAAAATGCCGTAGACCCTTATATTCATCATATCAATCTTTTTTAAATGATCCCCCCGGCTCCGCCGGAGGGATCTTGAGGTTATTTCTTGCAGCAGCCCTGACCGCAGTGGTCTTTGCAGGCAGGCGTGCAAACTTTCTCTTTACAATCCTTACATGCTTTCTGGTGGGGTTTGCCGGTGGCATAGGCTATCTGACCTACCGTCAATGCAGTGGCCAGCGCCAGTAAAAAAATATTTTTCATGATGAATTAATGTCTTTTAAATGGGATCATGGCTCTCGCAAAGCGAGGGTCATGATTAATTTTTTTATGGTGATCATTTTTCGTCTTTTTAAACGAGCCGCATGCTGTGGCTCTAAAAATGATCAGGCATTGGGCGGTTTCCAGGCAGAAGCGGCATAATCAGCCAGCGGCTTATCCGGAGCCTCCGGATAACCCTTGGATAGCAGGGAAGAGATCCCTGTTGATGTATAGGGAGATGCCAGCTCGGCGGTATAGCAAAG
>Ga0207674_10003245_pt1 | contig 20021 bp, 17 predicted proteins | sample KBSCornC72_FD_184303 | JGI IMG/M metagenome (GOLD analysis project Ga0207674, IMG submission 184303) | Corn rhizosphere microbial communities from Kellogg Biological Station, Michigan, USA - KBS Corn C7-2 (SPAdes) (version 2) | ecosystem: Host-associated > Plants > Roots > Rhizosphere > Soil ...
ACCGCGCAGAACGCCAACACGAGCACGTTGAGCGGATAGAAAATCCGGTTCCAGTAGGCAAGCTCATAACTTGACGCGTCCTGGCGGTTGCGATGCATGTAATCGATGTTGCGCGACAAGTCGCTCGCCGACAGATACTCGGGATGAATCATCGACACCGCGAGCACGTTCGGGTCGAGTGCGGATTTCCAGGCGGTCTGCGTCTGCAGTGTCGTTTTTGCTTCAGTACCGTGGAACTGCGTGCGGCGCACGTCGTGCAGCGTCCATTCGCCTTGCGTATGCGTGGCGGTTTTCGCGAACGACAGAACATCGAGCTGGCCTTGCGGCGTGAACTCGAACACGCGCACGTCCTGCAGTTCGACGGTCGGCCCGTCCTGCGTCGAACGCGTGCGGCCGTGCTTGGCGTTGATCACGGTTTCGCCGTCGCGCGCCCACAAACTGCCGCCTTTGCCGATGCTGACGTCCTTGGCCTTCGCAGCCATCGCCAGGCTTTCCGCTTTCTGTTCGCCGCGCGGGCCGAGCGTCTCGCCCATCAGCATCACCAGCAGTGTCAATGCGACGAGCGAGAAAATCACCGAAAAACAGATGCGCAGTTTGGATAGCCCGGCGGCGCGCAGTGCAGTGAGCTCGCCGCTCGCGGCAAGCATGCCCAGCCCCATCAAGCCGCCGATCAGCGCGGCGTTGCCGAACATCTGGTAGCCGCGGCGCGGCACCGTAAGCAGCGTGTAAGCCACCGCTTTGCTCAACGTGTAGCCGCCGGTGCCGACGTCGCCGACCTCGCCGACGAATGCGTAGAACGCATCGAAGCCGACGAGGAATCCCCACGTCAGCAGCACGGCGCCGAGCACGGCAAGCGCGACGAGCTTGTCGACTTTCTTGAAGGCGATGAAATTCGCGGCGCGAATCATGCGCGCACCATGCGTTTCTTGGCCACTGGCAGTTGTTGGCTGCGCCAGATCAGATACACGGCGATCAGCAACGTCGGAATGTGCACCCACCAGAACCCGAGCTGCGGATTCCACTTGCCCTGACTGAGCATCGCGCGACCAACGCCGAGACAGTTGTAATAGATAAGCCACGCGAGCAGCGCGATCAGCAGGCGCGCGTAACGCGGCTCGCGCGGACTGGATTTCGCCAGCGGCAGCGCGAGCAGGATCAGGATCAGCGTCGAAATCGGCGCGGCAAGGCGCCAATGCAATTCCGCGCGCTGCACCGGATCGTCGCTGCGCAGCAGTTCGAGCGTGGTCGCCGCGCGTTTGACCGAATCGGCAGAAGTATCGGTTTCGTTGTCCGGCAGTTTGATGTCGTTGCGCTCGTAGCGCATCAGTCGGTAGTTGTCCTGGCCGATCACGCCTTCGACACGGAAACCGTCGTTGAGACCGAGGTAGCGTTCGACTCCGTTCGCGTCGTGGAACAGCTCGCCGCTGGTCGCCGTGATCACGTTGATGTCGGTGCTGTTCGCTTCCTTGTTGTTGCGTTCGCTGGCGACGAACATCTTCTTGAACGAGGTGCCGTCGCTGTTCATCGAATCGACATACATCACGCCGTCGTGATTCGGCAGCTCGACGAAGCGGCCGGGTTCCAGGCCAGCGATGATCAGTGACTTGCTCGCCTCCTGCAGCAGCGATTGCGAGGCGCGCACCGCGGCCGGCGCAAACCAGAACGAGATCAGCGCCATCACGATCATCAGCGGCAGCGCGAGCAGCAACAGAGGACGCAGCAGTCCGGTCAGCGCCAGGCCGGATGCGGCAAACACGGCCATCTCGCTTTCGCGATACAGGCGACCGTACGCAAGCTGCACGCCGATGAACACCGATAACGGCGCCAGCACGGTCAGCGCATCGACCGTGCGCAAGCCGATCAGTGCCAGCAGCAGGTCGGCCGGGATGCGGCCGCGCGCAATCTTGTTGAGCAGGTCCGCCACCGTGCCGCCCAGCGTGATCAGCAAGAGGATCAGCGTGGCGCCGACGAAACTGATCAGCAGTTCGCGCGCGAGATAGCGATCGACGATACGCAGCATGATAAACTTCACGGCTTCCGTGGCGCGATTTCACCTCGCGCGGCGTTCAAACAGTCTTAAGTTTAGCGGGTCGCGCAGCGAGTCCGCTCATTCTCTGCAGGAATTCAAGTCGATGACCATTCAGTTCAGCGTGTCGCAAGACCTTTCCGAAACCAGTGGCGCGCCGTGCGTGGTGGTCGGCGTGTTCGACGACCGCACGCTGACCAGCGCCGCTGCGCGCATTGATGAAAAATCCGGCGGCGCGATCAAGCGCCTGCTCGAATCCGGCGATGTCAGCGGCAAGATCGGCAGCAGCAGTACGCTGTTTTCGCTGCCCGGCATCGCTGCGCCGCGCGTGCTCGTGGTGGGCCTGGGCGAACCGAAGAAGTTCGACGCGGCGCGTTACGCACGCGCCTGCGGCGAGGCAGCGCGCGCGCTCAAAGGCTTGCCGCTCGACCGCGCCGTGTCGTTCTTGAGCGAAGTCGACGTGCCCGGAAAAGATCCGGCGTGGAAGCTGCGCGCCGCCGCGCTCGCAACCGACGCACAAGCGTACAAATACACGGCGACGTTCAAGCCGAAGGAAAAATCGACCAAACCCGAGTTCGCTGCGCTCGCATTCGTTGCGTCCGCGAACGGCGCAGCGCTCGCACAGGTCGGCGCGATCGCCAACGGCATCCGCTTCGCGCGCGAATTGGGCAACCTGCCGCCGAACATCTGCACTCCGCAATACATTGCCGACGCCGCACAGAAGCTCGCCAAGGATCACCCCGGCGTGAGCTGCGACGTGCTCGAGGAAGCCGACATGCGCAAACTCGGCATGGGCGGACTGCTCGGCGTCGCGCAAGGTTCGGCGAATCCGCCGAAGCTCGTCGTGCTGCGCTGGAACGGCGGTGGCGAGAAGGATCGCCCGTACGCGTTCGTCGGCAAAGGCATCACCTTCGATACCGGCGGCATCTCGATCAAGCCGAGCGCCGGCATGGAGGAAATGAAGTTCGACATGTGCGGCGCCGCCGGTGTGCTCGGCGCGTTCCTCGCCGCGGTCGAACTCAAGCTCAAGCTGAATCTGGTCTGTGTCGTGCCGGCGGCGGAAAACATGCCGGGCAGCAAGGCACAGCGGCCGAGCGACGTGGTCACGACGATGTCTGGGCAAACGGTCGAGGTGCTCAACACCGACGCCGAAGGCCGCATGATCCTCTGCGACGCGCTGACATTTGTGCAAAAGTATAATCCGCAGGTCATCATCGATGCGGCGACGCTGACCGGCGCCTGCGTGGTCGCGCTCGGCAAGCACGCGACCGGCCTGATGACGCAGGACGACGCGCTCGCCAACGAGCTGATCGCCGCCGGCGAAGCCACGCTCGACCGTGCCTGGCGCCTGCCCTTGTGGGACGACTATCAGAGCCAGCTGGAAACCGGTTATGCCGACATCGCCAACATCGGCGGCAAGTACGCCGGCGCGATCACCGCCGGCTGCTTCCTGGCCCGTTTCACCGAAGGCTTCCGCTGGGCGCACCTGGATATCGCCGGCACCGCGTGGGAAGAAGGCCGCAAAGGTTCGGCGACCGGGCGTCCGGTGAGCCTGCTGGTGCAGTACCTGCTGGATCGCGCCGCGTAAGCGTCGTGCCTCGCGCCGACTTCTACCTCATCGACAAACCGCGCTTCCGCGACGACCCGTTGTTGCTCGTCTGCGAACTGGCCAAGCGCGCGTTCGACAGCGGCCAGCCAGCATTGATTCTCGCCCGCTCGATCGATCAGGCCGAACAGCTCGACGAGAAATTGTGGGAATTCGACGCCGATGCGTTCGTGCCGCACCAGATCGCCGGCGACGACGACGATGCGATCACGCCGGTGCTGATCGTGTCGCCGGAAACTTCAACCGCTGATCGTCCGCTCGTGATCAACCTGCGCGAGGACTGCGCGCCAGGTTTATTCGAACGTGTGCTCGAAGTCGTGCCGGCAGATGAGAACGAGCGCCTCGGCTCGCGCAATCGCTGGAAGACCTACAAAGCGGCCGGTTTCGACGTCGCCAAGCACGACATGTAGGCGCGCAGGCCGTTCGCCACTTTCGCGCTCACGGCAATCCCTTGGCGTCGGTGGTCGTCGGCAGGCCGACCTTCTGCGCGAACGCGGCGTAGCGCGGGTCGTTCCGGTAGCGCAGCAGAAACGCATCGTCGAGCAGAAACACGATGCCGCCGTCGCGGGTGTCCCACGCGCGGTCGAGCCATTTGAACAGGTCGTCGGGATCGCGGCGCAATGCGTACACCTCGGCGACCTGATACGCCGATCCGTCGGCTTGCTTGTCGATCAGGTTCTGCAACGCCGCGGCGGCGGCGGTGCGATCGGGCCCGATCTGCAACGCCACCGCCACAGCGATGTCGTGCCATTGGCCCGGCGGCAGCGCTTGCGCAATCGTCAGTGCGCTGGGGAAATCGCCGCGCCACGTCGCGATATAGACTTGTAGCACCCGAAACGTGTCCGAACTCGGTTGCAATTCGACGGCTTTGTCGATGGCGACCTTCGCCTCGTCCAGGCGCCCATTCGCGGCAAGCAACATAGCGAGAGACTGATGGGCGACCGCCTGCAGCGGATCGAGCTTCAAAGCCTGTTCCGTCATGTCGATGGCGGCGTCCAGCTGACCCAGACTCGCCGAACCCCGGGCATAATTACTGAGGATGCGCGGATCGTTCGGGGCCAGTTCCAGCGCGCGTCGCCGCTGCGCCTGCGCTCCGCGCCAATCGAAATCGCGGTTTGTCATGAGCAGGGCCTGGGTCATATGCGCCTGCGGCAATGCAGGATTCAGCCGCAAGGCGGTATCGATGGACGCCTGCGCCTGCGCGTACATGGCGCTGATTTCGGCGCCGCTGAGGTAATTGCCCCCCAACGTCGCTTGCGCGGAACCGAGCCCCGCCCAAGCTGCCGCGTAACCGGGATCAAGGCGAACGGCCTCGCGATAATGTTCGATCGCCGTGCGCAGATCGGGCTCGTTGTTGCGCGCGCCGTAAAACCGGCCCTGCTGGTAGGCATTGTAGGCGGCGAGGTTGCCGCTGGGCGGACGGTCGGACTGCATGGCCGCCTCGCCGTTCTGCAGCAGCTTCGCCGTGAGCGCGCTTGCCACCGCATTCGTGATTTCATCCTGCAGTTTGAACAGGTCGGTGTAGGCGCGATCGTAACTTTGCGACCACACGCCGCTGCCGTCGGCGGCCTTCACCAGCTGCGCATTGATGCGCACCGTGTCGCCGAGCCTGCGCACGCTGCCGGTCAACAGGTAGGCGACGCCGAGTTTGCTGCCGATGGCGGCGCTGCCCTCCCTGCTGTCGCGGAACTGGAACGCCGACGCGCGCCCGATCACCTTGAGGTTGCCGAACTGCATCAGCGCGTTGATCAGATCATCGGACAGGCCATCGGAGAAATATTGCTGGTCCTTGTCGCCGCTGTCGTTGGCGAGCGGCAGCACGGCGACGGATTTGTCGGGAACCGCTGCGGCATCCTCGCCCTTGCGCGGCATGAAGCGATCGGTCAGCAGCAGCACCACTGCGATCGCGAGCACGCCGATGATCGCGCGATCCAGATTGCGGCCCGTCGAACGCGTGATCGAAGCATCCGCCGCGATTTCGCTTTCGCGCTTGAGGCCCTGCGGCGTCCATTCGTAAACCCAGGCGAATGCGATCCAGAACGGAAAACCGATGGCCGCCGCGATCAGAAACCCGCGCGTCGCCCAATCCGGCAAGCCGACGGCGGGGCTCAGCTGCGCGATGCCCTGCGCCAGCGCCCACACCGCGCCGACGTAGAGCAGGCCGGCGCGGATGACGTTGCGGCGTTTGAGTTCGGCGAAAAGGTTCATGCGCTCTTGAGCTTGCGTTCCTTCAGGCGAATTCATCCATGCGCGGAGGACTCGCCGCCAGCGACAAGTTTCTGAAATCGCGGATCGTTGCGCAGCGGATCCCACAGGGGATCAAGCCGCAGCAGCGCGGCCGACATCGACAAACCGGCCGGTATCGACATCAGTTGTTGCAGCAGGGCTATCGCCTGATCATTCTCGCCGACGCTTACGTACAACTGCGCGAGATACATGAGGTACTCCGGTCCCGCAAATGCATCCCGGGTAATCGGCAACAGTTCGACCGCGCGGCGCCCTTCGGCGATCGCCTCGTCCTTGAGCCCGAGACCCGCCGCGGCAAGACCCAGGGCCATGTGAGCGTCCCAATCGGCCGGCCGCTCCTTCACTGCGGCTTGATAGGTCGTGTGGATGTCCGCGTACAACGCCGTGGCCTTCGCCACATCGCCCATTGCCGTGTAAGCCCAGGCCAGGCGGAGACGGCGAGGCAGCACCGAGTTGCCGCGCGAATACAACCAGTTCGGCTTGTCCGACGCCTCTGCGGTCCGTGCGGCGGTGGCGTAGTCGCGGGAAAACCAGGCAAGGTCGAAAAACGCCTGCTGGCTCGATCGGAACGCATCGCTCGACGGTGACAGCGCTGCAAGCGTCGCGCGCAGCGACGCCAGATCGCCTTTCCAGGCGACAGCGTTTTGCGCGCGGCGTATCTGCGAAAGCGCGGGATCGGCCGACAGTTCCGCTGCGTGCGCATAGGCCTGGTCGGCTTCGGCGTAGCGGCGCAGCTGTGCGTAGGTCTGGCCGAACTCGAACGACGGACTCGAATTACGCGGATCGAAGTCCCGCGCCTGGCGCAGTCCTTCGAGCGTCTGCTCCCATTTGCCTTGACGACGCGCGATCGCGGCGCCGATTTCCTCGATGTCGAAGCTATGCGGGATGGTCTTGCGCGCGAGGTCGAGTTCCTGTTGCGCGCGTGCGTAATCACGAAAGCCCCAATACCAATAGAACGCCAGCGCAAAGTGTCCTTCACCGAGTTCCGGCTGCAGCGCCAGCGCCTGATCGGCGGCGTTCCTGGCCGCGGCCAATCGCGCATCGGTCCGGTCCGGAGCGAAAAAGTAGATGTACATGTGGGCGCGCGCGAGCAAAGCCGAAGCAACCGCAAATTTTGCATCCTTGGCGAGCGCCTGCTGCAGCAAGTCGATCGCCTGCGGCATCACGACGGGGGTCAACCCGTACTGGTCGTTGGCGCGATTGGAGAAAGCCAGCGCGCGCAGATACAGATCGTAGGCCTCGGCGTTCTGCGTGGGCACGCTGCCGACATGCGCGGCTTCTTCGGGCAGCAGCGTCGCTTTCAGCGCATCGGCCACCTTCGTCGCCACGTCGCGTTCGACGCCGAATATATCGTTGATCGGGCGATCGTAGCTTTCCGCCCACAAGTGGTTGTCATCCTGCGCGTTGATCAGCTGCAGGTTGATGTGCACGGCGCTGCCGGCGCGCTGCACGCTGCCTTCGAGCAGCGTCGCCACGCCGAGTTCGGCGGCGACGATTTTCAGGTTTTCCGGCCGGCTCGCGTATTTCTGCGTCGAGGTGCGCGAGATGACTTTCAGATCGCGGATGTTGGCGAGGCGAGTGAGGATCTCGTCCTGCATGCCGCTGGCGAAATACTCGTTTTCTTTTTCCGTGCTGAGATTCTCGAACGGCAGCACCGCGACGGATTTCGCCGACGCCGAACCAGCGGTCGTCGCCGCGGCCGGCGCAACGCGTTCGTGCATTTGTCGCCACAGCAGCGCAGCCACCGCCAGCGCCAGGACGCCGATGATCGCGAAGTCCAGCTTGCGACCGACGTGCCGCCGCTGCTCCAGCGAGCGCGCCTCGGCTGAATGCGCCGGCTCGGTGCGGCGCACGCCTTCGGGCGTCATCTCGAACGCCCAGGCCAGCACCAGCGCGACCGGAAAGCCGATCAGGATCAGCAGCACGACGAGTTGCACCGCCCAGTTCGGCAGGTTGAACACCGGAAACACCTGCGTGGTGATCTGGATCAGCAGCCATCCGACCACGGCATATGCCACGCCCACGCGGAACACATGACGACGACGCAGTTCGTGCAAAAAGCCGCTACCAGACGCCATCTGGTTTACCCCCGGGCGATGCGGAATGCTACTCCAAACGCTTGGGCACTGCGCGCCGTGCCGCTACAATTGACGCATCCCTTTTTTGAAGTCCCACGCGCCCGCGCGGGCGCGAGGCCGTCACGTCATGGAAAAGAGTTTCGACCCGAAAGCCATCGAATCGAAGTGGTACGCGCACTGGGAAGCGTCCGGCACGTTTGCACCGCATGGCAACGGCGACCCGTACTGCATCCTGCTGCCGCCGCCGAATGTCACCGGCACATTGCACATGGGCCATGCGTTCCAGCAGACGATCATGGATGCGCTGATCCGCTATCACCGCATGCTTGGGCGAAAGACGCTGTGGCAGGGCGGCACCGACCACGCCGGCATCGCCACGCAGAAGATCGTCGAGAATCAGCTCGCCGCCGAGCACAAGACGCGGCACGATCTTGGTCGCACAAAATTCGTCGAACGCGTGTGGGAATGGAAAGCCGAATCGGGTTCCACGATCACGAATCAGATGCGCCGCCTCGGCGCGTCGATGGACTGGTCGCGCGAACGCTTCACGATGGACGAAGGTTTGTCCGCGGCGGTGCGCCGCGTGTTCGTGCAATGGTATAGAGATGGACTTTTATACCGCGGCCGGCGCCTGGTGAACTGGGACCCGGTGCTGATGACGGCGGTGTCCGACCTCGAGGTGAACAACGAGGAACGCGACGGCCACATGTGGCACATCCTTTATCCGTTCAGCGACGGCCCGGCGAAGGACCACGAAGGCGCCGAGAAACGCGGCATGCATATCGCCACGACGCGCCCCGAAACGATGCTCGCCGACGGCGCACTCGCGGTGCATCCGGACGACGAGCGCTACAAACATCTGGTCGGCAAGTACGTCGACCTGCCGTTGTGCGACAGAAGAATTCCGGTGATTGCCGACGACTTCGTCGATCCCGCGTTCGGCTCGGGCTGCGTGAAGATCACCGGCGCACACGACTTCAACGACTACGCCTGCGCCAAGCGTCATGGCATCGAGATGATCGTGATCATGACGCTCGACGCAAAAATGAACGACAACGCGCCGGCGAAATACCGCGGCCTCGACCGCTACGCCGCGCGCAAGGCCGTCGTCGCCGATCTCGAAGCGCAAGGGTTCCTGGAAAAAATCGTTTCGCACAAACACCAGGTGCCAGTCGGCGACCGCTCCGGCGCGGTGATCGAGCCGATGCTGACCGATCAATGGTTCCTCGATCTGACGTCCGAGACGCGCGTCGACGGCAAGCCTGGACCCGGCGGCCGAAAAGCGATTACCGAGCCAGCGCTCAATGCAGTCCGCTCGGGCGAAATCAAGTTCGTGCCGGAAAACTGGAGCACGACGTATACGCAGTGGCTCGACAACATCCAGGACTGGTGCGTGAGCCGCCAGCTGTGGTGGGGCCATCGCATTCCGGCGTGGTACGACGAAGCCGGCAACATCTTCGTCGGAGAGGACGAAGCCGATGCGCGCGCGCACGCGAGCGTCACGCCCATGGGCGCGCTGCGCCAGGACGAAGACGTGCTCGACACGTGGTTTTCCTCGGCGCTGTGGCCGTTCTCGACACTTGGCTGGCCGGCAAACGGCCCGGTGACGGAGGATGGCAAGGTCGCCGCGAACTGGGCGACCGATCAGCAATTTCTGCCGAGCGCGGTGCTCGTCACCGGCTTCGACATCATCTTTTTCTGGGTCGCGCGCATGGTCATGGCGACACAGTACTTCACCGGCAAAGTGCCGTTCCGCGAGGTCTACATCAACGCGATCGTGCGCGATGCCGAAGGCCAGAAGATGTCGAAGTCGAAAGGCAACACGATCGACCCGCTCGATCTTATCGACGGCATCGACCTCGACGCGCTCGTGAAGAAATCGACCGCATCGCTGCTGATTCCGCAGGTTCGCGAGAAAGTCGAGAAGCGCATCCGCAAGGAATATCCGCAGGGCATCGCGGCGGTCGGCGCCGATGCGCTGCGCTTCACGTTCGCGGCACTCGCTACATACGGCCGCACGATCAACTTCGATCTGAAGCGCGCCGACGGCTACAAGAATTTCTGCAACAAATTGTGGAACGCGGCGCGCTTCGTGCTGATGAATTGCGAGGAGTTCGGCAAACGCGACGCGCTCGTCGCGACGATGCACGAGCAGAACAAGAGCGAGTCTGAAAAGTGGATTCTGGCGCGTTTTTCGAAAACGCTGGCCGAAGTGGAAACGCAGCTGGCGCTGTATCGCTTCGATCTGGTCGCGCAGGCGCTATATGAATTCACCTGGAACGATTTCTGCGACTGGTTCGTGGAACTCGCCAAGCCGGCGCTCGCCAGCGCCGACAGGGCCGTCGCCGATTCGACGCGCCATACGCTGCTGACTGTGCTCGAAGCGCTGCTGCGCGCGTTGCATCCGATCATCCCGTTCGTCACCGAGGAAATCTGGCACGAAATTGCGCCCAAACTCGGCAGAAACGCTGATTCGATCTCGACGCAAACCTATCCTCGCGCCGCCGACTACGCCGTCGACGCATCCGCGGAAGCCGAAACCGAATGGCTCAAGGCCATCGTCTCGCAACTGCGCCGCATCCGCAGCGAAATGAACATCGCACCGAGCAAGCCGATCCCATTGTTGTTCGCCGCCGGTAACGAGGCCGATCGCGCGCGCGCGGCGAAATTTGCGCATGCCATTACGTTTCTCGCCCGCACCGAATCGCAGCGTTGGCTCGACACCGGCGAAAGCGAACCCGCGTCCGCTGCCGCGATCGTCGGTGACATGAAACTGCTGATCCCGCTTGCCGGCCTGATCGATGTCGACGCCGAAAAGGCGCGCCTGGCGAAGGAAATACAGCGCCTCGAAGCCGAGATAGCGAAGTCCAACGCCAAGCTCGGCAATTTCGGCGCGAACACGCCTGCAGCGGTCGTCGAACAGGAAAAGCAGCGAATCTCCGATCGCACGATCGAATTGAACGGGCTGCGCGAGCAGGCGCAACGGCTAAGTAGCACCACGTGACGTTTGTCGGATTTCTCTACTCTGGCGGGAGCAACTCCATCGCCATCACCAGCGCATCCTCGCGTCCGCGTTTGGCCGGATAATAGTTCGGGCGCTTGCCGATCTCGTTGAAACCAAGCTGATCGTACAGCTTGATCGCCTTGGTGTTCGATGGCCGCACTTCGAGGAAAATGCGTTGCGCACGATGCCAGCGCGCCAGATCGATCAACCGCTGCATCAGGCGCGCGCCATGCCCGCAGCCCTGTTCCGGCACGGCGATGCAGACGTTGAGGACATGCGCTTCGCCAGCGGCGACCGTAAGGACGCCGTAGCCGATGATCTCTACCGAATGCGCGAGCACCCAGCATTGGTAGCTGGCGCGCAGACAGTCGCGGAAGATTGCCAGCGTCCACGGATATTCATAACACTGCATTTCGATCGCCGCGACCTGCTCCAGATCCTCCTCATGCATCAGGCGAATCTGCGGATACGGTTCCTTCAGGATCGCGACCATCAGTTTCCGCGCAGGCGGCGCGCCACAGGTTTGAGGATCTGCCACAAGGCGCGCTTTGCGGCGCCGTCGCGCAGCAATACAGCCGGCTCCGCCGTGGCGGCAATCACCGTGGCGTTTTGCTGCATTGTGGACAATTGAACACCGAGCGCACGCGCGCCTTCTGTGCCGATTACAACATAAGCCGCCGCGTTCTCGGGCAAGTGCGCGGCGCCCACATCGCCCCATTGCACGCGCTCGTTGGCAATACCCAGTGCGCGTGGCAACTGCGCCTGGAGACGTGCCGGAATGGCGTCGCGCTTGCCGATCACTGCCACTGTCGCCCCCGCGACCGCTGTGGTGTCGCGCGCAGGCGCGGTCACCGGCGCATCGGCCATACGCAGGCGATAAACGTCGATGCCCATCGCCTGCAATACCGACAGACGCTGCGCTTCAAGGAGCATGACCGCCACTCTCGAGTGACACCAGATCCGCATAGAACGCGGCGAACACCTGATCAATCGCCGCGCCGAACGCCGTTACACTCGTCTCGATGTTGACGTCGGCAGCCGGCTTTTCCGCACTGTAGGCTTTCTCGAGGACCGGCTCGCCCTGATCCTGGTCCACGCGCAGATGCAGGGACACGACCACGACAAAACCGGCATCGCGCTTGATGCGTTCGTAGCGCTCGATGCTGCCGTGGATGCGCAGCGCTTGCGTGCTCGCGGGCAGTCGATCGGTGACCAGCGGCGAAATCCCCGCTTCGCGCAGCAGTTCGACGAGCCGGCCTTGCAAACCCTGCGACGGCGGCTCGCTCCAGACCTGATAGTGATAAGCACGCAGCGAGCTTGCATCCGGCGTTGTCGCATAAAGCAGCGCCTGTTCGGCGTAGATGCCTTCGCCGGTAAACACCTCGACTTCGATCGGCAACTGCGACAGCGGCTTGCCGGCGCGCGGCAGCGCCGTCGGCGGCGGCAGACGGAAGTAGGTCACGTCCGGCACGCTCGGCGACGAACACGCGCCAAGCAGCATCACGAGTAAAACGAGTGCGGGCAATCTCACTGTTCCGTCTCCTTGTCCGCCTTCGGCGCTATGAGCAGACGATTCGGGCTCTTGCGCACTTCACGCGAGAACTCGTCAAAGTTGCGGCTGGCCGATTCCAGATGCTGGCTGATCGAATCGATGCGCCCGGACAACGCCGCCAGCACCGAGCGCAGATCATCAACGGAATCGCGTACGCCGGAACGATTCTCGCGCGCGATGCCGTCAATCTGTTTGAGTGCGTCGTCGAGTTTTTCCTGCGTGCTGTGCAGTTGCTCGGTCAGCTTGTTGGTGTTGTTGAGAATGCCCGCGAGCGCCGCGCGGTTGTCGGCCTTGAGCACGTCGTTCATGCTGTCGGAAGCACGATTGAGCCGGCCGAGCAGCGCGCGCGATTGCTCGACGAGTTCCGGCGTGTTCTTGTCGATGATGCCGGCGATGGAATCCACGTGCTCGGAAAGATTCTTCAGCAGCGGCGCAATCTGGTTCCGCGTGAGATCGGTCATCTGCGCGGCCAATTCGTTGACGGCACTGAAGATGTCGGCGTTCTCGGCGCCGGTCAGCTCCGTTCCAGGCGCCGCGATTTCCCTGGCCTTGCCTTCGACGATGCCGACGGCGACATCGGCGAGCAGGCCGGTCGAAGTCATGCGCGCGATGCTGTCCTTCGGAATCGGCCAGTCCTTGCGCACGTTGAGTTCGACTTTGTAGCGGATGCCGTTCGCGTCGCGATCCGGCGCGATCGAACCGACCTGACCGATGCGGAAACCTTCGTAGAACACCGGCGCGCCGAAACGCAAACCGGCGACGTTGTGATAGTGCGTGTAATACGCCGCGCTCGGGCCGCTGCGCCCGGTGATCATTGCCAACGCGACCATCAGCACGACAAAAGCCGCGAGCACGACCACCCCTACAGCCACGTAATTGACGTTGTCTCTTTTCATGCAGCTTCTTCTTCGGTCAGTCGCTTCAAATAGGCATCCGCATCGACGTGGATCTCGCGCGGCCGGCGGTTGAGCAGATCCTGGATGCGCTCGTTGTCGGCTTTGCGCACCGCCTCGACCGTCCCCGTCATCAGGATATTGCCCTGATCGAGCACGCTAATGGTATCCGCAATCTTGAACGCGCTTTCCAGTTCATGCGTGACGACGACGATCGTCATGCGCAGCGCATCGCGCAGGCGCAGGATCAATTCGTCGAGTTCAGCCGAAACGACCGGGTCGAGCCCCGCCGACGGTTCGTCGAAAAACAACAGCTTCGGGTCCATCACCACCGCGCGCGCCAACGCGGCGCGCTTGATCATGCCGCCGGAAAGCTGACTCGGCATCAAGTCCTGGAAACCACCGAGATTGACGACCTCGAGCTTGAGCCGGCTCATGATGCGGATCGTGTTTTCATCGAGCTTCGTATGCTCGCGCAGCGGCAGCGCCACGTTGTCGCCGACGTTCATTGAGGTGAGCAGCGCGCCGCCCTGGAACGACACGCCGATCTGTTTGCGCACGTCGAGCATCTCGCGCTCGCTGGCGTGACCGATGTCGACGCCGAGCAGGCGCACGCTGCCGCTGCGCGGTTTGTGCAAGCCGAGCAGATGCCGCAACAGCGTACTTTTCCCCGAACCCGAGCCACCCATGATCACGCGGATCTCGCCGGCGTTCACGGAAAAATCCACGCCGTGCAGGATGCGGCGCCGCCCGTACCAGGCTTCGAGTTTTTCGACTTCGATCAGTGGCGCAGTGGCGTTCATCGATTGAGGAAAAAGCTGAAGATCATGTCGGCCACGATGATGTAACAGATCGACAACACCACCGAACGCGTCGTCGCGCGGCCAACGCCTTCGGCGCCGCCGCTGACAGAGAATCCGGTGCTGACGCCGATCAACGTGATCAATACGGCGAACACGACGGCCTTGGCGATGCCTTGCCAGATGTCGCCGGGTGCAAGCAGCGAAAGCGTCTGCATGATGTACGCCGCCGGCGTCACGTTGAGCGACGAAGCCGAATACAGCGCGGCGCCGCCGATCGCGACCGCGTCGGCGAAAATCGTCAGCGCGGGCAGCATGATGAGCATGGCCAGCAGCGCCGGCGCGGCCAGGTAGCGCACCGGTTCGATGCCCATCGTCGCCAGTGCGTCGACTTCCTGCGACACCGACATCGAGCCGATGCGCGCGGCGAGCGCGGAACCGGAACGACCGGCGACGAGAATCGCGGTGATCAGCGCGCCGAACTCGCGCGTCACTGATTTGGCCACTGCTACGACGACCTGCGACTGCGCGCCGAATTCGGACAGCGCGGCGATGAACTGGATGCCAAGCATGATGCCGATGGTGAACGCGAGCAGCGTGACGATGGGCAGCGCATCGACGCCGATCTGGCGCATCTGTTCGAATACCGCGCGCAAGCGCAGTGGTTGACCGACTCGCCAGCCGGCGACGGAAAAATACAGGCTTTCCCACAGCAGACGGCCTGCGTAACCGATGCCGGCCACCGATTCGACGGTGGCGCGGCCGAGGCTGGCGAGCGATCCGGTGAGTGTCACGCCGCGCGCGCCTCGTCGATGCTGCCAAACAGCGGAAATACCTTGTCCAGTCGCGCCAGCTGCAGCACCGCCATGACCGATTTGCTCGAGCCTATCAAGCCGAACTGCTGGCCTTTTCCGCGCGCGTTCTGGAAGCCTTCGACCAACGCGGCGATGCCCGAGGAATCGATGTAGCTGACCTGCGACAACTCCACGCCGACTTTACCGGTGGCGCCGAGCGCATCGAGGATTGCGCGCCGCACTTGCTGCGACCACGACAGATCAACTTCGCCGCGCACGCGCACGAGCGTGTAGTCGCCAAGTTTTTCGCTGGTGCATTCGTTTACAGCCGCGCTCATTCGTGTTCCCCCATTCCAATGCGTTTGCGCATGCGCAGGATGTTGCCGCTGCCGTCCGCCGCCGGCTCCAGTTTCCATTCGTCCATCAGCGCATTGATGAACGGGATGCCAAGACCACCGGGTTTGCATTCGGACAGGTCGCGCGCCGTGAGCCGTGTCGGGTCCACCGCTGGCGCGCGATCGCGCAACTCGAACACAAGAATATCGTGCTCGCGCACAAGTTGCAGGTGGATGTTCTGGTCGCACTCGCCGCAATACGCGTGACGGATCACATTCGTGCAGGCCTCATCGACCGCCAGCACGAGCCTGTCGCGCAACTCCGGCGCCAGCTCCTGCGCATCGAGCGCACCGCGCAGCGCCGCGCGAACGGCGCGCATCTCGCTGGCGCGCGCCGGAAAAGTCAGCTCCAGCAGCTGGTGCGCGGACTTGCCGCAAGGCTCCTGCAGCAGCAGCAGCGTCGTATCGTCGACCAGATGCAAGCGTTTCAGATCGCCGAGCAGCGCGCGCAGGCGCGGCTCCGGTGCCAGCGCGGCGTGGCGCACGATGATATTGCGCAGACCGTCGCTGCCGAGTGTGTGGCGTTGCGCATCGCGAGCATCGGTGGCGCCGTCGGAAAACAGATACAGCGCGCGATCACCCAAATCGATGCTGCGTTCGCCGTACTCCGCCTCGGCGAGAATGCCCAGCGGCGGACCATCGGCGAGCAGTTCCTCGAACTTTCCCGCGCCAAACAGCAGCGCCGGCGGAAATCCGGCGCTCGCGAACGTCACCTTGCGCGCCGTGCGATCGTAGATGCCGACAGCGGCGCAGACGAAGCGGCCGTCCTGCAGCGTTTTGCACATTTCCGCATTGACTTCGGCGAGCCACGCCGCGGGCGCGGGCGCGCGCTTGCCGGTCCAGCGCAACAAGCTGGCCACGCGCACCATCAGAAACGCCGCATCCAGACCTTTGCCGGAAACGTCACCGATGACGAACGCGATGCGGCCGTCGGCCAGGTCGAAAAAATCGTAGAAATCGCCGGAGATCTCGTGGGCCGGCACGTTCACGCCGAGCAGCGGAAACGCACCGCGGCGGCGCTTGGGCAGCATCGTTTTCTGGATCTTGCGCGCCAGTTCCAGTTCGCGCTTGATTCGTTGCTGCTCGACCAGCCCGTACGCAAGCTGCGCGTTGCTGATGGCCAGCGCCGCGGGCGCGGCGACCAGGCGCAGAATCTCGGCATCATCGGCATCGAACAGGCCGCCGTCACGGCGATTGATCACCTCGAGTGCGCCGATTACGCCGCGCGCGGTTGCCAGCGGCGCGCACAGGATCGAACGCGTGGCAAACCCGGTCTCGGCATCGACATTCGCATTCACGCGCGTGTCGCTGCTCGCGTCCCGCACGATTTGCGTTGCGTTCTCGGCAACGCAGCGGCCGACGACACCTTGCCCGACCGCCACTTTGAGTCCGGTGATGTCGACGGGTCCCACGCAAATGCGGCATTCGAGCACGCCGCTCGCCGTATCGAGCAGGAACAGTGACGCCGCTTCCGCGTGCATGAAGCCGGCGATGCGGGTAACCGCCATGTCGAGCGTTTCGCGCAGATCGAGCGAGGCGGCCAACGACTCGCTCAATTCGGCGAGAAAGCCGAGCGCCCGCCGTTCTTCGGCGCCGGCCGTGGCCAGCGGCGAGGCGTTCACGAGGCGGGCGTCTCCTGCGCGTGCGTGCCGCGACGCAGGCGCGTCCACAATGCGAGTGCAGGCCCGGACAGCGCGTACGTGAACGCGACGGCGCACAACACGACAGGCGGATTGATCGCGAGCGCGATCAGGACCAGCAGGATCACCGGGATCGCGACGAACGGCACCTTGTCGCCGCGCGGCCAGGCCTTGAAACTGAAATAGCGGAAGCGGCTCACCATCAGCAGGCCGGTGACGATCGCGATCACCGGCGCGACGAATTGCACATCGTGGCCGGAACGCCCGGCGTCGATCGTCATCCACACGAACGACATGACGACGGACGCACCTGCTGGAATCGCGAGGCCAACGAACCAGCGCTTGTCGGCCGTGCCGACCTGTGTGTTGAAACGGGCCAGCCGCAACGCGCCGCACGCGGCGAAAATGAAGGCTGCGGCCCAGCCAAACTTGCCCCAGGCCGGGCCGAACTCGCTCAGCGATTTCAGCGACCACACGAACAGCACCAGTGCCGGCGCCACGCCGAAACTCACGAGATCCGACAGCGAGTCGTACTGCACGCCGAATTCGCTTTGCGTGTTGGTCAGCCGCGCGACGCGGCCGTCCAGTCCGTCGAGCAGGCCGGCGACGAAAATCGCGATCACCGCGTTCGTGTAATCTCCATTGATCGCGGCAACGATCGAGTAGAAACCGGCGAACATCGCGCCGGTCGTGAGCAGATTCGGCAGCAGATAGACGACGCGGCGAGGCCGGGGACGCGAAAAATGAGTGGGATCGGTGTCCATGCGCCAGGCTCTGAAATCGTGCTGCCAGTCTACCCTAAGCCACGCTTTCGCATGCCGATTTTGAGAAAAAGCGCTTGTGTATGAACGCAACAAGTGCTATCCAACTGGGCGACTGGGCCACGCGCCGGAACCTCCGAGGCAGGAGTTAACATTGATGAAACGCCAAGTAGTCTTGCTCGCTTTGATGTCTCTGGCCGCGGCCGCGTCGGCTGCAGAGAAACAGCAGGCATACAAGTGGACCGATGCCAATGGCGTCGTTCATTTCACCGATACCCCGCCGCCGAAGGAAACACCGAACGTGCAGGCGGTGAAGATCGTCGACAACGCGACCGCGAGCGACGCGACGCCGCCCAGCGACAACACACCGCCGGCAAGTACCAATGCAAAACCGCTTGCCCCGGACACTCCCGAAAACCGCGCCAAACTGTGCGAGCAGGCCAAACACAATCTCGCGATGCTGCAAAGTTCCTTCCCGGTCAGCGAATTAGGCCCCGACGGCAAGGTCAAGGCGATCGACGACAAGGAACGCGACGCGCGCATCGCGGGCGTCAACGATCGCATCGCGCAGCTTTGCGGACAATAACTGCCCCGTCCGGCGTGCCGTGAGCGGACGCAAGACGATTCTGTTGTTGTTGGCTCTTTTGGCGAGCGGCGCCGCTTGGTGGTATTTCGCGCCCGATAGTTTGCCAACGGTCGTCAAGAGTTATCTGCCGGCCGCACCGAACGCGACGCCGACCTTGTACAAGTGGCGTGACGCCCAAGGCCATTTGCATTACACGGACACGCCGCCGCCCGACCGGCCGTATGAGTTGGTGCGCTACAACCCCAACGCGAATGTCTTGCCTAAAGGTGTGGCGCCGAGCAAGTAGCGCAAGATCGGCTCCCGGCGCCGCCCTCAGCCGTCGCGCTGCACGCGCCGACTACGCATCCCGCTTCGCACCCGTTCGCACATCCATGTGCTCACCCTCAAGCCGCTGTCGCGGCTTTCGACCTCGCCCGCTCGTGGGAAAGGTGTCCAGCTGATCAGAAATCAAACGTCGCCGACAGCATCGCGCTGCGCCCGGGCAGCCGGTAGAACTGCGCATCGCCGAGTTCGCTTTCGGCGACCGGATCGCGGCGATTGCTGAGGTTGTAACCGTCCAGGCGCAACTCCCAGCGGTCGAAGCGATAGCCCAGGCCGGCATCGACCGTGGTGTAGGAATCGGCCACGGACGTGTTGCCCTTGTTCAGATAACGGTCGCCGACGTAATTCCAGACCACCGCGGCGTTGAACCCCGTCGCCGGCGCATAGATCAGGCCGAGCGCGGCGAGGTTCTGCGGCGACAATTCCAGGCGCTTGCCGGACAGCTGCTGGATCGACCCGTCCGGGCGCAGGCGCGCGTAGTCGGAAAACCGCGCGTCGTGATACGCGTAGGTGGCACGCACGCGGAAGTCGTCACTCAGGTGCCAGTCGCCTTCGATCTCGGCGCCCTTGAAGCGTTCCTTGCCGCCGTTCGCAAGTCCGGGCAACCCGTCGATGTTCTCGGCGATGACGAGATTGTCGAAATCCATGTGGAAGTACGAGAACTCCCAGTCGAGGCGACCGTCGACCAGTGCGCCCTTGAAGCCGGCTTCCCAGCTGTCGGCCGTTTCCGGCTTGAGGATGCCGCCTTCGGCTTCGGGGCCGAAGTCGATCGCGGCCGGTTTGTAGGTGTTGCGGTAATCGGCGAACGCGTTGATGCGGTCCGGTCCTTGCCGCCACAGCTCGTAGTTGATGCCGAGCACGCCGGAAAGCTTGGTCTTGCCGCGCGATTCGGATTCGGCCTCCAGGCCTTCGCCGGGATCGGCGTGGCGATCGATGACCTGCGCATCGCGGTCCTCGTCGGTGCGATTCAGGCGCAGCCCGGCGACGATGTCCAGGCGCTCGACCGGTTTCCAGTCGGCCTGCGTGTAGAGGCCGGCGAAATTGCGCTTGTCCTTGACCTGCGTGGATTCGTCGATCTCGATGCCATGCGAATCCGGCGCGTTCGCGCCGTTCGGCAGCACACCATATTCGAAGTTGTCGCTGTCCTGCTTGCCGTTGCCGTACAGCCAGTCGAAACCGAATGTCCAGGTCAGCTCCGGCGATGGATGCGTGGCGATGTACGTATCGAAATACGCGTCGGTGATCTTCACGCGTTGGCGGAAACCGTCAGCGTTGTGCGTTTCGCCGTCGTCAGCGAAATCCTCGCGCAGGAAACCTT
>Ga0207674_10003249_pt1 | contig 20002 bp, 18 predicted proteins | sample KBSCornC72_FD_184303 | JGI IMG/M metagenome (GOLD analysis project Ga0207674, IMG submission 184303) | Corn rhizosphere microbial communities from Kellogg Biological Station, Michigan, USA - KBS Corn C7-2 (SPAdes) (version 2) | ecosystem: Host-associated > Plants > Roots > Rhizosphere > Soil ...
GCGCGCGCCGCGCCGTGCGGCACGTAGCGCAGCTTGTCGATCGCCGCCTGCACGCGCAGCAGCGTCGCGGGATCGACGGCGCGGGGAAGATTCAGCGCGCGCGAGACCGTCGCGGTCGAGACGCCGGCGAGACGCGCGACGTCGCGTGCACTCGACCGGTCGGCGCCGATCACTTCCGCGTTGTCGGGTTGTTCGTCGCGCCCCATTACCGTTGCGTGCTGCCTTCAGATTGTCGCTGCGTACGGATCGACGCCGGCGACCAGCATAGCGCGTCGCGGTATCGATTTCAAAGCGGACGCCGCCTGCGCGGAATCTTTTACTCACTGGGCGAAACCGTATGCCGGGTTGACACGACCTGCGTTCATTCGCCATCATATGTAATCGAATACATCGAGCAGCGGCGAGGGCGACAGGCATGAGTGGAGGCAACGCGCCGGTGCGGCATGTGATCCTGGTGGTGTTCGACACGCTGCGGCGCGACGCCGTCGGCTGCTACGGGACACCCGCGCCGTGGGGCGCCATCGCGACACCGCATCTGGATGCGTTCGCGGCGGAGTCGGTCCGGTTCGATCGGGCCTATCCGGAGGCGCTGCCCACGCTCTGCGCGCGGCGCACGATCTACACGGGCCGGCGGACGTTTCCGTTCCACAACGGCGACTTTCGTCACATCAAGGGTGATTTCGTCGGCATCGCGCCCGGCTGGGGACCCATCCCGGAATCGCAGTCGACGCTGGCGGAAATGTACGAGGCGGGCGGTTTTCGCACCGGCCTCATCTCGGATCTGTATCACGAGTTCAAGCCGTCGAAGAATTTCTGGCGCGGCTTCCACCAGTGGACGTTCATCCGCGGCCAGGAGGCGGACGCCGCGCGCAGCGGTCCGTATCCGTCGCAGGAGGAGATCGACTACTGGGTGCCGCGCGAGTTGCAGGAACTGCGCGGCAAGGCGACCGGGCTCGAGCAGCCCGGCTACGGCGCACATTGGTTCTCAAGTCGCATCCTGCTCAACATGCGCGATCGCGTCCGCGAGGAGCAATGGTTCAACGCGCAGGTGATGCAGGAGTCCGCGCGCTGGATCGAGCAGAACCTCGATGCGCAGCGTCTGTTCCTGACCGTCGAGTCGTTCGACCCGCACGAGCCGTGGTTCGTGCCCGAGCACTATCGTCGCCGCTACGACGCGGGGAACGGGCGCGAGCAGGTGATCTCGCCGTACGCCGAGATGCCGTGGCTGCCCGCCGATCTTGTCACGCGCACGCGGGCGAACTATGCGGGATTGGTCGAGATGTGCGACCGCTGGTTCGGTCATCTGATGGAAACGCTGCGCGTGACCGGCGTGCTCGACGACGCGCTCGTCATCGTCACGTCGGACCACGGCCACAGCCTGTGGGAACGGCGCGGCTACATTGGCAAGCGCGGCTATCCGTCGGACCCGGAAAGCTACGAGGTCCCGCTGCTCGTCCGGCATCGGCAAAAGCTGGGCGCGGGTACGACGTGCAACGCCTTTGTCCAGCATCACGACATCGCGGCGACGATGCTCGACGCGACCGGCGTTACGCCGCCCGAACCGATCGATGGCCGTTCGTTCCTGCAGACAGCGTTCAGTGGCGGTGCGCCGCTGCGCGATCACGTGACGATTGGCTGGGGCGGTGCGATGACGGTGATCGACGACCGCTGGTGGCTCAACGTGAAGGTGAACGGGCGCGGACCGTTCCTCTATGATTCCCCGCGCCCTGCGCCGGACGCCCTGAACGTCGCCGAACGGCATCCCGACGTCGTCAAGCGGCTGTTCGATCTCGGCAAGTCCGACGCCGTCGGCGGGTTTCCCGACTACCTGCTGCACCAAGCCGAAAGTGCGGAAGACGCGCCAGGCTGCAGTCCGTTCGCTGCCATTCGATGATGTTCGGTTGAATGTCGCGGTGCCGTCGAGCGCCGCGCCACGAGGAGGAGAAAAGAGATGAGGCAACGTTCGAAAGGGCCGCTGGCCGCTCCCGCCCGCCGGCGGATGCTGAAGCAGACGACTGCGCTGGGGGCCGTGGCGATCGCGGCGCCATACGTGCTGCGCAGCGCGCATGCGCAGGCGAACGCCGACATCGCGCCTTACCAGCAGGCGAAGATCAACTGGCGCCAGGCGGAGGGCGAGGAGATCACGATCGCGTTCATCCCGGCGAGCTACTTCGACAACCTGATCGCGCTGCAGCCGACGTTCGAGGCGCTGTCGGGCGTCAAAGTGCGATTCGAGAAGGTGCCGCCCGGCCAGATCCGGCAAAAGGCGATGCTCGACCTGTCGTCGAAAACGGCGACGTACGCAACGTCGGCGACCGATCCGATGTACTACCCGCTGTACGTGTCCAACAAATGGGTGGAGCCGCTCGACAAGTACCTCGGTGACAGCGCGCTCACCGACGCCGCGTGGTTCAACTACGACGATATCCTGAAGGCGTGGCGCGACGCCAATTCCTACGAAGGCAAGCCCTACGCGATTCCGTATGACGGCGAAGTCACCGTCCAGGTGTACCGCAAGGACCTGTACGACGCGAAGGGCCTCAAGCCGGCCGACACGCTGGACGAATTCATCAGGAATGCTGCGGCGCTCAATGATCCCGGCAACCGGATGTACGGAATGGCGCTGCGCGGTTTCGCGGGCGCGGGCCAGAACATGTACATCTACCCATCGCTCTTCAAGGCGTTCGGCGGCAACTGGTTCAGCGGCAAGAAGGTCGTCGTCAATTCGACCGAGGCCGTCCGCGCGCTCGACTGGTACGTCGACGCCGAATCGAAATACGCGCCGCCCGCCGTGCGGAACTGGAACTGGCCGGACATCGCCGATGCGTTCTCGCAAGGCACGCTCGGCTGCTACATCGACGCGCATTCATCGGCGGCTGTGCTGATGAATCCGGAGAAGTCGAAAGTCATCGGCAAGTGCGCGTTCGCGCGCTGGCCGAAAGGTCCGACCGGCAAGCGCGTGACGTCGATCTGGAACTGGGGACTGCCGATCAACGCGGCCCTGACGGACAAGCAGAAGCGCGCGACGTGGCTTTTCATCATGTGGGCCTCGTGTGCCGAGACGCAGGCGCGCACGTCGTGGAAGTTCGCGGGTCCGGCGAAGCGCTCCGGACTGAACCGGACGTCGCTCTGGAAGGCACCGGAATTCCTGGCGATGACCAGGGACATCGGGCCCAACTTCGTCGAGGCGGCACTCGCGTCGCTCGAGCAGGACACCGACGTCGACTGGCGCCCGCGCGTTCCGCAATGGCCGGCGATCGGCGAGACGATGGCGACCGCCGTACAGACGGCGCTCGTCGGCCAGAAGAAGTCGAAGGAAGCGCTCGACGAGGCGCAGGCGCGCATCGACCAGATCGTCAAAGGCTGACGCATCGATGGAGCCGGCGACCGCGCGGCAGGCATGCGGCCGATGGCGGTGACCGGCTCCGCGATCCGCTCGGAGTCCGGTAGGCGCGAACGCCGCTTCGCGCTGCTGCTGTTCGCGCCGGCGCTGATCGCGCTGGCCGTCAGCACGACCGTGCCGCTCGTCTATCTCGCCTGGACGAGCCTGATGCGCATCGATCTGTCGATGCCCTTCCTGAGCGGATTCGCCGGCGTCGACAATTACGTCAAGATGGGCGGGGATCCCCGCTTCTGGAACTCGCTGTGGCTGACGCTGGCCTACACGGCGAGCACCGTCGTGCTGCAGGTGGCGCTCGGACTCTCGCTCGCGCTGCTCGTGCTGCGCATCCCGCGCGGGCAGGCGGCGCTGCGGATCGCGGCGATACTGCCTATCGTGCTGGCGCCCGTCGTCGTCGGATTGTTCTGGCGCACGCTCGTGCTGTCGCCTGACGTCGGCCTCGTCGACGTCGTCACGCGCTCGCTCGGCCTCGGCAGCCACAACTGGCTCGGCGATCCGCAACTCGCCCTGATCTCGGTGATCGCGATCCACACGTGGCAATGGACGCCATTCGCGTTCCTCGTGCTGCTCGCGAGCCTGTCGTCGTTGCCGCCTGACGTGTTCGAAGCGGCGCGCATCGACCGGGCGAGCGCATGGCAGCGGTTCCGCCACATCACGCTGCCGCTGATTCGCCCGGCAATCGTCATCGTCGTCATCATGCGGACGATGGTCGCGCTGTCCGCATTCGCCGCCATCTTCGCAGCCACGGGCGGCGGTCCCGGCACGGCGACGGAGATTCTCAACCTGTATGCGTACCGGACGTCGTTCTCCGAGTTGAACCTCGGCTACGGCGCGGCGCTCGCGATGGTGCTACTCGCGATCACGCTCGCCGTGTCCTTCGTGATGTTCCGCGTGCGAACGAAGCGATGAGCGCGTCGAATCTGGTAAGCGCGCGCCGCTTGCGCACCGCGCTGCTCGTAGCGGTTGCCGCGCTGCTGCTCGCCGTGTGGGCGTTTCCGGTCATCTGGGCGCTGCTGACGTCGTTCAAGACCGAGCGCGACGTGCTCGCGTATCCGCCGACGGTGATCTTCGAGCCGACGCTCTCCAACTATCGCGACGTGATGTTCGGGTCGGCGAGCCTGCTGCCCAACCTGCTGTCGAGCACGATCGTGGCCGGCGTGTCGACGCTGCTGACACTGCTCTTCGCCGTGCCCGCCGCCTATGCACTCGCGCGCCTCGATCTGCCGGGGAAGCGCGCGTCGGGCTTCTATGTGCTTGCCACGCAGATGCTGCCGCCGGTGGGACTGATCATCCCTTACTACCTCATGCTGCAGAAAATCGGCGGGCTCGACACGTACGGTGGGCTGATCGTCATCTACCTGACCTTCTCGCTGCCGTTCGCGATCTGGCTGATGGTCTCGTACTTCGAGGACATCCCGCGTGAGATGGAAGAGGCCGCGCTGCTCGATCGAGCGGGCCGGTTGCGTGCGCTGTGGTACGTGATCCTGCCGCAGGTGCGCGGCGGCATCGCCGTTACGACGATCTTCGTATTCCTCAACGCATGGAACGAGTTCCTGTTCGCCGTCGTGCTCGGCGGCAATCGGGTACGTCCGGTAACGGTGGCGATGTTCAATTTCATCTCGGTGGAGCAGACGCTGTGGGCCAAGCTCGCCGCCGGCGCGATGCTGGCGATGGCACCGGTCATCCTGCTCGGTCTGCTCGCGCAGCGGCACATCGTCAAGGGCCTGACCGTCGGTGCCGTGAAGGGCGGGGGCCGGACATGAGCGCTGGCGGCGCACCCGGCGACGTCGGTCGCGTCAGCCTCCGCGGCATCGTCAAGCGGCACGGCACGGTCACCGCGCTGCACGGCGTCGATCTCGATATCGAGCCGGGCGAATTCTTCGCACTGCTCGGGCCCTCGGGATCTGGCAAGACGACGACGCTGCGCATCCTCGCCGGCCTCGAGCCGCTCTCCAGCGGGCGCGTGCTGCTCGATGGCAGCGACGTCACCGACCGTGAGCCGGGCGAGCGCGACGTGGCAATGGTGTTCCAGAGCTATGCGCTCTATCCGCACATGACGGTGTACGACAACATCGCCTTTCCGTTGCGGATGGTTGCGACCCCAGGCGTGGATGCCGATCGCGCGGTGCGCGAGGCGGCTGCGCTGGTCCACATCGACCACCTGCTCGCGCGCCGGCCCGGTCAGCTCTCCGGTGGACAGCAGCAGCGGTGCGCGCTCGCTCGCGCGATCGTCCGCAAGCCGCGGCTCTTCCTGCTCGATGAGCCGCTGTCGAATCTCGACGCGAAACTGCGTCTTGAAACGCGCGTCGAGCTGCGCAAGCTGCAGCGCGCGCTGGGCGTCACGACCGTCTATGTCACGCACGACCAGGAAGAGGCGATGACGATCGCGGATCGCGTCGCCGTGTTCATGGAAGGGCGCGTCGCGCAGGTTGGCAGGCCGCAGGACATTTTCGCGAAGCCCGCGTCCGCGGTCGTCGCCGGGTTCATCGGCAGCCCGCCGATGAACTTGTTGCCGGCGGAGGTACGCGCCGGCGCGCTGCGTGTCGTCGGCGCCGACCTGCGCCTCAATCGGCCGCTCGGCGCCGATGGTTTGGTGACGCTCGGCGTGCGGCCGGCGGCGCTGCGCATCGCACCGACCGGCATTCCGGCGCGCGTGTACCTGATCGAGGATCTCGGCGACACGACGATCGTCGATCTCGACGTCGGCGGGCAGATCGTCAAGCTGCGAACGGATCAGCGCCCCGATGTACGCGAAGGCGACAACGTGCACGTGGCATTCGCGGAATGCCATCTGTTCGAACGCGACAGCGGCGCACGCCGCGGCGAATGAGCGTGCGCGCTGTTGCATTTGTGCACGGCGCGTACTGCGAAAATCGCCGCGACGGTTGCGCAGAAAATCCGACGCCGGTAACATTGAACCTTCCCGACGTCGCGCGCTTGCGCAGGAACGCTGACCCAATGACGATCGCTTCGCACACTGCTGTTTGCTTCGCACCGGACCTTCGCGTCCGTGGCGGATGCATTCGTGGTGCGATCAGCGTCGGCCAGCGATCCCCGGCTCATACCGCCTTTATCGGCGGTTGCGCGACGCCCTAGTTTTTCCCGACCGGACGACGTCCGCCGGGTGGCCGGTGGCACTGTCGAAAGGTCTTCAAACCTCCTTCCGATTCCGACGCCGGCCGTGAGACGAGCCGTGGCGAGCGCGCGCCTTCCGCGCGGACGACGTGACAGGAGAACAGAGCCTATGCCGGACCCTTCGATGAAACGCAACGCAATGCACGCACGGGCTCCTGCGGGGAGCGACGTCGGCTGAACGACCGTCGTCTCCAGCCTCGGGCCCGGTGCGCGAATCCCAAGCGGCCGGGCTTTTTGTTGCCCGGTCGCCCACGACAACCGAACGAGGCAACCGATGGCAAACGAACCTGGAAGTTACCGGCGGCCGTATGGGCTACGCGACTACCATCTTGTCGATACGCCGCGTAGCGGCACGTACTGGCGCTCGCCCGAAGGCATCGTCGTTCGCCTGGCGAGCGCCGAGCGCACACGCGCGACGCTGCATCGTCCCGCGCGGGCGTGGCGGTACGTGCTTGCAATGCTGGCCGCGCGAGTGGCCAGCACCTGATCTCGTCGCGCAAGCGAAGAGGAACCGGCGATTTCGCGTGCTGTGCGCGGCACGCCTAACCCGCAATGGGGGATCGCCGCCGCAGCGGCAATCGCGTCGCTGCGGTCAGCAGTCGCGGCGCCCCGGCGAGAGACTCTCGCCGGGGCCGTGACGATATTCATCGATGGCAAGCGCGCCGAACGGACTTGCGCTTGCTTGAGGATGGACCAAACTTGTTGCCGTGGAAACGACGCTGACTGCCAGCATCGACAACGTACGGCTATGGACCGGCGGCGTCCCGGTCGAGGAGGCGGCACGCGCGCAGATCGCGAATCTCGCCGGACTGCCGATCCTGGGCGGACCCGTCGCGATCATGCCGGACGTCCATGTCGGGAAGGGCGCGACCGTCGGTAGCGTGATCGCCACGACGGGCGCCATCATTCCGGCAGCCGTTGGCGTCGACATCGGTTGCGGCATGGTTGCCATGAGAACGACGTTGACGGCGAACGAGCTTCCGCAATCGCTGGCGAAGATCCGTTCGCGGATCGAACACGACGTTCCGGTCGGGTTCGACGCCCACGCGCGGCCCCTTCTCGAAACCGATGCAGGTGACCGGGCGGGAACGCTGCGCATGCGGATGCACGCGCTCTCCGATCGCTACCAAACGCTCGATGCCGTACAAGACCTCGGCCGGTTGGACAACGCGCGCGTCTGGAACCAGCTGGGTACGTTGGGCGGCGGCAATCATTTCATCGAGCTCTGTCTCGACGAGATCGATCGCGTCTGGGTGATGCTGCATTCGGGAAGCCGCAACATCGGCAACCGGATCGGCGAAGCGGCGATCGCCACCGCGAGGCGGCTCGCCGAGCGCGACCACGTCCACCTGCCCGACCGCGACCTCGCGTGGCTGACTGAAGGGAGCGTCGAATTCGACCGTTACGTGGGCGGACTGCGGTGGGCGCAGGATTACGCGGCACTGAACCGCGACCTCATGCTGTTCGTCGTGCTCGAAGCGCTCGCGCATTTCTTTGCGCGGCCAATCGGCGTGGCCGAATCGGCCGTCAACTGCCATCACAACTACGCCGACATCGAGGAACACTTCGGGCGTCGGATGTGGATCACCCGCAAAGGCGCCGTCTCCGCCCGCCGCAACGAGCTCGGCATCATCCCCGGAAGCATGGGGGCGCGCTCGTTCATCGTAAGGGGCAAGGGCAACGCCGCGTCCTATCAATCCTGCAGCCATGGGGCCGGGCGACGGATGTCGCGCGCCGAGGCGCGTCGGCGATTTACCAGCGCCGATCTGGTCACACAGACCGCGGGCGTGGAGTGCCGCAAGGACGCCGCGGTGGTGGACGAGCTGCCGGCGGCATACAAGGATATCGACGCGGTGATGGCTGCGCAGCTCGACCTGGTCGATGTCGTCCACACGCTGAAACAGGTGCTCTGCGTCAAAGGCTGATGCGCGGGCGATGCGGGGCGCGTCGCGTTTGGCTACAATCGGCGAATGGACCCGCTCGTCCTGACCGTCGACATGGCCGGACTCCCCCAGGCGTGGGTGGAGCTGGAGGAGGCGATCACGTATCACGCGAAGCAGACGGTCGCGTGGTCGCTCGGCGCCGTCGTTCGGGAATTCCGCGGCGGCTGGCAGCGCGACGGCTCCCGTTCGCGTCTGGCGACGAAATCGATCCTTGCGATCAAGGGCAGCGCCGGGCGTCCGCTGTCGCACACGCCAGGCCTGACGAACCCGATGTTGTTCGCGCGCGATCGGCAGGTATGCGCGTATTGCGGTGGCAGGTTCCTCTATCGCGATCTTTCGCGCGACCACATCACGCCGGCGTCGCGCGGCGGCCGCGACACATGGATGAATTCGGTCACTGCATGCCGTCCGTGCAACACGCGCAAGGGCAACCGCGCGCCGGAGCAGGCGAACATGCCGCTGCTTTACGTGCCGTACGTGCCGAATCGCCACGAGCATTTCATTCTGCGCAATCGGCGCATCCTCGCCGACCAGATGGAATACCTCCTCGCGGGCGTTCCGCGCTCGAGCCGGCTGCATCTGATCCCGCGCGCCGCGTAACGGCGCATCCGAACCTGCTGTAGGATTGCAGCGTCGCTCGCGCGCCCGCGCGAGCCACAGATGTCGCGCCCCGTCGCGAGCTGCTCGCGGCGCGATCGGGTAACAATCGTCCATTCAAGGGAGAAGAATCTCGATGCATACACGTCGCAACTGGCTGACGCTCGCGGCAGCGATCGTCGGCATCTCGCTCGCCGGCGGCGCGTCCGTCGCGCTGGCGCAGGGGAAACTCAAGGTCGCTGCCGTCTACACGGTGCCCGTCGAGCAGCAGTGGGTGTCGCGCATTCACAAGGCATTGAACGATGCGAAGGGCCGCGGCGAGATCGAGTATGTGTTCTCGGAGAAGGTCGCCAACGCCGACTACGAGCGCGTGATGCGCGAATTCGCGGAGAAGGGCAACCAGCTGATCGTCGGTGAATCGTTCGCCGTCGAAGCCGCCGCGCGCAAGGTCGCCAAGGATTACCCGAAGACGGCATTCCTGATGGGATCGTCGGGTAAGCCCCAGGCGCCGAATTTCGCGGTGTTCGACAACTACATCCAGGAGCCGGCGTACCTGACGGGCATGATCGCGGGCGGGATGACGAAGACGAATCGCATCGGCATGGTCGGCGGGTACCCGATTCCGGAAGTGAACCGGCTGATGCATGCGTTCATGGCGGGCGCGCGCGACGTGAATCCGAACGTGCAGTTCACCGTGACGTTCATCGGCTCGTGGTTCGATCCGCCGAAGGCGAAAGAGGCCGCGTTCGCGATGATCGAGAAAGGCGCCGACGTGCTGTACGCCGAGCGGTTCGGCGTGTCCGACGCTGCGAAGGAACGCGGCAAGCTCGCGATCGGCAACGTCATCGACACGCAGAAGGACTATCCGAACACCGTCGTAGCGTCCGCCCTCTGGAACATGGAACCGACGATCGATCGCGCCATCGCCGCCGTCAAGTCGAACGGCTTCAAGGCGGAGGACTATGGCCAGTACTCGCTGATGAAGAACAAAGGGTCGGAACTCGCGCCGCTCGGCACGTTCGCGACGAAGGTGCCGGCCGATCTGCAGGCGAAGGTCAAGGCGAAGGAGAAGGAGATCCTCGACGGCAAGCTGAAGGTTGCCGTCGTCGAGACGGAGCCCAAGTCGACGACGAAATGACGGCCACGGCCGGCGGTCGGCGCTCCCGGCGACGGGCCGCCGCCACGGCCGTTGTCGGGCCGGCCGTCCGGCAATGAACGACCGCACTCCGCCGGCGCTTCGCCTCGCCGGCATCACCAAGCGCTTCGGCGACCTCGTTGCCAACGATTCGATCTCGCTGACGCTCGCCGGCGGTGAAGTGCTCGCGCTGCTCGGCGAGAACGGCGCCGGAAAGTCCACGCTCGTATCGATCCTGTTCGGCCATTACGTTGCCGACGCGGGAACGATCGAGGTGTTCGGCAAGCCGTTGGCACCCGGCGACCCGGCCGCGGCACTCGCGGCCGGCATCGGCATGGTTCACCAGCATTTCACGCTTGCCGACAACCTGTCGGTGCAGGACAACATCGTGCTCGGCACGCAGCCGCTGTGGTCGCTCGCCGCCGATCGCGCCGGGCCTCGTGCGCGGCTGCTGGCGACTGCGGAACGGTTCGGATTGCGCGTGGATCCGGCTGCGCGAGTGGGTTCGCTGTCCGTCGGCGAGCGGCAACGCGTCGAGATCCTGAAGGCACTCTACCGCGATGCGCGGATCCTGATCCTCGACGAGCCGACGTCGGTGCTGACGCCGCAGGAGGCAGCGGCGCTGTTCGCCACGCTCGCGCGCCTGGTCGCCGAAGGATTGTCGATCGTTTTCATCAGCCACAAGCTGACCGAGGTGCTCCGCGTGTCCGACCGGATCGCCGTGTTGCGCGCAGGCAAGCTCGTCGCGACGCTCGATTCGGCCACGGCCGATCGCACTGCACTCGCCGAATTGATGGTCGGTCGCAGCGTGCGAAAGCCGGTGGCCCGCGAGCATCGGCGCGGCGAAACGGTGTGCGCGCTGACCCGCGTATCGGTTGGCGATGCCGATGGCGCAGGCGTGCTCGACGACGTTTCGCTGGCTGTGCGCGCCGGCGAGATCGTCGGCATCGCCGGTGTGTCGGGCAACGGACAGGAGGCGCTCGCCGAACTGCTGTCGGGCCTGCGTTCGGCCACCGCCGGAACGGTGTCGGTCGCAGGAATTCCGCTACCGGCCGAACCCGGCGCATGGATCGCTGCCGGCGTGGCGCGAATCCCTGCCGATCGGCATGCGGTGGGTGTGGTCGGCGACTTCGCCGTCTGGGAGAACGCGATTGCCGAGCGGTATCGAAAGCCGTTCGCGAGCGCAGGGCTGCTGCGCCGCTCGGCCGCGCGAAAGTACGCGCGCGCGTTGACCGATCGCTTCGATGTCCGCGGCGCGGGACTCGACGCGCCAGCGCGCGCATTGTCTGGCGGCAACCTGCAGAAGCTGATCCTCGGCCGAGCGCTGACCGGCGGCTTTGCGCAGGGCGACGACTTCGCGCCGGCGCTGATCGTCGCGAGCCAGCCGACGTGGGGCCTGGACGTGGGTGCCGTCGCGTACGTGCACCAGGCGCTGCTCGACGCATCGGCGCGCGGGGCCGCCGTGTTGCTGATCTCCGACGACCTCGACGAGATCCTCGCCGTCGCCGACCGTGTCGCCGTGATTCATGCCGGGCGCCTGACGGACGCGCGGCCGGCCGCGACATGGACGCGGGCCGCTATCGGGCTCGCGATGGCCGGCACGCCGTCGCCCGCGGAGGCGGCGGGATGATCTCCCCGCGGGTGTCGGATCCCCCCACGCTTGCGGCTTCGCCGCTGCGCTGCCCCCGCGGGGGCGGAATTCGACCCTTGGGACGGCCCGGCGGGTCTCATGCGGCTTGAAGCGCGCCCGTCGTTGTCGCGGACGGCACTGGTCGTCGCGCCGTTCGCAGCGATCGCGTTCACGCTTGGCGTGACCATGCTGCTGGTCGCGTGGGCGGGCGCGCCGATCGGCGAAACCTATGCACTGATGTTCGACGGCGGATTCGGCTCGCGTTTCGCATGGAGCGAGACGCTGACGCGCGCGACGCCGCTGATGTTGACTGGTCTTTCGGCGGCCGTCGCATTTCGCGCGCGGTTGTGGAACATCGGCGCCGAGGGCCAGCTTTATGCCGGTGCGCTTGCCGCCGTCGCCGTCGGCGGTTTGCACGGTGGAACCGGGTTCGATCTGCCGCCGGCTGTGCTGTTTCCAGCGATGCTCGGCGCTGCCGTGCTGGCCGGCGCGCTGTTGCTGCTGATCCCGACGCTGTTGCGAACGCGCCTTGGCGTGGACGAAGTCGTGACGACGCTGCTGCTGAACTTCATCGTGCTGCTGTTCGTGTCGCTGATGCTCGACGGGCCGATGAAGGATCCGACGGCGCTCGGGTGGCCGCAAAGCGTCGCGTTGCGGGACGACCTGCAACTCGACAAGCTCATTCCGCGCACGCGAGTGCACACCGGGATCGTCTACGCGATCGGCCTCGCCATGGCGCTGGCGTTCGTGATGAGGGCAACGACCTTTGGCTTCGAGGCGCGCGCTGTGGGCGCGAGCGCGCGCGCCGCAGCGTTCGTCGGCGTTCCGGTCGCACGAACGATGACGATCGTCGCGCTGATCTCGGGCGGCCTCGCCGGGTTCGCCGGTGCGATCGAAGTCGCGGGGCGTACCGGCTACGTGACGCTCGACATGTCGCCGGGCTACGGCTACAGCGGCATCGTCATCGCGATGCTCGCCGGTCTGAATCCGGTCGGCGTGCTCGTGGCGGCGATCTTCATCGCCGGCGTGCTCGTCGGCGCCGACAGCATGAGCCGCGGCGTTGCGGTGCCGACCTACATTGCGGACGTCATCGTCGCGGTGTCGCTGGTGTCGATGCTCGTGGCGACGCTGTTCGCACGCTACCGGTTGCGATGGACATGAGTGCCTGGATCGAGGATATCGTCACGTGACCGGTGTCGACGTCGTCGCGTTGTTCGCGAACGCCGACTTCTGGGCGGCGGTGCTGCGGATCGCCACGCCGCTGATCTTCGGCACGCTCGGCGCGCTGCTGTGCGAGCGTGCCGGCGTCCTCAACCTCGGCATCGAAGGGATCATGGTTGCCGGCGCGTTCGCCGGCTGGCTCGCGGTTTACCAGGGCGCGAGCCTGTGGACCGGAGTGTTTGCAGCCGCCTTGGCCGGCGCGACGTTCGGGCTCCTGCACGCATTCCTGACCGTGTCGCTCGCACTATCGCAGCACGTGGCGGGACTCGGCATCACGCTGTTCGCAACGAGCGCGTCCTACTACGCGTACCGAGTCATTTTCCCGAACGTCTCGTCGCCGCCGACGATCCAGCCTTTCGCCGAATTGTCGGGCATTCCGATTCCGGTGCTCGCGTCGCAAACCGCGTTGACGTGGGCCGCGCTGCTTGCCGTACCCGTCATCGGCTGGATCCTGTATCGGACGCCGCTTGGCCTCGCGCTGCGGATGGTCGGCGAGAATCCGGCGGCGGTGGAAGGCCAGGGTATCGACGTCGTCCGGTTGCGCACCGGCGCCGTCGTGGCTGGATCGGCGCTGATGGGCGTTGCAGGCGCATTCCTGACGCTGTCGGCTTTCAACGCCTTCTATTTCAACATGGTCAACGGCCGCGGCTGGATCTGCATCGCGCTCGTCGTGTTCGCCGGATGGCGGCCCGGCAAGGCGCTCGCCGGCGCATTGCTGTTCGCGTTCTTCGACGCCCTTCAGTTGCGCCTGCAGCAGCAGGCCGGTGGAATTCCGTACCAGCTGTACCTGATGGCACCGTATCTGCTGTCGATCGCAGCACTCGTGATCGTTGCACGCCGCGCCACATCGCCGCAGGCGCTGATGAGACCCTGGCGCAAAGGCGAGCGCTGACGCGCACTATCCTCTGAACACCGTTGATTTCTCTGGCATAACCCTTGCGAGCCCTCCATGGGCATAGGCGTATATTCGAGCGTTAAGCGGAGCAATCTGATGGGTATCGACCTGCCGGCCCCGGCCAAACACATTCGACTGACATCGCACCATCCGATCGATGGCGTGGGCTGCGCGCCGCCGATCCGCTGGGGTGCGGCCGATGCAGCGCAGCGCGGCCCGGTGATCGGCACGACGACCCATCGCAACCAGCGCAACGTCATCGGCTCCCATAGCGGCAGCTACGGCGTCTATCGTGCGCTGGCCGTCGCCGCCAAGTCGCTCACTCGCGGCCACCGCCCCGACCTGACGAACACGTCGCCGACCGACCTGGTCGGTCCGCATCCGCAGTGGTCAGACGCCGATCGCATCGTGTCGATGGATCCGTGGGGCGCCGTCGTCGCTGACGTCTACAAGGCGTTTCTCGGTGACGGTTACGACATCCGGCCGACGATTGCCGTCACCAAGGCACACATCGACCTCCCCGAGATCCGCGAGGCGATCGCCGCTGGTCGGCTCGCGGCCGACGGCAAGTTCTTGCTGGCTAACGGTTCGGCCGTCGTCACCAAGGCGGCGATCGAGCCGGTGTGGTGGCTGCCGGGCGTTGCGCGGCGGTTCAAGGTTTCGGAGGCCGATCTGCGGCGTGCGCTGTTCGAGGAAACGGGCGGCATGTATCCGGAACTCGTCACGCGGGGCGACCTGGAGGTCCTGCTGCCGCCGGTGGGCGGGCAAACGGTCTACGTGTTCGGCGACCCGCGCGATCTCGCGAATCCCGACGTCACGCTCACCGCGCGCGTGCACGACGAATGCAACGGCTCGGACGTGTTCGGGTCGGACATCTGCACGTGCCGGCCGTATCTGACGCACGCGATAGAAGAGTGCATACGCGGCGCGCAGGCCGGCGGCGTCGGGCTCGTCGTGTATTGCCGCAAGGAAGGCCGTGCGCTCGGCGAGGTCACGAAGTTCCTCGTCTACAACGCGCGCAAGCGCCAACTCGGCGGCGACAGCGCCACCAACTATTTCCTGCGCACCGAATGCGTGGCCGGCGTGCAGGACATGCGCTTCCAGGAGCTGATGCCGGACGTCCTGCACTGGCTCGGCGTGCGCAGGATCCACCGCCTGGTGTCGATGAGCAACATGAAATACGACGCGATCGTCGGCTCGGGCATCGAAGTGGGTGCGCGCGTCAAGATTCCCGAAGGGCTCGTGCCCGCGGACGCGCGCGTCGAGATCGATGCGAAGAAGGCCGCCGGCTATTTCACCGACGGCGACATACCCGACGCCGAGCATCTGATCGCGACGAAGGGACGGTCGCTGTGATGCTGAGTGTCGCACCGCTTCCGGTGGCGGAGTTGCTGTCGACGCGCGCGATCCGCGAGCGCTGCGCCAACATAACGCGCGCAGTCGAATCCGGACACTCGAACCATTTCCGCATCGACCGCACGAAGCTGCAGGCTGCCGCGCGCTCCGTCGCGGACGTCACGCGCCGTCGTTACCGCAATCTCGACATTCCCTATCACAGTCGCTGGCGGCATTTCGCCGCGGGGCGTGTCGACCGCAAGGGCGAGCTCGATCGCCGGTTGAAGAACGGCACCGATGCCGATCGGTTGCGTGCGCACCTCGATCTGGCCGTGATCAGCGTGTTGCTGGATGCGGGTGCCGGGTCTTCGTGGCGTTATCGCGAGCCGGGAACGATCGACGATTACCGGCGCTCGGAGGGCCTCGGTGTCGCGACGATCTGTGCGTTTCTCGCCGGAGCTTTTTCGGCATCGCCGGGCGAGCCGATGCGGGTCGATGCCGCGGCGCTGACCGACATCGATGCCGCGACAATCGGCCGCTGGTTCCAGGTGAGTGCCGACAATCCGATGGTCGGCCTCGAAGGCCGCACGGCGCTGCTGCGACGGCTCGGCGACGTTCTCGAAACGCGGCCCGATCGCTTCGGGCTGATTTCGCGTCCCTGCGCGCTGTTCGATCCGCTGCTCCGCGACCGGACGCTTTCGGCGCCTGCGATCCTGCGTGCCGTTCTCGAAGGCTTCGGCCCGATCTGGCGCGTGACGCCGGCGCACGGCGACGCCGGCGACATGCGCATCCACGGCGACGTCTGGCGCCATCCGCACGCGGGCGGCAGCGGTCCTACCGCAGGCCTTGTTCCATTCCACAAGCTGTCGCAGTGGCTCGCCTATTCGTTGTTCGAGCCATTCGAATGGGCCGGTTACACGGTCATCGACCGCGACGCGCTGACCGCACTGCCGGAGTACCGGAACGGCGGCCTGCTGATCGACACGGGCGTGCTGAATCTCGTCAACGATGCCGACCGCTCGACGGTCTGGGACGTCGGCAGCGAGATCATCGTCGAATGGCGCGCGCTGACAGTGAACCTCGTCGACGAATTGGCCGAGGCCGTTCGTGCGGAACTCGCGCTGCCGCAACTGCCGCTTGCGTGCGTGCTCGAAGGCGGCACGTGGGCCGCGGGACGCGAGTTCGCCAATCAGCTTCGACGCGGCAATCCACCGCTCACCGTGCGCTCCGACGGCACGGTGTTCTGACGCAGCGTTTCCGGCGGGGACTGGTGTAAGGTTCTGCCTCCGGTTCGAACGAGGGGAATCGATGGCCGCTGAAGTCAAGGTGCTCGATCATCCGCTGATCCAGCACAAGCTCACGCTGATGCGCCGCAAGGAAACCAGTACGACGAACTTCCGCCGGCTGCTCAACGAGATCGGCCTGTTGATGGCGTACGAAGTGACGCGCGACATGCCGATGCACGAAGTCGAGATCGAGACGCCGCTCGAGACGATGCGCTCGAAGCTGATCGACGGAAAGAAGCTCGTGTTCGTGCCGATTCTTCGCGCCGGCACCGGTCTGCTCGACGGATTCCTGAACGTCGTTCCGGGCGCGCGCGTCGGGCACATCGGCCTCTACCGCGATCCCCGCTCGCTCGTCGCCGTCGAATATTATTTCAAGCTGCCGAGCGGCATGCAGGAGCGCGATGCGATCGTGCTCGATCCGATGCTCGCGACCGGAAACTCGGCTGTCGCGGCCGTCGAGCGGCTGAAAGAAACACGGCCGCGGTCGATCCGGATGGTCTGTCTCGTCGCATGCCCCGAAGGCCTCCGCACGTTCCAGGACGCGCATCCGGACGTGCCGATCTTCACCGGCGCGATCGACCGCCAGCTCGACGACCACGGCTACATCCTGCCGGGCCTCGGCGACGCAGGCGATCGCATCTTCGGGACCAAATGATCGCAGGCGTGCGCGGGCTAGACCCGCAGCGCGGCGCCGAATGCACGACCTGATCATCCGCAACGTCAGCCTCTGCGACGGGCGCTCCGGACAGGACGTGCTGATGGGCTCCGGACGCATCGTCGCCGTGGGCCCGGGGCTCGACGCGCAAGCGACGCGCACGCTCGACGGTGCCGGCTGCCTGTTGTCGCCCCCGTTCGTCGATGCGCATTTCCACATGGACTCGACGCTGACCTACGGCATGCCGCGCGTCAACGAGAGTGGCACGCTGCTCGAAGGCATCGCCTTGTGGGGCGAGCTGAAGCCGACGCTCGTGCAGGATGCGATCGTCGAGCGCGCGCTCGCCTATTGCGACTGGGCCGTCGCGAAAGGTCTGCTGGCCATCCGGTCGCATGTCGACGTGTGCGACTCGCGGTTGCTGGCCGTCGAGGCGCTGCTCGACGTACGCGAGCGCGTAAAGCCCTATCTCGACCTGCAGCTCGTCGCGTTTCCGCAGGACGGGCTGCTGCGTACGCCGGGCACGCTCGCCAACCTGCGCCGCGCGCTCTCGCTCGGCGTCGACGTCGTCGGCGGCATTCCGCATTTCGAGCGCACGATGGCCGACGGCGCCGAAAGCGTGCGCGTGCTCTGCGAAATCGCGGCCGACGACGGGCGACTCGTCGACATGCATTGTGACGAGACCGACGACCCGCTGTCGCGACACATCGAAACGCTCGCGTACTGGACTCAGCGGCTCGGATTGCAGGGCCGCGTCACCGGCTCGCACCTGACGTCGATGCATTCGATGGACAACTATTATGTGTCGAAACTGATTCCGCTGATCCGCGAGGCGCAGGTAAGCGCGGTGGCCAACCCGCTGATCAACATCACGATCCAGGGACGGCACGACACGTATCCGAAACGGCGCGGCATGACGCGCGTGCCGGAGCTCATCGCCGCCGGTGTCACGGTCGCCTTCGGTCACGACTGCGTGATGGATCCTTGGTATGCGCTCGGCAGCGGCGACATGCTCGAAGTCGCGTCGATGGGCCTGCACGTCGCTCAGATGACCAGCGCCGCCGGCATGCGTGCCGCGTTCGACGCCGTCACGACGAGCCCTGCGCAAATCATGCACCTCGATGGCTACGGCATTGCGCCGGGCTGTCGGGCGGATTGCGTGCTGCTGCAGGCGCGCGACCCGATCGAAGCGATCAGGCTGCGCGCCGCGCGCCTTGCCGTGATTCGCGGCGGCGCTGTCATTGCGGAATCGCCGCCGGCGACGGCATCACTGCACGTTGCCGGCCGGCCGGCGAGCGTCGACTGGAACTTGCGTCCAATGTAGCCGTCGTAAGGTTTCGGGTGGCCGGTCGCACTAATGCACACCGAACCAACTCCGGAGACTGTCATGCGCGGCACCGCTTCTCTCGCAATCGTCCTTCTGGCCCTGGCCGGCGTCGTCCGTGCCGCCGTACCCGATTTCGCCAATGCGCCGCCCAAGGCGACGGCGCCCGGCGAAGCCACCGCCGTTTTCGCCGGCGGCTGCTTCTGGGGCGTCGACGCCGTGTTCAAGCACGTCAAGGGTGTGAAGAACGTCGTTTCCGGGTATTCCGGCGGCAGCGCGGGAACGGCCAAGTACATGCTCGTCGGCACAGGCACGACGGGCCACGCCGAGGCGGTGAAGGTGACGTACGACCCGGCCCAGGTCACGTATACCGATCTGATGAAGGTGTTCTTCTCCGTCGCGCACGACCCGACGGAGAAAGATCGCCAGGGACCCGATGTAGGGACGCAATACCGGTCCGCGATCTTTTACGCCGATCCGCAGCAGAAGGAACTCGCGCAGCGCTACATCGCGCAGCTCGAAGCCGCCAAAGCGTTCGGCAAGCCGATCGTCACCGAAGTTGCTGCACTCGACAAGTTCTACCCGGCCGAGGATTACCACCAGAATTATCTGGCGCTGCACCCGAACCAGCCTTACATCGTCTACAACGACCTGCCGAAACTACAGGCGCTGAAGCAGCAGTTCCCCGCGTGGTATAGACCGTAACGATGCGTTTGGGTGAAGAGGTCGGCCCGGCCGGCGCGGCCGATCAACATCGAGGAGCCTATGAGCATCATCTGGACCATCCTGATCGGTTTCGTCGTGGGGCTGCTGGCATGCCGGGTCGCGATCCGGGCGGGTTTTTCATCACGGCCGGGATCGGCATTCTCGGCTCGATCATCGCGACTTACGGCGGGAAGGCGCTCGGCCTCTACAGCGGCGAGGAAACCGCCGGATTCATCGGTGCATTCGTCGGTGCGATCATCCTGCTGGTCCTCTATCGTGTGCTGATGCGCGGGCGCAGCACCTGAGGTTTCATCCGGAAGCAACATGTCACTCGATCTTGGCAACCTGCTGCAGAAATATCTGAACCCCTCGGCTGCGCCGTCCGCCGAGCGACATGTTCGCCAAGGCTACGCCGTGAGGACGCTTGGCAGCGCGGCGTTGACGATTGCCCTGGCGAAGATGGCCAACCGCATGCGCGGCTGATTGCGCTCGACGTCGACACGAAGCGGTCCCGGCGGCGCCGGTGCCGCTTCGCGCATTTTTGGATTGTCTAGGCTCCGCACTCGCCAATGAAGATCGCCACGTGGAACGTCAACGGCATTCGTGCACGCGAGGCGCAACTGTGCGAGTGGCTCGATCGTGACCGGCCCGACGTCGTGTGCCTGCAGGAACTGAAGGCCGAGCCGGCGCAGATTCCGGCGCGCTGCAGCCACGCCGCCTATCACGTCTACTGGCACGGGATGC